>Ga0209831_1000118_pt1 | contig 68111 bp, 52 predicted proteins | sample Maine_Asex4_meta_FD_187451 | JGI IMG/M metagenome (GOLD analysis project Ga0209831, IMG submission 187451) | Marine algal microbial communities from Maine, USA - Maine_Asex4_metaG (SPAdes) (version 2) | ecosystem: Host-associated > Algae > Red algae > Unclassified | place: Maine, USA | collected... | reverse complement strand
GTTAATACGTGATTTTTGTTCAATTCCGATATTTTAGTATATATATAATCGGTAGAATCTTCTAAGGTATTTTTGTATCTAAAATAAACATTGGCTGTATCTGTAAGCGTAACGGATGCAATTGCTTTAAGATTATTATCAGGAAAAGGTGTAATTTCTACAACTTCAAAATCAAGCTTGTTTTTAAGATTTTCACCTCTTACACTTATAATAGTTAGCGAAAAAGCGAATATTAGAACTATGCTTAAATAGCTAAACTTCATTATTGTTTATATTTATGATTAAAGCGTTTAAATCAATTTCACCTTTAAAAACTGCTGTTGCGGGTCCCGATAGCCAAACACCATTATCTTTAAAATGAACTTTAAGCAAGCCACCTTTAGTTTTTAAATTGATGGTTTCTGCCTCACTTAATTCGGCAAATTGTTGCTTTGCTACTATTGCAACAGCAACGGTTCCTGTTCCGCACGATAAAGTTTCTGCCTCTACACCACGTTCGTAGGTTCGTAAATTTACCAAGTTGTTATGTAAGGCTTTATCTACAAAATTTACATTAATACCTTTTTTAGTAAATGGTTCGCTATAACGTATTTTTTTTGCTTCATCAACTAAGTTAATTACTTCAATATTATTTTTAAAAGCTACATAATGTGGTGATCCTGTTTCTACTATAAAATCATTATTAAATGGTTCTATATTGCCGTAAACTAACAACTTTAAACAAACATTTTCATCATCAATTATTTCTACGTGGTGTTCTCCATCAATAGCATAAAATATATCTGACTTATTTATTATTTTACGTTCAAAGGCATATTTGGCAATACATCTGCCTCCATTGCCGCACATTGAACTTAAATTTCCATCAGCATTAAAGTAAACCATTTCAAAAGCATACTGACTGTGATTTTCTAAAAGCAGTAATCCATCTGCTCCAATACCAAATCTTCTATTGCACAAATAGTTAATTAACTTAACATTTTGTTTGTCAAAAGTTTCATCTCTGTTATCAATAATAATAAAATCGTTACCTGTGCCTTGGTATTTTTCAAACTTAATTATCATACATCAGTAGGTTTTACTACTTCTACGCTATCCATTATTTCAAAATCATTTGGTTGTTGGTTCTGCTCTTCTGTAAAAGAACCTGACAGCCATAATATAATACCAGTTATTAAAATAACAATGCCACCATAAGTAATAAAACGCTTGCTAAATAAACGTGGTGGTGTGGTTAACTCTTGCATTTTACAAATATAGTTTTTTTACAGCCCAACCAATAATATTTGTTAGCACTTGTATATTTCACAAAGGCTCTTATTTGTAAAAATTGTTAAATAGGTAATATTTTAAGCAGTATTTAGGTTTCATTTTAAAATTTTGAAACTTAAAACAATTAAATTTGATTATTGATTGTAGAAATAAAATTGTAAAACAAATAAATATGAGTATAAAAAGAATTTCTTTATTAGTGTTATTAGCTGCGGTTAGTTTTCTTTTTGTTTTAAATAAAAACAAAAATATAAACGAAAATAAGCTTGCTAATAGTTTACCTGAAAATATTATAACAGCAGAGGTATTAGAAGATGAAGAAGCTCCCAGCAATTTTGCACAGTTTGCCAATAGCCCAAATAAACAAGTTACACAAAATAGCAACAGGTATGCTGCTGCACAAGGTAATCTTGATTTTACAGAAGCTGCTGGAATAGCCACACCGGGAGTAGTGCACATTAAAACCAAAGTTTTAAAAAAGGCAACTGCACAAAACCGAAATTATAACCGAAATCCTTTTTTAGAGTTTTTTGGAGATGATTTACGAGATATGTTTCAAGATCCTTATGGAGGTGGCAATAATAAAGACGGGCAATTTAGAAATGGTGGAAGTGGTTCTGGTGTTATTATTAGTAGCGATGGGTACATTGTATCAAACAATCACGTAGTTTCTGCTGGTGATGAAATTGAAGTAATTCTTCATAACAATAAAAAATATACAGCAGAGGTAATTGGAACAGATAAATCTACCGACATCGCTTTGATAAAAATTGATGAGACTAATTTACCTTATTTAAATTTTGCTGATTCTGATGAGGTAAGAGTTGGTGAATGGGTGCTTGCGGTAGGTAATCCGTTTAGTTTAGCTTCTACTGTTACTGCAGGTATTGTTAGTGCAAAGGCAAGAAACATAAATTTATTAGGTGATAGAGCAATAGAATCTTTTATACAAACAGATGCAGCGGTAAACCCTGGTAATAGCGGAGGCGCCTTAGTAAATTTAAATGGCGATTTAATTGGTATTAATACAGCTATTGCCACACCAACAGGCACATTTGCAGGTTATTCATTTGCGGTACCTTCTAATTTAGTAGCAAAAATAATAAGAGATTTAAAAGAATTTGGAGTAACCCAACGAGCTTATATTGGCGTACGCATAATTGATGTATCTAATTTAGACGCTGCAATGATAGAAGAATTTAACATTAACGAAAGTGAAGGAGTTTTTGTTAGTGAAGCTATGGCTGGCAGCGGTGCAGAGGAAGCAGGTTTAAAATCGGGCGACATAATAGTAGAAGTAAACAATAAAAGAGTGGCTTCTATGCCCGAACTGCAAGAATCTGTAGCGGCCTTTAGACCAGGAGATAAAGTAGCGTTAACTTATATAAGAAATGACAAAAAATATAATACTAATGTAGTTTTGAAAAATGAAAATCAAAATTTAGAGCGCGTTACTAAATCGGCATTAGTAAAAAAATACAATCGAGTGTTAGGTGCAGAACTTGCTGTAATATCTGCAAGTTCGAAAAAACAGTTAGGAATACCTGGTGGTGTGCAAATTATTGATATAAAAAATGGATTATTAAATTCAACAGATATAAAGGAAGGCTTTATCATCACAAAAATAAAAGATGAAGAAGTATATAATTTTGATGATATTGACGAAATTTTATTAAACCAAAAAGGTAGAGGTGGTGTTATGATTGAAGGTATTTATCCTGACAGGCCAGATCAAACTATTTTTTATGCCTTTGGCTTGTAATATTTTAAATATATTGTGGAACTTTTTTACCTCAAAATAAGTTTAATTTATTAAAAGTATATTTATATGTCAGAAGAACAAAATCAGCAACAAAGCAATAGCAATACATTACAAGATTTATTTGCGCAGGGTGCAGAAGCATTTGGTAAAATTAAGGATTCGGTTGAAGACTTTGTAGAGAAGAACATAACCGAGGAAAACAAAGAAAAGTTAGAGAACTTAAAGAAAAAAGCTGGTGAAAAATCGGCAGAATTTGAAGCGAAATTTAAAAATACAGTTGACTCTTTTAGCGAAAAAATAAATTATGTAAAAAAAGAAGATCACGATGTTTTAAAAGATAAAGTGGCAGAGTTAGAAGCTAAAATTGAAGCACTCTCAAAAAAAGCTTAATAGAAAAACTATTGATCAACACTATTTAAAAGGTTGCTTTTTTATAAGCAGCCTTTTTTTGTGATAAAAACGCTATACTTTTATCTTTTATTTAAATGTAACGTAATGAAAAAAATTATTCAATTAATATTGTTATCCCTTTTTATTTCTTTTGGTACTTTTGCCCAAAATATTGACTCAATAAAACAGGAAGTTGAAGACACCCTTAAAAAAGTAAATCAACAAAATAAAATCGCAAATAGGCCAGGTGTAAAAAAAGAAATTAAAAAACCAACTACTCAAAAATCTGCTGAAGAAAAAGAAATTAAAAAACCTCAGGAAAAACCAAAAGCCGACAAACCCAAAGCTGATAAAGAAAGCGAAAAAGCGGCAGAAGAAAAGAAGAAAGAAGCAGGCGAAACTTTATCTACTGCTCCAAACGCAATAGCAAAAGAAAATGCAACTAATTTTTTAGTAAAAATATACGACCGTAACACTATGAAAACTATAGATGGTGTTGAGGTTTATTTATTTGAAATGCCAGAAGGAAAATTTATAGATACCAATTTAAGTTTTAACGGAATTGCCTCATTTACAATAGATAAAAATATAGAATATGAAGTAAGAGCATGCACATCAGGTTATATAAAGCGTGCAATTGGCATTTTAGATTGTAATAGTACCGATAAAGCTTTTTGCCTAAGAGGTGTTTTTCATTTTGATTATGGACCACCAGAAACGGAAGAAAATACTTTGTTAGCCAAAATTAAAATGAGCCCAATTGCGGTAGGCCAAACTATTGAGTTAGACAATGTATATTACGATACAGGCAGGTCAACCTTACGCCAAGAATCTCAAAAAGAGTTAGACCGCCTTTATAATTTAATGAAACAATATAGCTCTTTAAAAATAGAACTATCTAGCCATACTGATAGTCGTGGAAGCTCAGCAAGCAATATGAAATTAAGTGCCAGCAGAGCCAAAACCTGTTACAATTATTTACTAAGTAAAGGCATAAGTAAAAGTAGAATTGAGTACAAAGGCTACGGAGAAACGCGTTTACTAAACGAATGTGCAGACAACGTTAAATGTGATGATAAGCAACATCAAAAAAACCGACGTACCGAAATTTCTATTTTAGAAATAGAGCCAGAACCCTGCGAGCCTAAGTTGTAATTTGTGTTTACTTATTAGAAGCGAAAAATTGAACGCCAATTTAGCTTTTGGTCCTGCCCTACACTACAAATCCTCAACCGCTTTGCGGTCTGCGGGTTTTTCGTTGCGGTCAGGGCTATTTCAATTACCTCGCTAAGCTGTAAATAACTTAACATTATTGTTTAAAAAATCTATAAAATATTTTTGAGTAAGATGCCGGAAAAAGCCTTGTTAAGGTATCAATAACTCTGGCATCGCCACCAATTAAACAACGATTTTTATTATTTACAATAGATTTCACTATTTGTTTTGCAGCACTTTCTGCACCTGTTTTGGCTAATTTTTCATTAAAAATTTTAGGCATTTTAATTTTATCTGCCGCCTTCATTCTACTAAAATTTACAATATTTGTTTTTACACCTGCAGGGTGAACATTTAACACCTTTACATTTGTATCTAACAGTTCCATTCTTAAGCTCTCACCTAAGCCCCTAATAGCAAATTTACTTACACAATATGGCGTTTGCTGCTTTATGCCTGCTAAGCCAAACACACTAGACAGCATAACAATATATGCCTCTGGTTGTTTCTTTAGCATTGGCAGCAACTTCTGTGTTATTAATAAAGGCGCTTTTAAGTTAATATCCATCAACCAATCCAAATCACTACGTTCTACTTCTTCTAAATTAAACCTGCCTAAGGCAACACCAGCATTATTTATCAAAATATCAATGACACCAAACCGTTCAATGCTTTCTTCAATAAATGTATTTACAGCACTTTCATTAGCAACATCAACAACCGCAGCAAAGTATTGTTCATCATTTAAACTTTTTGTCACTTCATTCAACATATCAGCTCTTACATCACAAATAGCCAATTTTGCCCCAGCCTCATACAATTCGTTTACCAAAGCTTTGCCAATACCCGATGCTGCTCCGGTAAGTAATACTATTTTATTTTTTAAATCCATGTATTCAATATATTGGCTAAAATTAATTAATGTTTTTACTTTATCTTGGTATTATATGAGCAATAATTTCATTAAATTAAATATACCAGATAGCGAAATTTATTATTTGCCTTCTTTTTATAGCATTGATAAATGTAACATTTATTTTAAAAAACTATTAAACAACATTGCCTGGCAACAAGATATTATAAAAATTTTTGGCAAAACAATACCTATACCTCGTTTACAAGCTTTTTATGGTAACAAAGGTTTAAGTTACAAATATTCTAACATTAATTTAGAAGCCAAAAATTGGAACGATTTGCTAACATCTATAAAAACCGATATTGAATTAGCCTACAAAATAAAATTAAATAGTGTACTGCTAAATTTATATAGAAACGGTAATGATAGCAATGGCTGGCATTCGGATGATGAACCAAGTTTAGGAAAAAATCCAGCTATTGCCTCTTTAAGTTTTGGAAGTAATAGAACTTTTCATTTGAAGCACAAAAAATTTAAAAATTTAAAAACTAAAATTGAACTTTCAAACGGTTCTTTATTAATAATGAAGGGCGAAACACAACAATTTTGGTATCATCAAATTTCTAAAACCAAAAAACAAGTAGCACCACGTATTAACCTTACTTTTAGGCGTATTATTTAAATTTATTGAAACTTACATTTATATGTTTCGTATTTACTGTTATGAAAGATTCATCAATAATTTGCTTAATAGTTTTATTTTTTGTGTCAAGCTTTAGTTTTGCTTCATTTGGCCAACCAATTATAAAATATGATGAACACAACAATGTATTTTTATGGGGTTGTACCTATAATGGAGATGAGCGAGGTATTTATACAAATATTTTAGATATAACTGGTGGAAGTGGTAATTATACAATTACTTGTAGTCCAGAAATATCAATAAATGAAATTAATTTGGGAAATAAAATAACATATGAAATTTTTGTTCCTATACAAACAAATATGAACGATATTTATTTTACTATAACAGATTTACAGGGAGGAGCTGTTGGTATTGATGAAGATGTAAGGAGCTTACTTGATTACGCATCAAATACTGCCTATGAAGAATGTTTAGCACCTGAAAAATGTGAAATTAACGACATTGTACATCCAGCTGGTGAAAGACTTTACCCAGATACTTATTATGCCAAAAACTCAATTACATCAAGTGCAATACTATCTGATAGAAATACTAAATTTATTGCTAGCGAGTCAATTACTTTACTCGGGGGGTTCACATCAATTAATTTGACTAATTTTACTGCAGAAATAGGTAATGGCTGCGACTAAGCCGCCATTTTGTCAAAATATTTTCATCTTTTGAGACAAAATGTCGTGCTTGTCTTTAAATTAGCCTGTTTTTCTGCGTTGGTATACAGTTTGATTAATTATAATCAAACAATTTACTTAACAATAAAATTTAGAAAAATGATTTTAACAAAAAGAAATTCAAGAAACGATTTAGTTACTTTAAACAATTTAATGGATGGTTTTTTTGGCCACAATCTTCCAAAAACAGAAACGGCCTGTAATACAAATAAATCAAATGTAAACATTAGTGAAAGCGAAAATGATTTTCAATTACACATTGCTTTACCAGGCATTGCAAAAGAAAACATTAGCTTAAATGTAGATGGTAATTTATTAACCATTGCAAATACAACTGTTGAAAACAATGAAGAAACAGCAGGAGAAAAAACAGTTGATAATAAAGAGCCAAAGTTTTTAAGAAAAGAGTTTAGTTATACCAGCTTTAAAAGAACTTTTACTTTACCCGATACTGTAAATGCTAATGAAATAAATGCCACTAACGAAAATGGTGTTTTAACAATCACTTTACCAAAAAAAGAAGAGGCAAAAGCAGTTAAAAAAACAATCAGTATTTCATAAGTAGTATAATTATAATGATTGAAAACTCAGTAAATTTTTTACTGGGTTTTTTTATTATCTAAAATCCAAACAAAAATGAAACATGCTTGTGTATATTTGCCAACACAATGAGTTTTTTACAATTACATATAGAAGCAATGATTTTTACTGCTACCGCACCAGTAAAACTTAGTGATTTGATAGCAACACTTAATAAAACCTTTAATTCAGAAACACATAAAAATGAGACTGAAGTTATAACAGAAGGGAATTCAAAAACAGACAAACATCAAACAACTAATGAAAACGTAGAAATTGGAGAACACCAAATAATTGATGCTTTAAAAACTATTAAGCTTAAATACGATGATGAGCAATATGCCTGGGAGCTTAAAAAAAGTGGTGGAGGGTTTCAGTTTTTAACAAAACCATTATTTTATGATTCTGTAGCCAACTTATTAAACTTAAAAACAAAACGAAAGCTAACACGCTCCGCTATGGAAACTTTAGCCATTATTGCTTACAAGCAACCTGTAACAAAATCTGAACTAGAACATATTAGAGGCGTTAGTTGTGATTATGCTATTCAAAAATTATTAGATAAAGAATTGGTTTTGGTTAGTGGCAGAAGCGACGGACCTGGCAAACCTTTATTATATGCAACCAGCCAAACTTTTATGGATTATTTTGGTATTAATTCGCCAAGTGAAATGCCCGCTTTAAAAGAATTTCAAACTGCCGATCAGGAAATAGGCACACCTCAAGAATAATACATTAGCTATTGAAAAAAGAAAACGAAGAAGGTACAAGGCTTAATAAATATATTGCAAACACAGGTTTATGCAATAGAAGAAAAGCAGATGAATATATTTTAGGTGGCAAAATTAAAGTAAATGGAATTGCCGTAACCGAAATGGGCTTTAAAATTCAGCCAGATGATGAAGTTGCTTTTAATGATAGAATAATTTCAGCAAAGCAAAAATCTATATATCTACTAATTAATAAACCCCAAAATTTCACAGCTTTTAAAAGTACCCAAAAAAATATTTGGCAATTGATTAGCGAGTTTAATTCTAAAAAATTGAAAATATTGCATCCATTAAAAGAAAGCAGTTGTGGGCTTCTTTTTGTTACCAGCGATAGCTCAGTAATTGAAAAATTATCAGAAACTCCTACCAAAAAATTGTATTATTTGCAACTTGAAGCACCGATAACAAAAAAGGAGCTGCAACAAATAAAAACTGGTGCAGATAAAGAAGGTTTAAAGGTACAAAACATTAATTTTGTGCAGGATAAACCAAACTCACATATTGGCATAGAACTTTACGATAAAACAGACGATACTTTTTTGCAACTTTTAAAAAAATTAAATATAAAGTGTATAAAATTAGATAGAGTGGTTTTTGGTAATTTTACTAAAAAGGATTTACCACGCGGTAGGTGGCGTCATTTAACAGAAAAAGAAATAATTACTTTGAAACATTTCTAAACAAGATATTTACAATTTATGTTTATGAATAGAAATTTTTTAATTAGGCTTTTGTTAACAGCTTTTTTATTGGGCAGCATAATTATTGTAAAAAATGCCAATGCCTGGGGTTTTTGGGCACATAAGCGTATTAACAGAATTGCCGTATTTACGCTTCCGGTAGAAATGATTGGCTTTTTTAAAGAAAACATTGATTATATAACCGACCACTCGGTTGATGCTGACAAAAGACGGCACTCCGTAGAAGACGAAGCTCCAAAACATTATATTGACATAGATCATTATTGTAAATTTCCACATGGCTGTGTGCCGCAAGACTGGACCGAAGCGGTTGAAAAATTTAGTGTTGATACCCTGGTTGCTTATGGCACTTCGCCCTGGAATTTAAAAGAAAGTTATAATGATTTAATGTACGCCTTTAAATCTTTAAATACTTATAGAATTTTAAGAGAATGTGCAGATTTTGGTCATTATTTGGGCGATATTCACGTTCCGCTACATACTACTGTTAACTATAATGGCCAGCTAAGCGGGCAAAAAGGAATACATGCATTTTGGGAAACCCGTATACCAGAATTATTGGGCGAAGATTACGATTATTTTGTAGGAAAGGCAAAATATATTGATAATATTGAGGAAAAAATTTGGGAAATAATATATGAAAGTTCTGCTGCAGTAGATTCTGTTTTGAGTTTTGAAAAAACACTAAGTCAGGAATTTGAAAGCGATAAAATAAAAACCTACGAAGAAAGAGCACAAACGGTAGCCGAAACATTTTCTAAAGAATATACTATGGCATACAATCAAATGTTGATGGATATGTCGGAAAGAAGATTACGAACCTCTATAGTTAATTTGGGTAGCTTTTGGTTAACCGCCTGGATAGATGCCGGCCAGCCCGATTTAAGTCAATTAACCGCTTACCGAATAACCGAGGAAGAAATAAAAGAGCAAGAAGAATTAAACAGGCAATATCAAAACGAAAAAATTAAAGGCAGAGACCATCCTCATTAAATATTTCAGTATTTTTGCATCTTATACACGAGTATGAAAAAAGTAGTAAAACCTGGCGAGTTTATTCAAAAACCAAAATTTATTGGCGGTAAAGAAGCTTGGCAAAAGCTTTTAAAAGAAAATTTAAACTACCCACCAAAAGCATTAGAAAAGAAAATTGAAGGCATTGTAAATTTAAGTTATGAAGTAAACGGAAACGGCAAAGTAATGCGCCCCAAAGTAACCAAAGGCATTGGTTATGGTTGCGATGAAGAAGCTATTCGATTGGTGAAACTGATGAAATATCAAAAAGTAAACAACCGTAAGGTAAAAATAATAACGCATCATAAAATTGCCATTAAATTTAAAATACCTAAACAAAAAAAACAAGCTCAAAAGCAAACACAACAATTTAGCTACACTATAAAACCGACCGATAAAACTGATCAAAAACAAATAACACCAAAAAAAATACCCCAAAAGAAATCTTACACATATATAATTAAATTTTAAACTAACGTTATGAATAAATTTTTACTCACCGTTTCAATTACTATTACCTGTTTATTTTTGCAGTTTAGCTCAGTAGCTCAAACGGAAACAATAGAAGAAAAAGCCGGTTTTAATTCGCTTATAAACCGTATTGACGATTTTAGCGGCTTTGGTGGTTTTATACTAAACTTTGGCTCCAATAGTAAAGATGGTTATGTACTTTCGGGAGGCGGTGGTGCAGCCTTGCTAAATAAAACCTATTACATTGGTGGTTTTGGCCTAAGTGGCAATATAAATGCAATTGATCAAAACCTTATCAGGCGATCTGTAGATATAAATTACGGCGGCTTTTGGCTTGGTTATATTTATAAAAAAGATATGTTGATACACCCAACCGGAAGTATAAAGTTAGGTTGGGGTAAGGCTACAATGCAAAACACGAATGTGTCTGATAATATTTTTGCCTTTGTACCTCAAGTTGGTGCCGAAATAAATATTACCAAATGGATTAAAGTAGAATTAGGGTTTAGCTACCAATTAGTTACTGGCATTAACTTAATAAACATTGATGCATCACAATTTAGAAAACCTCATATTGGCTTAGATTTTAAGTTTGGTTGGTTTAAATAACTGTTTATCAAGCTATTTTTGATACAACAAATTTCCTCATTTTAAAGTGAAAAAAATTGTAATCCGGCAATAATAAAATTAATAGCCACGCCCAAAATTAATAATATTAATAATTTTAGGATTTGGTTTTACCAACTCGTTAATGTTATAGACCAACTCCTCAAATCGGTATGGATCGTCCATTGGGCTTGCCCCTCTATGTGGTGAAAGCACTACATTCTCTAATTTATTAAATGGATAATTAAAAGGAAATTTTTGGCTTGCTTTATTTTTTTCTGGTTTGTAATTATACCAGACATCAATAGCTGCACCAGCAATTTTTTGTTCACTCAATGCATTGTACAAAGCCTCTTCTTCAATAACTGCGCCACGGCCAACATTTACTATTAAAGCATCATCTTTTAAAAAACCAATATTGCTGCTGTTAAGCAATTCAACTGTTGTTGGTGTTTGTGGTAAACTGCAAATTAAAATATCTATCTGTTTTAAAAACGAATTTAAGTTGCCGCTTTCATTAGAAAATAAAGCTATTTTATTAATATAAGTTTCATCAATATTATTACTGTTTTTAAATGCGGAGAAAGAGCAGTCAAAGCCTTGTAACATTTTAAAAACAAATTTTCCTATTGCCCCAAAACCAAGCAGACCAATATGTTTTTTTCTTAAAGAAATACTTTTAGCTTCTTTATCTCCGGTACGCCATTTACCATCTTTTAAAAAACTATGATGTAGTACTATTTTGTTACACAAACTTAACAACATAGCACAGGCGTGTTGTGCTGTAGCATAACTATTGCTATGGCTATTGGTAAATATAATGCCTTTTTGCTGCATTAAAGTTATCAGGCTTCGTTTATAATGTTGCACTCCTGCTCCCGGGTAAAATATGTATTTCAAATTTTTAGCAGTATTTAAAATAGAATCATTAATAACCCAGCCAGCTATTATGGTAGCATCTTTTGCTGCTTCTTTTATACCATCTACATCTTTTTTATCTACAAATACGAGCTCAATAGCATCATTAATTTTACTTTTAAAATAAAGTTGTAAGTGAGGTTCGGGTTGCCAGGTAAAAACACATTTCATAAAGAAAATTTTAATGGAAGTTTTATGATAAATCTAAGTTCAACTGATGTAATATAGATCACAGTTTTCAAAACAAAAAACGATTTCTTAGAGTTGGAATTTTTCCTGGTCTGAAATTAAACGTTTTTTTTAAACTCTGATCTTTTAAATTTTTATTAAATCAATTTGTTATGTTAGAACACTTCTACCTTTCAACAAAATGTTAAAGAATTTACAACCAATTTTACTTCATACTTTACAAATAATTTGTGTAGCAGGTAAAATAAAGAAAGATATGCCGCAACAAATGCTACGACATATCTGATACCAAGCTTTAATTTTTGAATATTTTTTCTGATGTGATATAAGTTTTACCGGAGACTTTATTGGTAATTAATAATTGAACCAAATATATATCGTGCGGCATGTTTGTTAATTCTACTTTGCAACTATTATTATCAATTTGAATGTTTGATGGCATACATTGGCCATTGGTATTAAAAATCTGTGCTGCTTCAATAAGCAAATCGGCATTTGGGTAGACAATATTATATGTTTCTAAACCATTTTGAGTAATTGCAGCAGAGCGATATTGTTCACCACAATTAAAACTACCACTTACTTCGCCCGGACAGCCTTTGCCACCAATAGCAAAAATATTATAATTGCCTGTGCCTTGGTAAGGTCCAAAAGTAACTACCTCATTTTTTGCTACATTTTGATAAAGTGTAATACCATCAAATATTGACCGATAAGCAAAATTATTTGAAATGCCACCTACGCCACCAGTTAAGCTTACATCAATAAAGTACAAACCATCTTCACACCTTTCTTCTATTATTTTAATATTTATTGGATCAAAAAAAGTGTACTCCGCCCCATAAGGTGACCATTCGGTACATTCATCATTTAATTTTGGTAAACCATTTTCATCTGGTGGGCCTATAACAGCAGAAATATACAAAGGGCGATTGGTGTAAGCCGTGCCAGGACTTGTAAAACGCCCACTTTCGCTTTTATCAATATAATTGATGCCATCAAATTCTTCTTCTTCGTGCAAAACATAAACTCGCACACTATTTTCATCAATTGTTGAAAAAGCTTCTCGAACATAAACCACCGCGCCATCGCAAACGAAAGAGTTGGCGGTTTGCATTTGGCCTGGTTGATTTTGGCAAGGAACTTCTATTGGCTGCCAAACATATTGAAGTGTATCTGATGTAAATGGCGTTGTTATAATACATTCTTCAATGCCAACATAAGGGCTGCTTGGGCAAAATTCTATTTGGCCGTAAATGTTGGTTGTAAATACTGTGTCCACCAAAACCTGTTCCACACCATCAATAGTGCTAATGATGCTTACTTGTACCCCAGCTAAAATGTTAATAGAATCTTCATCCATAATAGTTATGGTGGTGCAAAGGCTATCGTTAACAATTAAACTTTCGGGAGGTTGAGGCGAACTCATACCATTGTAGATATGATTAAAGTTAAGATCGTAATTAAAATTTAAGTAAGTGCCGATGCCTCCACTAAAATCCCAAATAATGTTTATAAAAGTGAAAGTAAAATTGCCAGAGGTAATAGTAATAAAATCTTGCCCAGGATTTGTTGGTGTGTAGCATAACTTAACTATTCCATTTTCATCGGAAAAGCCAAAATCATAAAGCCCTTCATTAGCGCCACCAACTGCAAAGTTTACTGGTGTGTTTGGTATTGGCATATTATTATTTAAAGTATCAACAACGGTAATTTGGAAACAATATTCATCACCAATAACTTGACCGCCAGCAGGTTCTAATATGCAATTAAGACCAACATCAATAAATAAATCAAAACAGTCACAATTTTGATCTCTATAACTTAGTACTACATTTGGATCGCCTTGGCATAAGCTGCCTGGTAATTGGTTTGGTATTAGCTGGTTTTGACAATTAAAAAAGCAGAAGCTTGTTTGGTAGCATGAGCCGTCGTCACAAGTTGCATTTATGTTGAAGTTACAGGATTCAGGATTTGTGCAACCAGAAATGTAATCACATGGGTTGTCACATTCAGGTCTGTTTGATACACAACTTCCATCATCTTGGGTAGCCGCTGGGTTGTAATTGCATGCTGTAGGGCTTGTGCAACCTAATGATGATGGTGAAACAACACAAGTTTCCGTTTCAACTTGTAGTGATTGCTGGCAAAGTCTTAATTCTTTATTTTCTGGGTCAAAGTATTTAACTGTAAAAGTATAATTTTCAAGAGCGACTTCATTATTTATGATACAGAAATTCAAAAAATTATTGCTGTTTAAGTTTGGTAAAAGTGGATAGCTTTCATTTGCAGGGTTCGCTTCCAAAAATAATGTTTCGTTATCTATTGAAAAAATGAAATTACTGCTAATTGTCACTAAAGTGTCGAATTGAAAGCCTCCATCATTAATTGAAAGTTCAATTTTTGTAGCATTTGTGCTTACACCAAGGTTTCTTAAATCAGCAACAAAACAGCAATTGTTACCATCAATAGATGATTCAATGTTTAACGATACATCACACTCAAAACAATCGCACTTAAATATTTCAATATCTCCTAAATAAGACTTATCATTTCCTGAAATTCCATTTCCATCTATTATATAACTTTCGTTTATATTAACTGCATTCTCATTAAATATTTCAGAAATGCTAAAGCCTTGTAATCCGTAAGTAGTGACTCCATTTAAAAGATTATCGCCAGAAGCCCATACCATTTGGTCACAAATAGAACCAAAATCAAAGTCAGGAACAGCTTGTTTTGGTCCAAAATCAACTCCACCTGCAGAATTACCAATGGACGTATTTCTACTTAAATTAAACCTTTTTGGAGAAGACCAAGAATAATTGTCTAAATTGTTTCTCTCTATGTAATATAAACTACTATAATGAGCAAAATCTGGAGTAGCTCCTGGGTCTAAATTTATATCACCAAACATGGTATGACAACTCAAAATAAGTCTTAGCCCATCCTTTGAAATAGCAATATCTGAAATTGGTTGATTAGAATTACGCAAATCAGGAACTTCTAAAACAAACTGCAAAGAATTGTTTACAAAACTCCCTTGAGCATCTATCTTCATTTTGTATAAAGTATTTCTATTAGTAGATGATGCTCTTCTATCCATACTCCAAACTCCAAAATAAACTTCGGTGCTCCCATCATCTAAAGCATAAGTTTGAATACCCCATAAACGCTCTCCAAGTGGGGCAAATCCATCAATCCCATCATCAGGTATAAATGGATCAAAACCATCTATTACTATTCCATTTGTTTTAATACGCCAAATCTTTCCATCCTCGAAGTTTGTCACTAACAAATGATCTCTGTTTTTATCGTATGCAATGTTTCCCAAACCTGAATAAGTTTCGCGAGGGCTACTTTTATAAAACGCCTCACCAGTTTCATTTATGAAGCCTGATATATGAGCACTTTGTCTAAGAACTGCTAAAAAAGTAGTGTCGATTGCAAGTGAATCACCATTTATTTTTACGATAGAGGCAAAGCCATTTTGTCTTAATCCGTTAAAATTTCTAGCATCATAACTATACAATGTGGTCGCAGCTAAATAAATATTTCCAGCATCGTCTATGCAAGTACCGAATACTTCGCCACCGATTTCTTGTTTTCTAAATACTTTACCAGAATTTATCAATCCAGATAAGTCTGAATTTTTAGTATCCGAATGATTAGGAAGTACTTCATCCAAATTTTTTATGGATACTACTGGATTGGTATCTTCTCTCTCTGATGCACAGGTAAAAACTCCATCGCCAGGTCTAAGCTTAAAAACGCTATCAGCAGGACATGCGGTATTACTATTACTCAAGCATAAATTATTGGTTACACAATCTAAATCTTCACAATCCAAGAAACCATCTCCATCATTATCAATTCCATCAGCACAATCAGTTTCAATATAAGAAACATAAGGCATCGCAAACAAAGCCTCAATTTCACAAGAACTCAACACTCGGTCATAAATTCTTACATCGTCAATATCGCCAATAAAATAGTATTGTAGTTCAGTTTCAGACAAATAGCTTGCACCAATATTTACTGGCGTGTTTGTATAATCAATGGTTTTTATTTCTTCAAGAGAATTGACCAATGAGTTATTTATATACAAAGATTTGATATTATTATTATCGCTAAAAGAATAAATTATATGATACCAATCATTTAAATTTGGTTCTAAATCACCCCTAATATGCTGACTGGCTCCATCTTCATCACTTAAACAACCGTTTATTTGATTATCAGAAAACCAGAGTTCATAAGAATCAGTATCGTTATCATCAATTAAATGTTTATCAATTAAAACCTTAACACTTTCACTTAAATCATCAAACCTGCACCATAATGAAATAGTAAAATTTTGTGGCCTTAAAGTTGGATGATCTGCAATGCTAATATGTGAATTGCCATCAAAATTAAAAGCATTACCTTCATTTCCAAATCGATCGGTTGTTAAGGTTGCTCCAAATAGTTCTCCATTGTTAGTGTTTGAACTTACATCTGTTGAATTGCCTTCAAATGGATAGTGCGCTAATAAGCCGTTTTCTAAATTGCTTCCAGTTGAATCACAGGTTTCTGTTGCTGTAATTCTTAGGTTATCAAATGCTGCATAACCGCTTTGCGTTAAATCGAAAACAATTGAAATATTTCCATTGGTAGATTCTGTGATATTTACATTTGAATTGACTTCAGTCCAATTGAATGTATATTTATCAATATTAGGTTCAATTCCAGTTAAAGTTGTTTCTCCAATTGAGTTACCAGGATTTGAAAAGTTTAACACTCCTTCGGGTGAGTCATAAATACTTATTTTCATTATAGGTGTATCGACACCAGCAGAACCACATCCATCTAAATCTATTGCAGATAAAGAGAATGATATATTTAGAAATGTTAATCCTTTAGAATCAAGCGTCAAAGAAAGCATACCATCTTGGCCTGTAGATTGCATGCCTATGCAATAGTTACCTCCTAAGTTAAAAGGATCAGTATACACATTATCCTCTCCGTTAATTAGCATTGTTTCTACTGTAAATATTTGCGTAAACAAAATATTCCCACTAATGCCATTTCCTGTTCCACCCCATAAATCATTTACAAATGCATTGTCGGTATCAAGATAGCACCAAGTATTGCTCGGTTCAATATTAAAATTCTCAAAGTCATTCTCATAAAGCAAAATCTCATCCTGCCCAAACCCAACCAAACTAAAACCCATCAAAACCAGCAACAAAACCAGATTAAAGAGAATATTATTTAATACTTGAGATCTTAAAAAATTAGGGGGTAAACTGTTAAATTTAAAGTTAATCATCATAATAGAAATTTTTAAAGCGTTATTAAAATTGTTGGTAAGTGAACTGGGTTGAAAATTTGGAATATTTCATTTTTTGTTATGCTCATAAATATTTGGGAAACAGTTGAAAACGTACCGCAGCTAAAAAGCTGCGACACGTTTTGTTTAGCTATCAATTAGTTGAATTTTCAATTTGTAGCATTGGTAACTTTTACCCAATAACCAAAACCGTTTTCCATTTGCTGTAAGGTTTGAAATGGTGTTGGCAAAGCAGGATTGAAGGTTTTTATACCACCATCAAAACCTGCAACAAATTCTAAATTGTCGTTGGCAATTAAATCAGCAAAAAAGTCTGCCGGAGGTTGGGATTCATCTGGTGGAAAGGCTACTAAGTTCCAACCTGCCTCAAAAGGTTTACGGAAACTATCATCAACGCACAAACCATCAACCGGTAAAAATGTAGCATTGGTAACTTTTACCCAATAACCAAAGCCTTCTGATATTGTTTGCAAAGTGTTAAATGGTGTTGGTAAATTGGGATTGAAAGTAACAGTCCCATTATTAAATGTGCTAACAAATTCTAAATTACTATCTGAAATTATATTAGCAAATACATTTTGAATAGAATTGTCGCTAGGCACTATGTCAAACGAAATAAGATTCCAACCAGTATTGAGAAAAATAGCTTGCGGCCAATTTGGGCAATCAGCTGGGCAACCGCAATTAATTGAATCATAAATTTGACATCCTGGTGTAGCACAAAATTCGGCTGGACAAAGTGTTTCTACTTCGTTTAGCGAATTACAGCCTCTTGCATTATTATCAATTGTTATTGAGCCAGTAGTAACTGCACTAACATCAAAACAATTTAGTATGCAGCAATTATTTAGTATTTCGTTTTGCGAGATGTTTACGCTGCCTAATGAAGTTAAGGAGGTGAAGCCTGTTAGGGCGCAGAGTGAAGGGTTGTTGCTAATAGTAAAGCTTTGCGGTACGGTTTGGAGTGCTACAAAGTTATTTACACTTTGTAAAATAGGGTTGCTTGCTATTTCAAAACTAATAACATAATTCAATGCGGAAAATCCGATTAAACTATTTAGTAATAAGTTGTTTTTAATTCTGAACCGTGCATTAACGGTTTGCAATGCATCAAAACCATTGATTGCTGTAAGGTTAGGATTTTGTTCAATAGCAAACACATCACAATTGCTACCACAGTTTGAACTATTATTATTACCAACTTCATTCAAACTATTAAAACCAGAAATTGTAGTTAAGCTTTCATTGCTTCCTATGTTAAAACTATTATCTATAGTTGTTAGTGCATTAAAGCCTTCAATGTTAATTAAGTTAGCATTGTCGGTAATACTAAAATAGCTTGCCGTTTCTAACATTACAAACCCAATAATGTTGCTTAGCGCAGCATTGTTGTTAATAGTAAAGCTTTGCGGTACGGTTTGGATTGCTACAAAGTTATTTACACTTTGTAAAATAGGGTTGCTTGCTATTTCAAAACTAATAACATAATTCAATGCGGAAAATCCGATTAAACTATTTAGTAATAAGTTGTTTTTAATTCTGAACCGTGCATTAACGGTTTGCAATGCATCAAAACCATTGATTGCTGTAAGGTTAGGATTTTGTTCAATAGCAAACACATCACAATTGCTACCACAGTTTGAACTATTATTATTACCAACTTCATTCAAACTATTAAAACCAGAAATTGTAGTTAAGCTTTCATTGCTTCCTATGTTAAAACTATTATCTATAGTTGTTAGTGCATTAAAGCCTTCAATGTTAATTAAGTTAGCATTGTCGGTAATACTAAAATAGCTTGCCGTTTCTAACATTACAAACCCAATAATGTTGCTTAATGCAGCATTGTTACTAATAATCAAATTCCCACCAATACTAACCAACTCACTAAACCCATCAACATTAGTAATATCAGTATTCTGAATAAGCAAACTCCCAGTAATCTCCGTAAAGTTAAAAGTATCTATCTGCTCTTGGTTGGTCACCGTATAAGTGCCATCATAAACTTGAGCAAATCCTTCAAAACAAAGCACTCCAAAAAATAGTAGAAAACCAAACAACCGCCAATTGCTAATTTTAAAAACTAAGGTTGGTAAATAAGTAGTGAGTAAGTTTAAAAAATTAAAATTCCACATAATTGAATAATTTTATAATTAAAAAAAACACCATAAATCAAATCAATTAGAAATTAACGAACAAGCGATTTTTTCACTTTTTTAAAAGACATACCTTTTTTTTGCAACAGAAATAATAAAAAATTAAAATTAACTTGTTGAATTTCAGGCAATTATTACAAACACAAAATTCCGTATTTTTACAAAAATATTAAATTTAAATAAAACATATTTATTTTGTATTACTTACTTAGCAATACATAATTAAGTATTTTAATTATGTATTATTGCATCCTGAAAAGCACATCTTACTATATCGAAAATTTTAAATTTCATTTCCATCATTAAATTGTATTTTTGGCTACTTATTTAATTAATGGTTAATCAATGAAACACATAAATTGGCGAACGCAGGTATTGCCGCATGTTATAATTGTGGCTTGCTTTTTGGCATTAACTTTTTTCTTTTTAGCTCCTTTGTTGCAAGGCAAAGTATTATATCAAAGTGATATTATACAATGGAAAGGGATGGCAAAAGAAATACAAGATTACCGTGCCGAAACTGGTAAGCAAGCTTTGTGGACTAACCGCCCCTTTGCGGGTATGCCGGCTTTTTTAATTGCGGTTCAACATAACACCAATATTTTAAAATATGTAGATCAAGGTTTAAGCCTGTTTATTATGAACTATAATTACAGGCCGGCAAAAATATTGTTTCTAATGTTTTTTGCCTTTTATCTTGGCTGTATAATTTTGGGGCTTAACAAATGGATGAGTGCCATTGGAGCAGTTGCCTTCGCTTTATCCACCTTTTTTGTTTTAAGTTTAGAAGCCGGGCACAATACCAAAATTATAGCAACTGCTTATTTTCTGCCTGTAATTGCTTCTATTTTATTTGCTTATAGAAAACATAAAGTATGGGGCGCATTTTTGTTGGCAGTAACTTTGGGTTTAAGTATAAATGCCAATCACGTACAGATAACTTATTACGCTTTTTTAGTAGGTTTAATTATTTTTATAGTTGAGTTGGTAAATGCTGTTCGTACCAAAACAATACCTGCATTTGCTAAAGCAACGGCAATGTTAGCAGTTGGCGCATTGTTGGCGGTAAGTTTAAATGCTGGCCGTTTGCTATCCACCTACAATCATACCAAAGAAACCATAAGAGGGCAAGCTACCGCTTTAAGCAACATTGATAAATCAAAACAAAAAGGCGGCTTAGATTACGATTATGCTATGAGCTGGAGTTATGGTATTACCGAAACATTAACCACTTTAATTCCTAATTTTGCTGGAGGTGCTTCAAATGCAGCCTTGCCAGAAAGTTCGGCTACTTATACAGAATTGTTAGATAAAGGAATGCCTCGCAGTCAAGCTAAGCAAACTATACAGCAAATGCCAACTTATTATGGTACGCAACCTTTTACTGGTGGACCAACTTATTTTGGTGCTGTAATTTGGTTTCTGGCTTTGTTGGCCTTGCTCATCTTACCATGGAAACAAAAAAGCTGGGCAATTGCAGCTATAGTGTTGTCGATGTTTTTGGCTTGGGGAAAAAACTTTTTTGTGTCCGATTTGTTTTTCTATTACTTTCCATTGTATAATAAATTTCGAACTCCAATGATGGCTTTAACCATTGCTGGCGTTGTTTTCCCTTTGTTATCCGTAATGGGTTTAAATTGGTTGTGGAATAATAAATCTTCTTTATCAAAAAAAAGTGATCAGCAAAATTTATTGAAAAAATTATACATCGCAACTGGGGTAAGTGCAGGTATTTGCTTATTGGCAATAATAGCTGGCGGCCTGTTTTGGAGTTTTAATGGTCCGGCTGATAGTCAATTGCCCGAGTGGTTAATTGAGCCGTTAATAAGTGATAGACAGGCAATAATGAGGAGTGATGCTATTCGCTCACTCGTTTTTATATTGCTTGGAGCTGGTTTGGTTTGGTTGTATATAAAAGAAAAATTAAAACCACATTTTTTGGCTGCCGGAATTGCCTTGCTAACAATTACTGATTTAGGTTTAATTACCAAACGATATTTAACCGAAGAAGATTTTACATCAACACGAGAAATAAACAAGGCTTTTCAGTTAAGCGAAGCAGAAAAAGCTTTACAAAAAGAGCCTGGTCATTTCCGGGTTTGGAACACACAGCGCAGGTTAGATTCTGATGGTGTAAGTCCCTATACTTTAAATTCTTTAGGTGGCTATTCTGGTGCAAAGCTAACCCGTTATCAAGATTTAATTGATCAGCAAATTACCAAAGGAAATAGCAAGGTTTTAGATATGCTAAACACCAAATATGTAATAAACGAAAATAAAGCGCAACTAAATAACGGTGCTTGTGGTAATGTTTGGTTAAGTAGCAATATACTTTGGGCAAATAATGCTGATGAAGAAATGAACCAGCTTAACAGTTTTGAGCCTTGCACACAAGTAATTGTAAACGAGCGATATAAAACTGCTATTGGCCAGCTAAATGGTGAGGGCGGAACAGCTAAATTAACAAAAAATGAATTAGATTATTTGGAATATGAGATTGAAAGTAATGGTAAACAGCTCGCCGTTTTTTCAGAAATATTTTACAAAGCCGGAGATGGCTGGCAAGCACAAATTAATGGTGAATCTACCGAAGTATTACAAGTAGATTTTGCTTTACGAGGCATTGTAGTACCAAAAGGTAATCATAAAGTTACCTTTAAATTTAATCCTTCTTTTTATCGTAAAGGCGAAACAATTTCATTAGCAAGTTCGGTGGTTTTGCTGTTGCTTTTTGGCAGTTTAATTTTTATGCAAAACAAAGGCAAGTTAAAAGATTTTTAGTTTTTGAAACGAAACCGAAATGCCTAAATTGGTGGGCAGCCTTGCTCATATGTCTTTACAATTCTTATTTTTAAGCCATTAATTAACTTAAAAAGGAAATGTGATTGTATTAAGAAGCTTGAGCAAAGTAGGCATAAAATGTGATTTTTTTTATAAGATATTGATCCATTAGAAAAATGGTATAACCGCTGCAATCAGACATAGTTTAAAATACTTCTCTCCAATTGATAACATTTTTCGATTTACCGGAATATTATATAAAAATCGAATTACAAAATGAAAACAACAACAATTCAACTGTATCTTAATTAATAAAGTAAACGTAGTTTTGAACTTAACCTATTTTAAAAATTAAATCCACCAGATAACTAATATGAATGATCTCTTTATGAATAGAGGTAATTGGACTCCGGAACTAAACCCTTTGCAAAGCCTTAATTTTGGGCCTAATAACGAAATGTTTAACAAAGTTCAATCCTTAGGTTTTAAAGCTAAAAGCAAACTACCGCACGTGCTTTTAAATATTGGACAAAGTGGTTCAGGAGAAGATTACACTTCTTCATTTAATAAAAAACCGAGTTCAAAAACATTAGAGACGTTTCTTTTACCCACTAAATTAATGAGTGATAACTTTTTGGCTGCCGATTTTAAATTTGGTCTTAAAAATGGTATTTCGGGAGGTGCTTTTTTTAGTGGTGATGTAATTTCAAATGCCAATGGCCGAAAGTATGCCGAACTTTTTGTGGATCATTTAATGACTGGTAATGGAAAAACCTGGTTCGATGATGGTGTTTTATCAGCCGGAATGAAACAAACACCAGAAGTGCAATCGTTCACCAACAATGTTAAAACCGAGTTCAAAAATTTAATGCAAAACAAATTTGGTAATTTTTGGGAGGTAAGGTTAAACAGAAATAATTACAGTAACATAAGTTTCAGTTTTGGTTCGAGCCCAACCTTAAAAGGCTTGGTTGGAGGCACACAAAAAACTATTGTTACTGTTCAGTATATAATTTATAATCCATTTTACAGAACCTGGGCAGCTATTTTGGTTTTACGAATTGAAGATGATTTTGGCGTTAGCGAAAGCGATGTAACAAATCCGCGGGGCGCATCGGCAGCAGTTGCCGTACCTGCTTTGGCCGATTTTTGGGTGCTGCAACATCAACGTGGTAAAAAACCATTTACTACCGTTTTTAAAATTCCTTTTTTTTGTCAGGGAAATTATTAATATTACAAAAATGAACTGCGGAAATATAAGTTACTGCGTAGGTAAATTATGGCATATTACAAGTTGTGTGTTTTTGATATTCTTTATTTCATGCAGTTCAAATAAACCAAATAAAGCAATGAAAATTTTTCATTTAAAACCAAACCGAATAATTGAAAACAATATCACGGATATTAACGAAAGCTGGTTTCAAAAAGAGCGGGAAGATTTTTTTGTGCTTCAGAATTACGACCCTGCCAACGAAAAACACAAAGCCGAAATGGATAGTTTTGTTATTGATTATGTAAAAAAGGAAGATTTTTTTAATGAAAATGACAATGCAAGTTGGTCCTTAGTGTTTTATAAATACGGCGATGGTATAACAGAAAACACTCCACATCAATTTGATACGGATTATTACATTCACCAATTATTTGATTTTAAAAAACGCCTTGCTTACTATTATTTTACCAGTCAAAATGGTTATGAAAATACTGGATATTATATAAATGAAGGCTCAAAAATTGTAGAAGAAAAACGAAAGGCATTAAGCGAACAAACCTTATGAACGATCTTATAATAAAAAAACTAAACTACAATAATGAGCTAAACCCTTTAGCCAGTTTAGAATTTAGTCATACAATTAGTGGCGTAACCTTCGCCAATTTTGGCAAACCATTAGAAACTGGTTGTGCCTTAAGTTTCTCCAATAGTGCCGAACCTAAAAAAACAATTGAACCACCTTGGTTAGCAACCGCCAAAGCCGAAATAGGACAAAAAGAAATTAAAGGTGCCACAGCCAATCCTAAAATTTTAAAATATTTTAAAGCCTCCAAATTTTGGGGAAAAGATGATTCGGGAGGAGTCAATGCCTGGTGTGCTTCCTTTGTGGCTTGGGTAATGAAACAACATAATTATGCCCCACCAAAAAATGCTTTTCGGGCAAAAGAATGGAAAAATTTTGGCAAAACCATTAGCAAACCTGTTATTGGGACTATTGGCATTAAAAGCCGAAATGGTGGCGGACACGTTGCCTTTATTGTTGGTAAAAGTAAGGATGATAAATATTATTACATGTTAGGCGGCAATCAGGGCGATGCTGTAAACATCAAGCAATATCCGGTCAATGTATGGGAGGCTTTTGTAGTGCCAGCCGGCTTTGATACTAACTGTTACAGTTTGCCAATTTACACAGGTGCTTCGGGTAAGGCAGGTAAAGAATCATAAAAAAAATGAATTTATTTAAATTATTATTGGCATTGTTATGGAGCTTTTTGGCAGTAGCTTGCATTTCAAAAAACACCAACACGGCTCAAAAAATAAAGAATACGGATAAAGTTTTGATAACGGATACTTTATCAAAAGACCGTAATCTTCAATCGGATACCTTAGCCTTAGCTGGCTTAGAAACTTTCGTTCAATCCACTTCTTATAGTGCCCTCATTACCAACATTAATATTAAAACCGAAAGTCAGGATGCCGAATACCGACATATCGTAACCGCTGAAGTGGTGGAGTTGTTCAGAGGTAAATCCACCAAATCACACATTAAGTTTGAAGCCTATACCGAGCTTGGCGAGTATATTACATTTGAAAAACAGGCTTTAATTTGCCTTTGTCAAAAAGGGGATCAATTATTTTGGGCAGGAACAGGTTCTGTTTTTCTGGCAACCGAACTTTTTATTACCAAAGCCAGAGAAACCGCAGAAAAGATAAAAGATTCAACGGCTGATTTTTGTGATTAAAATTGGCAAGTTTATCTGCAACAATTATTAGTAATACTTTTTAGTAAACTTTTTTTATTATATATCCTTAACCAAATAAACGATACTTTCATAATTGTTAAACAAAACTTCCAAACCCTTCAAATTAAATCGGTTTTTCAGCTCAAATAGATCATCGTTTAACAATTTATTTTGCTTTAACAACATTGCTTTGGCTGTAATTTTTTGTTGAAGAAAATCACGAATAATTTGTAAACAAGTCTGTAATATTTTTTTATCTGGTACACGTAAATTACTAAACCTACCACTAATTTGCAGTTTAAAGGTTTTATAATTTTTATACGATGGAATTGTATGTTTAATTTCAATTGGTTTAAAATCCAATTTGTAAAAAGAATTTTTGTTATCTGTAAATTTATACAAATAAAGATCTATTCTAAAAAAAGGATAAGCAGAGGCTTGGTTATTATTAAAGGAAAATTCCATAAAATATAAATTTAAAAAAGGTTTACTATCTCATGCTTTTAGCTTAACTTTATAGGTATATTTATTTAACAGCTAAATTAAACTAAATGGCTCAACGTTATTTACAATTACCGTTTTCTTTCGAAAATTTAATTAATAAAAAGAAAGTAACAAAACGCATAAATATTAAGGATAGCATTCGGCAAAACATACAATTTCTCGTTTTATCTCATATTGGTGATCTTTCTTACGACAAAAAAATGGGATTTGAAATGTGGGATTTTGATAAAATGGTTTTTTACCATGAAAAAGAACCTTATTTTGTAACCGATAAACCTAAGTTAAAAGGCCTTTTAGAGAATCAACAAGCCAAGAAGAATTTTAATAAAAATTTGAAAGACCTTATTGTGGCACATGAATTGCGCTTAGAAAAAATAAATACCGAATTTAATTTTGAAAAAATACATGGCAACCTTTCGGTTTATCAGCGGTTTATTAATATTAAAGTGGAAGGTATTTTAAAAAGTACTGGAATGCCTTTATCACCACCTTTTAGTTTAAAAATTATATTTACACCGTTTAATATAATTAAAGATTAAATAAATTTTAATTATGAAAATACAAATTATTAGTTGATATATCTTTAAAAGTGTGTTTTTTTTAGAATAAAGAAATGCATTAAACCAAAAGCAAATGAAAAAAGGGAGAAAAGAAATATTAGAATCTATGCTAAAATTTTCTAATTATTATTGGTACGATTCAGCTGATGATAGCGTATCGAACCAACTGATTAATGTTGAAGATTACGACCCTGTTATTGATCTTATTTTTAAAGCCAATGCCTACGAGTTAGAAAAAATTTATAGCGAAATTGAAGATTCAGATGAGCGAATATTAGATAATTTGGTCAACACTTTAATTCCCGATCATAATTTGTTACCCTCACCGGCATTTACAGTTGCAAAAATTCAACCTAAATTTTCTCGCATAAAAATTAATCCGCAAGATGTATTTAAAATAGAAGGAAAAGATGATGTTGGTACACAGATAGAGTATTATTTTACAACTATCGGGCATCATGAATATCCAAAATCTGAAGTTGCTTTTGTTTTTACAGATAACATTTGTTTGCAATATGCTAATAATGAGCAAGTTATATTAGATGATGTAATTGAATCGAAGCCTTACCAGCGAACCAAAACATTATGGTTAGGTATTGACATTGAAGACAATATTGAAGAAAATGACAAACTAACTCTTTTTATAGGAGCCGAAATTTTAGACACTTTTAATTATGACGTTCAGATTTTTAATAAAGCAAAATGGCATATTAATGGAGCTAAGGAGTTACCCTTAAATGTGCAAATTGGAGTTCAACATTTTTTTAATGAAAATAATGACAGAACTTTTGAAATATCAAAATTTATTGGACAGCGAAAAAATTTGTACGAACAGCAGATCATCGATTTTTTTGATAATAGCTTTGTAACGCTGAGTGATCTTCCAAAAGATTTAAGCGAACTGAAAAAAGTAAAACCAAATTTTGTAGATAAACTAAATACTAACAATTGGAAAAATGAAAAGAAACTACTTTGGATAAAAGCAACATTTGATGCACCCATCTCTAATAATTTTATTACCGAAAATAAATTTTATTTAAATACACTTTTACTTATTAACCGTAAGTTGAAAAAACAACAAATTGTAAAAAACAACTTCGACAGAATACTGCTACCCTTACCAACAGATGATTATTTTTTGTCTATCAATTCTATTTGGGATGAAAAATCTAACATTAATAAAGAGCAAGCTCAAACTTACAAAGCGGTAGATTATATCAATTTTAATGATGAACCTGGTACTTACACTACAAGGCCGGGTAGTAGTGTAAGAAGAGTTGACAGGCACGACATAAGTACTAAAATTACTAATTTGGTAGATTTAATTGAAGATGAATATAGTTCATTTAAAGAAGGCGGTGTTAACAGAATGAAAGAAGATTTTGATAATATTGAAAAAGCAGTAAACCGAATTAGAAAACAACTGCCAAATATTTACGAAAGCGAAAGTGAAAGAATCACTTTTTATTGTGTTGCCAATTTTAGAAAAAACACTTCAATTATTACCTATAATTATTGGGAAACACAGGGAGATAAAGTAGATGCCCTTGCCTTAAAAACTGGCTTAACAATAAGTTCTGATTATGTTTCATTAAGTGAATCTTATACCATTACCTCTATACAAAAAGGTAAAGCATCTATAAATAAAATTAACTATCACAATAACTTAAAAAAAGCAATTCTTTCAAGAAATAAAATTGTTACTATAGGTGATATTGAAAATTATTGCTATAGTACCTATGCTGATTTGATTCAAAAAATAAATGTTGAAAAACGCATAGCTGCTGCTACCCAACCCAACAAATATGAAAATATTATTGTAGTTAAAATAATGTTAAATGAAATAGCTGCCAGAAAATTAGATACTGCTTTTTTTAAAATTCAAATACAAAATGGCTTAAATGCAAACACCACTTTTTATACGCCAATTCAAGTTCAATTTGTGCCAAAACTTTAAACGTAAATGAATTTTAAAACAACAGTAAAACAAATAAATAAGTACAGGCATCATTTGGTAAATGAGTTGCAAACGGACATACTTGCCGAGGTATTAGCTGCTAAAATTATTAACAGCAATATAGTAGCATTAGAAGAGGATGTTTTCTTTTTACCATCTAAAAAAAACAACCGCACATTTGAAAACGATGTAATGTATTTAAAACCCTTAGAAGATGAAAATGGGGATGATCGTTATATTGAAATGGGTACTAGCCGTAACTGCATAATTAATGGACTGCCTGAAGCTTTTTATTTAGAGCACAGTAACAAAGAAGCAAAAAATGAAGCCGAGAAAATGGAACTTCGAAATGCTTTTAAAGCAACTTTGCAGGCTGCTCAAAATTATTTTAAACCCATTGAATTACTTTACAACCAAACCCGCATAAACAGAGAATTAAAGGAATTAAAATTAACCAAAAACAATAGCAATTTACTATATAATTTTTGGGGAGAAGTAAGGTTAGGTAGCGAAGAAGAAAAACGTTTTTTTAAAACGATGCATCTGCTACCTTATGTTGTTGGTAATACTTACCGAACCGAACAATTGATTAATTATGTTTTAGAAAAAAAATCAAACATTACAATTGGGGTAAAACCAAAAGGCGATATTAAAAAAGAAGATCAGCCTAAACTTGGTTCGATGCATTTAGGTGTAAATACATATATAAACAATTGTAGCTACACTTATCAAAAAACAGCACAAGTACATATATATAATATTACTAATGAGGAGTTTCATTTATATTATAAGCGAAGCCAGATACACGGCATTATTTTAAATAAGATTGAAAAATTTTATTTCCCTTTAGATGTAATAATTCAATACAAATTTTATATAAAAACAGAAACTTCATTTTTTAAGTTAGATGAAGTTTATGAAAACGGAAATGGTATTTTAGGTTATTCAACTAAAATTTAATATATTTATAAAACTAAATAAAAACAAGAATGGAAATTAGTACTAAAGAAAGATATTTTTATATAAGTACCCTGCCTTTGATGATAGCAGGCTTGTTATTTATGTTGTTTTACTACGCACCCTGGGCTAACCCAAATGAAATATGTGATAAAACAAAAATTATATCAAAGCCCTTAAAAGATAATTATAGCAAGTCAACTTTTAAACTTGGTGAACCCATAAGACTTTCTTTAGAAAGTGATTTTAAAATTGAAAGTTGTTATTGGTATTTTGGAAAAGTTGATGCAGATATAATTACTGGCAATAAAAAAAGACAAAACACCACTATTGCATATAATAATGTAGGCGAAACAATAATAGAGGCAAGATTAAATGGAGCTTGTAATATTGGACCTTTTGCAATTGATATAATTAATAGCTGTGAAGATGGCATTAAAAATTACGATGAAACTGGTATAGACTGTGGTGGAATTATATGTGATAAGTGTGAAATAGTTAAAGAAGCACGCAAAAGAAAACCACTTGTTAAAAAGGATAAATATATAATTGAAGTAGAAAATAATAATATGATTTGTGGCACTTCTTATGGTTTTACTTGCATCAACAAATCAAAAGGTAATAGAGTAGAACCTGATGTTATTTGGATATTTGATCAAGTTGATACACCAATTTCAGGCAACCCAAGCACTATGATTTTTGAAAGTAAACAAAACTTTGTAGAACATAGAATTGCGGCCTTTAAAAATGGTAAATTTTTAACCACAAAAACAATCACAGTAAAATGTGATAATATTTAATCAAAAAAACACCTTCATCTTTTTACTCAAAACTATTTTCAGATTAACTAAACCGCTAAAATATTTTATATGACGTTATCAATCTCCCAATTAAATTCTGCCAGTAAATTGGCTATTGAAATTGCCCAAAAATTAGCCAAAGAGCAATCTCACGCTACATTTGGTTCGCCACATTTGTTAATGGCATTGTTAAATTCTAGAGTTGGTATTACCAGTTTTTTATCTTCTATGGAAAAAGATTTATCGTACCTGAAAGGTTGGGCACAATATCGCATTGATGAATATAAAACCAAAGGTTTACCCGCCGATGAACCAGAAGCAGACGATGATGTTAAAAAAACAATTGATGTTAGTAATACATTTAAGCTAATGTTTAATCGTGCACACATCGATCCGCTTTGTATCTTATCTGCCATTACCCGGCCAAATGTAGCCTTCCCGAAAGGGCAAATTGGAAGCCTGAAACTTAGTGAAGAAGAAATGGTTGAAGCTGTTTTAAGCGACACTTCAATAAGTGCGGCAGTTTTAGAAAATGGAAATAATAGTGCTTCAACATCAACATCATCAAATGCTAATCATTCGGCTTCTAACACCAAAACCTTTCTTAATTTTTGTATAGATAAAATTGCTTTAGCCCAGCAAGGCAAAATAGATCCTATTTTTGGTAGAGATGCTGAAATTGGTAAAATGGAAAACATTTTATGTAGAAGAACCAAGCCAAATGTAATAATTACTGGCGAACCTGGCGTTGGCAAAACAGCCTTGGTTGATGGCTTTGCCCTACAAATTGCAGAAGGTAACGTTTCAGAATACTTTAAAGATGCCAAATTATACCAGTTAGATATTGGAGCCTTAATGGCGGGTGCAAGTTACAGAGGTGAAGTAGAAGATCGGTTGAAAAAAATTATGGCCGAAATAAAACGCATACCCAAAGTAATTTTATTTATTGATGAAATACATATGATTTTGGATAAAGATGGTGGAGCTAACGGCGTTGCCAATTTAATTAAGCCAGAGTTAGCCAGAGGAGAAATAAATGTAATTGGTGCTACTACCAATAAAGAATATCGTTTACACGTAGAAAAAGATCCGGCATTTGTGCGACGGTTTGAGGTACTTAACGTTGAAGAACCAAATATACCAGCTGCCGTTAAAATGGTAAAAGGTTTAAAAAATTTATTTGAAGATCACCATAACTATAAACTGCCCGATATTGTTTTAGAGGCTATTGTTAAACTTGCAAAGCGGTATTTTCCAACCCGAAGATTACCAGATTCTGCTATTGATTTAATGGACAGAACCATGTCATCTTTCCGAATTTTGGAAGACAACTTGAAAACCCGATTAGAAAAAGTTGATGCAGCATTAGAAAAAATTAAAGATGAAGATACCACTAAAATATGGTCAAATTTTTGGGAAGATACTTCTAAAACCCTAACCTCCTTAGCTTTTCAAAATATTGATAATGAAGCACCTAACGAATTTGCAGATTCTACCGAATGGAAAGATTACGTTAATTCAGTTCTAACAATTATTCGTACCACTACAAATAATAAAAGAACTGAAATTGGTATTGATGAAGTTGCTGCTGTAGTTGCAGACAGTACTGGTATACCAGTTGGTAAAATGGGAGAAGATGAAACACAAAAATTATTAGATTTTGATAAGGCGATAAAAAGTAAAGTAATTGGTCAGGATTTGGCTGCCGATATTATTGCCAAGGCCATTAAAAGAAGCCGGTCTGGTTTAAAAGAAAAAGGCAAACCCATTGGAAGTTTCTTTTTAGTTGGCCCAACAGGTACCGGTAAAACAGAATTAGCAAAAGCTATTACAGAAGAGTTGTTTAACAGTCGCGATGCATTAATACGTTTTGATATGTCGGAGTACATGGAATCACATTCTGTATCAATGTTAAAAGGTTCGCCACCTGGCTATGTGGGTTACGAAAACGGAGGCCTTTTAGTAAATAAAATAAGGCAACAACCTTATTCGGTGGTTTTGTTTGATGAGGTAGAAAAAGCGCATCCAGATGTATTTAAATTATTTTTACAAATTTTAGATGAAGGCTATTTGCACGATACTTTAGATAAAGAGGGTAAGTTTGAAGATGCTTTAATTTTATTTACCTCAAACGCCGAAGCCGAATGGGTAGTTGATAAATTTGAAAAAGGCGAAGTACCAGAAGAAGATGAACTGAAAGATCGGATGCTTGCTGCCCGCCATTTTAAGCCCGAGTTTTTAAACCGTTTAGATGCTGTAATTCCGTTTGCCCCATTAGGTAAAGATGATTTGGTGAAGATATTAGAATTACAACTAAAATCGTTCAGAAAACTATTACACGAGCGTAAAATAAAATTAGAGTTGAGCGAAGCAGCAGCCGAATTTTTGGTAAATAAAGGTTATTCCCCAGCCTTTGGTGCCCGACCACTTAAAAGAATGATTGACACTTATTTAGCCGACAATATTTCTGAGTTAATTATTGCTGGCACAGTAAAAAACGAACAAACAATAAAAGTAGATGTGAAGGAAGATACTATAAACTTTACTGCAGCATAGTTGTATATATTAAAATTTTAGACTAATTTCATATAAAAATTAAACTATTACATGATATTTTTTTCAAAGAAAATATTTTCTCAACAAGCCTTTTGGTTGCTTTTAATTTGCGTTTTATTTTTAGGATGCAAAGATGATGATTTGTCTAAGAATGCTGAAAAGCTATCAGAAAACTATAAAAGTTGGATTGATAAGTTTAATAGTCTTCGTTCTAATTTAGAAAGTAAAGGATGCCTTGAGCAAACAGAAGAAGCTGAAGGTTTAAGAAATAAATTGGCAGAGGATAATAGTGATATACAAAATAAAATAGCCGATAATTTCATAACTAATGATATGTTAGCTGGTTTAAAAGAAAAATTAACTAACTATGAAAAACAATATGAAACTCTACAAAAAGAATGTACTAAACCTAAAGATGATGATGATGACGGAGTGCCAGACAATGTAGATGAATGCGCTAAAGCAGGAATAAAACCACATGGTTGCCCCGACCCGGATGGTGATGGCTTTTACACCAACGATGCACGCACTAAAGTTGATAAATGCCCTAATGATGCCGGAGTAGCGCCAAATGGTTGTAAAGAAAAAACTACTATTGATGTTACTCAAACTGGAAGTAACAATAGGCCTAAAAAACCTGAGAATGTAGATACTGATGGAGATGGCGTACCTGATTATCTTGATGAGTGTGTAAATGATTTTGGCAGAAAAGACCTTAATGGTTGTATAGATGAAGATGGAGATGGTGTATATACTAATGATGCCAAAACTAAAGTAGATGTTTGTCCAAAAAAGCCTGGTGATAAGCCACACGGTTGCCCCGATAGTGATGAAGATGGTGTTCACGACGGTATTGATATGTGCGTTGACTATGGCCAATTACCAAATGGTTGCCCTTGTAAGCAAGATTTTTCTCCTTTAAAATTTAAAGTTGATTGTAAAGTAGAAACAAAAACCGGCAACCTAAATTTAATGCCAAATGTAGATGTTATGCTGAAAGACTTTTGGCTTATTGGCAGCAGTAGCGGTGATATTACATATTCTTTAATCAATAAATCTTCTGGACGTACTTTGTTAAAGAATAATAGTTTTTTAAATACTGGCCCTTCACAAACGCAGATTTTAACTTCTAATAAGGTATTAAAAAAAGGTTTTCAATATGAGTTAATTGTTGAAACTATAGATGATAATCTTTTTTTAGTGGCAGATGACTGTACTAATAAAAATATAAGTACCGCCAATTTACAAATGGATTTTAAAAATGCTGCTTTTATTCATCGAATCAATTTTTGTAAATAATGAAACATTCTATTTTAATCTTTCCTTTTTTATTTTTTGTTCAAATTATTTATGGGCAGGAGGATTGTGTTTGTAGTTTAGATAGTTTAAAATTTTTTAATATTACTGAATCCTTAGTATTAGAAGAAGATTCAATTATTAATTTTTGTGGGAAAAATTTTTTTTTAACAGTTTCATATAATAATTCTACAATAAGCGATAGTGATTATGATTTTGATTGGGAAATTAATGAAGACTCAACTGATACATTGAGCTTTATTAACCTGACTGAATCTGCTAACGTAAAACTAACAATCTTAAAAAAAGAAGAACCAAATGATAAAGTATGTGATTTTTCTTTTCAAGTTAATATAAGTAGTCCAATAAGTGTTGATATTGAAGAATGCAATGGTTGCAAAATTATTTCCGGAGACAATGAGAATGGAACAATTGATACAATAATGGCTTGTGCAGGCAATAGTTCAATAATTTTAAATCCGGATAATTTAATTTATAGTTGGGAAAAAGATGGTAGCACTATGCCAACAATTTTAGATACAAACATACTTATTATTGATACCACCAAAATACAAAATGAAGATATACTTTACATTAATGCTTTTTCAGAAGATAGTATTTGCTTCTCTAAAGATTCTTTTTTTGTAAAGTTAATATTGCCACCTAAAATAATATTAAATATTACTTCACCTGAAAAATGCGATGAACAAGGAGTGGTAGATTTAGGTAGCTCTGAAAGTATATATGGAGATAAGTATGGAAGATTGTTGTATAAAATTAACGGCAATAAACCCGATCGTTTAGTTGAAAATACTGAAACCTTTATGATAAATGCAACAGAGGAGTACACCATTGAAATGTTTTATGAAAATTTTAGAGCCTGCTCTTCAAACAAAACAATAGAAGTTGAGCCAGTAAATATTGTAAAACTTGACTTAACAGGCAAAACTGAAAATGGATATTGTTCCAATGATTCTTTAAATTTAGTCATCCAAAATTTCGAAGGAATAAAAGAAGACACTAGAGTTTTTTGGCGTTTTAATGATAAACTAATAAATGATTTTAATGATAAATATGAAATTCATATTCTTATTTCTTTTATTACCTCTAACCCCGATGTAAATGTAGATTCTAATAAGTTATATCTTAACATAAGATATACAGATTCACTAAATTGTGAAAACGAATTTTTTGATACCTTAATTTTAAATCCTCAACCAAATCCTCAACTAATAAAAATTCCGGAAAGTAGTATTATATGTACAAGTGATATAGTACAACTTTCGGTGGGTGAAGGATATGATTCAATAAAATGGTTTTTAAATAATGAGGAAATTGAGCAGGAAAGAGATGTTGCCTCTATTGAATTATTTACAGATATGTTAGAGTTAGAAGTAGTATATCCATATTCAGTTACTGTTGATTCATTGGGTTGTTTAGGTACATCAGGAGACACTTTTACAGTTAGAAAAGGTATTGAGAAACTTTCTAATACAATTAAAGAATCAATAAAAATTGATACTATAAATATTTGCGAAGGAACAATTGATTTATACGCTTACTCCAAGAGTTTAACAGAGTCAGGAAAGAATATTGTAAATCAAATAAATACATCAAACACTAATTATTTTTTTCATCAATGGAACGAGGCTGGAAGTATTAAAGATCCTAATGCTGATGGAAAGTGTACAAAGTTAGAGCTATCTCAATTAAGCAATTTTGAAGCACCTAATGGTTTAATAGAAAAATTTGGCAATAGCTCAACTTTAGTTTATTCTGATGAGGATGGCTCAGCAACAAATGCAAGCTATCAATGGTTTATAATTGATGATGTAGAAGGTTTTAAATTATTAGAAAATGCAAATGATAGAACAATTGATTGTTTAAATTTTGATTGCGACATTAATAACAACAGCGAAATTATTGGTTTGTATGTTGTAAACAATACCAATAAATGTGGAAATGCAATTTTATTTAATGCAAGCACTTTTGTTTCAACAAATGAATTTTTAAATCAACCTCACTTTAATATCAATCCTGCAATAAGTAATGGTCAATTTAATGTTACTTTACCACAAAATACAATTGGTGGGCAGCTTTCATTTTATAATATCAACGGAAGCGAAGTGCATACCGAAAAAGTTGAATCTAAGATGACTAAGCGGTTTAATTTTTCAAATTATTTAAAAGGAATTTATGTAGCTGTACTAAAAGTTGATAATACAATAATAGCTCATAAAAAAATTATAATACAATAAATGCCATAAAAATGAAATATTTTAAGATAGCTTTTATTTTGATGTATTGTTGCTTTTCCTCTGCAGTATTAATGGGGCAGCAAAACTATGTAAGTTTAACCGACTCACAACAATTAGTGTTTCAATCTATTGTTGATACACTTCTTATAAAATATATTTCTACTACTACATTCAGTAAAAATAAGGCTATTGATATGCAAGCCATTGATGATTACAGAAAATTATTTGAAGATGAAAAGGCAAAGGTGTTTTATGATTTAAAAACGCCGTTAATTGAAAAACCTGTTTCTATAAAAAGTTATGCTACCGATATTTCTTTAAAATTTGGAGACATAGAAGATGAAATATTTATATACCCATACCCAAGAAAAATAGAATTAGATTCAATAAGATATTATAATAAAGAAGAATACTATTACATACCAATAAAAATTAAAAAAATACTAAATTATAGTTTAGATAGTTTAGGAAATACAGTTAAATTAAACAATGCAGTTAATTTAAATATGTTTGTAAATGTATATAACAATAAGGAAGCAAAAATTGCCGGAATATTTAAAGATGAATCAATAGATGTTGTTTGGCAAGATTGCCTCGGTATTGAAAATGGCGAAGCATATATTTTTTATAATTGTGATGATGGCAATGATAGAACCATTAATGATAAGTACGATTTTGACTGTAATTGCATAGGCATACCTATAGACTGCGAAGGTGTTGAAAATGGTGAAGCAATAGAAGGAACGGCCTGCGACGACGGTGATAAAAATACTATTAGCGATGTATATGATGAAAATTGTAATTGTATTGGTTATTGTACAAATGATAATGAAAATAGAATTGGAGACTTATGTAATGATGAAGATGACACAACAATAAACGATATTTTTCAAAATGATTGTTTGTGCAAAGGCTTAGAAACAGATTGCGAAGGTGTAAAAGACGGAACTGCACTTTTTGGCACTAAATGCGATGATGGAAATGATAGAACCATTAATGATATATATTTAAATGATTGTACATGTGCAGGTGTTTTTGTTGATTGCCTTGGTAATGAAAATGGAAAAGTATTAGCTGGCACTATTTGTGATGATGATAATGAAATGACTATTAATGATGTTTACCAAAACGATTGCACTTGCAAAGGAGAAATGATTGATTGCGAAGGTTTAGTGAACGGTCCTTATGTGCCTGGTTATGAATGTAATGATAAAAATAAAAAAACAATCAATGATAAATATCAAGAAGACTGCACTTGTAAGGGAGAAACTATTGCTGTAGAAAAGCTAAATAAATTTAATGTTTATTTTGGGCCTGTTCTTCAATTGCCTCTGGCAAACTCAGCAGATAATGTAACAACATTGAGTAACTTTAATGTTGGGGCAAAACTTGGTATTTTAATTTCTCCACATAAAAATCAAAGAATATTTTACAATGTAGGGCTTGCGTTTTTACCAATTAACCAAATGTATGAGCTAACAGATATAGATAAGGAAATACAATTAGAAAATTTAGAACTTTTAGGAGAAGAAATAGAAGGCCTCGAATTAAATTTAACTTCCATTAATGAAACACTTAAAATGAATATAGTTCAATTGCAAGCTGGTGTTTCATATAGTTTAAACAAACCATCAGCAACCAATATTTTTATTGATGCATTTGCTAAACCTAACTTCAATTTAGGTAGGGTTAATTATACTTTTACTGCAACTCAAGTTAAAAATTTAGTTGATAATAGTTTTGGTACTCCACTCCCTTTAATAAATGAACCTGATGATAGTAGTATAAAAAATGCTGCTATTGAAAGAGGATTTTTGCAAGCCAAAGAGTTAGACTTAGAAAGCTCATCAATTGAAATGAATGATTTACCATTTGCTGTTGGCGGTGGTTTAAGTATTAAACAACAATTAGGTAATAAAACCAATTACATAGTAGCATATGCACACTACAATTATTTTATAATTCCTATAGGTTTCAAAAAACAAAATAATTTAGAAAACATCGAAAAATCTAATATTGTAACTTCATTAATAGATATTGATAAACTACCTCAAAATGAAAGTTTTAGCCCATTAAGTGCTTACTTTAATTCACAAAATAATGCCCAGGTTGAAATGGGCATTACCTATTTAATCCAATTTTAAACTGACAAATATAAATATAATGAAAAAATTATTTTTTGTAGTTGTGTTGTTCTCGCTATGTATCAATACAACACCTGCATTAGCCCAAAATATCAATTTCAAAAAAGTACTTGGCCTGCCAGAAGTGATGAAAAGGCCAATTAAAAGGTTTGATTTATCACATTATAATAAACGCGTGTTTGATGAAAAATCTAGAAAAATAGCGTGGGAAGTTTATTCTGACAGATCAGATAATAAAACTAGTAATGGCAAAACACTTGAATTTAAAGAGCGTTTTTTTGTTGTAGATGAGAAGGCAACAGCAATTCGTATTATAAAAGCTAAGTTGGATAACTTAAAAATAATAGCAAATACTGCCGAAGATTTTGGATGGGTAGATAAAGAAAAGATGTTATTATGGAGTGATGGGCTTTTAGATGCTACTTCGAAAATTAATTTGAAAGGTTTTCTTTTAAATAATAAAAGCAGTATTGAAGATGTATTAAAAGGAAAGTTAGACAAAGAGCGAGTAGTAATATATGATTCTCCAGATATAGAGAATGCAATAGAATTAGGGCATAAAAGAATTTATAAATTCTTCTTTATATTTAAAGAAATTGCAATTAACGAATCTCTATCGATGTATTTGCTTTGCAAAGAAGTTAAAATTAGAAATGGAAATACAAACGTTTTGGTAGGCTGGGTAAGAAGTAATAGAGTAACGCCGTGGAACACCCGGTTTGCTTTGGAACCCAATTTTGATCCGATTGCATTTACAGAAAGAAAAAACAATGTTGAGGATTTATCAGTAAAATTATTTTTAGAAGCTAAATATGCCCTCGATTATGCTCAAAGTCAACCCTATCTTAATGATGGGGTAGAGGCTAACGACCCTATATGGGAAGATGATCCGGTAAAATTTTCTCAAGAAAAATTAGCAGAAGGTAATCAAATAAGTGAAACTTATAATACTGATACTTGCCGTTTTAAAGGTGGAGTAGTTCGCTTTCCTATGCTTAAATCAAAACAAGATTATTTTGAAACCGCATTTGTAGGTGACTTAACAGCAGTTGAGCAAGGTAAAATTATGGGAGCAATAAGTGATGAAAAATTTGCTGACTTAACTGAAAATTTAGATAAACGTGTTGTTGGTAACAACAATATAAATGTGTTGTTTGTTGTAGACGGCACTAACGGAATGAAACAATACATTAAGGCAGTTTATAATGCAATTGGTGAGCTTAAATCTATTGTTGATAATAAGCCTGATAAAACTATAAAATTTGGAGCTGCGGTATATGGCGATTTAACAGCTAACGAATTTGAAGTGGAAAAGATGGACGAGAATGAAAACAAGGTGATAGATTTTTTAAAAAGAATAGAGGCTAAACCCAAAATAAATGAAAATTCACCGTACGAATCCTTATTTTTTGGTATTGAACAAGCTTTAGCAAAAGCGAGGCTAAATAAAAATCATTTAAATATTGTTGTAATTGTAGGAGATGCAGGAGAGAATGAAAATGGAGAATCTATTTCAAGTCAGGTAAAAGTGCAAAAAAGTTTAAAAGCATGGAATGCACACGTATTAGCTTTTAATAGTAACGTTACTGGTGGAAAGCCTGGAGCAGATTTTAAAAACCAAATGGAAAAAACAATACTAGAAACCGCCAAAAGAATTTATGACGATTATAAATATTTAACCCGCTTTCAAAATTACAATATAAAGCCTCCAGAATTGGTTATGCAAAAACTGAAAGGTGGAGTAACTTATGGTTCTTATACTGATTTAAGCAATGCACTAAGCATAGAGCGCATTTTAGTTGATGAAGTTGAAAAGGCCATCAGTAAAGCAGATCAACTAATAAATTTATTAATAGATTTTGTGTATAATGGCAATGCTATTCCAAAAAATTCTGCAGGCACTATTGGCCCGGCTTTTGGTAGTATGATTGGAGATATTGAATTTACAGAAGAAGAACTAAAAAATTTAGCTTACGAAAAATATCAATTTTATTTAGAAGCTTATGCCCCTATTAAAATAGATGGTGCCAGAAACAACAGCTTCAGCTATGTTTTATTTATGCCAGAAAATGACTTGCGAGAATTAATTGGAAGGTTAGATCGCTTGGCAGGCTTTAGAGATGCAACAAGCAAAGGAGCAAGGCAAGGCGTAATAGATACCTGGTGCGAGTTGTTAAGAATTTATACAGGAGAATCCGATAGGCAAGCGTGCTTAAACTATACCCCAGAAGATATTAATAAAATGATACAAGGAATAGAAGATGATTTAATTTCAATAGGCAGTAGTAACTTATCGTTTCTTAAGTTGAAAAAAGTTAAAAGTGATAGAAATGTACCCGATGCAATTATTAGAGACTACGTAATTGAAATATTAAAAAAAGCAAAAGTTTTAAAAAAAATATACGACTTAGGAACCGAATATGAGTTTAGTTATACTTCAAATGGTAATACCTATTATTGGATTCCGATTCAATTTTTACCCTAAAATAGTCATAATGATATGAATGAATTATTTTCAATAAGTAAAATAACAGCGGGTTATGCTATAAACCAGCCAGTATTAAGTATTGAAAAATTAAATTTTGAAAAGCAAAAAACAACTTTTATTCTTGGTAAATCGGGTATAGGCAAAAGTACTTTATTGGAGCTTTTAGGTTTAATGAACAACACTTTATTGCCTGGCGCAAATGCTAATTTATCTTACTCAAATGGTATTGCAAATCAATCTTATTTCGATTTATGGAAAACAGGTGATGCAAAGTTAGCAAGATTTAGAAATGCTAATTTTAGTTTCATTTTTCAAAATGAAAATTTAATGCACAATTTTTCAGCAGGAGAGAATATGTGTTTTACTCAAATGATGCAAGGGCGTTCATTTAAAGAGGCAAAGGAAGTTACTTTAAAATTTATGAGTCAATTAAATATTGAAGAAACAAAATTTAATGCTTCTGTAAGTCATTTTTCTGGCGGCCAAAGGCAACGTTTGTCTTTTATAAGAGCATTAGCTACCAACTATAAGGTGCTTTTTGGTGATGAACCTACTGGCAACTTAGATTCATTTAATGCCACTAAAATGATTGAAACCTTAAAAACAGATCTTGAAAAAAAGCAAGCTTCGGCTATAGTTGTGTCGCACCATATTGAACTTGCACTTGAGTTTGCCGATCAAATTATAGTAATTACACCAAAAATAAATACTAATACAGAAGATAAAATAGTTGGTGAAATTGTTGACCAAAATATATTTAACAGAGCAGAATGGATAAGCAACAAAGCTAGTTTTAAGGCACATTTAGAAAATAGTATAAAATAATGGGAAAACTACTATTTGCTATTCTTCTGATAAAAAATGGTTACGAACAATTATTGTTTCGAAACGAGTTTGTTGTTTTAGCAGGAAACAAAGCATCTAAATTAATAAGACTTGCTGTTATTGTTTTTATAACCTTTCTTTCTTTAAGCTTTTCTAAAGGCAGTTATGATTATCTAAATAAAAAAATGAACAATCCATATACTAATTGGGTAAATGTAAAAATTGGCACAATGGAAAGGGAAGATAAGAGAGCGCCATTGATGAAATTTTTTGACGAAAAAGAAAACAGAGATAATTTTAATATTGATACAATAACAGGTTACACCATTAGGTTTGAAGAGTTTTACCATAAAGCCGATTATCTTATTTATTTAGATGCCAGAAGCATAGAACCAAATACCAGACTTTTCGAAAAAATTACTGATAAACAAAATTTGTTGTGGACTAATTACAACAGTAAAACTTCACTTACAGATACATTATCAAAAGAAAGTGAGCTTCATTACAACATAATTATTACAGAAGATTTTTTGAAGAAATTAGGCTACGCTGCAAATGAAAAAATTTATAAGATTAAGAAAAAATACATAGATGTTGATATATGGTTAAATATTATTGCAGCAGTAAAATACATACCTAATGAAGCAGATCTGCTCGTATTTCCTAATTTGTTTAATAGCTTAACTCCAAACAATAAGAAAAAATTTATTACAAAAGAAGGCGGAAACGTATTTGAATTATTAAGCAACAACAGCAATAAAGATAAAATTGCAAATAAAATAAAACCAATATTAGGAGAAGTTGGCGAAAATATTTCTAGTATAGATGTAGAAGAATTTAATATTTCAGAAACAAAAAGGTTACATAAATTTACTTTTAATGTAAATCCGTGGGTCGATTTTAAGAGTAAAGATATTTTTAATGCCTTGAATGAAAAAAAACTTTTAAAAAATGATCTTCAAATTTTTCAAAAATTTGAAACAAACAGTAAAAAAGAAGTTATTAATAAGCCAGACTTCCTTGCATTTTACTTTAAAAAATTAGATAAAGTAAGAGCTTTTAAAGATACTTTGAAAAATATTGCAATTGAAGGAGATAGAGGTGAATTAAAGGCTTTAAGTTTAGATGTTGATTTGGCTCAAATTGAATCAAAAGAAAACTTTGCCTATGTGAGCGCATTAACTCGTACAATTTCATTTTTATTATTTGTACTTGGTTTATTCACTATTGTTATTTACCTGGTCAATCTGTTAAAAACGCATTTAAACAGCATCAAAAAAAACCTTGGCACCTACAAAGCTTTTGGCTTTAGTGGAGCTAAGTTAAATGCAATTTATTTTAAAATAATTTTGAGCAAATTAGTTGCAGCCTTGTTAATCGCTTTTGTTCTGCTTATTGCTTTGCAATATTCTGGCTTTGCCGATTGGCTGCTGGCCAACTTTACAGGCTTAGATAAAAATGTTAGCTGCATTAGTGTTTTTAACTATTGGAATTTGGCTGCAATTGTTATACTTTTAATCACTACTTTTTTCTTTAACTATCAAACCATAAAAAAAATATTAAATAAAACACCTGGTGATTTAATCTACAATAGAAATTAATTAAAAAACCTTAAAACCGATAATATTTTGATTTTAGCCTAAATATATAATTACGGCTTTTAATAATCAAAATATTATCTTAATTTCACGAATGAAAAAGATAAATATTAAAAACCTTGAAACCAAAAAATAAAAAACAGTTTAATTGGAGTTACATTAGGTTTTACTTAATGTGGCTAATTACTACTTTGTTGGTATTGGTACCAATGGTAGTTTTATTTAGTAATTTGATAAAGTGTGATGAATGCAAAAGAATAGAAAAAAATAAAGAAGTTGGAGACGTTAAAAATGTTAACTATGAAGAACTTGTAAAAGGCTTAGACTCTTTGAATACAATTGTTAAATTTATTGATGTCAATAAAGATTCGAGAGAGCTAAAGAGAAACTTAGATATTTTAGATGAATATAGAGATGATTTTATAATACAGGATAACAAAGAAATAAGTGAAACGTTAAGAAGCCTTGCAGGAGAAATATATGGGTTAACTTTTTCTTACATAGATTTAATGGAGCAAAAAGAAAAGAGTAGGGAAAATTTACTAAAATTAAAAGATGAAAAAATTTCTGATTTAGATAATCAAATAACCGTTTTAAGATCACAATTAAATAGCATTATAAATAGAAAGTAATCAAACCAAATGGGAAGTATAACAACATTAGCGACAATTGGAGGGGTAGTAGCCATTTTAACCATGGTTTTTACTCAGTTAATTGCCAATAAGTTTAGGTCTAAACTTCGGTCACAAACCAAAAAGGTAAAGCTATTTTCTTTTAATTCAATGCTTTATTTAGCATCAGCTATTTTATTATTAGCATTGCCAGTTTTGCTTTCATTGTTAGTAAAAAATGAAACAATTGGCTTAATGGGCTTGTATATTATTACAGCGTTGTATGCAACTGTAATGGGCATTTTACACATCTTTACACATTATAAATATGTAAAATGGGCAGAAAAAGCAGTTGATTTGTTGCCAGATATTTTATACACTATAGTTATTGCTTTAATGGCAACTGTGCTTTTTAACTTTATATATCAGTACATAACCGAAGATGATGAAATTTATACAAGCTTGTTTGTTACACTATTATCTTTTATAATACCAATGTTTGTATTAAAAACGGTAACTTTATATAATCAAATACCAGAATTGGAATACCAAACATTTAAAATTAGTGAAGGAGATAGAAGGGTAGCTCCAGGAGAAATTAGAAACGCTGCAAGAAGAAAGGTCGTTTTTCATGTTAACACCAAATCGGTTCATAATAAGAGAGAAAAAATTGATGCAACCCTATTTAGTGATGTAGAATTTGGGGTTTGCGTTTATCATATTTTAAAAGAATATAACACCCGACCTGAATTACCTGATGTTGTTTTACGTGATGATGAAGGCAACGAAAAAGAATTCATTTTTTACTTTAAGCCCAAATTTCTCGGTATAAAAAAATTGATTGACCCGTTTAAAAGTGTAATTGACAACCGAATAGGAAATAAGGCTGAGATTGTGTTTCATAGTATAAAAAAACAAAATACCTAAAAAATGAATTCAAAATATACAACTTATAAATTGCCAGTAAATTGGGAAACTGGTATGATGCTCAATCAAACACATTTAAACGAGCTTAACGATTATATGTTCAGCATACGTCGTAATAGTATGCTAAAAGGTTTGCATTATTATAACTATGGTTTACTTCCCGATTATGATAATAAATTTGATGCTCTAAAGATAAGTTTAGAAAAACAAAGCAGTCAATTAATTGTTCAGTTAGAACAGTGTTATGTACTAACCTTTGACGGCTTTTGTTTTAACATTAACCCACAAACAATTAAAACTGGCTATTTAAATTATAACAACCTAAGTATTTCAATTGATTTAGATCAGATCAATCAAAATTACATGCTGATTTATTTATCCTACAATCCCGATGAAATTGTAAATATTGGTCATGTAGATGTTGCTAAAGATGATTTTGAACGGAAACCATATCGCAACATGGCTATAAAACTAAACTACAGTAGTATTGAATCGGTTAATCAAGTGGCTCAATTTGAAGGACAAGGTAACTCCATTCCATTAGCTATAGTTAATATTACCAATGTCGATAATCCTCAATTAGAAAAAAAGTATATTCCACCTTGTGTTAATTTTTATAGTGATGAACGCTTATCCTCCATTTTTGAAAAACTAAAAAAAGATACCAATGCACTTTCAGAAAGTATGACACAGGTGTTGAGTTTTGTTAGGGAAGATGAAAAAGACAACTTAGTTTCTAATCTGACTTTAGATTTGAGTTTCTTTTTAAAAACTCTATTACCAATAGTTGCGGAAATTAATGCAGCCCTTCGGTCTAAGCTAAAAGTAGATTCTATTATTGAGCTTTTCTACTTATATAAAAAATTAGCAACAACTTTTATAGCCAGTTTTGATAGTATAGAACAAACCAACCGACGTGAAATGGCCAACTATTTTGCCGAAATGCATGGCACACCAAACCAGTTTAGTAAAATTGGCTTAAATTTAGTGGAAGCAAATTACGTACACGTGAATGTGTACAAAACTTGCTTGGAACCCATTTTACAATTTGTAGATTTAATGCTTAACCTAATGAAAGATATGGCAAGTAAGGGTTTGCAAATCAAACTATTTAGTCAATCAGGAACATCAGAAGGTTATAAAGAAAGAAAAAGAGAAGAAAAACCAGCCAATACTAAGCCAGCAACAGCTATAAAAGATAAAAATAAACAGAAAGATAAAAAAGACGATAACAACGAAATTTCTTGGATATAATATTTTTTAACAGCATTTATACAACAAACATTTTAAATTGTAAACAAATAAGAACATAAAATATGGGAAAATCAAAATCATTGTACGGCTACCAAATAGGAGCCACTATTGAAACGCAAGAGCGTGGTGCAGATGTTAACATAGTACCCGACAACAAAACTTTGATTGCATTACCTTTAAATGATGAACCAGATATTGAAGCCGACCCACAACGGCTCAAAGATATGAAAGAAGTTTTTACCCATTACCAACCTAAAGTGGAGGTAGACTTAAAAAACTTAGAAGGCGAAGCGGAAATGAAAGAATTAAAGTTTAGTGCTTTAAGAGACTTTACAAAAGATGGGATTATAGCACAAGCACCCGTTTTACAAGAGTTGCAACAACAAGAAGAAACCTATGCCCGTTACATAGATATAATAAACAACAACGAAAAACTAAAAGGTATACTTAGCGACCCTGAAATGAAAAAAGAATTTTTAGAACTGGTAGATATGTTGGCAGAAGAATTAGAAGAATCAAATAAATAGAAAAACTAAATATTATGGCAGAAGCAACAGAAAAATTAGTCAAAATAAAAGAAAAGGTTGACGTTCTCAAAAAGAAGGGCGGCTTTAGAATTTTAGAAGGTATTATTGATGGCGTAAAAGGCATTAGAGAATTAAACCCTAAAGATGAAGCCCGCCGAACCGCCTTTTTAACCGATGAAGACAAAAAAGAAAAACGCGAGCAGCTCAAAAAAGAACTTAGCTTAATTAAAGAAATATTAACGCAAAGCGAAGACACAAATGAAATAGTAGAAAAGTGCAAAGAAAAATACGAGCAAGCAGCTAAGGTTTTACAAGAAAATTTGACAGAAGCCTTTAGCAACACAAAAGATTTGGAAAAAGCTTATCGTGCGTTAGATTTGTTTTTTAAAAATTCGGAAGAAGAAAGCATAAGAAACCTATTTATTATTAACGTGCCAGTTGAAGAATTTAAAAGTGCAGAAAATACAGAATTACGAGAAAGTTTAAATCAGCATTTTAAAGACAAATATGATCGTTTCTCCTTGCAAGACAATTACTCGCTTATGGTAATACCAGGTTATTTAGGCGACAACTTAGAGTTTTGGAGTAAAATGGCGCATAAATACCAAATAACTTTAGTTACCGATTACAAAGATGAGAAGGATATGGAATCGGTTGAAGATAGTGTGGAAGAAAAGAAACTAAAAGGCAGCGATAAACATCTTTCTAACACTATTATAACGTGTAACTATGGCGTGGTTCGTAAAAAGATAGACGGGGTAGAAGATGATGATATGTATTTACCAATGTCAACTGCATTAGCAGGTAAAATGTATAGTGGCGACGGTATTCAGCCATCAGCAGGTAAAAAATATGGTAAGTTAGATGGCGTACTCGGCACCCGAATAGATTTGTTGCGCAGTAAAACGGATGCCATTGATAAAATGGGAATGATACCAATTATACACGAAAAGCAATGGGGCGTAGTAGCCATGTCTGATACTACTTTAGCAGCCGAAAGCAGCGACCCCGATTTAAAAGCCATTGGGGTAGTACGTGCCAACGATTGGATTCAAAAAAGCATTGTCGATTACCTTAACGGCTTAACTTTCCAAACCTTTGATGGTAATTTAGCCAAAGAAATTAAAAGATCTTTACGAACTTATTTTGAAAAAATTAGCGGATACGGAGGCTTGTTAGAATCATACTCTATTGATAAAGTTGACAAAGATCCCAAAAATCCTCAAAAAGTGGATATTTCCATTCGGGTAAAACCTTACTTTGCAACCAAACATTATGTGGTTGATTATACAGGTACACAAGGCAAATTTGAATCAGAAGAACAAGATTAAGACATAAATAAATATGGCACTTCATAAAGAAATGTCATATTTTTAATTTTACAATAATATTAGAAGCGAAAGGGTTTTGCATAATGAAACTTTGAGTCCCGCTTTCCGTTCAAATGCTGCGCCAACACACAATGCCAACGCTACATGCAGCATAACCACTCCAATCGGGGCTACATTAATACATGCGTGCTATCGTAGGAGGCGAAAAAATAATCAAAGTCGAAAATAAACATAGTTTTTTATAAAAAACTGTTAACATTATAAGCATAACCAGTATAATACAGTAACAGATAGTGATTTTACAAGATGATTTTGACTTTAGAGATGTAAATAACATCAAAGCTTTGTATCGTGAAACCTACTATTCGGTAGCTATACAGTTGTTGGATAAAGGTATGACTGAAGCCGATATTAAAAAGAAATATCGTAAAGCCCTCATCTATTTAAGTGCGCAGCAAAAGCTGCAAACTTTCGATTATCAAAATCTGGATATTGTTCTTTATTTATTAACTTTATGTTTGTTGGAGTAGTTTTATACCAAACAAAAAGATAATCCATTCGATTGTCCCACGCTGGCGGGGGATTAAGGGGGTGGACAAGCTTTTAGCAAAAAAATAGGATGGAAACAAAGGTGAGAATTAATATATTACATTTCTTCAAAAAATATAATATCTGCAAAGCTAACAACGAGCCATAGCCGCCTGTAAATTAGCCCCGATTGTAGTGGTTATGCTGCCTGAAGCGTGGCATTGTGCGTTGGAGTGTTTGGCAGCATTTGAACGGAAAGCGGGACTGCTGTTTACACGAACCTATTCGTTTCGCTTCATTGCATTATTATTGTATTTTAGCAGATTGCAACAAAACGTTTCTTTTTACAATTTAATAATGCAAGAACAAGACTACATAGAAGGCAAGTTAAAAGGCGATACATTAGGGCAGTTTCAACAAAAGCTGTTGAAGGGGGATTTTAATTTTTCCGCCAAATTGCCTGATTTTGCCTCTGAAAATAGTGCTGTTGAGCAAGCTGAAAAAGAATTGCTGGAGGAAGATTTCTTTTTTATACAACGTTTAAAGTGGCGCGACAGAAAAGCACAATTAAGATTGTACGGAATATTGTATCCTAAAATAGAAAAACACATATTAAACAATAGCGGCAGCCTTGATGATGCGAAAGATTTTACCCAGGAAACTATTATTAAATTATATAAAAAAATTAATGAAAACAGTTCTAAAATTATTAACCTAATAGGTTTTGCTTTAGGCATTGTAAAAAATGATTGGCTTAAAGAATTACACAAACGAAAAAGAAAGTCAGAAAAATTGCAATTTATTAGTAAGCAAAATATAACTTATGAAATACCCGAATTAGAATTTGAAGATATTGAAAATTGTGAAGAAGTGATATTAAAAGAAAGTATGAAAGCGCTTAAACCAGAACAAAAAGCATTTATTGAATACTACGATTTAAATGAACACAGTATAAAAGAAACAGCTATTTATTTTAAAATGGACGAGGGAAGTGTGCGAGTAAAAGCAACCAGAGTTAGAAATTATTTACATAAGAAAATTACCGATCATCCTAATTTTGATGATTGTTTTAACAAATGAGCAGAGCAGCAAATATCGACGATTTTGTAAAAAGCCGCATGAGCGGGCCGCCTTTACAACAGTTTCAAAGCCAAATGCGTGGAGATGCTACCTTAACACGTGAGGTTGGTGATCAACAAATGGTATTAAATTTAGTTAGTCGTCAAGCAAATAGTAATTTACGTGCCCAAATTCAGGAGGTAAGAAGTACCTACGAAAATCAAATGCAAATTAGTGCGAGAAGAGTAGATGCTGGCTCGAAACCACTTCCGAAGAAATTCACGGGAATAGGTGAAGCAAATGAAAATGAAGCGGCGTCAGTTATTAAAGTTATCTTGTATCTCGAAAACTATCGTGCCGAATTGCAAGATTTGAAAATAGATTTTAAACAAGAAATTGATCAGATTGGTCAACCAAGCAGTAAAGTTACTGGTGCTCGTATTTTGTTAACATTGCCTGTTCAAAAAAATACTAAAATTTGGAGTTGGATGATTGACCCAACCAAAAAGCTAAATGGTGAGCTAAGTTATATTAACGCTAACGGTAAAGAAAGTAAACGAATTGAATTTGAAGAGGCCTACTGTATAACATATAAATTAAAGTACGATGCTTTTAGTACGGAACAAATAAAGCAAAATACAGTAGAGCAAATTACTATAGTACCAAAAAAAATGAAGTTTAAAGGAGCTACTTTTCAGGTTTAAGTAATTTACTAAATTATCAACTATTTAAACATATAATTACCTTTCTGGCTTAATCTTAATAACTAATCTTCTGAAACAAGTAGTTAGATTATTGATATTATTCATTTATGTAAAATTTGACATTGGCTCGTAACTGTTCAGTAGAGGTTTAACGTCTGACAGCGAAGCGGTCTGACGTTAGATAAATTCGACTGGGTGAAGTCAAAAACACTCTTTTTCGCCTCAATTATGTCTGATGTCTAACGTCTGACGATGAAATGGTCTGACTTCTGAATAGTTACATTGGCTCAAAAAAAGTTTTCAATCCACTTTCATTTATTGCATAAAAATACTATATTTACAAAAAGTAAACACATACACCAACTAAATCATATAAAATCCTAACCAATACAGAAACCATCTTGCATATTTTTTAATTATGCAAATTTTTTTTTGCCAGCCCATTGTTTCTATGCTATAAAAAGTATTGGTAACATGCTTAGTTGATAGTAAAATGTTAGTAAAAGTTAAATATAGTAAGATGGTACTACTTACTTTAATATTATATTGAATTAATACTTTAAATAAAACATAAATTAAAAAACTATGGCAGCAGTAATTAAAGCCTTATTTAAATGCGACGGACAAGAAAGCGAAGTTTCCAACTTGTCTTATTCTTTTGATCAAAACATTGACAACATTGGTCAGCCAGCCGGCGAAGTACGCGGTGGTATTATTAATGTATCGTTAATGTCAGCCAAAAGTGAAATGCGTTATGGTTGGATGGTCGCCAGCGATGTTAAAAAGTCGGGCGAAATTGAATTTATCGACAGTCAGGGACAATCCTTAAAAACCCTAAAATTTGAAGATGCCTATTGCGTAGGCTATACCGAAGATTTTACCGCTTTTGATGGACAAGCTTCCGGCGGCGTAACGGTAAAAGATGGAGCAAAAGAGCATTTAACTTTATCAGCCCGAAAAATTTCGGTAGCTGGTGAAACCCACGAAAACAGTTGGGAGACGATTTAGTTGGTAGTTAGAATACAGAGCACAGATTTTTAGAGCACGAAATTGCATTATCTAAAAATCTGTTTTCTGTACTCTAAAAATCTGTGCTCTATCATCTAATAATCTGTGCTAAAATATCCAAACATCTAACAGTCTGTTTTCTGTGCTCTAACATCAAAAAATCTGACCTCTTAAAAAATATTATGGCAACCGTAACCACAAATGTATATTGTGATGGCATAAAGTTAAACGTACACAGTTTAAGTGTCGATCAAAAAATCAATTGGCACCACAGCTTTAGAATTGCTGTCGCTTCCGAATCATTAGAAGGAAAAAAAGCCGTGAATATTGACAACTCAGTTGAGTTTTTGGGTAAAATAGTGGATATTGAAATTACCTCAAGGCGTACCCTTTCAGGTGATGGATTAAATTTTAAAGGCATTGTTACCTCGGTACATATTGACCGCACTTTCACAGAAGATAACCTGATTATTATCAGCGGTTACAGCCCAACTTATTTATTAGAAGATGGTTTGGGTTGTCGGTCTTTTGAAGAAAAGAAAGGCGATCAAATATTTAAAGACTTAGTTGCCAATTATCCGGCTAATTTGCTGAATCCATCTGCTTCTGGAAATTATTCAAACCCTATACCATATATGGTACGCTACAAAGAAACCAGTTACCAGTTTTTGAGCCGTTTGGCAGCTATGTATGGCGAATGGATGTATTACAATGGTCAAAAGTTAATATATGGACAAATACAAGAAACCAACCAGGTAGAAATTAGTTTGGGCACCGATTTACAAAGCTACGAGTACGGCGTAACGATGAAACCGGCTAACTTCGACTGGCTAAGTTATGATTATACCAGGAACAACCAGTTGAGCAAATCTTCCAATTCATATAAACCGGCTACTTTAAATGCATACAGTAAAAAAGCCTTAGACGTTGCCTCCAAAAGTTTTGCCGGTGGACATAAAATACCCACTATGTACGACATTAAAGAAGAACGCAAATTAAAAGAACGGATTGAAATTAGTAAGACAACAATTTTGAGTAATACCTCAACACTTACTGGACAAAGCACCAACCCCTCGATAACAATAGCCACTAACCTGAAATTGAATGCTAATAATAAAGGTAGTAAAACATTTATAGGTCGTTTTAGAATTACTGGTGTACAACATTATGTAAACCAAAATAAGGATTACACTAATCACTTCGAAGCATTACCATTTGAATGTACCATACCACCTGCAAATCCTAATGTATTCAAGCCAGAAGCAGAATCACAAGTAGCGGTGGTAAAGGACAATGAAGACCCTGATAAATTAGGCAGAATTAGAGTACAGTTTAACTGGCAAAGTGGTAAAGAGATGACACCATGGATAAGGATAGCAAAAAATCATGCAGGAATGGATGATGAGCAAGGCAGTTATGGATTTTATTTTGTACCTGAAAAGGATGATGAAGTTTATGTCGATTTTGAACAGAGCAATCCTGACAGACCCTATATGATTGGGGCAAAATATCATGGCAATGTTGCACCAGAGTGGGGAGCCGACCCCAAAGATAACAATCAAAAAGCCATAAAAACACGTAGTGGACATACAATTTTATTAAATGATGAAAAAGGAAAAGAAAGTATTACCATAAGTGACAAAGAAGGTGATAGCATTACCATTGATACCAAAGGAAAAACAATTTCCATTAGTTCTAAAAAAGACATCTCAATAAGTGCGACTTCGAGTATTAGCTTAAGTGCAGAGAAAATATCTATTAATGCTTCTGACAGTTTAGAAATGTCTGGAGCTACTAGTGCTTCTTTATCTAGTCAAACAACTTCTGTAAGCGGCTCTTCAGAAGCTAGTTTAACCAGCGATGCAAATGTAGTTATTAATGGGAAAGCTAAAGTAGCAATTGATAGTAATGGAGAAGTCATAGCCACAGGTTTAGCAAAATCAACCTTAAGTTCGTCAGGTGTAACGTCAGTTGAGGGAACATTAGTTAAGTTGAATTAATATAATGAAAAAAAATAATCCTATACAAGAACGAATAAACCAATTGCTTTTGAAGTGGACAGAGGCAATTAACACACCTGGTGTTAAAATTGTTCGTATTCTTTCTGAACACGATGAGCAGGATATGATTGAAACCTTCTTTGAGTTTATGTTAGGAATTGATACCGACCAGGAAGATTTTGTAATGGTTTTCAATACACAATATTCTAACCAGCAAAATTATAGTAAAGAGCTTTTAGAAGAAATTGAAGAAGAAATAGGCAATTGGAATAATGCAGAAGTTCCGGAAGAGTTAAATTTTAAAACGATAGAATGGAAACCTGATTACACACTTGTAGATGATGAAAATCCAGCAAAATTATTTATTGACAACATGAATAATTTTGCAAACCATCTTTTTCCAGACAAGGATATTAAAGTAAGTTTGGTGTTAAGAATGTTTTATGCAGATAAACACGATGCTTATCAGTGGCTAAAATATGTTTTAGAACTTCAAATGGAATCCCATTTAATTTTAGGAGTTTATGACACAGAAAAACTAAATATTTTCGATAAAATAGTCAAGAAATTTCCCAAAGAGGTTTTAACAATTATTCCGGCACTTAATATGGACGAAGCGGTGGAACAATTGGCAGCAGGTGTAGATCAAAATAGCGAAGAATCAACTTACCGGCTTTATTTAGTAAAACTAATGAATGCTGTAAAAAACAGGAAGCAGCAGGAAGTACAGGAATTGGCGAAGTCTTGTCTTGACTTTGCCGTAAATTCTGCTAAAAATGATAAACTTTGGCTAGCACAAATTGTTACAATTTATACCATTTTGTACAACGACCAAATTGGCTATAAAAATTATGATGATGCCATTTATTTTGCCAGCAAAGCAGTGGAAGCGGCAGAAATGACAAAAGGAGTTCTTGATCCTTCAATGGCTTATCGTTTGATTGGGCAAACACATCTTGGTAGAGGTACTTTATTCAACATTAAGAAAAAAAGAGCAAAAGCCCTGGATGATTATAAGGCAAGTGTTGCAGCTTATGCCTTTTGTAAAGATTATTTGATGCAATATGAGTCATTAAGATTGTGTGGTTGGATGGCAGAAAAAATTTATGATAAAGAAGAAGCACTTAGCTATTATTTGAAAGCATATCATTTAAAAGACAACTTAACACCTGAAATGATGATGGGTAGCACATATCCATTAGTAGTTAAAAGATTATTAAAAAATAATAACCGGGAAGAAGTTTTAACCAATGAGCAAATGGACAAAGATTTAAAGCCTCTGTTTGGAGAGAATTGGCAGGAAGTAATTAAAAATTTCGGAAAGGAACCCAATCAACATTTAGAATTAGTAGACGCTGAATAAACATAATGGAAAAAATTAAAGAAGCAATAGCCGCAAATCCACACTATGGTTGCCTAATGGTGGCTGGTTTAATGGGATTTTATTTATTAGGTTTAATATTAAATTGGGATTGGACATTAGAGTCTGGTGGCGGGTTGTTTAATATGGAATTTTGGATAGATTCTTTCGGTAGAAATATGGTAAGGATATTTTTAGGAAGCTTTATGGTGTTTGGAATTGCATGTTGTTTGGTTTTGTTCTGGTATTTCAACTCTAAAGCTTGAGATTTAATTATTATGATAAATTTATACATAATTTAAAAATTTAAAAAAAGCAAAATGCCTCCAATTGATACGACATATTACGATAGTACCAGCGAACAACTAAATACGATAGTTGTAGATGAGCCGGGTGTTACCAATGAAGGTGACACTGCGGATAATGGTAGAAATCTATCAGAAAATGGTGATTCCGTTTCAGCAAATGAAGAAAATGGAACAACTGTAAATAAAGATAATAACACCACCTACGAAAATGAAGAAGTATCTGGCAACAAAGAACCAAATACATTTAATAAAGAAAATCAAAATAATAATTCAGGTGAACATGTAAATTCACCATCTCAAAACACTAAAGAAGATACTACACACGATAATTCTGTTGAAAACAATTCATCAAATACATCCAACGAAAATCAAAATTCTTCAGCTGAAAGAGGAAATTCTGATAATAATAGTACAACAACAGGAGAAAGCACTGGAAACTCAAATAGTCAGGATTCAAGATCAGAAAGTGAAACAAGCAATTCTAATAATAACAGTACTTCATCAGGTCGCAATAAAGGAAACACAAACAATACTGGCACTGAATCCGGTGGTAACAACAATACCAACCCCGGTAGTAACAATAGCAAAAATTCAAACGGTGACAGAGGCAGTTATTCAGATCAGGTTTCAGAAAATTTAAGCTTATCCATAGGCAAGGAAATGCAGGGTTTATCAGCAACAGCAGATAATATGTCACAAGTAGCCAATAACGCTAACTTGAATTCTGATACTGCTGCAGTAGCACAGGCACTAAACGTTGCAGAAGCTGGTATGCAGGCATTTGGGGCTATTGCCGGAGCTGCACAAAATTTAGTAGAAGGAGCAATTCTACCCGTATTAGGTGCCTTAGGTATGAAGGGCATTGCCTCCCTTCCGGTTTCCAGGCAAATGGATCCGGTAATGGGCGTTGATGTGCATATGGTTACTATCCCACCATCGCCTGCACCAGTGCCAATGCCACACCCATATATTGGCATGCTGTTTAGAGCAAAAGATTTTGTTAGTGTTGCCGCAGCATCGTTATTACCTCCACCACCCGCTCCACCAGAAGTAAAAGGAGGTTTACCAACAAATGCAGAGCAAGCAGCCTTAAATGTAAACAAAGGTGTCACTTTAGCCCACACTGGTGCATCTATTGTAATTGGTATGATAGGAGCTACGGTTTCAATTGGAGGAATGCCCAGAGTAGTTGCAGGTACTCCTACTAAAAGTATTCCCCATTTTCCAATGGGTGCGGGTTTTCATCCTGCTTACTCACGCTTAGTTTCAAAAAATCACGGTCATGCACTTCTCGGTAGTTTGTTAGCTCTCGCAGATTACGATCCTATTTCAGGTGGTATGGCTCACTTACATAACAATTGTAATGACATAGGAATTTTTTCACCTCATACAGCCAGACCAAGTAAAAATACAGATAAATCTATCGTCTTAGGCTTACAACTGTTCTTGCCAACTGGTATGATTAATTCCATACCCATGGCCAAAACCGTGTTAACCAACCCTGTACCTGCGCCATTTAACCCAATGGCAATGTTGATGAAACCAATGAAGGCAGCTTTTGGCAGGTTGTTTAAAAAACTAAAAAAGAAAGCTGCTAACAAACTGCACCATGCAGTTAACAACAAAATAAAATCTGGAAAGTTAAACCGAGGCTTACATAAAGCTATTTGTAAAGTAACGGGACATCCGGTTGATGTAGCCAGTGGTATGTTTTTCACCGATGAAGAAGATTTTTATTTGCCCGGACCGATCCCTTTAAGTTGGGAACGCACCTGGTACAGCAAATCTGATTATAAAGGACCGCTTGGTAAGGGTTGGCACCACAAATATGATATAGCTATAATTGCCGATCCCCAAACTGATACGCTTACCTTACGTTTACCCGATGGAAGACCAATAGCATTTAAAATACCCTTGCAAGATAAACCGAGCTACAACAAAGCCGAAAGACTGGAAATGCGGATAAATGAAAAAGGCGAATATTATGTTTGGGATGTTAAAGAAGACCTATATTATTATTTTACTAATGACACTTATGAAGACTTGCAGTTGCTGCGAAGTGTAGTGAATTCCAATGGCTTTAGTATTCAATTTAAATACAATTTTAATGGATACTTAACCGAAATTATTGATAGTGCTCACCGCGTGTTACCAGTTGAAAACGATTTAGAGGGACGCATTGTAAAAATTAAAACTCCTCACCCAACTAATACCGGTCAACAATTTGCAATAGCTACTTACCTTTACAATAGTGATGGTAATATGATTAGCCAAACCAATGCGGTAGATGATAGTATGTACTTTGAGTATAGCGGAGATTTGATGGTAAAAGAAGTTTGGCGCAATGGTTTAACCTGGCATTTTAGATATGATGGAAAAGATATTGGCGCACGTTGTATACATACCTGGGGTGATAACGATATCTACAACCACAAACTAACTTTTGAAAAAGGTAAAACCATAGTTGAAAATAGTCTGGGCAACCTAACCACTTATTTTCACAAAGGTGGCTTGGTATACAAACAAATTGACCCCAATGAAGCGGAACACAATTGGTTGTATGATAAAGATAACCAACTAATTTCTGAAACGGACCCAATGGGTAATTGTTTTATGTACAGCTACGATGATTTCGGCAACCGCATAGAAACAATTGACCCAACCGGTGCAAGCGAAACCACAGAATTTACCAACTTCAATCTACCTCATTTACCAACAGAAGCGCAAGATGCGAATGGTGGTAAATGGCAATGGCAATACGATGAACAAGGCAATGTTGTAAAACGCATTAACCCTTTGGAAGCCATAACAACTATGAATTATGATGATGGTTTATTACGAACCATTACAGACGAGTTGAAAAATACTACGGAGTTACATTATGATGAACAATACAACATTACTCAAATAAGGGATAACCAAAATAATGAAAGCAATTACCAATACGATGATTTAGGTAGATGTACCAGGATAACTAACCCAAAAGGAGCAGAGCAAACAAAGCAGTTTGATTTAATTGGTAGAGTAATTGCTGTAAAAGACTACGATGAAAACCATATTAAGCTGGAGTATGATGGTATTGACAACCTTTTAAAATATAATGATGATTTACAGGAAGTAGAATACAGTTATAGGGGAATGTGGAAGTTAACCAGACGAACTGACCAACGGGGATCTACCAATTACTATTATGATACAGAAGAACAGTTAACCAAAATTACTAATGAAAATGGACGACCTTATATTTTTACTTTAGACGAAGTTGGCAATGTTTTAAAAGAACAAAGTTTTGATGGTTCAGTAAAAAAATACATAAGAGATTTTGCTGGAAGAGTTACCCAGTTAACAAAGCCAAGTAAAAAAATAGTTAACTATAATTACGACCAGGCAAGCCGCATTACTGAGATGTTACATGGAGATGGTGACCGCCAAAGCTTTGAATACAATGGCGCAGGACAATTAATAAAAGCTACGAACAAAGATGCAACGGTTGAGTTAAGCCGGAATGAACTCGGCTTAATAACCGAAGAAAAAGTAGGTGAACATACCATAAGCAACCAATACAATAATAGTGGAAGACGTACTAATTTACAAAGCAGTTTAGGGGCTAACCTTAATTTTGAACACGATAACTTTGGCAACCTGGCTAACTTAACAGCCGAACAAGGCACAACCCAATGGCAGGCAGATTATAAATACGATAGTTTAGGTTTTGAGTTAGAACGCTTCTTGCCGGGCAATTTGAAACACAGCTTTACTTATGATGCAATTGGAAGATTAACCCAACAACAAACCCACCAAAATATTATAAAAAACACGCAACAGGGTAGAAAGGAAAACAAAAAATTAAAACACCAACGCAGATATACCTGGGGTAAAAGCGACCGTCTGCTAAACACAAACGATAGTAAGCAAGGCACAACAGCTTACGAATACAGCCCGACAGGACATTTACAAAAAACCACTTTTAATGATGGAAAAACACAGCACCGTTTGGCTGATAGTGTGGGTAACTTATATGAACAAGCCAATAAAAATGATAGAGTCTATGGTGCTGGTGGAAGGTTGGAAAAAAAAGGTAGTTGGAATTATAGCTATGATGAAGAAGGCTTTTTAACTGAAAAATACAAAGGCAACCAACGTTTATTTTCTGCAAAAAAAGAACATTGGCAATATGAATGGAATAATGAAGGGATGCTGAAAAAGGTTACTAGACCCGATGGAGAAATCGTAACATTTACCTACGATGCCTTAGGGCGACGCTTAAGTAAAACCTTTAAAAACACAGTAACCAAATGGCTATGGGATGGCAACACCCCTTTACACGAATGGAAAGAAAGCCTGCAAACCGGTGAAATATTAAGCAACAGTAGCATAGATGAAAATGGCATAATTACCTGGATATTTGAAGAAAATACTTTTACACCCACCGCAAAGCTAAAAGGAAATAAAAAATATAGTATATTAGCTGACCAACTCGGCACCCCTTCTCAAATGTATAATGAAGAAGGGGAAACGGTTTGGGAACGTTCTTTGGATAGTTTTGGACAAGTAAAGCAAGGGAATAATGGAAGTTGTCCCTTTATGTATCAGGGGCAATATGAGGATAGTGAGACTGGTTTGTATTATAATAGATTTAGATACTATGACCCCGAAAATGGACGATACATTTCTGTTGATCCGATTAGGTTATTAAGTGGAGAATTTGGGTTTTATAATTATGTCGATGACCCAAATGGTTGGTTAGATATTTTTGGACAGAAAAAAAGTTATAATCCGAAATTTGGAGATTTTAAGAAACATCATAAAAAGCATGGAGAAGGAATGACTTCTAAACAATATAGAGTACATGCCCTCAATAATATCAAAAATGGTAAGCGATTTAAAGTTACCCATAATGGCAAAACAAAGTATTTCTATTTAACACGAACGGGAAAAGATACATTTACTTTAACATCGACAAATCTTAGTGGAAATAGGATTTATACACATATGCCTGAGGGTACAGTTAATACTAGGTATTTATCAAATAGTGGAATAACATTACCTAAAGGATTTTAAAAATGAGGCGACAGCAAGTGTTTAAATCTCTCAAAGATTATCAAGAAAGTATTGATAATGAGTTGTTTTTTAAGGCCTATGTAGAATTAGGAGAAATTTATAATTTAATTACTTTTTGTGATTTCAAAAATCACTTTAAAGAAACTTTTTTAAAAAAGATCAAAGTATTATCTTCAAATTTAGAAAATCATATTCTTGTGGAGAAAGCTTTTAAAATAAGGTTGAATCAATTAATTCGCATTATGTCTATTGGAGACATATTTAATCAGGAAGAAATTTTATTGATTTTAACAATGAGATTTGAGTTATCTTTAGTAAATAAAATTTTGCATTTACACAATAGGGTAATAAATGAATATAATCCAGTAGACATTGATGAAAAAATAGGGAGCATCAAAAATCATAAAAAAAATGCTAAAGTTTTTACCCTGTCTTTAGGTTTGATGTACAAAAATTGGGAAGTTGCAATGTTTGACTCCAATTGGTAATCAACCATCTACCGCAAGTCTTTTTGACTTTTAGAATATTTACTTCAAGTCTTTTTTGACTTGTATATAAAAATTTATCACCACTCAAATTTCCCCTCGTTAGAATAAGTTATTTGCCAACCCAACCCACTTGTACATCACCTATATTTAAACTATATTACTATCCATTTCAAAATTACGATAAAACAAAAACGTTATGCAAGAATCAGGTCATTACTATACCCAAAGCTGGTGCAAGTGTTCCTGCAAGGATCACTTGTGTCGCAAAGATTAAGATTAGTTTGCAACTTGTCAACCAAACTAAGGAAAATGTATGCTCAGCAAACATCTAAAGATTTCGCCACATCTTTACATTTTACGCAAAGCCAGCATTTTTAATATGGATTATTTATCTTTACTTTACAATGACCAGAACAAAAAATACTTCAACAAAAAAATAAAACATAACAACCAATGCCAAACTTCAACGACTTATGGAACAATCATCCGGGTTCAGGCAGCCAGCCTTGCAACGAAACCAAGTTTGAAAATCAATGTGCTATTCGTATGGGCATTGCTTTTCAAAAATCGGGCATCGACTTAAAAAAATACAAAGGTGCAAAATGTTGGTTTTGGACTAAAAAAGGAGATACCAAGCACAAGCCTAAAGCCAAAGAAAAATTAATACATGTATTGCGCGCCAAAGAGTTGAAAGAGTGGGTAGACAAAAAAGGAATGTTTGGCAAAGGCAAAAAATACCGCAGAACACGCTACCAAAGAAAACACAAAAAACCTTTAGACAAAGACGAATTTAAAAACAAAGCCGGCTTAATATACATCAACAACGGTTGGGGCAACACCGATCATATTGATTTATGGGATGGCAACCAACTATTAGCAGGAGAAGCCAGTTGGTTGGAATTAGGCAACTTCATTCAATTTTGGGAAATGGAAAACAAAGCAACCATGCCACAAGAAATAGAGCCGGAAATTGCCCATATTTTTGAGTTGATGTTACCCGTTTTACGTAGTATTGAGTAAATTCAAATATTCGTGCCACGACTTGTTAACTAAAAAATAAGTTGTAGCACGAGTTATTCTTGCGCAACGCCTGTTGTAGCGATTCCAAAATCCAAATAAGTTTTATTGCTAATACTTGCTTTTTTATGGTTATATAAGTAACTTGTAATTTATTAAACCAATATTACAATTCCATAGCAAAATTTAAAACCAAGATACACTAAAACAAGGAGGACTCAAATCTAACTTTATTGATGACTTTGAATTTTAGAAGCTTAAGCAATACATCATATAAATATAAAATCATTATTTAATAACGCAAGCCATAAAATGAATAGCAAACTATTACCTACAACCTTACTCACTTTTTATTTATTCTTTTCACTTACGCTTAGTGCAAATAATTTTTGCGAAGAAGATTGGCAATTTTCATCTACTGCTACTGGCAATACAACTGGTTATATTGGCGATTTAACAATTACTAATACAACTTCAAGTACTAATACTATGTGGCTTAAATCTTACATCATTCCACCGGTTAACGGCCAGCAAGGTTATGCTGTTTTAAAAGGAGAAGTAGAACAGGTTGAAATACAACCAGGTGCAGTTTATGTGCACAAGCTACAAGGCTATTGCATTAATGTAGATCTTCCACCGGCAACAAAAGGAGCATCATTCCCCAATTTTTCTACCTGGCTTTCACTAAAAGATTACGATACTTTTTTTGCAGAAAGCTGGTATCAAACAGATAATAAACCAGCAACCTTAAATTTTAATACTCAGTTAGAAAAAGCTGCTCCTATTATTGCAGAAGCAGTAGTTAATTTAGAAGAACAGTACAGTACCTGGAAAAGCCCTTTGCAAATTCCTGACATTTACCCAGGTAATGCCAATAGGGTAGAAGAAGCAATTATTCAGCAAGCAGTTTGGCAGTTTACAAGCGCATTACAAGGAAAAACATACAACTTTAATACTTTTGAACAAAGTATTTTAAAACAAGAAGCCATTAAAACCTGGTTAAATTTAAATGCAACTGAAAATATTATAGTTGACGATAGCCCGATCAATAAAAAAATATACTTTAATTATCAATGCCAAAAATTATGGACTATCATTAATGAGTTGAATTTTTATGTCAACCCAAGTAGTAGAAAACTACTACCTAAATGGGAAAGCAACATGGGCGATTTAGAAACAACCAATATTGAATTTCAAGAGCCTTTTGAAGAAGTTTTACTAATAGGTAATTATTTTAAACCTAAACAAAAAGAAAAATTTGTTATTGCACCTGAGACCAAAGAGAAAACTAAGCGTAACAAGAAAGCTTTACCATTTATAATTGGTGGAGTGGGGGCAGCAGGTATTGCAACAGGTATTGTATTGTTAACTAACAAAGAGAAAGGTTGTACAGATGCAAATGCCTGTAACTTTAATGAAGCAGCCGAGAAAGACGATGGCAGTTGTAACTATGAAGATTGTTTGGGTAGATGTGGTGGCAATGCGGTTATGGGTACTGCTTGCAATGATGGAGATGAAACAACAGTAAACGATACTTATAATTTTGCCTGCGAATGTATAGGTATTTCGATTAACGGCTGTTTAGATGCCACAGCCTGTAATTACAATAGTTCTGCCACGGTTGATGATGGCAGTTGCGATTATGGTGATATGAATTGCCCCGAACCTTGCAGCCCCATAGTTGGTTGCACAAAACCTACGGCTTGTAATTATAATTCAGATGCTTGTATTGATGATGGAAATTGCAGATTTATTAGAGGTTGTACCGATGCAATGTTTTGTAATTATAACCCCGAGGCTTGTATAGATGATAGCAGTTGTATTGCACCACCCTGTAATGAAGTAAATTGTAATCTTAAAGAAGGTACAATACGTTTTAATGAGTGTGGTCCAAGTTCAATCTCCAATTGTCAACCAAATCCATATTACTTAATTGAGTACGAAGAAATTTTGTTAGATCCAAATTTTGATTTAGTAGGAAATTGTTTCAGAGGATATGAAGGACAAAAAATATTGTTCGATTATAATGTGATACCCGAAGAGGATATTGATACTACCTTTTTTACTTGCACAGAAATTGCTACACCAATTTATTTAACTTGTTTAGAAATTAATACTGAAGAATGTACATACGAGCGAGTAACTATTGAAGTAAATAAATGCGATTGCAATGAGAGTAGCTATGCTTTTTTAAAAACAGAAAACGAAGAAATCATAGAATTTTATTTTTCTGATAGTTGTGAAAATCAAACATTTAAAACTGGTGAAATTTACAATGTTGATTATGGTATTTCAAACCTTAAACCAAGTTGTTCTGTAGCTGATGAATTGGCATTTGTAAATTGTATTGAAAAAGTGGAATGTTCAGATCCGTGCGATCCAAATTGCTTAAAAACAGGTATTATAAGACTTAATGAAAATTGTTTGACTGGCATTAATAGAGGATGCAAAGAAATACCGCAATATTTAATAGAATACAATGGAAAACTTTTAACTGCTGACCTTAATAGTGGAGATAAATGCTTTTATGGATATGATGGGCAAGTTATCAATTTCAATTTTGAAGTGGTACCAGAAGATGAGATTGATGACTCTTATATATGCTCCAATATTGCTGTTCCTGTTAAAATAACTTGCCTTGAAATAATTTCTGGAAATTGCGAAAGTGAAGAAGCCGAACTTATTGGCATTAATTGTGCTTGTTTTGATAATAGAAATATTGCGTTTTTCAAAGTAGGTGCAGAAATTTTAGAATTTATTACCTCTGATTGCTCAAGTTCAGACACAACATTCCCTTTCGGAAACTATATATTAGATTATTACGATGCGGGAATTGAGCCTGGTTGCAGTATTGCTGATAGATTAGTTATTGTAACTTGCTACAAACTTCAGCCTAGTGCTAAAAACAATGAGCCTAAACAAAGTGAATACAAAATAAATAACCTCACTCCCTTCATCGAAAATCGTGTTTTATCAATTCCGGTTCAAAACTCAGAGTATCCTGAAACTGTGATGACTACTACTGTTTTCGGTATTAATTATTATAAACCTTTAAGCACAGATGTTTTCATACAAAACCAAACTGCAGTTGGTAGCTTGCTATCGTCAAATATGTATTTCTTAAATAACAAATCAACAATTAATTTTAGAAATCCTTATTTTCCGTTGCATTACGGTTTAGGTTTAAATAATCAGCAATTGACCGATTTTGTTGCTAACGCTAATTGGCAAACCGATGTAATATGGAATATTGGTTTAACATTACCCCTTTTAAAAAAACTACAATTAGAAGCCGAACTGTTTAAAGCTTTTAATATTAATGAGCACCCAAATTATAACATCCGACTGATTTATAGAAATTCAAAACCAAAAGAAAATTTAGAAACAAAGAAGTTCTAATTTTTTAAAAAATATATTTTGAAACTGATAACATTTACTTCCCCGTTGGAATATAAGGGTGTATTTATTATTTAAACAACTTTTTAAAAAATTTAAAAAATTAAAATTATGGCAGCAGTAATTAAAGCCTTATTCAAGTGTGACGGACAAGAAAGTGAAGTAACGAACTTGTCTTATTCTTTCGATCAAAATATTGATAACATTGGTCAACCAGCAGGTGAAGTACGTGGTGGTATTATTAATGTTTCTCTAATGTCGGCCAAAAGCGAAAAACGCTATGGTTGGATGGTAGCTAGTGACGTTAAAAAATCTGGCGAAATAGAATTTATTGATAGCCAGGGCCAGTCTTTAAAAACCTTGAAATTTGTAGATGCCTATTGTGTAGGTTATAAAGAAGATTTTACAGCCTTTGATGGTAAAGCATCGGGCAATGTAATAGTAAAAGATGGTGCAAAAGAGCACTTAACTTTAAGTTGTCGCACTATTTCTGTAGCGGGAGAAACCCACGAAAATACCTGGGAAACCATTTAAAATTTTTTGGTTTAATCAATTCGCAAAGTTGTAGTGAAAATTGCTACGACTTTGCGTTATTGTTTTAAGTTTAATGTTTTAAATTGCAATTTTACAAGTAAACGTCAAATAAATAATTATATGAAACTATGGGTTCGCTTAAAGTAAATATAACCTGCGGCGGTAAAAACATGGAGATTCAGCAACTCAAAATTGAACCTGATAATTGGCATCATCGCTTTGAAATATCTGTTGTTTCAAAAATGGTGAATGATAAAAATGTAATTATTATTGAAATGGATGAAGTGTCTAAAAATAGTATTTCCGAAAAGCAGCAAGTTTCATCAAATATTAAAAACCCACCTGTTTTAAAACCTGTTAAAGCTGTAGAAAAACATAAATCTGAAAACATCCCAAATGAAGAAGAAGTTGATAATATTGACGGATCAATTTGGTTGTAATTTTTTATAAAATTGCAAAAATTAGAAAACCTATTTTACACTATAATTTTAGAAACCTGTTTAGAAAACATTCCGCTTTAAAGCAAACAGAACCTGAGCAAGATGTTCCATTGTATTCCATAGCTTCTACCTATAAAACTTTTATATTGGTTGTAAATTATAACCAAGTTGTTAGTTTCATTAAATATTGTTCTTTTTAATTTTTTTTGATAATCTTCAATTCCTTTTTCTACAAAATATTGACCTTTTCTTGCTCTTATTCTTCTACCAAATTCACCTAATGCTAAATATTTACTATTAATTACTAATTGAGCTATGGTTATAAATATTTGACCTACTTTTTTGAGGAGATTCATCCTACTTCGTTTGGACTAGCTCTCTTACGTTTGGCTCGTGCCAGAAAAGAAAATTAGTGTATGTCTCAGTCCTACTTCGTTTGGACTAGCTCTCTTACCTTTTGCTTGATCTAATAATATTTCACGCTCTAAGTCTCAGTCCTACTTCGTTTGGACTAGCTCTCTTACAGGATATGATAAGTACATAATGAAAGATCAAGAGTCTCAGTCCTACTTCGTTTGGATTAGCTCTCTTACTTTAACTCTCAATTACAATATCCTTATAGATTGTCTCAGTCCTACTTCGTTTGGACTAGCTCTCTTACTTGAATGGGCAATCTCTGAGATTATATTACGAGTCTCAGTCCTACTTCGTTTGGACTAGCTCTCTTACATTTTAGTAGCATCTTTTTTTGGATGTTTTTTAGTCTCAGTCCTACTTCGTTTGGACTAGCTCTCTTACTGATAATTGCATTGATTCAAGTGAAGGTGATTTAGTCTCAGTCCTACTTCGTTTGGACTAGCTCTCTTACAAAAATCTTGAACCAGCAACTCATACTATAGAGTCTCAGTCCTACTTCGTTTGGACTAGCTCTCTTACCATTTCGTGACGTTTGTTGGGACAAAAGTATAAGTCTCAGTCCTACTTCGTTTGGACTAGCTCTCTTACTCTCTTTTAGAGACGTTTGTTGGGACAAAAGTATGTCTCAGTCCTACTTCGTTTGGACTAGCTCTCTTACGGGAATTAGGCTACGCTGCGGGAAGCCGTTTAAGTCTCAGTCCTACTTCGTTTGGACTAGCTCTCTTACTTAAGTGAAGCAGCGAAAGAAGAACTTTTAGCGGTCTCAGTCCTACTTCGTTTGGACTAGCTCTCTTACCAAAGGTAGTGAATATAGCATTGATAAAATTTCGTCTCAGTCCTACTTCGTTTGGACTAGCTCTCTTACTTTTAGTGGAAAGTATAACACTTTTCATATAAATGTCTCAGTCCTACTTCGTTTGGACTAGCTCTCTTACTCGAAAGATCAGGAGGAGAGTATAGCTCTGTAAAAGTCTCAGTCCTACTTCGTTTGGACTAGCTCTCTTACTTATTGCAGTTGTCCAAGACACTGTCAGTATAATGTCTCAGTCCTACTTCGTTTGGACTAGCTCTCTTACTCATCAAATGAGTTAAATAGTAGAAGTAGTATAGGTCTCAGTCCTACTTCGTTTGGACTAGCTCTCTTACTTCTTGCCAAAAAGAAGTACTTCTACTAGAAACGTCTCAGTCCTACTTCGTTTGGACTAGCTCTCTTACTCCTACAAGCACTACTGGCAACACAGAACAAGGTCTCAGTCCTACTTCGTTTGGACTAGCTCTCTTACTTTTTTTAAACCTTTAAAAATTTAACAATGAAGGTCTCAGTCCTACTTCGTTTGGACTAGCTCTCTTACTGTAGAACCCCGGCAGTTGCAAAAGATGTTGAGTCTCAGTCCTACTTCGTTTGGACTAGCTCTCTTACTTGGATATGGTATTTAATAACTATTCTGTTTTTGGTCTCAGTCCTACTTCGTTTGGACTAGCTCTCTTACCGAAGTACAAGAAGCATTAAAAAAATTTGTTAGAGTCTCAGTCCTACTTCGTTTGGACTAGCTCTCTTACTGGAGAATCTAATCCTTCAAACTTAATAACTAAGTCTCAGTCCTACTTCGTTTGGACTAGCTCTCTTACATTTACAGCTTCTTTAGGCGTGTACCCAATAGGTCTCAGTCCTACTTCGTTTGGACTAGCTCTCTTACTTCTTGCTACTTTCGCAACAGTAAATTTTTTTAGTCTCAGTCCTACTTCGTTTGGACTAGCTCTCTTACCCCGGGCGTTTTTAATACATTAATTATCAATAGTTTACCTTCTTTTTTTAACATATCTTCACAAGTATATTTAACATTTTTATTTTGAACT
>Ga0209831_1000116_pt1 | contig 68268 bp, 60 predicted proteins | sample Maine_Asex4_meta_FD_187451 | JGI IMG/M metagenome (GOLD analysis project Ga0209831, IMG submission 187451) | Marine algal microbial communities from Maine, USA - Maine_Asex4_metaG (SPAdes) (version 2) | ecosystem: Host-associated > Algae > Red algae > Unclassified | place: Maine, USA | collected... | reverse complement strand
CGCAGAGGGCTGCGGCTCCGCAGAGGGCTCCGGCTCCGCAGAGGGCTCCGGCTCCGCAGAGGGCTCCGGCTCCGCAGAGGGCTCCGGCTCCGCAGAGGGCTCCAGTTCCGCAGTGGGATCGGGCGCAGCCGCTGGTTGCGGAGTCGTCGTTGCGGCTGGCATTGCGGTGGGTTCGATCTGGTCGATCGTTGGTTCGGCAGCACCTTGATTGTTCGCCGTGGCTTCGGGAGCAACGACGACCTCGCTGCTCGATCCACGCGACAACACCAAGGCAACAATGGCGGCGATCGCCAGTGCACCAAGCAGCAGGAAGAGCGGAAGCCTCGAGCGCTCTGGATCCTCGTCGGCTTCGACCGCGATCGGTGCGACCGACGAAACGACCGGCTCTGCCGCAACGGGCGCCAACACGTCTTGGGGCGCAGGAACGTATCCACCTGGGTCTGGCGTGTCGGCCTGTACCGTCGTCGCCGCCTGCTCTGCGTCGACGACCGGGTCGGCCCCGGCCACTGTCGGCGCCGCTGCCGCGCCGGGGGCCGACTCGGCCTCGGTCGCCGGGTCGACCAGGTCCTCGAGCGGCTCGATCCCCGTCAGTTTGGCGTCGCTGTCTGGTGGGAGCGTGTCGTCTTCGAGATCCCGTAGTTGCTTGGCCTGCGGGCGCTCCGTCTCGCCAGCGACGCTCGAATCAAGCGGCGCGTCGGCAGCAGCGGCTGCCGGCCCATCATCTGGTTTGTCTTCGGTAACTCCGGCAATCACGGCCGCGCCAGCAGCAGCGACACCGGTCTTTGGTGGGGACGTGAAGGGATCGTCGTCAGGCACCGTCGGCGACACCGGCGACGGCTCTTCATCGCCGAGTTCCCACACCGCAAGCGGCTCAGACGCTGCGCCCAGACCCAATATCGCAAGACCTGCGCCTACGACTGGTGCGAGATCGCCCAGTGTCAGGCCAGCATGGCTGGTCAGTAGGCCATCGGCGATGTCGCACTCGGCGAGCTCTGCAGGAGTACCCCCGCCAGGATTAGACCGACCGGCGGCCTCGTCGTAGGGCACCGTCGATACATCTGCGAAGCCAGCGGCGGTCACTGCATCGAGAATCGGACCGAGCACGGAGTCGTCGCTACCGTCGACCGACGTGACGACAACGGGCAGCGTCGTCGTGGTGTCCAGGGCCTTGGCTATCCGGGCCGCAACCACTGCTGCGCTCAGGGTTGTATCGAGGCCGAGCTGGGCATAGCCGCCCGCGGCCGCTCTGGTTTCGCCCGAGAGCACGATGCCGCGCACTACTGCGGTATCGATTGCAAGCGCGAGCACACGATCTGGTCTGTCAGCCACGCCACGAAAGTATCGGGCGCGATCCCGGAGCGCACCGATGTTGAGCCAATCAGTCCAACGAAGATGTCACGCTCAGTAGCGCCTAGCATGGGCCCAATGGCTACAGCAGATCCCTTCAACGAACCATTTGGCACGCTCTTTGGCGACCACATCACGGTGGCCCACGGCAGCCCTCAGGGCTACACCTACGCCGGAGGTCCTCAGCCGCTGGCGAACTTTGCGCTCCACCCCGGCACGCACGCGTTGCACTACGGCAGTACATGCTTCGAAGGACTCAAGGCCCACAAACAAGCCGACGGGTCGGTGGCGATCTTCCGGCTCAGCGATCACATCGCCCGATTTCAGAATTCGATCGGCCTGCTGCGGTTGCCAGTTCCGGATGCGTCGTTACTGCACGATATGTTCATGCATGCCGCCGCCGCCAATCTGGCGCACACTCCCCCACAGCCCGGATCGCTCTATCTGCGACCGACCATTATCGGCGCCGATCGCAATATCGGCGCGGCTGCCGCGCCGAGCCAAACCAGTCTGCTCTACGTGCTCACCAGTCCGGTCGGCGACTATTTCGCGGGCGGAGTCCGTCCGCTGTCGCTACTGCTCGAGACCAAGACACCGCGTACCACTCCTCAATTCGGATCCATCAAAAGCGGCGCGAACTACGTGATGGCGCTTGGCCCGACCCTCGAGGCCAAAGCCGAACATGGGGTCGACCAAGTGCTGTTCGCCACCGACGGCGACACCACCGAAACCGGCGCAGCCAATTTCTTCTTGGTCGACGACAACCGGCTCATCACTCGAAACCTCGACAGCTCATTCCTGCATGGCGTGACTCGCTCATCGATCATCACCATGGCGGCCGATCTTGGCCTTGCGATCGAAGAGCGGTCTCTGCCCGCGAGCGAGATAGTCGATCGGGCCAGCGATACCGAGATGTTCTTGTCTGGCACCGCGGCCGTCATTGCGCCGGTCGGGTCTCTGATCACCGACCAAGGAACTGTAACTGTGCGAGACGGCCAACCCGGACCCAACACGATGCGGCTTCGCCAGGCCCTCGTCGACGTGCAGTCTGGTGCTGCGGCTGATCCTCATGGCTGGCGCACTGTCGTGGCCTGACAGCGATCGATGGGCGCCCGGTCTGGCTCGCGGATCTAGCTTTCGGTGAAGGCGCTCAAACGTCGGTAGCCAGTGATCCGGCCGATCGACACTGCAGCTGACTCGCGGAAGTAGTTACCGATCGTTGGTTGGATTCCCGACGGCGACAGCGAGACATTCTGCATGCCGAGTTCATCGGCGATCTCGAGCAGCCGATAGTTGTGATAGCCATCGGAGACCAGAATAAGCGACTCGAAGTCTTTGTCTTCGACCTGAAATTGCGATGCCGAGAGCTGTTCGTAGGTGTTGGTTCCTTCGGGGATTACCAGCAGCGCCTCTTCGGGCACGCCTTTGCCGATCAGGTGGTCATAGCCGGCCCGTCCTTCGGTGTTGACCTCGCCCTGTTGCCCGGCACCCGTCGTCATGATCACCGGGGCCGAGCCGTTTTTCCACAGCTGATAGGCATGGTCGAGGCGATCTCTCAGCACGCCCGACGGCTCGCCGTTGTTTTGTGCAGCACCGAGCACCACAATCGCATCTGCCTCGACCGCCGATGTGTCCTCGGCTGCGTTGAAGACCATGACTAGATTGAAAATGAAGTAGGCAAGCGCCATCACGATGCCGATGAGCAGCAGTGACGCAAGCCGGATGACAGTGCGACGCAGCGTGCCGGGCTTAAACATGGGTTGACGCGGCTTGGCCTTGGTCGGAGGAGTTTCGCCCCGGTCGACGATCTCGCGAATGTCGGCCGCTTCTTCGTCTTCTCGGCTCGTGGTCCAATACTGATAGCCATCGGCAATACGAGTCTCGCCTTGGAACTGAGCTTCTAGATCAGATGGTCTATTCGCTGCTGAGGAGGCCATGAGCGGCTCGCAATCTGTCAATGGTTTGGTTGCGGCCGAGCCGCACGAGAGGTCCGTACAACGGGATTCCTCCCATTTTCCCGGTTACCGCGACCCGCACGGGAACTGCTGACTTCACTCCGAGTGTGTCACCAACAGCTCGCACGGTCTGGTTCAAAGTGTCTTCGTCCCAGGGGCAATCGGCGAAGGCGGTAATCACGCCTTCGAGAACTCCATCGGCCTGTTTTGCTTTGCGTAAACCCTTGTTCAGAGCCTTTTCTTCGATCTCGACCGTGTCGAGAAACAGCCAGTCGTACCAGTCAGCCGCTTCGCTGAGCATCGAGATGCGCTGTTGTACGTCGCTGGCGAACTCACGAATGACAGCAGGATCGACAACTTCGCTGCTCCAGCGGGGGTCGGCCTGCAGGTAGGGAAGCGCCAGCTTCGTGAACGTATCGGCGTCGAGATCTTGGATGTAGGTCGAGCTGAAGTGGTCGAGCTTCTTGAGGTCGAAGAAGGCCGCAGCCTTGTTCACGCGGCCAAGGTCGAACTTGTCGATGATCTCGGTGATGGGGCGAATCTCGATGTCGTCGTCGGGGCCCCAGCCCAGTAGCGCCAGGTAGTTCACCATGGCTTCGGGTAGGTAGCCCCGCTCGCGGTAGTCGGCGATCGAGACGTCGTCGCGGCGCTTGGAGAGCTTCTTACGCTGCTCGTTGACCAGCAGCGGCAGGTGACCATAGATCGGCGGCGTGGCGCCGATCTCTTCCATCAGGAGCTGCACTTTGGGTGTCGTCGACAACAAGTCCTCGCCGCGAATTGCGTGCGTGATACCCATGTCGGCATCGTCTACGGCATTTGCCAACAAGAACGTGGGTGTTCCATTTGAGCGCCAGATCACGAAGTCTTCGAGGTCATTGGTTTCGAAGCTGACGTCGCCGCGCACCGCATCGCTGAACACGATTTGGCTATCTTTGGGAACCCGATACCGCACTGCGTGCCCGTCGAGTATCTCTGCGCTCTCGACGACCTGCTTGTCGCTGTCCTCGAGATAGGCCCGACCCGACGCCAACAGGTCGGTGACGACATGGCGATGGCGATCTCGAGACTCGCTTTGGAAGAACGGGCCTTCGTCCCAGTCGATACCGAGCCACTTCAGCTCGTCGAAGATGACGTCGATCAGTTCGGGGCGATTGCGGTCACCGTCGGTGTCTTCGATCCGAAGCACAAACGTGCCACCGACGGATCGGGCAAAGAGCCAGTTGAACAACGCCGTGCGCGCACTACCGACATGGAGGTAGCCAGTCGGTGAGGGCGCAAAGCGGCAGCGGATTTCAGGTGTGGTCATGAGAACGTGGAGTCCAACTAGTTGGGGCTGACGATGGAAAGTCGATGGCTTCGCCATCACCGGCGGCAGGGACACCGGCGGCAGAGACACCGTCGCCAGAGACACCGTCGCCAGAGACACCGTCGCCAGAGACACCGTCGCCAGAGACACCGTCGCCAGAGACACCGTCGCCAGAGACACCGTCGGCAGGGTCATCGACTGTTTTGCTTGAGGGCTGGAAGTGAGGTGTTATGGGCTGCACCTGTCGAGCAGGGTCTCGCCGCACAACCAAGGTGCCTGCGGCCAGGTCGTGCAGCCCTCGGCCATCGACATGCCACGCCCCTCGGACAAAGACCAGAAGCGCAAGCATCGGAAGAATGATCACCAGCGTGGCCGGCAACTGCAGACCGAACGGCGACGCCTCGAACAGCACGAACGGCAGCAGCCAGAAGGCCTGTCGTATGCCTGAGCGGACAAGAGCGTTCATAAAGCCGACGGGTGCCAGCGTCGACGCGTCGACCACCTGCAGCCCCATCCAGCGTTTCCCGGGCGTGGCCCCGTATCGCCCCTCGAAGAACGCGTGATAGCCAACGGTCGACGCCAGCAAAAACGCCAGAATCAGCAGCCACAGGATGGTCGACGGCCCCTGGCACATGAGTTCAGGATTGTCGGCACATTCTTCGGTCGAGCTCAGACCCACCGCCTGAAGCTGACGCGCAGCAACAATGACGACCACCCATTGCACTACAAAGAGCAGCGCAGCATCGATGACGAACGCCGAGAAACGCGAACCGAAATCGGCGGTTGGAATCGGGCGCGACGGATCGCTCACCATGTCAGTGCGCAGCTGACCCTGTGGTCTCGTCGAGCACCAGTATCGAGCGCCAGTCGCTCGCCTGTTCGAGTATCAACCCGTGGGGCTGGCGCAGAAATGAGGTCGGCACTGCGTCGGCGATCTCGCGCCGTTCGTAATAGTGGTGCGGATGGGCGACTTCTTCGAATAGCCGCTTGCGGACCTCGATCAGTTCCGGATCGGCGTCACCAAGGAAGCCAAAGATCGCAAATGCGCATCGCACATCGTGCACCGTGGGGGCCCGACCGAACGCTGATGCTCGTTTCAGGGCCACTGCGACACAGCCAGACACCGCGTCGGCTTGATGCTCGTCGGCAGTCAGTTCGAGCTTGTCTTCGAATGAGCGAGCGAGTTTGATCGCAAACCCCTGATCTGGTCCCTGTGAACCAATCAGATCTCCTTCGGGTTGACCAGTTGCGAAGACATCGCCCGGCCGATCAGCATTCCACACGCGATTGCGGCGCGGCGGCGAGGTGTAGTGATCGGAACGGACTGGATTCAGGGGGACATTCTGAGGCTGGCTCACGCGAGTACCTTAACCCTCGGCAGCCGCATGGAGCAGGCCAAACACAATGCCGTCGACGAGCGCCTGCCAGCTGGCTTCGACGATATTCTCGCTTACGCCGATGGTGGTCCATCGATTTGAGCCGTTCGCCATGTCGATAAGCACTCGGGTTACGGCCTCGGTGCCCGCCGACGTGTCGAGAACCCTGACCTTGTAGTCGGTCAGCGCTATGTCGTTGAATGCGGGGTATTTCGACCCAATCGCTTCACTAAGAGCCTCGTGCAGCGCATCGACAGGGCCATTGCCTTCGCCGATCGCAGCGACGCGTTTGCCGTCGACGATCAGCTTGATGGTCGCTTCGGTCTCCATCTCGACCGCGACATCGTTCCAGGCGCGTGCGTGGCTTCCGCTTCGGTGCGCAGTATTAATCCGGAAGCTCTCGAGCGTGAAGAACGGCTGCTCCCAACCAGCAGCTCCTCGCAGCAGCAGTTCCAGCGAAGCATCGGCGACCTCGAACTGGTAGCCAGCATGCTCGAGCCGCTTCAGGATGTCGATGACAGCACTGGTGGCTGTCGGATCGAGCTCGATCCCGATCTCTTTGGCACGAATCTCGATGCCAGCCTTGCCCGCCATCTCCGACACCACGAACCGCGCTTGGTTGCCCACGACCGACGGATCGATGTGTTCATAGGCGTCGGGGCGACGAGCGATAGCGCTGGTGTGCAACCCAGCCTTGTGCGCAAACGCCGAAGCTCCAACGTAGGCCTGTTGCGGATCGGGAGTGAAGTTCGCCAGCTCGGCTATCTGGTTGGCGACCGAGGTCAGGTGCTGCAAGTTCGCTTCGGGGATCGTTTCGATTCCCATCTTCAACGTCAGATTGCCGATGATCGGCACCAGATTGCAGTTGCCGGTTCGTTCGCCGTAGCCGTTGATCGTGCCTTGTACCTGAATGGCGCCGCCCTCGACCCCGGCCAGCGCGTTGGCCACGCCACAACCGGTGTCATCGTGCAGGTGCACACCAATGCCGACGTCGCCACCGAAGTAGTCGAAGATTTCGCCGACGGTGTCGCGCACCTGCGATGGCAACGAGCCGCCGTTGGTATCACAGAGCACGAGGCGGCTTGCACCGGCTTGGGCGGCTGCTTCGAGCACGCGCAGGCTGAACTCGGAATTGTGCTTGTACCCGTCGAACACGTGCTCGGCGTCGTACATGACTTCGAGCCCGTTGGCGACCAGGAACTCGACTGAGTCACGGACCATGGCGACACCCTCGTCGAGGTCAACACGCAGCGCTTCGGTCACGTGGTAATCCCAGCACTTGCCGACGATGCACACGGCCTCGGTGCCAGCGCTGATCAAGTTCTGCAGCGTCTGGTCTTGGTCGATTCGACCTCGTGGCCGCCGGGTCGAGCCAAAGGCGACAAACGTCGACTTGTCGAGGTTCAGTTCGGTGGCGGCCCGGCGGAAGAATTCGTCGTCTTTGGGATTGGCTCCTGGCCAGCCGCCTTCGATGTAATGCACGCCGAGTCGGTCGAGTTGGCGGGCAATCTTGAGCTTGTCGTCAACCGTAAACGAGATGCCTTCGAGCTGGCTTCCATCGCGCAGCGTGGTGTCATAGATCTCGACTCGTGTCGCGGCTCGGCGGCTCTGACGATCCGCCACACCGCTTCGGGCATTCGCTGGACCGCCAACCGAGGCTTTGCCCCGACCCGACCCAGTCGGTTCTTGTATTGCTGCTTCGCTCGTTGCGGGGGTGCTCATTGCACTGCCGCCGCAATGGCGTCGCCGATCGCCACAGTTCCGCCCTCGGTGTTTCCGAGTTCCAGAGCTGCGGTGGTGATGCGATCAGCAGCGTCGTCTTCGCCCAAGTGCCGCAGCATCATTGCGCCCGAGAGAATGGCGGCGGTCGGGTTCGCGATGCCTTGGCCCGCAATGTCGGGCGCTGAACCGTGCACCGGCTCGAACATCGAAGGTCCGGTCCGCGCCGGGTTCAGGTTCGCCGATGCCGCAAATCCGATGCCGCCGCTGACTGCGCCGCCCAGGTCGGTCAAAATATCTCCGAAGAGATTGTCGGTCACGATCACGTCGTACTGCTGCGGTGACTGCACGAAATAGATGCAGGCGGCGTCGACGTGGTTGTAGTCAGTCGTGACCTGGTCATATTCCTCGGCGACCTCGTTGAACGTGCGCTGCCACAGGTCGCCGCTGAAATTCAGCACGTTGGTTTTGTGACACAAGGTCAGGTGTTTGCGTTCGGTCGCACTCGCCAGGTCGAAGGCATAGCGGATGCAGCGCTCGACACCCATCCGGGTGTTCACCGAACCCTGGGTTGCAACCTCGTGGCGGGTGCCCTTGCGCAAGATGCCGCCCTCGCCGGCGTAGGTGCCTTCGGTGTTCTCGCGGATGACGGTCATGTCGACGCCGTGCTCGGCTGAAACGAAGGGGCGCTGGTTGACGTAGAGATCGAGTTCGAAGCGCATCTTGAGCAGCAGGCCTCGTTCGATCACGCCCGGAGGCACACCGGGTGTACCGACGGCGCCGACGTAGAGCGTGTCGAGGCCGCGCCATTCGTCGAGGGTGTCGTCGCTGAGAATCTCGCCGTCGCGCAGGTAACGGGAGCCTCCGAGGTCGTAGTCGACGGTCTCGAGTTCAACCCCGGCAGCGGTAATGACCTTGAGACCTTCGGCAATGACTTCGGGCCCGATGCCGTCGCCGCCCAAGATCCCAACTTTGTGTGCCATTGCTCGACGTCCCTCTTGCTGTGCGGGCGCCGATGAATGCGGAGCCTCGATCGAAGCAACCAGCTTACGGGACCCGACTCGAATGGCCGCACTGGCTGGCTCTACTGGTCGCCAGGCCACAAGATCGACTCCAGCTCTGGGGCCAGTAGCCGCGCCGCCCGGCCGCTGTAGGCTTGCGGCTTATGGCAGATCCGAAGCAACTCTCTCAAGAGGCGCACGATCGTTTGCAAGCTGAGCTTGAAGATTTGACGACTCGTGGCCGCATTGACATCGCCCGCAAGATCGAGACCGCCCGCGAACTGGGCGACCTCTCCGAAAACGGTGACTACCACGCCGCCAAAGAAGAGCAGGGCAAGATGGAGGGTCGCATCATGCACCTCGAGGGCACGCTCGAAGATTGCATCATCGTCGAAACACCCGCCGCCACCGACACGGTCAACATGGGCAACGTGGTCGAGATTCGCTACGAAGGCGACACGGCGACCGAAAAGTACTTGATCGGCAGCATCGAAGAACGCCGCGAAGGTGTCACCGTCATGTCCTCGGGCTCGCCCCTCGGCGGCGCGTTGCTCGGCGCAAAAGTCGGCGAATCTGTGTCCTACGAAGCTCCCGGCGGCATGCTCGCCGTCGAAATCGTTTCCATCGAGGTCTGACTCTGTGACAACACCACGCACGCTCAGCCAAAAAGTCTGGGACAACCACGTCGTTCAATCCGAGGAGAATGGCGCAGCTCTTCTCTACATCGACCTGCACCTGGTGCACGAGGTCACGTCGCCGCAGGCGTTCGAAGGCCTGCGCATGTCTGGTCGCACCGTCCGTCGCCCTGATCTCACGGTAGCTACCGAAGACCACAACGTGCCGACCGAGGGTCAGGACCAGCCGGTCCCTGACCCCATTGGTCGCAAGCAGATCGAAACCTTGCGGGCCAACACATCCGAGTTCGGCATCACGAACTACCCCATGGGACACAAAAACCAAGGCATCGTGCACGTCATCGGTCCCGAACTCGGGCTCACGCTGCCGGGCATGACCGTGGTATGCGGCGACAGCCATACCAGCACCCACGGGGCGTTCGGCGCCATTGCGTTCGGCATCGGCACCAGCGAAGTCGAGCACGTTTTGGCAACCCAAACATTGCCGCAGCTGCCGCAGGAAACAATGGCGATCACCATCAACGGCGAGCTGCCCGAGGGCGCTACCGCCAAAGACGTGGTGCTGGCGGTACTGGCTCGCACCGGCACCAGCGGCGGTATCGGCGCCATTGCCGAGTACCGCGGTTCGGTGATCGAGAGCTTGTCGATGGAAGGCCGGATGACGGTCTGCAACATGTCGATCGAGTGGGGCGCCAAAGCTGGCATGATCGCCCCTGACGAAACCACCTTCGAGTACCTGAAGGGCCGACCGCACGCCCCCCAAGGCGAAGCGTGGGATCACGCGGTTGCTGCGTGGCGTGAACTCAGGACCGACGAGGGTGCCACGTTTGATCGCGAGATCATCATGGACGGCAGCGAGTGCGTGCCTCACATCACATGGGGCACGAACCCCGGCCAGGTGGCACCGATCGACAGCCTCGTTCCCGACCCATCCGATTACATCGATGCTGGCGAAGCTGATGCCTGCACTCGTGCGCTCGAGTACATGGACCTCTCGCCCGGCATGGCAATGCGAGATATCAACATCGACACCGTCTTCATCGGCAGCTGCACCAACAGCCGCATCGAAGACTTGCGAGCTGCGGCCGAAGTTGTCAAGGGCCGCAAGGTCAAAGCCGGCGTGCGTACGCTCGTGGTTCCCGGTTCTGGACTGGTCGAAGAGCAGGCCAAAGCCGAAGGGCTTGATCAGATCTTTGTCGACGCTGGTTTTGACTGGCGCCAACCCGGCTGCTCGATGTGCTTGGCAATGAACCCCGACAAGCTCGCGCCCGGCGAGCGGAGCGCATCGACCAGCAACCGCAACTTCGAAGGCCGCCAGGGCCGTGGCGGTCGCACCCATCTCGTGTCACCCCAGGTCGCCGCCGCGACCGCAATCCTCGGCCACGTCGCCACCCCAGGAGATCTCTAGTGGAAAAGGTACGTATTGTTCAGGGTCGTGCGGTTCCGCTTGAGCGCAACGACGTCGACACCGACCAGATCATCCCGAGCGACTGGCTGAAACAAGTCGAACGAACCGGCTTCGAAAAGGGTCTGTTCAGCGAGTGGCGCGACGACCCTGACTTCGTCATGAACAAGGAAGAACACGCAGGAGCAAACATCTTGCTGGCTGGCCCCAACTTCGGCACTGGCTCGTCGCGCGAGCACGCGGTGTGGGCCATCATGCAGTACGGCTTCGAAGCTGTGATCTCGCCTCGGTTCGGTCCGATCTTCGCCAACAACTCGACCAAAAACGGTCTGGTCTGCGTGCAGGTCGACCAAGAGATCGGCGACCAGATCATGGCCGCAGTCCAGGCCGACCCTGAGATCGAGATCGTGGTCGACGTCGAAAGGCTCAAGCTCGAAGTCCCCACGCTCGCCATCGATGTCGCGTTCGCTATGGACCCGCAGGTGCAGCACCGCTTCCTCGAAGGTCTCGATGACATCGGGCTCACGATGCAAAAAGGCGATGACATCTCATCGTTCGAGGCAAGCCGCCCGGCCTACATGCCCACCAGTAGCTGAGCCCAGGAGTCACAACCATGCCCCGTTGGATACGCAAGGTTGGCTGGACCGCAGCGTTCGTCGCGCTGGCCGCCAGGGCCTATAAAGGCCTCAGCAAGCTCGACGAGCCGCTCCCCCAAGACCAGCCCGCCCAGTGGCCACCACTCGCCTTCGAGCACTAGCCCACCCGACCCGACTCGGATGCGACGAATGTCGCACAAGGGCGAAGCCTGCGAAGCCCGGGGTTACCGCGTCGCGAGGAAGTGCAGCACGCCTCGGGCGGAGCTCAAGCGGTTTGCGGCTTGTGGCCAGATTCTCGACTGGGGGCCGTCGAGGACCTCGTCGGTGACCTCTTCGCCGCGGTGGGCTGGCAGGCAGTGCATAAAGATCGCATCGGGTGCGAGTTGCAGCATCTTGTTGGTGACTTGATAGCCCTCGAACTCGCGTAGCTTCTGCTCGCGAATGTCCTCTTCGCCCATGCTGATCCACGTGTCGTTGTAGATCACGTCGGATCCGGGCACGAGTTCTTCGACCCGGTCGCTCCACGCAAACTCGATGCCAGCCGCAGCGATACGGTCGGCATCGACATCGCTGAACTTCTGGCTGACCGGGGATACCACCCGCATCTCGCCGCCCAGCATGCCGACTGCAAGCGCTAGCGAACGGGTCACGTTGTTGGCGTCGCCGACATAGGTGACGACCTTGCCTTCGACCGTGCCGTACTCGGCCACGATGGTGAGCACGTCGGCGATGGCTTGCAATGGGTGTGCTTGGTCCGAAAGCAGATTGGCGATCGGCACCAAGTCGAGATCGACCCATTCTTCGAGCACATCGTGACCGTAGACACGGGCACAAATGATCTTGTGGTAACAAGCAAGCGTGTTGGCAACATCGCTGACCGACTCGCGTTTACCGAGGCTCACTTCGGCATCGGTTATGTACACCGGATGGCCGCCGAGCTGCACCACGGCCATCTCGGTCGAGTTGCGGGTGCGCGCCGACTGTTTGGCGAAGTAGCAAGCCACGCCGTGACCTTCGAGGGGCCGACCCAACTCGGCGACCGGGAGCTGCGCGTTGGCAACAATCAGCTTTAGCTCTTCGACCGAAAGGTCATCAACATCGAGAACGTGGCGCATGTGCGACCCCCTGGTGGTGCTGCGGATTCTCGAGGCGGGTGGTGACCGCCAGGCGGTCCGACCCCGACTCAGGAAACAGTGGAGGCTAGTTGGCGTTTACGGCAAACGGCACGTTTTCGCCTGCCAGGCCGAGGACAACCTGCTCGGCCACTTGCACGCCAGCTTTGAGCTGCGCTTCGGCAGTGCTGGCGCCGAGGTGGGGCGTGACGGTCACCTGCGGCAGCGAAAACAACGGTGATTCGGTCGTGGGCTCTGAGGCGAACACGTCGATGGCTGCGCCACCAACGTTGCCGTTGACGATGGCATCGGCCAGATCGGCTTCGTTGATGATGCCGCCCCGGGCAACGTTGATGATTCGCAGGCCGGGCTTGGATTTGGCGAGGAGGTCGGCGTCGATCAAATTCATGGTTTCCGGCGTGCGAGCCAGGTGCAGCGTGACAAAATCGCTGGAGCTCATGAGCGTGTCGAGGTCAACCAACTCGCAGCCGATCGAGGCGCCGTGTTCGGGAGCCACATAGGGGTCATACCCGAGGAGGTTCATGTCGAAGGCCTTGGCGCGGGCTGCAACGAGCGCGCCGATACGACCCAGCCCGATGATGCCGAGCGTCTTCTCGGCCAACTCGACACCGTTCCACTTGCTACGTTCCCACCGGCCCTCGACGAGCGCAGCGTGAGCCTGCGCAATATTGCGGGCTTGGGCCAACATCATGGCCAGCGTGTGCTCAGCGGCCGTAACCGCATTCGAGAATGGAGCGTTTGCAACTAGCACGTGGTGCGCAGTTGCCGCATCGACGTCGACATTGTCGAGGCCGATCCCAGCGCGACCAACAATCTTGAGGTCCGTGCCGGCAGCGATGAGTTCGGCGGTGACCGTCGTGGCCGAACGAATGATGATGGCGTGGGCACCTGGCACTGCGGCGATCAGCCCATCGGCATCGAGTCCGAGTTGCACATCGACCTCGTGACCTGCTTCGCGAAGCAGGTCGAGGCCTTTGTCGGAGATTTTTTCGGTTACGAGCACACGAGCCATAGCGCCGAATCTATTCGGCTGATGGCCGACTTCACCCCCGAGCGACCGTTGTCACGACACCCGATCCGATCTGTTCGCCCAGACAGAAGAGGCCGAAGGTCGAATACGGTCAGACCATGACGAACACGATCGTTCTTGGTGCCGGGCTCGCTGGGTTGTCGGCGGCCCGCCAGCTGAAGACGCATGGCCACGCCGTGCGACTTGTCGACAAAGGTCGTGGTGTTGGTGGCCGGCTTGCCACTCGCCGGGTCGGCGACGCTCGACTCGATCATGGCGCACAGTTCTTCACCACCCGAGGCGAGGACTTCAAGGCCGTGGTCGCCGACGCTGTCACCGCCGGAGCCGTCGCAGAGTGGTGTCGCGGGTTCGCGGAGCAAGACGGCTTCCCTCGCTATCGCGGAGCGACCGGCATGACGGATCTGGCGAAGTGGATGGCCGCCGGTCTTGACGTGCAGCTGGGAATCGAGGTCGCCCACGTCGAAACCTCTGGTGGACTCGTGCGGTTTCTGTCGTCCGACGACACGGTCATCGCCCAGGCCGGCCAGGCAATCGTCACTGCGCCAATCCCCCAAATGCTCAACTTGTTCGACACCGGCAACGTTGTTCTACCATCCGATCTCGATGAAGCACTCCGCTCCACGAGCTACTTCGCAACGCTTGCGCTGCTGGCAGTTGTCGACGGCGCTCACAAGGTCGCCGAACCCGGCGGCATGCAGTTCGAGACCGGACCGTTCACGTTTATTGCCGACAACGCTCGCAAGGGCATCTCGCCGGTCACTGCATTGACGTTTCATGCCGAACATGAGTACAGCCTGCGGCGCTTCGACGACGACGCCGATGAGGTACATGCCGAATTGTTGAAGATGGCAGCGCCATGGATTGGCGCCGCAAGGGTGGTCGACTCGCAGCTCAAGAAGTGGCGCTACGCCGGACCCGTGACCCCGCTGCCCGAAGCGACCTACCTGATCGACTCCAACGGTGCCCGGATTGCTCTTGCTGGCGACGCATTTGCAGGACCCAAGGTCGAAGGCGCTTTCAACTCCGGCCTCGCCGCCGCTCGTCAGTTTCTCTAGTCGCCAGAAGATCGGCAACACCGATCCGCTCTCTCCCTACAGCCAGTCGGCCGGATTTGCGTCGGCGAGCGAGTCAACACGCTGGGTTGCGTGATCGAAGTCCATCGTGCGGGTGATCGGGCCCGGTACCGCAAGGCAGCGCATCCCTGCCGCGATGGCAGCGCTCACTCCATGGGTCGAGTCCTCGATGGCCACCGCCGACGAAGGATCGACGTCTAGCTCTCTGCATGCGGTGAGGTAGACCGTTGGGTCGGGCTTACCAGCGATGCCTGGATCGGCGCAGCTGACGGCACCGAAGCGGCCATCGAGCCCGAGCCGCTCAAGGTGGGGACGAACCCACCGTGACGGCGAGCTCGAAGCCACTGCCAATGGCACGCCAGCGGTCTCAACAGCATCGATCCATTCGCAAACGCCGTTGCGAATTGGCTGGGCGGCGACCATCTCATCACGCAGTGCGTTTCGGCGACGTTCGAGGTCGCCCGACAACGCCTCGACGCCGAGCTGGGCGCACAAGAGTGCACGCACATCAAGACCTGAACCGTCGGACTTGCCAATGTCTCGCAGCCAGGTCATCAGCGGGATTGGTTCGGCCCCAGCTCTTCGAAAGGTTTCGGCCCACGACTCATAGACCGGAGTCTCGGTATCGACGATCGTGCCGTCGAAGTCAAAGACCACACCGCTCGTTCGCATTTCCGTCGCAGTCAAGACAGTTCAAGCTCCGGCAGATCGCCCGCAGGTTCGATGCCGAGAATCTGACAGAAGAACGACAACTCAGACTCGAGGGCAGTCACGATTGTCTCGGCGTCTCGGAACCCATGAGCGACACCGGGAAAGACCAAGTAGGCATGCGGCACGCCGTTGGCGGCGAGTGCCGCAATAACTGCGTCGCTCTGACTCTTGGGCACAACCGGGTCGGCATCGCCCTGCAGCACAATCATTGGAGTCTCGAGTGCCTCGGTGCGATTGATCGGTGATCGGGCCGCGTAGATTGCTTCGCCTTCGGGCCACGGCGCCACCAGACGATCGCAGTAGCGGGCTTCGAACTTGTGCGTGTCTTGCGCTAGTGCACTGAGGTCGGCCACGCCATAGCGCGACGCTCCCGCTGCGAACACATCGCTGTCGGCCAGCGCTCCAAGCACGGTGAGCCCGCCAGCACTACCGCCCTTGATCACGATTCGGTCAGCGTCGACCATGCCTGCATCACCCAGATACAGCGCAGCCGCGACACAGTCGTCGACATCGGCGACGCCCCAGCGGTCATTCAGCGAATGACGGTAGGTGCGGCCGTAACCGGTGCTTCCTCGGTAGTCGACGTCGACCACTGCGAAACCTCGGCTCGTCCAGTATCGATGACTCAGCTGCAGCTCGGTACGAGCACGGGCGGTCGGACCACCGTGGGCGAGCACGAGCAATGGCGGCAGCTCTTGGGGGTCGGTGAGCTGGGCCGGGTGTGCCGGCGGATACAACCATCCGTGGGCTTCTTCGCCGTCGGTTGTCGGAAACACGATGTGTTCTGGCGCCGGGAAGAAGGCCGGGTCGATACCGAGATCCCGAGCGGGGCGCAGCACCTGGGGTTCAGAGCCAGGAGTCCAGTGAATCAGTTCCGGCTCGCCGTGATGGCGCGCTCCAATAAAGACCACGCCGTCGCCGTGACGAGCCAGTCCAGAGACCGCGGACCAGTCCGCACGCACCTCGCCTGTCGCCAGTGATCTAATAGTGTCGCCTCCCGGATCGGTGCAGGCGACCACGGGTTGCCCATCGATCTCGACCCAACGAGATATGCCAAACACCCAGCCGGGTGTGGCGATCTCAAACGAGCCTTCGACGACGGCAACCGGCTCCATGTCGGGGTCGCCGAATTGGTACAGGTTCCACCATTCGTGATGATCGCTCACTGCCCAGAGCCGGCCATTAGAGGTGAAGCCTGGAAGCACAACGGCAGCAGGCTCGTGGTGACCTCCGACCTGTCGGGCTTCGGCGACATTGCTTTGGGCGAAGTTGGCTCGCCACAACTCGGTTGCATCCCACGGCATGTTGGGATGGTTCCATTGCACCCACGCCAGCTGGGATCCATCGTCGGACAATCGAGGCGAGCTATAGAAGTCTGCGCCCGAGGCAAGCACCTTGATTGTTTCCGAACCGTCGCCAGCTATCGCAACAAGATCGTTGACCGGCTCGTCGGTGTCGTTCAGATGCTGCTCTCGCACACACACGAACCAGGCTTTGTCGAGCGTCGGTCTGCCATCGGCGAAACGCATGCCTCGGACCTGGGAGGGTTCGGCGGTCAACAGCACAACGCTGCCATCGGGATCCTGGCGGCGCAATCGCTGGTCGCCGTCATCGACATACCACAGCGTTTCTTGGGCAACCCACCATGCGCCGCCGCCGTATTCGTGAACGCGAGTCCGCACGTTGGCATCGGCGGCCGTCATTTCGACGATGTCGCCGTCGCGCCATCGCATGAGCGCAACCCGCCCACCTTCGTCCGGGCGCGACTCGTTGAACCAGACGTCGTCGCCGTCGACCACGACCTCGCTAAGCCCAGCCGCGCCCACCACAAGGTCACGAGCCTCAATCGGCGACGTCCACGAGCCGTATTTCCATTCGTCTTCGGCTACTTCGGACATTTGTCAGACCCCCTTCGAGTCATCGTCGCCGGCACTCGTCCCTCGCACCTGCGGCACACAGTATTTCCGTTCGCCTTCGGCTACTCCGCAAACCGAAGGGTTCGCTCATTCGATGGTCTAGTCGCGGCCGAGGAGGTCGCCCATACGGGTTACACCTTCGATGAGATCTTCGTCGGAGAGCGCATAGGACATGCGGCCGTATCCCGGCGCGGAGAATGCCTCGCCCGGCACGATCGCCACATTGATCTTCTCGAGGAAAAGGTCAGCAAGCTCTGCGGTCGTTGTTGGAGTCACGCCGTCGATCTCGCGGCCAAGCACATCATGGAACGACGGGAACGCATAGAACGCACCTTCGGGATTAATGCAGCTCACCCCGGTGATCTCGTTGAGCATCGTGTAAATCGTCTGGCGGCGACGATCGAAAGCGGCGTGCATCTCGTAGACCGGCTCAAGTGGTCCGCTGACGGCAGCCAAAGCCGCGGCCTGCGCAACGTTGCAGACATTCGACGTTTGATGAGATTGCAACGTCGACGCCGCCTTGGCCAGTGCGGGCGGGCCGATGATCCAGCCAACCCGCCACCCGGTCATGGCATAAGTCTTGGCGACGCCGTTCAAGATAATGCAGTGATCGGCAAGTTCGGGCACCAGCACCGGCATCGAGTGATGCTCGACTTCGCCGTAGACCAAGTGCTCATAGATCTCATCGCACAACACCCAGATGCCATGCTTGACCGCCCATCGGCCAATGGCCTCGATCTCTTCTTTGCGGTAGACCGCGCCCGTTGGATTCGAAGGCGACACGAACATGAGCGCCTTGGTGTTCTTGGTGCGCGCCGCTTCGAGCTGTTCGACGCTGACCTTAAAGCCGGTCTCGGCCGATGTCTGCAGTTCGACTGGCGTGGCGCCAGCCAGCCGAACCGGTTCGGGATAGGTCGTCCAGTACGGAGCAGGCAACAACATCTCGTCGCCCGGGTTCAGCAGTGCAGCCAGCGCGTTGTAAACGGCTTGTTTCCCGCCGTTGGTCACCACAACCTGCTCGGCGCTCACTTCGTAGCCGGAATCGCGTTTGGTCTTGTCGGCGATTGCTTGGCGCAGCGCCGGCTGGCCGGGGGTCGGCGAGTACTTGTGGTTCGCAGCAACGGTGCACGCGGCAACGGCGGCTTCAACAATATGAGGGGGCGTGGGGAAGTCTGGTTCGCCGGCACCGAACCCGATTACAGGCTTGCCCTCGGCCTTGAGTGCCTTGGCCTTGGCGCTGACGGCAAGAGTGGCTGACGGGGCGATGGCGCCAACACGGCGCGAGAGTTCAGAAGTCACTCCGTGAGTGTGTCAGCGTTCAACTCAAAGAGCCAACGTTTAACCCCGAGAGAGTTTGCGCAACAAGCCGTTGTGACAGATCGGCAGGGCTAAGCCGAGCAAGAGGCGACGGTTCGCTGGCAGACTTCTTGGCGTGAGTGACTCCGCGCCAGATATCGCCATTCCTACCAACATGCTGCCAGCCGATGGCCGATTCGGCTCAGGGCCCAGCAAGGTTCGGACCGAAGCCCTCGATGCGCTGGCCGCCACCGGCATGACCTTCATGGGCACCAGCCACCGCAAAGCCGCCGTCAAAGACATCGTTTTGCGCATGCAGGACGGCATGCGTTCACTGTTCTCGCTGCCGTCTGATTGGGATGTCATCATCGGCAACGGCGGAGCAACCGTGTTGTGGGATGCCCTTACGTTTGGGTTCATCGACCAGAAAAGCCAGCACCTGTCGTTCGGCGAGTTCGGCTCCAAGTTCACCAAGGCGTCGCAGCAGGCGCCGCACCTGAGCGATCCAATGGTGATCGAATCCGAAGTTGGCACCCACCCCAACCTGGTCGCCGACGAGTCCATCGACACCTACTGTTTCACTCACAACGAGACCTCGACCGGTGTGGCAATGGACATCGTTCGCCCACCAGGCGCGCACGGCCTCATGTGTGTCGACGCGACCTCGGCCGCTGGTGGCCTCCGCTGGTCAACCAGCGAAGCTGACCTGTACTACTTCTCGCCCCAAAAGTGCTTTGCGAGCGACGGCGGGCTCTACATCGCGCTGGCGTCTCCCGCTGCGAGCGCCCGCATCGAGCAGATCGCAGCAAGCGGCCGCTGGGTCCCCACCAGCCTGAGCTTGCAGACGGCGCTCGACAACTCTCGCAAGAAGCAGACCTACAACACACCGGCACTCGCCACCGTCTTCATGACCATGCATATGGTCGAATGGCTCAACGAAAACGGCGGCCTCGAGTTCGCCGCTGGTCGAAGCGACGAGTCGTCGGCTCACCTTTATGCATGGGCCGACGCGCATGAGCTAGCGACACCATTCGTGAGCGACCCTGCAATGCGCAGCAATGTTGTGGCCACCATCGACTTCGACGACTCGGTCGAGGCCACGACCGTTGCCGCCGTGCTGGCAGCGAACGGCATCGTGGGCACCGACAGCTATCGCAAGCTGGGTCGCAACCAGCTCCGGTTGGCCGCGTTTCCGGCTATCGAGCCCGATGACATACGTGCGCTGACCCAATGCATCGATTTCGTACTCGGCGAAATGGCCTAGACAAACTGTGCCTCAGCTCAGCACTGCCGGAAGGTTGCTCATTGCTACGCCAGCGATCGGCGACGGCAACTTCGAGCAATCGGTGATCTACATGCTCCACCACGACGAAGGCGGAGCGCTCGGCGTCATCATCAACAAGCCAAGCGAGATCGACGGTCGCGAGCTACTCCCGAGGTGGGGTGATCTCACCGTTGACCCGCAGGTCGTATTCACCGGCGGGCCGGTCGAGACCAACGGGTTCATCGGGGTCGGCCGGGGCGTCGGCGAGCAACCGGAAACCACCATCAAGGTCGACGGCACAGACCTCGTCACGGTCGACCTCGAGTCGGACCCCGCGTTGACCGCGGCCCATATCGACCGGCTGCGGCTGTTCCGTGGCTATTCCGGCTGGGGCGCACATCAGCTCGACACCGAACTCGCGGCGGGCTCTTGGTTCACGGTGGCGTCCACGCCTGCAGACATGTGGACAACTGACCCCGGCACACTGTACGAGCGGGTGCTGTTGCGCCAAGCGGGCGAAATGCGCTGGTTTGCCAACGCGCCCCTCGACCCAACCCAGAACTGAACGCGTAGTTCTGATCCGCAACCGGTTTGCGACGACGGTTGGCTACAAGCTGAAGTCGACCGGACCCTCGCCGATCGGCTCCGGGCCGGTTGCGAGGTGCACGATGCCGTCGCTCTCCGGTACACCCGGTTCGTCGCTCGTTGTCCAGTGCACAAACACTGGTGCCTCGTGCCGCAGAAGGTCGAGCCATACGGCGTAGTCCTCAGCTGGCAGATGGGCGCGTACGCTGTCGGCGCCTCCCAACGTGTTGAACCCAGCCTCTTGGGTGCCAAAGCGATCCGCGAAGTAGATCTCGCTCCGGGTCTCGGGGGCATCTTGAGGTCCTTCCAGCAACGAGTGTGAAAGCACCAGCAGTCGATCAGACCCAAGAGGTCCCAGTCGTCCAACGTGGGCGGTATAGCTCGAAATTTGTGCGCTAGGCATGGTTTCTCCCGGAAGCGGTAGCCGACAGAGGCTAATCACATCTGAGCGCACGAACCAGTGGACGACGCAAATTGATCTGTCCGCACGCACCAAGTCGAGCCCACAGCTCTTGATTCTGCGCCCTGCACAGTGCGCGCGCTCGTTGTCCAGTACCGTGCCCAGGTGCGTACGCGTCTTGGCTGTTTCTTCGCTCTCTGCATGCTGGTTGTGTCGTGTACGGCCTCGACGGAGATGGCGTCAGAGGCGACCTCTGATGGCGAGACCTTCGCCACCGAGGCCCCCACCCAGGAACTCCCCAGCGATGAGCTGTACACATCGATCGAGAACTCGATCGTCTACGTGTTGTCGCCCGACGATCAATCATCGGGCAGCGGGATTGTGATCGATGGTGGCTGGATTCTGACCAACGCCCACGTGGTCGATCGCCACGAGACCGTGCGCATTGGTCGCAGCGACGGCGAAGACCTTGGCCTGCATCCTGTGCACTCCGTCGACTGGATATTCGACTTGGCGCTTGTTGGGCCGCTCGACGACGCTTCGCTCGAACCAATGCTGCGAGGCGACTCTGCCGACCTGTCACTCGGCAGTCGGGTCCTGCTCGTTGGTTTCCCTGACGAAGGTACGGTTGCGCCGACGCCGACCCTGACCGAAGGCATCGTCAGTCGGCGCCGTGCGTTTGCCCTCGGCGACTACTCGTTCTTGCAGGTCGATGCAACGATCGCTCCTGGGCAAAGCGGTGGCGCGCTAGTCAACGGTCGCGGTGAGCTCGTCGGCATGAGCGGACTCGAGTTCGGCCAGGGCGAATTCGGAATGGCGTTTGCATCGGCCGAAATGTTCCCTCGAATCGACAACATGGTGGCCGAGCCCGGGGTCAGGCTGCCGTCGGGACCCGGCGAAGCAGAGTTGGTCGACAGCGTTGGTCAACTGCGCAACTACAGCTTCATCATCGAGGTCGATCAATCGGGTCTTCTCGAACTTGAGGCTGCAAGCGAGGCCGACATCTGGGTCGACGTCCAGAGTTTGGGCGGCATCACGCTCGGTCAACTGACCGAATCGGTCGATCCATTTCGAGCGCTCGGTGTCGACAACAGGTTCTTCTTCAACGAGACAGATGTTGCGGGCGAAAGTGTCTCCATCGATGTTGATCCAGGCTCATACCAAGTCTTGATCGGGACCCTTTCCGTCTCCCCGGTCGAGGTCTCGATCACATCGCCGAATCCGCTTCACGCGTTCGCCGACGTCGAAGAAGGAGCTGAGCTCGATCCAAACGTTCTGACCGAAGGCAACTTCGATTGGGTTCGCGACACCGACACGTGGCAGCTCGAACTGACAGCTGGCCAGCAGGTCTCCATCGTGGCCGACGGCATCGCCGACACCGTGCTGGTGGTCCGCCTTGACGACGAGGTGATCGGAACCAGCGACGACGAAGGCCTCGGCGTGTTCGGCACCGGCTCTCAGATCGAATTCGTCACCGAGGTCGCAGGTTCATACCAGGTCGAGGTCGGCACCTACGACACAACTCGTTGGGGCTACCTGATCGAGGCAACTGTCACCAGCTGAATCGAGCCGCGGCCGTGGCGCTGCGCTTGGCTCTGCACCGCCGCTGGTGAGGTGGTGTCTGGCCCCCGCCTCACGAAGCGGCGGAGTGGCTGATTGCGATGGCTCTTGGCCCCTGAGCTACATTTCACCTGTACGTCATCGATTTGTTAGAGGAGTGCGTGTGGAACTGCGACCCGGTCTGAAGTTGAGCAGCGCGGTTTGTTCGACCGAGGTAATTGTTGTTGCCGGTACCGGCGAGGTCGATCTGACCTGTGGCGGCGTAGCCATGGTCGAGGCCGGCGCCGAAGCAGGCGATGCAACTGCGGTCGAGGGCTTAACCGAAGGGTCGATGCTCGGCAAGCGGTACTGCGACGACGACGGCACCGTCGAAGTTCTTTGTACCAAGCCAGGCGACGGCTCGGTCGGCGTTGGGTCGACTGCCCTTGGTCTGAAAGAGGCGAAGCCTCTGCCCGCCTCTGACTAATACCAGAACGGTCGTTTCATCGTGAACATCTTGATGCTGCTCGACATGGCCGTGAGTGGATTCGGTGACCGAACTGCGATCGGGTCGGTGGGGTCCGGCCTGACCTATGCCGACTTACTCGATCGGGCGTCGCGTGCTGGCAAGTCTTTCGCTTCGGCCGAGAGCGAGCGAGTCTCGTTCCTCGACATCAGTTCGCCTGCGCTGCCAGTGGCCTTGTTCGGCGCCGCCTATGCCGGCCAACCATTCGTGCCTCTTAACTACCGATTGGCCGACGACGACCTGATAAAGCTCGCCGAACGCACTGCACCCGCCTCGCTCGTGGCGGGCAGTGACCAGCATGGGCGAATTGCCGGAACCGCTGGTTTGGTGGTGATCGAGCGCGATGCGTTCTTGTCCAACGCGGCCGCTGGCGATCCGCTCGAGCCATCGTCGTGGCCCATGGATCCCGACGACATTGCAGTGCTGCTTTACACCAGCGGCACGACCGGCGCCCCAAAGGCCGCCGTGCTGCGACACAAGAATCTCGTCGGCTACATCCTCGGTTCGGTCGAGTTCATGGGCGCGGGCGAAGACGAAGCGACATTGGTGTCGGTGCCGCCGTATCACATTGCAGGCCTGGCAGCGATCCTGAGTTCGGTCTATGCCGGGCGCCGGGTCGTGCAGCTGGCGAACTTCGATGCCGACACGTGGATCGACATGGTTGCCGCCGAGGGCGTGACCCACGCCATGGTCGTGCCCACCATGCTGGCTCGCATCGTCGAACGATTGACCGAGCGTCAGCTCCGACTGCCCTCGCTGCGAGCGCTGAGCTACGGCGGCGGCCGCATGCCACTCCCGGTCATCGACCAGGCCCTCACTCTGTTTCCCGAGACACGGTTCGTCAACGCCTATGGCCTCACCGAAACCAGCTCGACAATTTCGCTGCTCGGACCCGACGATCATCGCGCCGCTCACTCGAGCGATGACCCGGCTATTCGCCGGCGGCTGACGTCGGTTGGGCAGCCGTTGCCAACGCTCGAGGTCTCGATTCGCGACGACGAAGGCGATCCGGTCGAGACCGGAACACCGGGCGAAGTCTGGGTTCGCGGCGAACAGGTCGCAGGCGAGTACCTGCAGCAAGGCTCCAAGCTCACCGCCGAAGGTTGGTTTCCGACCAACGACGGCGGCGAACTGGACACCGACGGCTACCTCTACGTCACGGGCCGTCTCGACGATGTCATCGTTCGCGGCGGCGAGAATATCTCGCCGGGCGAGATCGAAGACGTTCTGCTAACCCATCCAGGCGTGAGCGATGCCGCAGTCATCGGCGTCCCGAGCGATCAATGGGGCGAAACCATCGGCGCCGTGATTGTTGGATCGGCAACTGCCGAGGAACTCAAAACCCATGTCGCCGACCGGCTGCGCACGTCTCGGGCTCCTGACACGATCGCGTACCGCGACGAACTGCCCTACAACGACACCGGCAAGCTGCTGCGGCGCATCCTGCGAGCTGAGCTCTCCGAATCTGGGGACTGAGCTTTGCTCAGCACCGCCCGTTGATCAGCCCGCTCGCGGCGCTCGAACAAGCACGACGGTGGTCGACGATCAGTGATCTCGGTGGCAGTGATCTGCCGGTCATGGTTGTCGATCTGCGCCGACTCGCTCGCTCGTTTCGCGCTGGCAGCCAAGACGCCACTCTCGCCAGGCTCCTAGTCAACATGCCGTGGGTCAACGTCGCGGTTGTCGACGACGATCTCGATCCGACCTTCGCGCCGTTGGCCGATTCCTTCGATGTCCTCATCGGTGACGGAACCAGATCTCAAGCTGCCGTCGATGTGACCGATGTGAATTCAACCATCGCCGAACTCGAACGGGCGATTGCGGCCAGTCCCCTGGCGTCAGTTGCCCTGGCACAGCTACTGCGGACGAGTCACGACCTGCCGATCGGCAAGGCGCTGCATGCTGAATCGCTCACGTATGCAGTACTTCAGACCGGAGCCACGTACCAGCGCTGGTTGGGGGCCCGTGCGCCTCAATCTGACGCAGACGCAGACATCAGTCCGGAGGTTGCCGTAGCGACAGAGTTGACCGGGTCGCTGTTGACCATCACGCTGCAACGACCAGCCAAACGCAACGCGCTCAACGTTGTAATGCGTGATCAACTCACCCAAGCGCTCGAACTCGTGGACCTCGACCCGGGCATCGACGGTGCAGTTCTGCGTGGGGCTGGCGACAATTTCTGCGCTGGCGGCGATCTCGACGAATTTGGGTCAACGCCGTCCCCGGCAGTCGGTCACCACGTGCGGCTGATGCGTAGCCTACCCGCGCTTATGCATCGAGTCTCCAGCCGGGTTCGGGTGCACGCTCATGGCGCTTGTGTCGGCGCAGGGATCGAGCTGCCTGCATTCGCGGCGACGATCGTTGCGCATCCCGACGCAACGTTCTGTCTGCCTGAGATTGGCTTTGGGCTGGTACCTGGCGCGGGCGGAACCGTGAGCGTGACCCGCCGCTGTGGGCGTCATCGCACCGCATGGCTCGCACTCACTGGCGCCACAATCTCGGCCGAGCATGCCTTGCGTTGGCAACTCGTCGACCGAATCGACGCCACCGTCTTCTAGCCATACGACTGCGGTGCGGTGATCTCCACCTCGCGGCCGAGCGCTACTACCCGCGTGCACCGCGGGGTCAGACCCAGGTGTGCACGCGTGCACCGCTGGGTCTGACCCCGAGGTGCACGTGCTGAGGAATAGTCAAATTCGAAGGTCTCGCCCTCTAGAAGGTCCAGGTGTTCAGGAGCTCGACGCCACGTTCAACGGTGTCGGTGCCGCCGCAGAAGGAGAAGCGCACATACTTCTCGCCGTTGTAGGGATCGAAGTCGGTGCCAGGTGTTGCGGCAACACCAATCCGAGCGAGCCAGTCGGCGCACAATTTGGTGCTGCTGTCGGCCACATGTGAGATGTCGGCGTAGACATAGAACGCTCCTTCGGCCGGTGCAAGCCGGTTGAGTCCGGCCGATCGCAGCCCGTCGAGCATGATCTGACGGTTGTGCCCGTAGCGCACCAGATGGCCCTGTAGCTCTTCGTGACAGTCGAAAGCTGCGACGCCGGCGATCTGCGAAAGGGTCTGCGGGCCAAGCAGCAGGTTTGCGGCGAAGCGCACCACTGGCTGCACAAAGTTCTCGGGCACCACCAGCCAGCCCAGTCGCCAGCCCGTCATCGAGAAGTATTTCGAGAAGCTGTTCACTACCAGCACGTCGTCGTGGTGGCTCAGCACCGTTGAGGCCGGTTGCCCATAGGTGAGGCCGTGATAGATCTCGTCGGAGACCACCGTGATATTGCGAGATGCGCACCACGCCGTAATCTGAGCAAGTGAAACCGCATCGAGCATCGTGCCGGTTGGATTCGATGGGCTCGTGAGCACTAGCCCCTTGAGCGGAGCTTCTGCATGGGCCGCTTCGAGCATGGAGACCGTGGGTTGGAAGTTGTCTGCCAGCGTGGTCATCAGCGGCACCACCTGCGCGCCGAGCGCATCGAGCGCGTTGCGGTAACACGGGTAGCCGGGGATGGCGAGCGCAACCCGGTCGCCGATATCGAATGCGGCCAGAAAGGCAAGCGTGAAACCGCCCGATGCACCAACGGTCACCACGACTCGATGCGGGTCGAGGTCAAGGCCGTGCCAATCCTGATAGTGCGCTGCAATTGCCTGACGTAGTTCAGGTACACCGTGGGTACTGGCATAGCCGAGCCGGTCGTTATCGAGCACGTGGTGCGCTCGTTCGATCACACCCGCAGGGGCTGCGGTCAGCGGTTGGCCCACTTCGAGCCGTACGACCTCGGCACCAGTTGCAGCGCGCCGTTCGGCGGCCTCAAAGACCTCCATGACACGGAACGGAGCGATTTTCGAACGCGACGAGGGCTGTAAGGACACTTCCGGCTGGGTTGATGTGGCGGGCTGAATTGACACTTGTCGCGGTCCTCCGTGCAGCTATTTGCGGCGACGTTTGTTGCGCCGGCTGGTCGACGGCGCTCGTTGACGTCGTTCGATATCGACAGCCTGCTCGGCCAGCTCTTGCCACAGCAGCTGATAACGAGCCAGCCGTATCGCCTGGATTTCGTTCGCCTCGACCGCAGCTCGCACGGCACATTGCGGCTCCTGGCGATGGGTGCAATCGCGGAACTTGCATTCGGCTGCCAGCGCGGCGATGTCGGCAAAAACTTCGTCGAGAGCAATATCGGCGGCCCACAAACCAATGGCTCGGATACCAGGTGTATCGATGACGACGCCGCCCGACGGCAGCTCGACCAACTCTCGGGTCGTCGTGGTGTGGCGCCCTCGACGATCGCCCTCGCGCACCTCGGCTGTCTCGGCCACCGTCTCGCCAACAATGGCGTTTACCAACGTGGACTTCCCAACGCCTGATGGGCCAATGAACACAAGCGTCTCACCGACGCCGATCATGTCGCTCAAGGCTTCGATGCCGGTGCCGTCGACTGCGCTTGTGACGAGGACCGGGGCGACTGTTTCGAGCCATGCATATTCGTCGGCGACCTTGCCGAGATCGTTCTTCGTCAACACGATCACCGGTTCAGCACCGCTATCGATCGCCAACACGAGAAAGCGTTCAATGCGAGCATCGTTTGCCGCCTGATCGAGTCCGTGCACAACCGCGACCCGGTCGATGTTGGCGACGATGACCTGATCGCTGACCTGTTCGGCTGGATCACGCCGAACCATGGTCGTGCGTCGAGGCAGCACCAGCGCAACATACACACGCCCTTCGTCGTCGGGAGCGATTGCGACCCAGTCACCGGTGACGGGCGCGGTGTCGGATTGGGCTCGTTGCGAGCCGCTCTCGACCCGAATCTCGCCGTCCTCGACCAGCACATCGACTTCGCCCCGATCGACGCGTACTACTCGACCGATTTGTGCGTCGTCTTGTCGTGCGCTTTGGGCCACGAAGTCAGCAAAGGCGCGGGCCGTTTCGGGCCGAAGACCGAGTGATTGCAACCGAGACACGCCATGAGAGTACGTCACTTCGGCGACTAGCCACACGGCGAGTTAACGACTTGTTTCGTTGGCGCGCGCATTGATCGCTCAACCGGGCGGCGATACTGGGAGCACGAGGCGACAACGATGACTGACTACTTCGAAAATCTAGACGAACAAGCTGCGGCGGACCCGACCGAGGCGGTCGACTCATCGACCGACCCCATCAATCGTCAGGCACCCCCGATCAGCAGAGCCACCGCAGCCACGCTGGGCGCGCTCGCAGCAGGCGTTGCCCTCGGCGTAAGCGAAGTCTTGTCAGGTATCTCCAACAAGATCCCGTCGCTGATCATTCGAGTCGGCGACGTGATCGTGGGCAGGGTGCCCGGCTCGATCATGCGGTGGAGTACGTCAACGCTGGGGAGCGACGGAAAGCCGGGGCTTATCCTCGGCATCACCGCCATCAGCCTTCTGGTGGGTGCCGTCACCGGCATCGCTGCCGCCAAAAACTTCCGCAACGGCATCATCGTGTTTGCGCTCTTTGGGGTCGTTGGCGGTCTCGCTGCTGCCAGCGACCCAACCCGCCCCGCAGGTTGGGCCTGGTTTGCGGCACTGCTCGCTGCTACGTGCGGTCTCATCACGCTTCGCTTTCTGCTCATCGCAGCCAGGAATCTGTTCTCGAACACCCACGAACTCGGCGAAAGAAGATCGACTCGGCGAGGCTTCCTCGGTGCTGCTTCAGCCGCTGCCGCCGTCGGTGTGGTCGCCCCGGTCCTGGGCCGATCGCTTCGAGCCCGCCAAAGCGCCGAAGTCGAAGGCGGTCGCGAGGACGTCGCAGCGGCGCTTGAGTCGATCGACACACCAACCGTCGAAGCCGGGTCGACCGGCACGGTCGAGACATCGTCGTCGGCCATGCCTCAGCTGGACTCGTTCGACGACATCGACGGCATCGCGACTTTGATCTCGCCCAACGACAATTTCTATCGCATCGACTCTGCGCTCTCGATCCCTCGCATCGATGTCGATACCTGGTCCATGAAGATCACCGGCATGGTCGACAACGAGATCGAGTTCACCTTCGACGATCTGCTCGCCATGGAACCAATCGAAGAGTTCGTCACGCTGTCCTGCGTATCGAACCGAGTGGGCGGTGACTTGGTTGGTAACGCCCGTTGGCTCGGCGTGCCGATTAAGAAGCTGTTGGACATGGCTGGGGTCCAGCCAGGTGCCACCCAGATCGTTGGCCGCTCCGTCGATGGATGGACCGGCGGATTCCCCACCGAATACCTCGATGACCCTGATCGAGTGGCACTGGTTGCCGTCGCCATGAACGGGGAACCCCTTCCAACGCAGCACGGTTTCCCGGTTCGACTTGTGGTTGCTGGCCTCTACGGCTACGTGTCGGCCACCAAATGGCTCAAAGAAATCGAACTCACGACACTCGAAGACTTCGACGGCTACTGGATAACCCGTGGGTGGTCCAAACTCGGTCCGATCAAGACCCAATCTCGGATAGATGTGCCCAATGCGAATGCTCGACTCGTGTCGGGCGATCAGCCAATCGCAGGGGTTGCCTGGGCCCCCGACCGCGGCATCACCAAAGTAGAAGTACTCGTCAACGACATCGTCGACGGCGAAGAAGTCGAAGGCAATGCCACCTGGATCGAAGCCGAACTCACCGACGACATCAGCAACAACTCATGGCGGCAATGGATGGTTCCGTGGACTGCCACAGTCGGCGACCACGTCATCCGGGTGCGGGCAACAGACAGCGAAGGCGACACCCAAACCTCGGTCCGTACCGACGTGGCGCCCGACGGCGCGAGTGGCTGGCACACCATCGCAGTCCGGGTTGCTTGACCTCGTCAACACCCAAAGCGCAGTGTTTTCGTGGGATGTGTCACATTCACCCCCAAGTCCACCGATCGTGAAAGCGCAGTAGATATGGTTTAGCGCCGACGTTCCGCCCCCAATGGGGAAGACACCAACGACCTTCTGGGTTGCAGTTGGGTGCTTCCACCGATAGGCGGAATCACCGAACAAGCACGGAGCAAACATATGGCAAGTCGACGCGGAGATACATTCGATAAACGGCAGCGGGAACGCCGACGCCAAGAGAAAAATGCTGACAAGCGCGCCAAGCGCCAAGGCACCGTCAATGCCAACGGGCCCTTGGTCGCCACGGTCACCGAAGAGAAGCCAGCGCCGAGCAACCTCGACACGATGATCGAGGACTTCACCCCCAAGACCTCAGAGCACCGCCAACTGCTCGAAAAGTTCGGCATGATCAAAGAGCACAAGAAAGCCGGCGGTATCGACAACGACACCTTCGAACTGCTGCGCATGGAAATTTTCGAAGATCTCGGCCTCGAGCCATAACGCCTGACCCATACGCCCGACGAGACCCGGAGCGATTGTCACCGTGGTGACAAGCGCTGCGGTTCTTTGCTTTTTGCGGGCAACCGTGCCGCTATGCGGCAGCAGCGCTAGCGGCTGTTGTGCTGGATCAGAGACCGGCGGACTAGGTCAGCGGTAATTAACATATCTTTCGTCATGACGGGCCTCGACGTCGAAACCAGGCTCGGCAGCGGTGGCGGCTCACCCGCCAGAACCGCGATGCCTGCTGCGATGTGGTTTTCGATCGTGAGCTGATCCTCGGCCCCGATCATTTCGTCCGGGTCCTGCGCAAGGCGGTTGCGCAGTGCCGCACACCATCGGGTGAGTTCGTCGAATGGGTCCACAGGTGACTCAGCCATGGCGCTCAGAGTACCGTTGAGAGGTGCCTGAGTATCCCGACGTCATCGTGTACCTCGAAGCGCTCGAGCGTCACGTCGTCAACCAGCCAATCAAGAAGATCAGAGTCAAAGGCATTTCGGTGCTGAAGTCCTATGACCCGCCGATCAATCAGCTCGAAGGTATGGCGGCAACCGGCACACGTCGCCTTGGAAAACGGCTGATCCTGACATTTGACGACGAGCTTTTTCTTGTGATCCATCTGATGGTCGCGGGCCGGCTGTACTGGCGCAAGGCTGATGCTAAGGGCAACAAGAACATGCTGGCGTCGTTCGAATTCGAACACGGCCAGTTGCAGTTGACCGAAGCAGCATCGAAGAAACGTGCGGCCATATGGCTGGTTCGGGGCGAAGAGCAACTGCTCGAGGATCACGACCGTGGCGGGCTCGAGCCGCTCGAGATCGACCTGGCCACATTCGCCGAACGGCTGACAGCCCAGAACCGTACCCTGAAGCGAGCGCTCACCATGCCTGCCATTTTCAGCGGGATCGGCAATGCCTACAGCGACGAGATACTGCTTCACGCGAAACTCACACCGGTTCGGCGCACTAGTCAGCTGAGCGACCAAGAGATCCAGCGCTTGTATCACTGCACCCAAGCAACCCTGCTCGACTATGCCGACCGCATCCGAGCCGAAGTCGGCGACGGTTTCCCAACCAAGGTCACTGCATTCCGGCCCGACATGGCGGTGCACGGAAAGTTCAACGAACCGTGTCCTGTCTGCGGGTCACCAGTGCAAAGGATCGTGTACGCGTCAAACGAAGTCAACTACTGCGCCACCTGCCAAAACGGAGGCAAGCGGCTCGCTGACCGGTCGCTGTCGCGACTGCTCAAAGAAGACTGGCCCAAGACGATCGAAGAACTCGACGGCGACGAATGACCACCCCCACGAGCTGGATCATCGTTGGGGCCGGTTCTGCGGGGTCGGTGCTCGCAAATCGACTGAGCGCAGATCCAGCCCGCCAGGTGACGCTTATCGAGAGTGGTCCGGACCTCACTCCTGGCAACGTACCTGCAGCACTTTCTGGGCCGAGCTTCGTCGAGGCGCTCGCCGAGCCAGGTCGCTCCTACCCCGAGCTCACGGCCCGTCGGACCGCGCGTGGCGAGCCGAGTGTGTACCAGCGCGGCCGCGGCGTAGGCGGCTCGAGCGCAGTCAACGCCATGGTTGCGCTGCGTGGCTCTGCGGACCTGTATCGGTCGTGGGGCTGGCATGACGCGGACGCAGCGTGGGGTCGAGTTGATATCCCGACCGAGATCGCAACCGACCAAGAGATCGGCGTCATCAATCGGGCGCTTCTGGCCTCCGACGACCGCACCGAACCAATGATGCTCACCCGCCGCCGCGGTCGGCGAATCACGTCGGCCGAGGCATATCTGTGGCCGGTGCGAAAACGACCAAACCTGCATGTGCTGTGCGACGCCGAAGTCGAGGCGGTGGTGACCGCGAACCGGGTCGCTCGTGGCGTCCGGCTGACCAACGGCACCACGCTCAAAGCTGACCGGGTCATTCTGGCTGCCGGTGCGATCCACTCCCCTGCGCTGCTGTTGCGGTCGGGCATCGATACAGCCGGCATCGGCCACGGCTTGCAAGATCACCCCTCGGCCGTGCTCACACTGCAACTTCGCACCGACGTAGCTCAGGACACCGCTGGCCTACCGATCGCCACTGCCCTCCACGCCCAGCTTCGCACCCATCTGGTTCAGCTCCTGCCGCTTGATCACCTCGGGCCCGATGCGCCCGGACTCGCTGCGCTCATGGCTGCGCTGATGAACCCAACCGGACGGTCAGGAACCGTGACGATCGACGGAAACGGCCAGCCAATCGTCGACTTCGACCTCCTGGCCGACGATCGCGACCTACAAGGATTGACTGCTGCGACCACATTGGCGGTTGAGATCTCGCAGCGACCTGCGTTTACCGATGTCGTCGAACAAACCTTCATCGACGACGTCGGCACAACGATCGACGCACTGGGCAACGACCGGGCTATTGGCTTGTGGCTGCGCGAGCGCTGCGGAGATTACGTGCATGCATCGAGCACCTGCGCAATGGGTACCGTCGTCGGCGAAGACGGCGCGGTCAAGGGCTATCGCGGACTCAACGTGTGCGACGCATCGGTGTTCCCCACCATTCCCGATGCCAATATCCACTTCCCGACAACCATGCTTGCCGAGCTACTGAGCGAGCGAATGATCGAGTAACAAGAGTCACCGACACAGGTCACGAGGAGGCGACACCCCGGTCGCACAGATAGCCTCGTTCCGGTGTTGACGGCGTCGAATCTCGGAATCTCGTTTGGCGCACGACTCCTGTTCAAAGACGTGACGCTCGAGCTGCGTCCTGGGCGCCGAATTGCGCTCGTGGGCGGCAACGGGGCGGGCAAGACCACCCTGATCGGCATGCTGATGGGCGAGGTTGATCCCGACGAGGGTGCAGTGCATCACCCATCTGGCCTGCAGATCGGCTACCTACCTCAAGACCTTGCCGACGACCCCCAGGGAACCGTCCTCGAAGAGGCCATGGCTGGCGACGAACGAATGCAAAAAGCCCGTAGCCGCTTGGCCAAGCTCGAAAAGCGACTGACCGAGTCAAGCGGCGACGACCCAGAACTGATCCAGTCCTACAGCGATGCGCAAGCGCTGTTCGACCAACTGGGTGGCTATTCGGCTGAAGCCGACGCGCATCGAGTGCTGGCTGGCCTTGGCTTCAAAGGAACCGACGGTGACAAACCGCTCCGCGAGCTGTCCGGTGGCTGGCGCATGCGGGCCGCTCTCGCCCGGCTGCTCGTGGCAAAGCCCGATGTGCTCATTCTTGATGAGCCGACCAACCATCTCGACGTGGACAGCGTGTCTTGGCTCGAGCGTCAGCTGGCCGCATGGCCGTCGGCGCTGTTGTTCGTCTCGCACGATCGCGACTTCATAGATGCGGTCGCAGAACGTGTCGTCGAACTCTCTGGCGGAACAACAACTGAGTACATTGGAGGCTTCGCCGAGTTCGTCGTCGCACGCGAAGAACGCATCGCAGCAATCGAAGCGTCGGCCGCCAACCAGGCCCGCAAGGTTGCCCAGGTCGAGCAGTTCGTCGAACGCTTCCGGTACAAGGCCACCAAAGCTCGTCAGGTCCAGAGCCGGATCAAGACGCTCGAAAAGCTCGAACGCATTCAGGTGCCGACCCGCGAAGCTGTCAAGGCAAAGTTCTCCTTCCCCGAGCCCCAGCGATCAGCCCGAGTCGTAGTCGAGTTGGACAACGTCACCGCTGGCTATGACGGCAAGGCAATCGTGAGTAACGTCGATCTCGTGGTCGAAAGAGGCAGCAAGGTTGCCTTCATTGGACCCAACGGGGCAGGCAAGACCACGCTCGTGCGGATGATGCTCGGCGAGCTGGAACCTATGGACGGCACCGTCACGATCGGCAACAACGTCGATATTGCAACGTTTGCCCAACACCAGACCGAAGTCCTGGTCGAATCGCGCTCGCCGTTCGAAGAACTATCGGCCACGATGGGCGACCTTGGCACGCGCAACTCGAGGACGATCTTGGGGAGCTTCGGGTTCAGCGGCGAGGCTGCGGATCGCAAGATCGCCGATCTGAGCGGCGGCGAGCGGACCCGGCTGGCGTTGGCGAAGACAATGGTTCATCCCGTGAACTTGTTGGTGCTCGACGAGCCCACCAACCATCTTGACCTGCCTTCGTGCGACCTGCTCGAAGAAGCACTCCAGGCCTACCCCGGCACCGTCATTTTGGTCACCCACGATCGACACCTGATTCGCAACGTTGCCGAAACGTTGGTCGAAGTGCGTGATGGACAAGTCCACGTTCACGACGGCGTCGACGAACAACTCCTGATGCCCGGCGACACCATCGCCGGCAAGCTCTCGTCGTCGGGTTCAGCAAAGGCACGTACCTCGTCCAAAGGCAAGATCCAGGGCAACGGCAAGGACCAGCGCAAGAACCAGGGCAAGAACCGCACCCGGCAGGAACAATCGGGTTCAGCTGCTAGTGGCGGTTCTTCGAAGAAGGACGACAAACGTCAACAGGCCGAACAACGAAACCAACTGCATCAGAACACCAAAGAGCTCCGCATCGAGCTGCGCAAAGCCGAAAAGGCGTGGGAAAAAGCCGAGCACAAGGTTGCGCAGCTGCAGGCCGAACTTGCCGACCCCGACATCTACGACGATGGCGAACAGGTGGCGAAGCTGGCCATCAACTTTGACAAGGCAAAAGACAACGCAGCGTTACTTTCTGCGCGCTGGGAAGACCTCGCAAGCAAGCTCGAGCGAATCAAGAACAGCTGAGTGTCACGCGCTACCGGCGCGTGACTACAGCGGGCAGTTCTCGTTGATCAGCGTTCGCAGCGCGGCAGGATCCACAAACCCGGTGCGCTGGGGCTGATCAGGCTGTGGGCCGTAGATCGCGACCGCATCTTCGGAGAGTTGCAAGACCTGGAGCGATACTGGGTCGACCTTCCATGTCAAGCAGAACAGCGTCGTCAGGTCGGTGCCATTCCAAGTCTCGTGGCCAATCAGAGCGATGCGCCACCGGGCATCGCCATCGTCGGCGTCGATCTGTCGATCGATCGGGAACACGAAGCCCTGACGCAACGGGCGCCACCCATTGATGAATTGCTCGTCGGTATAGGTCTGCTTGCTGGGTTCGACCTGGCGCACGAGCGGCCATTGCTCGTTTGCATAGGCGTTGCTGAGTTGTTGCATCGAGAGCAGCTCGGCGATCGCGGGCGACACGGCAGATTCTGAATTCGCGGGGTCGATGTCGCGTCGCAGCGACGGGCACCCCCAATCCGGCGACACCAACGAGCTGAGCGAAGCGAACTGTGCGACCGGGATGACTTCGATACGTCCGGCATCGACGCTGGCGACACCTACCAACTCGCCGTTGCTGGTGACCACCACGTCGGCCGGTTCGACAGCGTTGCCCGAGCCGTCGTCGATGACCTCGACCTGAATAGGCTCGCCAGCAATGACGGCGGCGTTGACGGTCGCCACTGCTGGTCTACCGTCGAGTCCAACGAAGGCAACCTGGTCACCCATGACCACCTCGGCCACCTCGGGATCTGTCGACGGGGCGCTCGGCGGTCCGCTGCGCTCTATGAGTCCGAGACCTGTCGCGACATTGGCGGTGAGTGGCTCAGCTTGATAGGTCTCAGAACCTGCGGTGACATCGATACGCCACGGGCTGAAAAGCACGTCGTCGGCGGTCACGATGCGTCCGTCGGCGAGTAAGACTCCGGTTGATAGCTCGACTCCGGTGCAGCTGAAAGCTTCGACCCGCACGAGACCGCGGCGGGCCGCCAGGCTTGCTGCAGCCACATCGAACTCTGGCGGCGGGCTGTCGCCGTCGCCGGTTTCGACGGGAGTCGACGTTGCGGATGGCGTAACGGTTGCGGCCACCGTGGGGGTCGCGCTTGTCGAGGCTTCGGGAGTCGTATCGCTGCCTTCGGCGCCCTCGGTGCCGTCGAGCAGGTACGCAGCTGCCAGCGCTCCGCCAATCGCGGCAATCAAGACTGCGACGACCGCGCCGATCATCAGCGGCGACGGCGAGCGCTTGGCCCGCGGAGCGGTCACGTCGGCTGCGGCCAATGCATCAGCGAGCGCTGCTGCACTGGCTTGGCGATCGGCAGCGCTCTTGCTCATCGCAGTTTCGATCACGGAGCGAAGGTCCGCCGGTACCGTCGCCGGTAGTGCTGGGAGCGGGTCTTCGTGAATACGCCGCATGAGCGACAACATCGAGGCTCCACCGTCGGCATTGGTATATGCGGGGCTGCCATTCAGCAACGCGTACAACGTTGCTCCCACGGAGTAGACGTCGCTCGCGACTCCCGACTCGACACCGTCAAAGACTTCGGGCGCGGTGTAGAGCGGCGTCATTGTCAATGCCTGGGTGGCGCCCTGTGCGTCGTCCACCAGCTGAGCGATTCCGAAGTCGGCGACGTCGGGCTGACCCGAGCGCTTCATTAAGATGTTCGCCGGTTTCAGGTCACGGTGCAGCACTCCATTTGAGTGCGCAGCGTGGATCGCACGTGCGACGGCGACACCAATGTCGCGAACCGCGCCGGGATCCAGCGGCCCGGACTGCTCGAGCTGATCTTGCAGACTGCCTCGCTCGTAGAAAGGCATGAGCAGATAGGGCCGACCGCTCGACGTGAACCCACTGCCATACAACGGGGCGATGCCGTTGTAGTGAGACAGGCGGCCCATCGCCCGTCGCTCACGATTGAAGCGTCGTTTCGTGGTGTCGGCATCGATGTTGAGCAGCACCTTGACGACGACGTCTCTATCGAGGTCCTCCTGGCGGGCGCGGTACACCACAGCGTTGCCGCCGGCGCCTATTCGTTCGATGTTCGTCAGGCTCGCAATGCCCAGATCGATCGGTTCGATACCACCGATCGTAATTGAGACAGGGCCGGTCCTGACAGCACCACGCCGTGAAGCGATCTGAGGCGCACGTCGTGATCAGTGCGAGGGTCTCGCTCAGCCGACGCATCCCGGAGTTGCTGCCTGGCCACACAGCGCGGTCGAGATCAATCCAGCCACGGAGCCTGGTGGTTGTCCTTCGCCCAGGTACCAGTTATCGACAAACAGCTCCCAGTGCAGGTGCAGCGACGGGTCGGCGGCTCCGCGCACACCCAGTGCCGACGCGTTGGTGCCTCGGTTGCCGAGCTCGCCCAAGCGCTGGCCCTTGGTCACAGTCCCGCCCAGCACGATGGACGGGTCGACCGCCTCGAGATGCGCGGTGATGGTCACAACCCTGCCCGCGCCTGGGATATCGCCATGATCGACCACAACGACATTGCCGTAGAGCATGACCAGCGTCCAGTGGGGCGTGAAGCCTGCGAAGCCCGCCTGTTGCAGCAGCGCCTCGCGTTCGGGAACCGAGGGGTCTTCGTAGTCATCGACCAAGTAGACGACGGTGCCGTCCGCGATCGCATATCCGGAGCGGCCGGCGGCACCGCAACCGAAGTCGATCCCGCGATGGGTGCCGTTGCGATAACTTCGGGGTGCTCCTGGTAGCTGCCCGAAGCCCAGCACCAGCGGACACAACGGGTCCGTTGGTGAACCAATGACTTCACGTAGCGCTTCGGCAACAACTTGCTGCTCTTCGGCGGACGGGCCCTCGGCGAGCACACGTGCGCCGTCTTGACGTGTGTCGTTGGACCAGACAGAGAAACGTAGCGCGGGCGACGGACCAGCAATGGTCCCCAACGGCTGGCTGGCCGTCACCTCGGCGCCGACCCGTATGCCCTCTTCGATTGCAGCCAGCCCGGCGTACACCGTCTGGGTATTGGCTGTGTCGCCAAAGACACCATGGTCGATCACGACGTGGGGCCCGAGTTGGGCTTGCTGAGCCCAAGACCACTGCGCGCCGGGCGGTCCTGCCGCATCGACGAGCGCCGAGGTGTCTGCAGCCTCGGCGGTCACGACGTTGACAATCCGCCCCGGGGCCGCAGCCACAACCGCCACGGTTGGCACGTCTTCGATGCACTGCAACGTGACCGTGCCCGCCACCGCGAGATCGTTGCGTATGAGCCCGCAATCTGGCAGAGGGGACACGAGCAGATCGCCCACGGTCCCGAGGGGTGCTGACTCAGTAAACGGGAGCGGCGTCGGCACGGGAGTCGGTGTCGGTGTCGGTATGGGCATTGAAGTGGGCGCACTCGTGGGAACTGGCGAAGGAGGTACCGCAATGGCGGACGTGGCGCCCCCTGACGCGTCGCCAGGATCAATCCGATTTGCCGACGCCGAGTATGCGTCTTGGCCAGCCGCGAACCACCAAAGCAACACGCCGATTCCGAGCACGGCAGCGGTTGCTCCAACGACTCGCAAAATGCGCGCGGACATCGACACAGACTGAAACCCTAGTCCCGCAATGGTGAACCATTGGGTCGTCCCGACAAGTGCCACACTCGGGCACTGGCGGATCGAGACAGAAGTGCCTCTGACCCTGTGGCCGTGCCTCTTTGGCTCCTATGATCGGTCCCTCAGCAACACTCGGCAAGGACTTGACATGTACACGAAACACCCAGGTGGTCTGGTGAAGACCCTAGGTAGTCTTGTCCTGCTCGTCGTGATGCTGACCAGCTGCTGGAAGTACGACGGCACGATCACGATCCGAGACGACGGGTCCGGCACCGTCGACCTTCTCACCGCAATAGATCCATCGGCTTTCGAGGCGCTTGGCGAGTTCGGTGACCTGGCATCGGAACTCGGCACCGCCGACGAGATCTGCCAAGACTTCAGCACCGAACTCGGCGATACGTCTGCGTTACCTGTGGGCGCCACGGCCGCACCATTTAACGAAGACGGCTTCTGCGGCACACGCGTGAGCTATCCGCTGGCGGCTTCTCTCGATCACTCAGATGCACTCAGCGACGCTCTCGATGACTCGACGCGCATCTACAAGCAAGGCGACAACTGGATTTTCGAGAGCAACTTCAGTACCGAAGAAATCACCGGCGAAGCCGATGATTTCGGGCAAGAGTTCGTGGCCGACATTTTCGAAGACGCAAGCTTCGTCATCACGGTCGACCTGCCGGGGCGAGCCGTCGAAGGCGAGAGCAACGCAACCGAGGTTGGAGCGGATGGCAAGTTCACGTGGGAGATCGACCTGCTGAACCCTCCAACCGAACTGTTCGCCCAGACCGAGCCCGGCTCAGGTGGCGGTTCCGGCGGCGGCATCAGTCCGCTGCTGATCGCCCTCATCGTCGCCGCACTCGCAGGCGCCGGCGCACTTGCCTGGTTCATGAAGCAACGCTCGGTCTCCCCTACCGCAGCTGCTCCCCAACGAGCTGCGATCGACTACGCAGCAACGCCTGCCGCAGCCATGGCTCCTCAGGGCGAAGCAGCGGCTGGTTCGTTTGCGCCTCCCGGCTCTGGCGAGGCCGACGCAGCGAAAGAAACCATCGTTATGAGCCCGGCCCAGGCTATGACCGATGCCGCATCGACGGCTGCAACCTCGGCGGTTCCCGAACCTGTGTACGACGCAGTGCTCGGTGCATGGATTGTCGATGACCCCAAGCGCGGCCGCATGCGCCATGATCCAGCTACCGACACGTGGCGTCCCATGTAATCGCGCCACCGATCAGCTGCTGCAACCCCACCCTCGACCCCCCCCGATTTCGCGTATGTCCAGTCAGAGAACCCAACAACTCACGAACATCGATGGCGGTGCTGTCGATGTCGCAATCATCGGCGGCGGCATCAACGGCGCCGTCACCGCAGCCGCGTTGTCAGCCGCCGGCGTTCAAACCGCACTCATCGACAAGGGCGACTTCTCGTCCTTCACCAGTCAAGCGTCGTCGAACCTCGTCTGGGGCGGTTTCAAATACCTGCAGTCCTACGAGTTCCGACTCGTTTGGAAGTTGTGCCAGTCTCGCAATCGGCTCATCGATGCCTATCCCACGCAGGTCGAACCAGTCGAGTTCCTGGCCACCTTCGATCGCGACTCGCCGTATCCGGTGTGGCTGGCGGGGCTCGGCGCCGCCGCGTATTGGGCAATCGGGAGCTTCCAGACCGCTCGGCCCAAAGTACTTCGATCGGCGACCGTCGAAACGATCGAGCCCGTCATCGACACGTCTAAGGCCAAAGGTGGCTTGATCTACTCCGACGCCTATCTCCCGGACAACGATGCCCGCTTCACATTCGGCTTCGTCAAGTCTGCAATCGACCGCGGGGCGTTGGCGGCGAACTACACCGAGGTCACCAACGCAACCTATGCCAACGACGAGTGGACGTTGACGCTGCGTGACACCCTCGACGCAACGGTCCGCACGCTGCGCGCTCGCGCGTTGGTGAACGCCACCGGGCCGTTCATCGACGCGATGAACAAGCATCTTGAGGTCAAAACCGAACACCGCATTGCGCACTCCAAAGGCATCCATCTCGTGGTACCCCGCATTGGTTCCGGCACCCGCGTCTTTGCCTTTTTCGATGAAGACGAACGGCTTTACTACGTCATCCCCATGGGTGACCGGTCTGTTATCGGAACCACCGACACCCGGGTCGATGATCCGAACACCGAGGTCACGCCCGGCGATCGCGATTTCGTTCTCCGACAGATCAATGCTCGGCTGGACCTTCCCCTGCCCCTGACCGTCGACGACATCATTGCCGAGCGGTGCGGGGTTCGGCCGCTGGTCGTGAATGCCGCGACCAACCACGAAGAAGCCGACTGGCTCCAACTCTCGCGAAAGCACGAGATCGAAATCGATCGAAGCCGCGGCGTGGTCTCGATCTTCGGCGGCAAACTCACCGACTGTCTCAACGTGGGCGAAGAAGTGCTGGATGCGCTCAAACAGCTCGGTATCTCCTCGACCAGACTCGACGATTCCTGGTTCGGTGAGCCTCCGGCGTCCGAGCTGGCCAAATTTGAGGCGCGGGTCCGCGCCAACGATCATGTCGAAGACGACACGGCCGAGATTCTCTGGCGCCGCTATGGCCTACGAGCGAACTATGTCCTTGACCGGATCGTCGCCGATTCGGCTCTCGCCGAGCCCATGTGGGAAGAGCCGCGGTACCTCCGGGCAGAACTGGTCGAGATCGGCGAGCATGAAATGGTGGCTCGTGTCGACGATTTCTTGCGCCGTCGAACCAGCCTGTCGCTTACCGAATACGGCGAAGAGCTCGAGGACCGTCTTCCCGAAATCTCTGAGTTGCTCGGCCTGGAAGAATCCACGCAGACGGTTAACGAATCGCCATAGGCGGTCCAGGCCCGCCCGCATCTCTCTATACAGGGCGGTGGTGTGCGTGTTACCCAGCAGCGAGTAGCGACTTGACTTCGCGCTCCGGTCCTCACCCATATTTCACTGCTGGGCGTTTGACGCAGGGATCACGCACCGACAACAGTGGTGGCAATGGAATTCGACCTCGCCCAAACCGACGCCTTGCTCTCCACCACGCGGGCGGTCCGCAAACGCCTCGACTTCGACCGAGACGTTCCTAACGACGTGTTGCTCGACTGCCTCGATCTGGCCGTGCAGGCCCCAACCGGTTCGAACCGCCAAGGCTGGCGATGGATGGTGGTACGCGACGACGACAAGAAGCAGGCACTCGCCGAGATCTACCGGCGGGTGGGCGGCGACTACCTCGCAGCAGCCGCCAAGGACGCAGACACCGGTAGCCAGACCGGCCGCGTTCTCGATTCGGCGAACTTCCTCGCCGAGCGGCTCCACGAGATACCGGTCATGGTGATCCCGCTGATCATCGGCCGACTCGACGACGACTCGACGAACTCGGCTGCTGGCCTCCTGGGTTCCATCATCCCGGCAATGTGGAGCTTTCAGCTTGCGCTCCGCAGCCGTGGATTGGGCAGCTGCTACACAACTCTGCACTTGGCCGCCGAGGCCGAAGCCGCCGAAATCTTGGGCATTCCTGACCACATAACCCAGGCTGGCTTGCTTCCAGTTGCCTACACCAAAGGCACCGACTTCAAGCCAGCCAAACGACCACCGGTGTCAGAGATCACCTACCTCGACACGTACAAGAATCCCATCCTGGGCTAGCCGCCGCCATTGCGGTTATAGCTGAACCAACGATCGTGCGCATGGCGGCCTACCGGTAGTGGGACCGGGGTATCTTCCAGCGCCAGATAAGCAAGAGTGCCCGAGGAGAACCTTCTCGCGTGTTATCGGGCACCTATCGCCAGCTCGTGCTTTAACTGAGCGAGTCGTTCGAGGCCGAGACCCCCGATCACAAGCCGCTCTTTGCGGTTCTGCAGCAGATTCTGAGTCCAGTCGACGTCGCCACCGTCGCCGATGTCCCACGTTTCGCCCCCGACATCGACGCTCAGGTTGAAGGCAAGATTCTGGTAGTACCCTCGGCCATGATCCCGCTCTGGCCACATGGCCACTTCGACCTCGGGCCCAGTCAATGCCGCTCTGAGCCTCTGGCAATGCGAGGCGAGGTTCTCGTGAAATGGCGACAGCCGCACGTGCAGCTTTGCGTCGGTGACCGATCTCACGACACCAATCAAGGTCCGCACGTGCCTTGCCATCATCTCGACCTCGAACCCAAATCGACCGGTGTCACGCCCGGCTGCAACCAGACCCAGCAGAGAGAAGTGCGCGAACGACCGTGGACCACTGAAGCTTTGGGCCCGCGCAACCCGGTGATGGGCTGCAAGCAGTACCGGCTGCGTTGAGCGGCTCGATGCCTGCAGTACTTCGGATCGACGCTCGGCTGCGACCAGCGCCAATGAGTTCGTAGGATCGGCAGTAACCTCGGCACCGCGCACGGTGGTAACCACGTTGTTCTGCGGCGTTGCGCCAAGACCAGCATGGGTACCCAGCGGTGCCATTGGAGCAAGCACGATCGGTTCATACGTCTCGGCCGCCAACGCAAGCGCGTCGAGCTCGATGCGCCCGATCACGAGCGGGTCGACGTGCGCTGGTCGCACGAATCGATCACTTCGATATCGACGCAGGACGTCGGGTGCCCGGAGGCGACCGCTGCGTTCATTGAACACGGACAGCAACAAGCTGGTGAGATCAGCCCCGGAGGCACCAATGAGCGCATCAAACGCGTCCTGTCCGCCGGGGGATGCGAGTAGGCGAGCAACGGCGGGGTGGAACGAAGCCATTGTGAGAACCTAGATCATGGACCCCTCGACGCCCCGTGAGTTTGCCCGCTGCAGCAGTTCGGCGCTACGCCCATCGACGCAGGCACACGGTCGCTAGCTGAAGCGCTGCACCTCGGCGACGATGTTGTCCGCGTTGAGGCCGACCATGTCGAGCAGTTCGTCGGGATCGCCATGGGGTAGATAGCTGTCGGGCAGGCCCAAGATGCGCACTCGTGGCGGATCGTCGACATTGGCGAGCTCGCCAGCGATCATCGAGCCGACACCGCCAGCTGCGAGGCCGTCCTCGATCGTGATCACAAGTCGATGCGAGCTGGCGTCGGCGATCATGGCGGGATCAAGTGGTTTCACACACCGCACGTCGTACAAGGTTGCGGCGACTCCGTCGGCTGCAAGTGCAGCAACTGCTTCTTCGGCGGCTTCGACCATCTTGCCGACGGCTAGCACGCAGACATCAGATCCCGCGGCGATACGCCTCGCCGCGAAGCCGGTGCCTACCTCGTGTTCGGAGACCAGTCGGGCACTGGTGCGCGGCCAGCGGATGGCGACCGGCCCCTGGGCCATGTCGAGCGCGTCGTCGAGCATGACCTGTACTTCTTGATACGACGACGGCGCCAACATCGTCATGCCCGGCACTTTGGTGAGCAGCACCATGTCGGCGACACCATGCGCCGACGGGCCATCGGGCCCGGTCACACCGGCACGGTCGATACAGAAGATGACCGGCAGCTTGTGCAAGCCAACGTCGAGCAGGATCTGATCAATCGCTCGGGTCAAGAAGCTGCTGTAGATCGCGACCACCGGTCGAAGTCCGCCCATGGCCATGCCAGCAGCAGAGGTCACGGCATGCTGCTCGGCAATCCCGACGTCGAACGTGCGGTCGGGAAAACGCTCTGCAAACGGCAGGAGGCCAGTGCTGTCAGGCATCGCAGCGGTAAGTGCCACCAGGTTCGGCACCCGCTCTCCTGCTTTGACGAGCGCTTCGGAGAATGCTGCGGTGTACTTGCCACGAGGGGCCGGCGCGGGCGCTGGCGACGATTCGGGTGCGGACCCTGACGTAGGTCCGTTGTTGAACGGGCCTGTGTCGTGCATGCGTTTCACCGGGTCGTTCTCGGCCGGCGCGTAACCCCGGCCTTTTTGGGTGACCACGTGAACCACGACCGGGCCGTCGATCTCCGCTGCGTTCGCCAACGCTGCTTCGAGCCCTGCGATGTCGTGACCGTCGAAAGGGCCGGTGTAGCGCACGCCAAGGTTTTCGAAGAACGACGTGGGCTCCCACATTTCGCGAACGGCAGCCTTGGCGGCGTCGATAGCTCGCTCGACTTCGCGTCCGACCATGGGCACGTCGGCGATCAGACGTTCGAGCCGATTCTGTTGGCGAACAAACTTGGGATTGACCCGAAGCCGGGCCAAGCTGTCGCCCAACTTCGACACCGTTGGCGCATAGGAACGTCCGTTGTCGTTGAGCACCACCGTGACATTGCTGCCTGCGTGCCCGAGATTGTTGAGTCCCTCGAAGGCCATGCCGCCGGTCATCGAACCATCGCCGATGACGGCCACAATCTTGCGGGTGCTGTTCGGTTGTCGTTCGAACGCTGCCGCGAGGCCGTGGGCGTAACTCATTGCGGTCGATGCATGACTGTTCTCGATCCAGTCGTGCGGACTCTCGGCCTGCGACGGATATCCGGATAGTCCGCCGGTGGTACGAAGCGACTCGAATGCGTCGACCCGTCCGGTGAGCATCTTGTGGGCGTACGCCTGATGGCCGGTGTCGAACAGAAGCACGTCGTGAGGCGAATCGAACACCCGGTGCAACGCAACCGTCAACTCGACGATGCCGAGGTTCGATCCGAGGTGACCGCCCAGTTCAGCGACTGCGTCCAAGATGCTGTCGCGCAGCTCTTGGCAAAGCTCGTCGAGCTGAGCCTGAGACAACCGGCGAAGGTCAGCCGGTTCGGCGATCAGAGGTAACAACACCAGCCTCTAACTTAGAGCCTGTGCGGATCTTTCATTGCGCGCAACTCCGAAAAGCGCACTGATCGCCAGACCAAATCCGACCGCAGCCACTCCACCAAGGCCGTCGATCCAGTAGTGATTGGCGGTCACCAAGATCGAAAACAGCGTGAGCAGCGGATACACGCCAGCCAGGATCTTGGCCCACAGCCACGGCAGGCGCGGCACGAGCATCAGTGCGCACCACAGCGCCCACCCGATGTGCAGGCTTGGCATAGCCGCGTATTGATTCGAAATTGCTTCGAGGCCCGACGATTCGAATGACCAGAGACCACCGATTTCGGTTGCCGTATCGATGAACGGCTCGTCGACGCGACACGCCCCGTAACGACCACAGTCAGGGAGCAGCCGAGGCGGCATCAGCGGGAACGCAGCGAATCCAATCACTCCCGAACAGGTTGCGATCAGCCCAGCTCGACGCCAGAACCGGTAGTCCTGCGGGAAACGGAGATACATCCAGATCAGTGCGCCAAAGGTCACGAGAAAGTGGAACAGACCGTAGAAGAGATTCCAGAATTGGATGAACCATGTGGCGTCGATGAAGGCTGCCTGCAGATCGGCCTCGATATACAGGCCCATCGCCTTCTCGATGTCGATCACCCGGTCGGCGTTGCGTGCTGCCACCTCGGGTTCGACCGCAGCGGACCCGAACAGATTGCGCACCATCGAGTAAGCGATGTACACGCTGGCCACCAACACCACCTCGACCCACAGATTCAGCCCGACGCGCTGGCGCGCCTCCGCTGACCGAGCGAGCCAGGTCGTCGTTGTCAACTCAGCTCCGGTTTCACCTCGTCGAGGCCGTCGCTGCTCTTGTTGAACACCAACGACGGCACGCCGATAAGCGAGGTGATGATCGTGAGTGCGTAGATAGTCAACCCGAGCGCAACGGCTTTTTGATCGGGAACGTCGAGTTCGCCCAAGAAGAGAACAAGGGCACCCTCGCGAACCCCGAGGCCACCAATACCAAGCGGCAGCACCTGCACGATCAGCACAGCTGGCACAAAGGCCAGCGCGGCTCGAAAACTGAATGTCTCGATCCCGATGGAGTGCGCTGCACACCAGAAGGCAAGCACGAGCACTGCTTGATAGGCGGCGCCACTCGCCAGGATGCGGCCCACCTCGCGCGGCTTGTTCCTGAGTACCGCTAGACCCTCGTGTATTGCATGCAGCCATGCGAGCGAACTCTCGTAGCGCGCCAGAAGGCGGCCGCTGTAGTCGTTGCCAGCAGCCAAGATGATGACGGCCAGCACGAGGAGCGTGATGATGGCTGCGACCATGGCGCCGCGCGTCGCCGCCCCGAGCCCGCGCAGCGCCGGATCGAGCAGTAGCCCAAGGAAGATCGAGGCCGGTAACACCATCCAACCGCTGAGACGTTCGAAGATCACGGTGGTGAAGCTGGTCGGCCGGTCGCCGGTGTCTTTGCCAAGGCGAGACACGCGCACGACGTCGCCCCCGACCGTGGTTGGCACGAAGTTGGACACGAACTGGCCCGCAAAGTTGTGCCACACCAACCGGCGAGTATTGACCTCGAGTCCAAGCGCCTCGCATACTTGCTTCCAGCGGAAGGCGGCCAGCACAACCGAACCAATGACACAGCCAAGAGCCGCGACCAGCCATGCAACTGCCTGCGAATCGTCGGGCCACAGGTTGTCGACATCGATTTCGACCCAGATGAAAAGGAACACCAGCAGACCGGCGCTCACACCCAGGCGGAGCAGCAAAATCAGTGCTGATCTAGTAGACACGAACCCAGACAGCCTTACTGTGCGGGACCGCAGGCTCGAGCCATGAAAGGCTCGACTTCGACGACGACGCGCACGATACGACCGCTTGCCAGTTCCTCGTTCTTGTTGTCGAGCGCCGACACGACAAACACATAGCGCCGACCCTCGATACGTTCGAGCGTTGCTATTGCGGTGACATCGCATCCGGGCGTGGCTGCACGGACGTGATCCATCTGGACTCGCATTGCCACCGAGGTAGAACCCTCGGGGACGTGCGGCGCAAGCACCCGCAGGCTCGCTCGCTCGCACCAGGCAAACAGCCGAGAGCTCGCCAAAACGGGAACTTCGCCCGTTCGCAGCGTCTTGGCGGTGTCGGATTCGGTCACGACCCACTGCTCGCGGACCTGCGCCCCCGGTTCGATGTGCACCTGGGTACGATACGGCAAACCTCGCCGCCGAACGACCACCTTGGCGGCATCGCTGCGTTCGCTGTTGGCAACAACAGCCGAGGAGAATCGTGATCGACCAGGCTTTGCTAGAAAAGACACTCACCACCGCCACCGGGCGCGGCGGAGAGTTTGCCGAAATATTCGTCGAGGATCGCCAGTCATCTGGCGCGCTCCTCGACGATGACCGGATCGAAGAACTCAGTTCGGGGCGCAGTCGCGGCGCCGGTATTCGAGTTCTCGTGGGCGACTCGACCGGGTTTGCTCACACCGCAGACCTGACCGAACGCGGCTTGCTGACCGCAGCAAAGGCGGCCGCCGATGCTGCACGCGACGGTAGCGGTGGCGTAAAAACCGTTGATCTGTCGACCCAATCGGTGACGACCCCGAGTCCGGTTTCGATCTACCCCGACAGCGTCGCCAAGCAACGCAAAGTCGAACTGCTCAACCTCGCCAACGATGCGGCCCGAGGCGTCGGCGACGCAATCTCACAAGTATCGGTTGGCTACGGCGACGTCCGCCGCCGGATCCAGATCGCCAACAGCGATGGCCTCCTGACCGGCGACGACCAAGTCAAGACTCGTTTTTCGATTTCGTGTGTGGCAAACGGCGATGCTGGCATGCAGACCGGGCGGGAGTCGGTTGGCCACTCAATGGGCTTTGAACTGTTTGACCAGTACGACGTCACCGAGGTCGCCCGCAAGGCCGCCCAACGAGCCCTGACCAAACTTCTGGCTCGTCCGGCACCATCGGGCGAGGTCACCACGGTGATCGGCAAAGGCGGCGGCGGGGTACTCTTTCACGAGGCATGCGGCCATGGCCTCGAAGCCGACCATGTGGCCAAACAATCGACCGTGTTCGCAGGCAGAGTCGGCGAGCTGGTTGCCAGTCCGCTAGTCACACTGATCGACGACGGCACGATGGCGCACGAATGGGGCGCGTTTGCGATCGACGACGAAGGTCGGCCTGCGCAACGCAACGTACTCATCGAAGACGGAATCTTGATCGACTTCATGTGGGACGAGCTGCGAGCTCGCGCCGAGGGCCGCGCCAGTAGCGGCAACGGTCGCCGCCAGAGCTACAAACATCTGCCGATGGTCCGCATGACCAATACCTACATCGCCAATGGCGAAACCGATCCCGCCGACATCATCGCCGACACCGACTCGGGCATCTTTGTTGCCCAGCTCGGTGGCGGCCAGGTCAATACGGTCAACGGCGACTTCGTCTTTGGCATGACCGAGGCGTACCTGATCGAGAACGGCGAGATTACCGAACCCATCCGCGAGGGCAATCTGATCGGCAACGGTCCCGAAATCCTTACCAGTATCGATGCGCTAGGCAATGACTTCGAGATGGGTAGCCCGGGCACGTGTGGCAAAGACGGCCAGGGTGTTCCGGTAGGCGACGGCACGCCGACCCTGCGAGTTCCTGCACTTACTGTTGGTGGAACCGCAGCCTGATGCTCGACGATCTCTATGCACTTGGCGACCGAGTGGTTGCACTTGCAAAACCTGGCGAACAAATCGAAGCGGTTGTCGTCAACGAAACCGATACCGAAGTCCGCGTCTTCGAAGGCGACGTCGAGTCGTTCACATCGGCGACCTCACAAGGCATCGGTATACGGGTCATCAACGACCAGCGCCAAGGATTTGCGTGGGCGGGTTCGCTCGACCCGGCAGTGGTCGAATCCACACTTTCGGAAGCTCGCGACAACGCAACGTTCGGCTCGATCGACACCGGGCTGGCGCTGACCGAACCCGACGGCGTCGAACAAGCCGAACTCGATCTCTACGACGAGCGGGTTAATCAGTTTGCCACCGATCGCAAGATCGAACTGGCACTCGAACTCGAGGCCATCACCAAGGACCGAGACCCACGGGTCATGTTGGTCGAGTCGGTCGACTTCGCAGATTCGGTTTCGGAAGGCGTCGTCGTCTCGACCAAAGGCATTCGAGTCGGCGGCCGCGACAGCGGCTCGTACGTGACCGCAACCGTGATCGCCGGAGGCGGCGACGACACTCAGGTCGGCTTTGGCTACTCGGTCAACCGAGACCCTGGCCAGCTCGACCTCGAATACGCGTCGAAGATGGCGGTCGAACGTTCAACCCGGCTTCTTGGCGCGGTGAAACCGCCAACCGAGCGACTCACCGTGGTGCTCGATCCCATGGTGACCTCGCAGTTCCTCGGCATCATTGCCTCGACACTCTCAGGCGAAGCGGTGCTCAAGGGCCGTTCGCTGTTCGCTGACCGACTCGGCGAGACCGTGGCAGCTCCAACGATCACTTTGGTCGATGACCCGACCAACCCCAAGGCATTCACGGCTACCGAGGCTGATGGCGAGGGGCTTGCGACCCGCCGCAACGTGCTCATCGATGGTGGCAGCCTCAACAAGTTCGTACACAACAGCTATACCGGCCGCCGGCTCAACACGGCGTCGACCGGCAATGCTGTTCGAGGCTTTTCGTCGACCCCTGGCGTTGGCACCATGGCTCTTTCGCTTGTTCCCGGCAAACGAGCCCAGGCCGAACTGATCGCCAGCATCGACAACGGCGTGCTGATCCAAGGTGTTTCCGGCCTTCACTCGGGTGTGAACCCGGTGAGCGGCGACTTCTCGACCGGGGCCGACGGTCTGCGAATCCGCAACGGCGAGCTCGCCGAACCGCTTCGAGAGTTCACCATTGGGTCCACGCTGCAACGCATGTTGCTCGATGTGATCGAAGTCGGCGGCGACATCGAGTGGCTTCCGAGCAGCGCAGCCGGGTTGTCGCTGGTCGTGGCTGATATCACCCTCAGCGGCGCGTAGACCACCCTTCGAATATGTCAGTCTTTCGAGCAATCGTGCTCGGCATCGTGCAAGGCCTCACCGAGTTCTTGCCGGTGTCGTCGAGCGGTCATCTTCAGATCGTGCCGTGGTTGTTCGATTGGAACGACTTCGAAGGCAGCGAAGAGCTTGCCAATGCGTTCGACGTTGCACTGCACATGGGCACCTTGGTCGGAGCAGTCGCCTACTTCTGGAGCGACATCTGGAGGTACCTGAATGCCGGTGTCCGTTCGCTGGCGCCCACAAGCCGCAAGACCGGCCTCAGCACCGACGCTCGGGTCGCCTGGCTATTGATCGTGGCAACAATTCCCGCAGGCATCACCGGCGTGCTGCTGGAGTCTGTCTTGGCGAGCGACGACCACATCTGGCTGACCGCCGTAGCGCTCGCAGTCTTTGGTGTTGTGCTCGCCGCAGCTGACCGTTTACCGGGCGACCGCGACGTCGACTCGTTTCAACTTCGCGATGCAGTCGCAGTTGGCGTGGGGCAGGCGCTGGCGCTTCAGCCAGGCGTGTCCCGATCCGGCATCACGATCACCGTGGCCCGGGTGCTGAAGTTCGACCGAGTGAACGCAGCCCGGCTCTCGTTCTTGATGAGCCTGCCGATCATTGCTGGTGCCGGGTTGTTTAAGTATCTCGACATTGGCGGACTCGGCGGCATCCCGTCAGACATGAAGGCCGCATTCGCCGCCGGAATGATCGCATCGGCGGTCACCGGCTTCCTCGCCGTGTGGGGCCTGATCAAGCTCTTGGCCAAGGTGACGTTCGACGGTTTTGCGATCTACCGAGTCGTGGCTGGCGTTGCAATCCTGGGCGTACTCGTCGCCCGCTGACAGCCGCTCGGCAACCCGCCCGGCAACACGCTCGGTAACACGCTCGGTAACCGCCTGGCAACACGCTCGCCGACCACGGTTGCGGATCGTCATCACCGACCGACCAAAGTGACGGTCACCGGACGCAGCGAGGCGGCGGTGGCATCGCCCACTTGGGACCGAGGCACTGCCACCGTCACGGCACCATTGGTGAACGCCAGCACCGTGACCTGTTTGGCCACTCGGCGGCTGGATAAGTTGACGCTGTCAACCGCCCACAGGTCGATCAGATCGCCCTCGGAGATCAGCGGGACCTGCAGTGCTACGGCCATCGTCATGACGACGGTTCCGTCGGGCTGGTCGAAGGACCCCGTCGTTGTAATCCGATCTTTAACGACCACCTCACCAACATGAAGTGCAGCCGTCGCCAATCCCGTCGGCGGCAGTGTGCGCATCGCGTCGGGCGGCGCCATGGCAACGGGCAACTCGCGTAGCTCCAGCGCTCCCTCGATCGTGTCGCCCCGCTCGACGGCCTCGCTAACGACTACGAACCGCGCCGATTCGCCCCACGAAGCGCGAGCGTCGTCGAGTGCTACCGTTTGGGCGTGGAGCCAGAGCGAACCGCTGACCGCAACAACCACGAGACCGACGAGCCACACCTCTCTGCGGCGCAGCAGCCGTCGCATCAACGATGGTGCCCATAGCACTCGCAATGAGCGGGTACGCCTGACGATTGAATTGTGGCGTGGTAGCCGAACGCGAACAGCCATGGCTCGCCTCCCTGTCCTGAGTTGTCAGATGCGGGGAAGCACGTAGGCAGCAAAGCGTTGTTGTGGTGGCCCGGTAGTGGGCCGCAAGATCAGCGTGTCAGTCCGAGCTCTTCGACGAAGAAGTCTTCGATGTCGAACTCTTCGCCGTTGAACTGGTCTCTGCCTTCTTGGGGCTGTCGGTCGAAGACGAGGTCGACGACGATTCGGTACTCGACGACGAGCTGCTTCCGGAATCTGAGCCAGCCGACTTTGACGATCCACCGCGGCTGTCGTTCTTGTAGAAACCGGTGCCCCTGAAGGTGATGCCGGGCGCGCTGAACACCTTGGTCACCTTCCCTCGGCCGCTCTTGGCGCAGCCTTCAGGACTCTTACCCGACTTCTTGGTCGGGCATTTCGTCAAGGTGTCTTCGGAGAATGCTTGCTCGATCTCGAAGTCGATCTGGCAAGTCTCGCAGTGATAGTCGTACGTTGGCATATCTCGGCTGACAGACTAGCGGCAGTGGATTTCGATTGGCTCCTGGTCGTGGGCGCATTTATTTTGGGAACGTTCCCCTCGGCGCTTCTCATCGGCAGAATTGTCGGCCACAATCCCACGCGCGAAGGCTCGGGAAATCCGGGTGCAACGAACATGTTTCGGATCGCAGGCCTTAAAGCCGGCGGAGCCACGTTGGTCATCGACATCGCCAAGGCGCTCGTCGCGGCGCTCATTGGCCGGGCGGTCGGCGGACAAACACTTGCTGCGTGGTGCGGTGCTGCGGCGGTCGTTGGCCACATCTATCCGATCATGCGCAGCAGTCGTGGGGGCAAGGGCGTGGCCTGTTTTGGTGGCCTGACCATCGGCGCGTGGCCGATCTTGGCGCCGATCGCAGGAGTGATGTGGCTCGGCAGCGCCAAGCTCTCGGGTCACTCCTTCATCGGGGCCATGGTGGGCACCCCAACCGTGGCGATCGGCACGATGGTCCTAGGACGCCCGCTCGCCGAAATCCTGATTGCTTGGGCCATGACGATTCTCATCATCAGCCGTCATCACAAGAACATCTCCGACTATCTGGATGCCAGAACCCCTTGACCAAGATCGGCGACCCGCCGGTTTCGAAAATCAGCGTCACGGGGTTCACAGTTCTCATGGGCCACTAACCTTTGCTTATGCCAACTGTACGTAAAGCCGTCATTCCAGCTGCAGGGCTCGGGACCCGTTTCCTGCCAGCGACCAAGGCCGTGCCCAAAGAGATGCTGCCAATTGTTGACAAGCCGGCTATTCAGTACGTGATCGAGGAAGCAGTCGGTGCGGGTATCGAAGATATCTTGGTGATCACGGCGCCATCGAAGAAGGCGCTCGAGGACCACTTCGACACCAATTACGAGCTCGAAGGCCTTCTCGAAGCACGAGGCAAGACCGAAATGCTCGATCTCGTCCAAGCCATCTCATCGATGATCAAGCTGCACTTCACGCGCCAGGGCCGGCCGTTGGGTCTTGGTCATGCCATTGGCATGGCTCGCAGTTTCGTCGGCGACGAACCGTTTGCGGTGCTGCTTCCCGACGACATCCTCGTCGATGACGGGGCACTTTTGCGGCGCATGATCGAGGTACAAGGCGAAACCGGTTCTGCCGTGATTGCTGCTGGTCACTACCCGCTCGAAGAAGTTATCTCCTATGGAGTAATCGACCCGATCAGTGTCAATGGCGACCGCATCGAGGTCCGCAAGATCGTAGAGAAACCGCCAATTGAGCAGGCGGCGTCGAACTATGGACTGGCACCAGGACGGTATGTGTTCCCGTCGGCGATCTTCGATGAGATCGATGCCACCCCACCTGGCGTTGGCGGTGAGATCCAGATCACCGATGCCATCGACGCCATGATTTCTAAGGGCGGCGTCACTGCATGCTTGAATCCGGGCAAACGTTACGACGCCGGACAAAAGCTCGACTATCTCCGAGCCAACATCGAGTTGGCGCTGGCCCATCCTGAGCTTGGCGACGAGGTCCGAGCGATGTTGACCAAGATCGTGAAGGCCGAAGGCATCGGATGATCCCTCTGAGCGAAGCCCAGGACTACGTCCTGAGCGGAACGACACCGGTAGGCACGATGTCGACCCCGATCGCAGATGCCCTCGGACTGGTGACCGCCGTGCCAATCATGTGTAACGAGCTCGTTCCGCCGTTCAACAACACGGCGGTCGATGGGTACGCAGTCATGGCCGCCGATACCGCCGGCGCTCCGGTCGACCTCCAGGTCATCGGCGCCATCGCAGCGGGCGAAGCTCCAACGATTGCGATAACTCCTGGCACTGCGATTCGGATCATGACCGGAGCGCCGCTGCCCGACGGCGCCGATGCAATCGTGATGGTCGAAGAAACCACCACCGCGGCCGATGATCTCACCGTTACCATCAACTCGTCGGTCGGCGTCGATGCTGCGGTGCGCCGGGCTGGCGAAGACATGCAGCCCGGCCAGCAAGTCTTTCCGACCGGAACCATGCTCCAGCCCGGTCATCTGGGCGTTCTCGCCACGCTCGGCCTCGAAGAAATCGTGACTCATCGGCGACCAACCGTCGGCGTCATTTCGACCGGCGATGAGCTCATCGAAGGGCCCCAGCAGCTCGCACCCGGCCAGATCCGTGATTCGAATCGCCGCACCTTGCTCTCGATGGTTGCCCAAACCGGCTGCGAAGCGATCGACCTCGGGCTCATCCGCGACGACGAGGCCGCCGTCGAAGCCGCATTGCGCAGCGGCGCCGACCAATGCGACGCAATCATCACGAGCGGCGGTGTAAGCATGGGCGACTTCGACTTCGTCAAATTGGTGCTCAGCCGCATCGCCGATATGCGATGGATGCAGATAGCAATCAAACCGGCCAAACCAATGGCGTTTGGCCGACTGGGTCGCACGCCGATTTTCGGGCTCCCCGGCAATCCAGTCTCGTCGATGGTCTCCTATGAGCTGCTGGCCCGGCCGGGTCTTCGTCACATGATGGGAATCACCGGCGACGAGCGGCACCGACCCCGTATTCGAGCAACTGCCGAAGGCCCGCTACCGAGACGGTCCGATGGCAAGACCCACTTCGCCCGTGTCAACCTTCGCTGGGTCGACGGCACTGCGACCGTTCGATCTGCCGGAGGGCAGGGATCACATCAGCTGTCAGCTATGGCGGGCGCCGATGCTCTGGCAGTTTTGCCCGACGGCGAAGGAGCCGAAGTGGGCGATTCGGTTGACATCATTGTTTTGCACAGCGACTGAGCAGGCGTCGACCCGCTGATGCCGTGCTTGCCCAACTGGGGTCGCGACGGTCAGATGACCACCTCGGGTGCTTATATGTTGTTCCGCCATCAGCTAGAACTATGAGCCAATGAAGACCGAGTACGCACCCGACAACACCCGATCGTCGATAATGATCGTCCTTGGTCTCGCGGCGGTCATGACCCTGATCGCAGTCTTGGTCGGCCTGAGCGAGAAGCCTCAAGTTGCATTCGTCGGCGTTGCGGCCGGATCTGGCAACCAACCTGCCGCCGCGGCTCCCGCTGCGAACTTCGGCTTCGACCCCGACGGCACCACTGGCGGTGCCGACGACGGGGCCGGCGACGGGGCCGACGCCGTAGCCAACGGTGCTGGAGATAATGCGGCCTCCGATGATGAGCTGGGCGAACCGTTCGACGAAGCACTCCCCGATTCCCAGCGAGCGCTGCCCGACACGATCATCGTCGTGCCGACCGTCGAACCCACCGCAACTCCCGAGGTCGCCGCCGCAGTTGCTCCTACCGCCGTCCCTGACGCCGAGACCGAAGCCGGCGCTCTCGCAGCCGACGCCCTTGGCACCGCCGTGCTTCCAACCACGACGGGCACGACCCAAGGCGCATTCTTCACCAAAAGTGACGAGGCCGAAGGGGCCCGGGTCGACCAGAACCTGATCACGATCAGCTACGCGCCAGACGGCACCGGCTCGTTCCAAGGCGTCCTCGACATCACCTACCCCGACGGCACCCACATCTTGATGAACATGTCGGGGCCCATCACCTGGACCACTGCCAATCCGCAGGTCGATGCGACACTCACCGGGGCATTCACGCTCGATGCGCCGATCGCGATCGACAGCACCGCCAGCAACGACGCCGAACTCACCATCAGCAGTCTGGCAACCGGATCTGGCTCGCTGTGCACGCCACAGTGTTTCGGGTTCACCTTCACCTCGCCCCTCTAGGCGCGGCCCGGGCTGCGGCCAAGCACGCCGCGTGCACCATGGCTGGCGGGTTGCGTCTGCTAGCTCCCAAACCCGGTGACGAGCAGGCCATCGAAAGTCCCGCTTCGCCCTGCGCTTAGGCTGAGAGCGGCGCAGCGGCGAGCACCGACTCCAGCGCCACGAGCCCATGTATGCGCACCTGCGTCGTGCGGGACATCGACGAAGGCTCTACGGCCTGAAAACGCAGCGTCTTGACGCTGCGCCCACCATGTCTCGGTCCAACTTGTCGCTTTAGGACTGGGAGCAGGAAACAGATATGGGGAAGAGCCGCCAGCGTGTCACAGGGCGGTGCAATACTCGATCAATGCCTCAGGACGAGCTGCCGTTGCCAGCTGACTTTGCGCGAGAAGTCATCGATGTTTCGGTCGCCGACGAGATGTCAGACTCTTTTCTTGCGTACTCGCTGTCGGTGATCACGAGTCGAGCAATCCCCGATGTCCGCGACGGACTCAAACCGGTCCAACGAAGAATTCTCTACTCCATGCTCAATATGGGTATCCGCCCGACCGGGCCGCACCGCAAATGTGCTCGAGTGGTCGGCGACACGATGGGTAACTTCCACCCCCACGGCGACTCGGCCATCTACGACGCGCTCGTACGCTTGGGGCAGGACTTTGCTCGCAACGTCACACTGATTGACCCCCAGGGAAACTTCGGCAGTCTCGACGAACCGCCTGCTGCGCATCGATACACCGAGTGCCGGTTGAGCAATGCAGCAATGGCCATGCTCGGCGAACTGGACGAAGACACGGTCGAGTTCACGACCACCTACGACGGCGAGTCGACCGAACCGCAGTATCTGCCGGGCCTGGTGCCCAACCTGTTGGTCAACGGCACCACTGGCATTGCGGTTGGCATGGCGACGTCGATGGCGCCCCACAACCTGGCCGAAGTCGCCAAAGCAATAGAGTTGGTGCTGACCCAACGCCGCCCGAAACCGACCACCGAAGAGCTGATGACGCACGTGCCCGGGCCTGACTTTCCGTCGGGTGGCATTGTGATCAATCGTGAAATGGCCGAGATCTACGCCAGCGGCCGAGGCTCGATCACGGTGCGGGCCAAAGCACACGTCGAGCAACTCACCCCCAAGCGCCAAGGCATCATCGTCACCGAATTGCCCTATCTGGTCGGTCCCGAAAAGATCATGGAAAAGGTCAACGGTCTGTTGCAGGCCGACAAGCTCAAGGGCGTCGCTTCGATCACCAACCTGAGCGACCGCACCTCGGGGCTCCGCCTCCAGATCGATTGCGAGATCGGCGTGAACCCGCAGGCTGTTCTTGCCCAGCTGTACCGAATGACACCCCTCGAAGACACCTTTGGTATCAACAACGTGGCCTTGGTCAACGGCGTGCCGACGACGCTGTCGCTCTATGACCTGTGCAAGCACTACGTCGACCACCGACTCGACATCATCCAGAAGCGCACCGACTTTCGTCTGGAGAGGGCCCGAGCTCGCCTCCACGTCGTTCTCGGCCTTCTCATCGCGCTCGACAACATCGACCAGGTTATTGCCATCATCCGCAGTTCCGAGACCGTTGCCGAAGCCCGCACTGAACTGATGGAACAGTTAGACCTCAGCGAGATTCAGGCCACCCATATTCTGGATATGCAGTTCCGACGCCTGGTGGGGCTCGAACGTCAGAAGCTGATCGACGAGCGCGAAGAACTGCTTGCCACCATCGACGACTTCGAGAAGCTGCTCGCGAGCGACAATCGTCAACGCAAACTTGTCATCGCCGAGCTCAACGAACTCGTCGAAGAGTACGGGCATCCTCGCCGAACCGAGATCGTGGCCGAAGCCGACATCGAGACCTTCACCAAGGCCGATATTGCCGCACCCGCCGACGTCGCCGACGAGGACTGCATCGTCAGCCTGTCGACGTCGGGCCAGGTCGGGCGCGAACCGTTCGATGGCGCAAAGCGCGCCAAGCCAGGGCGTCACGACTTGGTTGTCGCCACAATCGAAACGAACACCGCCTCTTCGCTGTGGGCAATCACGACCGAAGGACGAGCACTCTCGGCGCTTACTCACACCGCTGGCGACGTGTCATCTCGCACCCGGGGCAGCGCCGCCAATCAGCTCTTTGGCATGAATCGCAACGAAGAAGCGCTGATGATCGTGTCGGGCCCGATCCAAGGCCACATCGTCCTGGTGAGCCAGAACGGAGTCGTCAAACGACTCAGTGTCGAAGAGCTCGAAGCCACACGTTCGGGCAGTACCGTCATGCGCCTCAAAGATGGCGACCTGCTCGCCGCCGCGTTCGGGTGTCCCGATGGCGTCGACATCGTGATGGTTGCCGACAATGCCAATGTGCTGCGCACGAGCGTCGATGGCATCAGTGTTCAGGGCCGCGGTGCTGCGGGCGTTGCTGGCATGAAGCTCAAAGATGGCGCCAAGATTCTTGCGGCTGGCCCAGTCAACCCCGACGTGTGGGACGGCTCCATTGTTTCGGTGACCTCGGCCGCCGAAGCTAAGGCCACGCCGTTCGATGAAATTGCTGCCAAGGGCCGGGGCGGCGGAGGCGTACGGCTCACCAAGCTCAAAGATGGCGACACCCTGCGCGCGGCCTACATCGGTTCGATCGAGAATCTGTGGGTGCTGATGTCGACCGACGACGACGCCAGCAAGCTCGACCCGGTGCCGGTTCCATTCTCGATCGAGCCCACCAAACGTGATCTCGTCAGCAGCGGTACCGACCGCCAGATACTAAGCATCGGCGTCGTGCGGTGGGGCTGATGCACTCGCCTCCTGTTCGCCGACCCACCGCCCGGTAGATAACCACCACCACCACCACGAAAGCACTTCTCATGGCTACCAAAAAGTCGTCGAGTTATAACGCCGCAGCAATCGAGACACTCGAAGGCCTCGATGCCGTGCGCAAACGCCCCGGCATGTACATCGGCGGCACGGGCAGCCAAGGGCTCACCCATCTTGTGTGGGAGCTCATCGACAACGGGGTCGACGAAGCCGCCGGCGGCTACGCCAACAAGATCGAGATCGTCTTTCACCGAGATCGATCGATCGAGGTCATCGACAACGGCCGCGGGATACCCATCGGTAAACATCCAAAACACAAGGTCTCGGCGCTCGAAGTCGTACTGACCGAGTTGCACGCGGGCGGCAAGTTCGGCGGCGGCGCCTACGGCGCATCTGGTGGTTTGCACGGCGTGGGCGCATCGGTCGTCAACGCGCTCAGCGCCAAAATGGCGGCCGAGGTCGATCGCGAAGGCCACACCTGGAAGCTCGAGTTCCAGAATCAAAAGGCGGGACGTTTCACCGGCAGCACGTTCAAGGCTGGTCACGAACTCGAAAAAATCAAGAAGATCTCCAAGAACAAAACCGGTAGCCGCATTCGCTTCTGGCCCGATTGGGACATCTTCGATGCCGATGCCACGATCGAGTACGACGATGTTCGCGACCGCGCGGCTCGGGCGACCTTCTTGGTGCCAGGCCTCAAGATCAAGCTGGTCGACAAGCGCACCGGATCGAAACGAGAAGACGAATTCTTGTCGCGTGGCGGCCTCAAAGATCTGGTCGAGTACGAAACATCCGGCGACACCGTGACCCGAGTGATCACCTTCAGCGGCATTGAGACCTTCGAAGAGAAGGTGCCGGTCAACGGAAAGATGACCAAGGTCGAACGAGAGTGCACGGTCGATGTCGCCTTGCGGTGGACCGCTGGTTACGAGACATCGGTTTCGTCGTTCGTCAACACCGTGCCCACACCCGACGGCGGAACACACCTCAACGGTTTCGAACGAGCGCTGACCCGTGCCATCAACGACAAGCTGTTGCCGGGGACCAAGAAGCTGGCAAAGCTCGCCAAACAAGACAAAGACCGCGCCGTCAAAGACGACGTGCACGAGGGCCTTATCGCTGCCATCAAAGTCACCTTCCCCGAACCCCAGTTCCGAGGCCAGACCAAACGAGAGCTGGGCACACCTGCGGTGCAGAGCATCGTGTACGAGGTCGTCAAGACGGGACTGACCAACTGGTTCGACGGCGAAGGCCCGAAGTCTCACGTCAATGCGCTGCGAGACAAGGTTGCTACCGCGATCTTGAACCGGGTGGCGTCGAGACAGATGCTCGAGAACAAACGCAAGGCCGCAAGCTTCGGATCTGCAGGCATGCCCGCCAAACTTGCTGACTGCCGCACCCACGGCATGGACAGCGAACTACTCATCGTCGAGGGCGACTCGGCTGCGGGTCCGGCCAAAGCAGGACGAGACAGCAAGACCATGGCGATCCTGCCACTACGAGGCAAGGTCGTTAACGCTGCCAAGGCGACCATGAAGCAAGTACTCGATAACAGCGAAGCCCAAGCACTGTTCACTGCGGTAGGAGCCGGCAGCGGCGAGTCCTTCGACCTTGATTCGGCCCGTTATGGCCGCATCGTCATCTTGTGCGACGCCGATGTCGACGGCAGCCACATTCGTTGCTTGCTGCTCACGTTGATGCACAAGTACATGCGCCCGATGCTCGAAGCCGGTCGGATCTATGCCGCCCAGCCGCCGCTGTTCACCACCAAGATCAACGGCGAGAACTACCGGGCATTCTCCCCCGAAGAGAAAGACGAAATCACCGCCGAGTTGAGCAAGGGAAACCGTCGGGCCGAAAACATCCGCTGGCAGCGGTTCAAGGGCCTGGGCGAGATGAACGTCGACGAGTTGGCAGCGGCCGCCCTCGACCCCGAAACCCGCATCCTCAAACGACTGACCATGCACGACGCGGCCCAGGCCGCTGCGGCCGCCAAGATGTTCGATGTCCTCATGGGATCAAACGTCGAAAGCCGACGCGACTACATCATCAAAGAAACCGCCCTCTTCGACCGCGAAGCCCTCGACGTCTAATGGGTCGACCCCCGACTGTCACGTACCCTGGGCTCGTTGACGGTACCGAGCACTGTTCTAGCGGCCGAACTTCCACGTCATCAGCACCAGCATCACGGCGAGCGAAAGATGAAGAATGCCGCCAAGCATTGCCTTTCGGTCTTCGCCGATGTTGAAGACGCGTAACCAGTTCGGAGGGTAAATCGCGGCGGTCAGCACCAGGATCACTATCCAAAGGGCACCACCGACCGAGAGCCAGGTTTGTTGAAAGTTATATGCCTTATCGCCTGCGCCCTGGCCACTGAGACCGACCATTGCTCCGCCTGCGATTCCAGCGACCAGGAACATCGGGAACATGATCTTGGACGCTGTCTCATTGACAAGGTCTTGCATTGCATGGCCAGACGACCGCCGGGCACGTACCGCAATCATCGGCGCAATAAACGCCATGCCAACGCCCAGAATCACACTGAAGATGTGCACGAGGTACACGATGTTGTAGGGCGTATCCCAAAGAGCTGCGATCATGCTGGCAAGACTAGTGCTCTGCCCGAGGCTTCGCAGTGTCAGATAAATGACCCAGCAACGTCTCTTTTGGGGAGCGGTCGCGAACTGTCGTACCCCAGTGGTAGAACTACATCTATGGAATTCGTCGATGACCAGCCGGCAGAGCTTGCCGAGCCAGATGTCCCAGATATCGAGGTCGCCGACGAACATCTGGGCTTGGGCAATGACTACCGGCCTCGCCATCTTTCGCCGAGCAGCGCCAGCCTGTATCAACAATGCCCCCGCAAGTGGCGCCATCGTTATGTCGACCGGCTACCTGACCCTCCAGGGGAACCTGCGCTTGTAGGCACCTTTGCGCACCTCGTGCTCGAACATCTTCTGCAAAAGCCCGAAGGCGAACGCTCACAAGATGCCGCCAAGAAGTTAGCCCGAGATCACTGGCCCGAGATCGAACACGACAAGGACTATGTCGCACTTGGACTGACCGACAGCCAAGCCAAAACGTTTCGGTGGAAAGCGTGGGAAGCCATCGCCGGATTATGGACGCTCGAGAATCCCGACGAAACCGAAGTACACGCCACCGAACACGAGGTCCAGGTCGACATCGGCGGCGTTCCGTTTCGCGGCATCATCGACCGGGTCGACATCGTCAAAGAGTCACTGGTGATCAGCGACTACAAGTCGGGCAAGGCTCCCGACGACCGATATCGGCATCGCCCACTCAAGCAAGTCTTGCTGTATGCCGCTGCGGTCGAGGCGAGCTTCGGTCAACGCCCGCTGGGTGCACGCTTGCTCTATCTGGGGCAACGAACATTGGGTGTCCGAGTCACCCAACAGAACCTTTCCGACGCAGTCGACGAACTCGCCACAACTTGGTCATCGTTGACCAACGACTGCGAGTCCAACGAGTTCGCAACCTCAACCGGACCGTTGTGTGCATGGTGTCCGTTTCTGGCTGAATGCCCCGACGGCCAGCAGGAAGTCGTGTCACGAAACGAAGCTGGATCGGTTCGTGCCGATGCCCCTGGCCTTGCGGTGATCTACGCCCAGGCGGGATAGCTACGTCGGCTTGCTGGCGGCTAGCTGCGCCAGCGGATTTCGATGTGTTTGTGTAGCCATCGCACAATGATGAGGCCGGCAACGGCACCGACGGCGGAACCCACCTTGGCCAATCGGATCAGCTGATCATCAGGGGGTGCTGGCACCGGGGTCACCGTCGGGCGACTGAAACTGTCGTCGCCTGATCCCGGCAACCGGCCACTATGTACCCCCGCATCCACGCCCTCACCGTAGCTCGCATTGGCGTAGTCCGCGAGTCCAAGCTCAATGTGGACTCATGCAGACGTCATGGCTTTGGTCACATCCCCACAGACCGCGTGCCATTTGGGGTGTGAAAGTATTACCGTTGTGTGACGGAAACGCCGTATGGTCTTTCCTCTGCACTCATAGTTACTCGCTGTATGACTCCTCTCCGCCCCCAAACGTCGGCTGCCGGCCGCCCAAACCGTGGCCCACTCACCCGTGGGCGCGCCGCGCGAGTCGTCGGCACCGCAGTTGCAGGTGTGCTTGCGCTGCTGGCACTGAACACCTTGCAGTCCAACTCCGGGGATTCGGCGACCGGGGTCTCTACCCAATCGGTCCTGAGCCTGCCATTCGCCAACAACGAACCGACTGCAACGCCTGAGATAGCTCCCACGCCCTATCCCACCACGGCCCCGATACTGGCTCCAACGGCGACACCGACCCCTGCACCCACTGTGGCGCCACCGCCCACGGCCACCGCCGTGCCGCCAACACCCATACCCGCTGCGACCGCCGCCCCGGTACCACCAACCGCCGTACCCGAACCGGCCGTCGCGGCCGCACCAGAGCCGGCCGTTTTCGCTGCCGACGCGGCGGTTGCTTCAGAGGCCACCGAGCAAGAACTGCAGCCCACACCGGAACCAACTGTCTCGGTTGCACCGGAACCGACCCCTGAACCAACTGCCTCGGTTGCACCAGAACCAACACCAGAACCAACGCTCGAACCAACACCAGAACCCACGCTCGAACCAACACCAGAACCGACGCCGGAACCAACGCCGATTCCTGTCGCTGACCCTGCGACCCTCGAGGCCTACGTGCTGGGCGAAATAAACGACGTGCGAGCAAATGCTGGTCTCGGCCCACTCATTCTGGACCCGTCGATCTCGGCGGTGTCACGAGACTGGTCCCAGACAATGGCTCAGGGTGGGTTCTTCGAGCATCGCCCCGGCGCCCAGCTCGATGTGATGATGCCCGCAGGGTGGCGCAAATGGGGCGAGAACATCGCCAGCGCCCCCGACATCTTCTATGCCCAAGACTCGCTCGAGGCGAGCCCGGGCCACTACGCCAACATGGTCAATCCCAGCTATACCCACATCGGCATCGGTGTGTACGTGAGCGGACAACAGGTCTGGGTAACCCAGAACTTCGGCCAATACTAAGCCACCGGCCCGCTGGCTAGGGCGCCCAGGCCGTCAGCATGGCTGGCCCCAACGCCTGGTACCCCTCGTTGTTCAGGACTCCCTCGTCGAGCGCGCCGCGGTCTTCGAGTAGCTCCAACGCGAGCGAAAAGGCCCACTCGGCGTAGCCACGGTCAGACTTCTGAATCGATGATGAAACCTCGGGGCATCGGTTGACGTAGTCGACCAATGCCGCACCGCTGGCCTCGGCCCCCCGTCCGGCTCGCAACATGCCGATGCCAGCACCGAGCCAATCTGCCCATTCAAGCCAGAGCAGCGCTTCTCGCTCCCGAGCGCTGAAGTCACCCCCGTCGCCACGAATCAATGCGCTCCACAACTCGACCAGCTCTGGTGCTGCGTCTTCGATCTGCTCACTCGGCTTGTCACCAACCGCTGCCCGCAACGTCGAGAGAGCAACTCGATTCGCATCCGCGAAACCAGCGTCGTCGAGCCCTCGTCGTATGTCGATTTGCTCGACCTGCGATGCAATGCTGGGCAGCATGTAGTCGGCGGCCCGACGTATCCGTTGTCGGACGAACTGCTGATTCGCGCCAACTCCAGGACCGTTCATTGCGTGGCCGACGTTGGCCTCGGGCCAGGCCGACACAACCATCTGCACGGCTTCTTCGATCGTTACCTCGTGGACTCGCACTCGGTCATCGACCAAAACCGCCTCGTCCAACAACGTTCGCGGCGGCCCTGTCAGCTGGAGGTCTTCGAGTTCGCCCTCCTCGGTCACCTCGACCAAGACGGAGTGTCCGGCGTCGATGTCGTAACCCTCGAGTGATTGCATCCGGATCGGATTGTCGAAGCCCAACACGATCGAACGGCCAAAGGGTGCCTCGACAACCCAAGCCTGCTCGAGCTGAGATGCACCGACCTGCCGAGCAGCAGGGAACAGTTCGTGGTCGAGATCTACGACGACCTGCCCGGCGGTGGCAGCAAGCGAGTCGTCGTCCCCCGCCAGCAGCTCTGCCATTGCAAGGCACAGCAAACCAGCGATGGGCGTACCTTCGGCGGCACAGTGGTCGATGAAGACGCCCGGAGTCACTTCGTGGTCGAACAAGGCAAACAGCCCGCTGACCCACGCCTCGATCTGCGGGCCATCGAGCTCAGCAACGATCTGAGACCGCTCGAACAGATCGGCGAGCAGCGCTGCGGTTTCGGGGGTCGTTTCCACTTGTTCGGTCTAGCGTGAGATGAGTGAGCATGCACCTCCAGGACACGGCTGATTGTTCTCGCCTGCCTCTCGGAGCTGGCTGTGCCTGAGCTTCCCGAAGTCGAGACCATCCGAGCCCAGCTCGATCCGGTGATCTCGGGCTGCACCATCACCTCGGCATCAAGCCACCCGTCAGCCAAGTTCACGCCTGCGATAGAAGCCCAGGGCAGTCTCATCGAACGTGTCCGGCGACGGGGTAAGTACTTGCTGATTGATCTCGACGATGACCGCGAACTCATCATTCATCTCGGAATGACCGGTGTGCTCACGGTTCTCGACCAGATCGACGAACACCCGCACGTGCGAGCTTGTTGGCAACTCGACGACAAAAGAACGCTGACCTTTCGCGACACCCGGCGTTTCGGGCGCATTCGGGTAGTTCCGTCGGGCGAGTACTCGACTATCGCAACCCTGAACCATCTGGGCCCTGAGCCATTCGACGAAGCCTTTACCGGAACCCACCTGTACACCGAGTTGCGCAAGAGTTCGCGACGACTTAAGACCCAACTGCTCAGCCAACGGCCCGTTGCCGGGCTCGGAAACATTTACGCCGACGAAGCGCTGTGGCTCGCCAAGGTACGGCCCTCGGCCCGTACGATCTCGAAACCTGCAGCAACACGACTTCGAGACGCCTGCATCGAAGTGATCGCCAGCGCTATTGCCAACGGCGGAACAACGCTGCGCGACTACCGCAACGCCGAGGGCGAGTCCGGCAGCAATCAGTTCCATCTTCGGTGCTACGGGCGTGCGGGCGAACCATGCGAGCGGTGCGGCACCGAGCTGCGTTCGGCTGTCCTCGATGCTCGCACCACAACGTGGTGCCCGAGATGCCAAAAGCGCTGACTGCCTGCCGGAACGGAAACAGAAGTTGCGCGCTCGCACATCAGCTGGCATCATCTTGGACCAAGTGCGGGCGGAGTAGCTCCACGAGGTACCAGCTCCACAAGGTATCAACTGTTGGGCGTGTGCATCGAGCTCACGCCCAACGGTCGTTTTTGACCACTGCTCCGAGGCCGACGACCAATTGCACGCACTGAGCAGTAGATTTACGCTCGTGCTGCGGCGAGCTCTTGCCATCTTGATTCTGCTCGGACTGCTTGCGAGCGCCTGCTCTGGCGGCTCCGACGAAACCGCCGAGACACCAGACGATGATCGCAGCGGGCCCGAAGCGTCGATCTTGCCGCCAGCAGATACCGACCCCGACTTCAGCCCCGACGAGCAGGAGGCTCCACCCGAAGAAAACCCTGACGACGGCCGGCTTGTGGTGCAAAGCGCCGAGTCGCAACTCAGCACCATGTTGCCCGATGGCAGCGAACCCATGGAGCTCACCGACCCAGGCACAATCAATGTGCAGCCATCTTGGGCGCCCGATGGTTCACGCGTCGCCTGGGTGGCCGTCGACGAAGCAACCGGGCAAGCCAGCATTGCTGCTGACCGATTCGACCGCAGCGACTTCAGGTCCGTCGATGTCGACCCAGCACCAACCTATTTGGCCTGGGACCCTTCGGCCGCCCGCATTGCACACCTCGCCCCGGCAACGGGCGGCATCGACTTGAGCATCGCAGAGATCCTCGACGAGGACGGACCCACCAACCGGCGCGTCGACCGAGGACAACCCTTCTTCATCACATGGGGGCCCGACGGCGACGAACTGCTGGTCCACGCATCGGGCTTCCGACTCGACCGCATCGACCTCGGTAGCGCAACCGTCATCGTGGATGAATTCCCTGGCAACTTCGGCGCAGCGACCTGGCTTGCCGAAGGTAACTCGTTGTACTTCGCCGACGTCGAGGACGAGCAGCAGTTCTTGGTGTCGTCTGGCGAATCGGGCGAGGGCCGCCGTCCGCTCGTCACATTCGAGGGTGAGCTCCGCTTCAGTTTGAGCAATGAGGGCAACCGCATTGTGATGCAGTCTGTGCCTGCGCCCGAGGAGGATCCGGTCGTGACTGCCTCGACTGGGCTAGAGCCGCCCAAGGTCGAGGCCACGTTGCTTCAAACCAATCCAACCCCGGAGCCAACACCCGAGTACGACGATTCGCTCGACCCCATTGATGAGATCCTGACCGGTATCCCCTACATCATGGGGACGTTCGGCGGCGAACCCTTTGCCTTGTCGGACAACCCCGCGGTCGCCATGTTCCCAAGCCCCGACGGGCAGGCCATTGCCTGGATGGAACAGGTGCCGGGCCGCTCCGGCGCCATGACGTTGCACTTCGATATTGGTGGCCAGCAAGTAGAGCTACCGGCGTTCGTTCCCAGCACTGAAACGCTTGAGGCCTACTTCCCGTTCTTTGACCAGTACTCACAAAGTCACGACTTCTGGTCACCAAGCAGCAACCTGTTCGTGTATTCCGGCCGCCCCGAAGGTTCGACCGAACCCGACGGCATCTGGGTCTATGACCTCACGGCGGGGGTTCAGACACGAATCGCCGACGGGGTGGTCGCATCGTTCACCCGGACACCACAGGCCGGCGGCGCCCGCTCAGCTCTATAGTTCAGCCACCGAGCAACCAGCAACAACCGACGCTGCGGCGCCACGACGCAGCCGGGTGGTCAACCCTGAAGATGTGCTTTTAGTTGGTGGATTCGGGAAGGCCGTGGAGGTGGCTGGCGTCGTTGTAGCGGCCGAGGCGCCAGCGGCGTGGCGGACCGTGCGAGGTGGTGATGAACTCGGTGACCGATGTGTTCGTGGTCCACAGCTGAAACGGCGCTTCGCTGTAGATACCGAGAAGGCGCCGAAACACCACGTCGACGACACCGCCATGGCAGACAACCATCAGCGTCTTGCCAGCCCGTGGGGCCACGAAATCGTCGAACGCCTTGCCGACTCGGGCGAAGAACGTGGCGCGGCTCTCGCCACCAGGAGCAAGCTCTTGGTACGGCTCAGCCATCTGATCGATTGCGCCGTAGCGCTCGATGTAGTCGGCGAACGACATTCCGTCGGCGTCGCCCGGCCGAAACTCCTCGAAATCAAGCTCGATCTGAAGCTCGAGCCGGAGCGCTTCGTTGATGACCTCGGCGGTTTCCCGAGCGCGGGACATCGTGCTGGCCCACAGTTCGTCGATCTTGGGAAATTCTTCGGCCGCGACGCGATCGCGCAACCGCTGAGCTTGCAGACGGCCAAGGTCAGACAATCCAGAACACGTCAGCGGCCCGCCGATCAGGCGGTCGACAGTGACATTGGATTCGCCGTGACGAACCACGAACAGGCGGGTGGATGGAGGTTGATTTGTTTCGGTCATGGAAGAAGGACTCGCCCGTCGATACCCGTCACGGCATGCCC
>Ga0209831_1000115_pt1 | contig 68797 bp, 94 predicted proteins | sample Maine_Asex4_meta_FD_187451 | JGI IMG/M metagenome (GOLD analysis project Ga0209831, IMG submission 187451) | Marine algal microbial communities from Maine, USA - Maine_Asex4_metaG (SPAdes) (version 2) | ecosystem: Host-associated > Algae > Red algae > Unclassified | place: Maine, USA | collected... | reverse complement strand
GTGACACGGTTGCAGCCCTACTGTCTTCTTGATTTTAAACAGTACGCACTTTTTGAATTAAGACTGCACGCACTTCTTAATTTAAAATTGCACGTAATAAAAAAGGCCGCTCATGTGATGAGCGGCTTTTTTTTGGTTTCAAATACAGCGTCAATGCAGCGTCTACCATTACTGACGCTCCTGTTCCATGCGAGTCTGTATCCCTTTTCTACATCGGTTTAAAGCTGCACAGCCAGTTCAATCGCACTTGTTTTCGCTGCAAATGCGCTTTACGCCCTAGCGGGTCAATCACTTTACCGACACCTGGACTTGCGCTGATTTCTTTGCGCGCTTTTTTAGCCATGCCTTCACTCTGAACGACATCAACACTAAGAACACGAACAGATAAACTAGCGGCTCAATTTGAAAGCCTTTGGTTAACCAGATGAAGTGCAGCAACGCCGCACCAGTTGCAACATAAACCAGTTTATGCAAAGACTGCCAGCGCTTGCCTAATCGTTTCATCATGCCATTGGTTGATGTTACTGCCAGAGCGATAAGAATAAGGAATCCAACACTGCCAGCGGTGATGTAGGGACGGTCAATAATGTCTGCGATGATCGCAGCCCCATCGAGTTGCTGGTCTATTAAAAGGTATGTCAGTAGATGGGTTAATGCATAGAAAAATGAAAACAGCCCAACCATGCGTCGAAGCTTAATTGGCCATGGTTTTTTCAATACCATTCTCAACGGTGTCATTGCCAAGCTGAGCAACAGGATGCGCAGCGCCCACTCTCCAGTAAAGCCTGTTATTGCTTCAACAGGATTAGCGCCGAGACGGTTAGTTAGCAAGGCATATACGAGCCATAGAAACGGCAAGCAAAGCACAATAAATACACTTGGCTTGAGCAACGACTTCATTGTGATGGCAGGCATGCTAGGCGCTTGCCTGGTTTGTTTGCATCAATGTTTAGCTCTAGAAGAATTTAGTCAAATCCATATCAGAATAAAGCTCGGCGACTTCATCGCCATAACCGTTCATGAATTGAGATTCTATTTTTTTAGTGAACAGTGCTGAAAGTCCTGAAGTATCACCTGCTAAGCGTCGCTCTTTTGCTTGGCTCCAACGAGGATGGCTGACGTCAGGATTAACGTTGCTATAAAAACCATACTCATGTGGTGCTGACATATTCCAACTGGTTGGCGGTTGCTTTTCAGTGAAGCTAATTCTAACGATTGACTTAATGCTCTTATAACCATACTTCCATGGTAAAACCAGACGCAATGGCGCACCATTCTGAGATGGCATTTCTTTACCGTACATCCCCACGGCGACTAAGCTTAGCGGATGCATCGCCTCATCAATTCTAAGCCCTTCTCGGTATGGCCAATCTAGCACTCGGCTATTCATACCAGGAAGGCTTGGATCATTGATGGTTTCGAACGCAACGTATTTCGCATTTGAATTCGGTTTGAAACGTTTCAGTAAATCACCCAACGCAAAGCCGTTCCATGGAATAACCATTGACCAAGCCTCAACACACCTTAAGCGATAAATACGCTCTTCAATTGTATGAGGTTTGAGAATATCTTCGTAAGTGAACTTTCCTGGTGCATCGCATTCGCCATCAACCACCACACTCCATGGTGACGTCACTAGCTTGTCAGCATTTTTCACCGGGTCGCCCTTGTCGGTGCCTAACTCGTAGAAGTTGTTGTAACTTGTGGCCATTTCTTCCGAGGTGACTTCATCCGTTGTACTATCTGGCCACTTCTTAATCGGTTCGGGCAATCCTTTGGCGATTGCCTCAGCGCCAATAAAACCGGTGACGCCTGCCACCATAGAGGCCTGAATGAGCTGCCTACGACGCCGAAACACGGCTTCATCGGTGATTTCACTGCTCTTAATTCCAGCAATACGCATCCAGTCTTTCATGTATTTCGACCTGAGTTAGCTATTGATTACGTTCCGACACTCATCGTGCCGGAAAATTCCCATTTGCGTGTGAGTAAATCCGCATAAATCTATGCGCGCCACCTTCACCGATATGCAATCGGCGCACCGTATTGGCACTTAAATGACACTAAAAGTCATGACATTGGGTGTTGTGTGTCACGAATAGTATAAGACACTCACAAAACCCTCCTGCAAAACCACAGGTTCAATGACCAAGTGAGGGGTTATGGCCCGATTCCTGTAACACCTAAACGCAGAACACTTCAACCACAGCAAAGACGGTAAAATCGCATTCAGTGGAAGTTTTAAACGGCAATCAGGCAGAACCCAGTCAAGCACGTCGCCGAGGCGATCTGCAAGAGGCAGATCAGCGCGCGCTCAATTGGCTCACCCGCGACGGAGATATAGTCCTTCTCCCACATTCACCCCTAGCCATTGCAGATGTTCTGAGCTCAGAAGACGGATGCTTCGACTTAATCGCTGACCCAAGCAAGAAAGCACCAGACCAAACTCAAAATGCCGACAGTCTAAAACCAAATGCACCAAGCTCATTGCAGCAACGCCGCCAACGCAAAAATCCACGCAAGCGCGCTAACATACTAACCCCATTGACTCAATCTGAACTACTGGAGTGCTGCAAACGCGTTCAAATTGAAAATGCCTTAGTCAAACGCGTTGGTATTAGACGTCTCTATCTAACGGCAGGATTTTTAAGCTGGAAAGATTCTAGCAACGACACGGTGACCCGTCGTGCACCACTGCTGTTCTACCCAGCAACGTTAATAAGAAAAATTACAGAAGCTGATCGCAAAGAACCCACCATGAGCGCTAACACAGCCGTTAGCCAGCAGCTCAGTGATGAAGAAAATATTGAATACGAAGTGCGCATCGATAGCAATGTGCCAGACACTAATGCACTACTGCATTCGTGGTGTCACAACAATGCAGAATTCGAACTACCTGAGTACACCCCCGAACAGCCCTTGCAGGATTACTTTGCACAATTGGCTCAAGCCATAAGTGAATTCGATCATGTTGAACTACAGTTTGATGTTGCATTAGGCAATGCTGCACCTCCAACTGAACAGTCAAACACATCCATAAACCAGGCACGCCTACCTGCATTACCAAAGTATTTCGACACATCGCTTGCAATGGCAATTACGGGAAACAAAAACTTACAACAACTACACAGCGTCTTAAATTTAATCAAAGATTATCGTGATGCTAATCCAACGGAACAACTACTACCCAATGCTGCCAATGAAGCGGCAGGCGCTGTATCAAATTTGCATGAGTACTCGAAAAAGCTCTCTACTGCAGGACTACCTGGAGTTGAATTTCGTCACCTTTCTGAACTTCCTGAGAACATTTCGAATTGGATTGAAAACGTTGCTAAAGCAATGGATTCTTCCATCGTTAGCGATGTGCTAAAAACACCACAACTCAATGCGCGTCACTTAATTCGACTAGCCGGTGTTATCGAACTTATCGATAAGGCGCCACTTAACATTGAACAGTTCAAGCACGCTGATCTTTGTTTCTCTGCAACACCTGGGTTATTGCAGCGAGCCAAACATCAGGCGCGCCTGATAGAAGATGAGCTCAGCACGTTGCAAAACACCTTTGTGTTAGACAAAGTACCAGCAAAGAAACAACTACTCAGTCTTATCAGTGAGCTTGGCGGGCACCTTGATGAAGGTCCAGATATTATTGATGCAGATTACTTCAATGCACGTCGACAGTTCATGGAATTCAGCATTGAAAAACCAACCAACTTAACACCAGAACACCGTAGTTTGCTTGGTAAGCTTGCCAAGGTACTGCGTTTTCGTGAGCTTTTCGTGAACAATATTGAATACCGACTAGCACTAGGCCCTGGCTATCGCGGGCTTCGAACCGATTGGGATACGCTTAGCGGCGCTGTTGAATATGCACAAGAATTGAGTGAGGTACTTGAGTCAGAATCGCTTGCAGCCTGTGCTTTGGATAAGTGGAATGAGTTTAGAACCTCGTTTACCAACGAGCTTGAGGTATTGCAAAAAGCCGCTGAATCGTTACGCAAACTACTCTGGATTTGTGGCCCTGAATGGCAGACCAAACCAGTAGGCGATGTACTCGAACAAGCTGGGCATACACGAATGAAGCTTATGGCGTGGGCTGAAGTCTATGGCGATGTTACTGAAGGCAATAGCAAGACGCCTGCAAAGGTACTGGCACAATTCTCAGGACGTTCGCAGGAAGATGTATTAACAGAACTTCATGTTGGTGAAACTCAAGCAGCCATTGATGGACACATGAATGATAGCGGTGCATCCGCTGATGCCGTCGTTGAAACCATTGAGTGGCTGCGTGAAGCAAGCCAAACAGCAAGCGACTTGCAGCTGGAGATTACGGCGATAGTTGAGCACTTACAGATAGCGTAAGTACAGTCGCTTAACCAACCCACACGCGCGCGTTTTCGAACATCCTCAACCAAGGCCCATTCTCACCCCACTCCGGTGGATGCCATGAATTGGTTACGGTGCGAAAAACACGCTCTGGGTGCGGCATCATTATAGTCACGCGACCATCATCACTGCACAAACCTGTTATGCCATGCGGCGACCCGTTCGGATTCATTGGGTATCGCTCTGTTAGTTTGCCGTGATTATCAACATACGCCAATGCAATATGGGCGCTGTCCATATTTTCTTGCGATGCAAATTGCGCGTGCCCTTCACCGTGAGCAACGGCAATAGGTAAACGCGACCCCACCATATCGACAAAAAACAACGATGGCGACTCAAACACTTCCACGGTAGCGACACGCGCTTCGTATTGTTCACTGGTATTACGCAAGAACTGCGGCCAATGTGCAGCCCCTGGAATAAGTGTGCGCAAGTGAGATAGCATTTGGCAGCCGTTACAAACACCCAATGAAAAAGTATCGTTGCGTTCGAAAAACTGTTGAAATTCATTCAGTAATTTTTCACTGAACAAAATGGATTTTGCCCAGCCACCGCCAGCGCCTAGTACGTCGCCGTAGGAGAAGCCACCACAGGCAACTAAACCTTTAAATTCAGTCAAAGATACTCGCCCCGTGTGCAAGTCGGACATGTGTACATCAAAACAATCGAAGCCTGCCGTATCAAACGCCGCCGCCATTTCTATATGGCTATTCACACCCTGTTCTCTTAGTATCGCAAGCTTTGGTCGGCCCAACGCAAGCGCTGGTGCTAACAAGGACATGGCAGGGTCGAAACTGAGTTCTGGTGTAATACCAGGATCGTCTTGCTCTGCAATGAGTGCAAGTTCTTGCTCTGCACACTCGGGATTGTCGCGACGCTTTTGCATCTGATAACTGGTTTGCCACCATTGCACTCGTAGTTCAACAATCGGCTGCGAATAAAGCATTTCGTTCCCATGCCAAAGTTCTAAGTCGGGTGTGTCACTTAGCCCACCAATGGGGTGAATACAATCCCCTAGCCCTGCCATTTCAAATGCAGCCATCACAGTGGCGTAAGCAGATGCGCGCACTTGAATAACAGCACCAAGCTCTTCATTGAACATCGTTGCAATGGTGTCTTTCGGCAAGCTTTGAAGTTGCGCACGAACACCAATGTTTCCGGCAAATGCCATTTCAGCCAACGTGATAAATAGTCCGCCATCCGATCGATCATGATAGGCAAGAAGCTGATTGCTTTGCTGCAGCGCTTGAATAGCGGAGAAAAAACCTTGCAGATGAGCTGGTGTATCAACGTCGGGTGTCACGTTTCCAGTTTGACCAAACACTTGCGCAAGGCATGATCCACCTAATCTGTTTTTACCTGCCCCAAGATCGATTAGAAAAATTTCAGTATCACCCACATCGGTGCGCAATTGAGGGGTCAGTGTTAAGCGAATATCTTTTACCGGTGCAAAGCCTGTTATGACCACAGACATTGGCGATGTGACACTGTGCTCTTCATCGTCTTGCGACCAAACGGTTTTCATCGACAAAGAATCTTTGCCAACCGGTATGGCAATACCAAGCGCTGGGGCCAGCTCCATACCAACCGCTTCAACCGCATCGTATAAACCTGCGTATTCACCATCGTGAGCTGCTGCTGCCATCCAATTTGCCGAGAGCTTTACGTTGCCAATTTCACCGATGTTGGCTGCCGCTATATTCGTTAGCGCCTCGCCCATTGCAATGCGTGCAGAAGCCGCAGGGTTAATCAAAGCCAATGGGGTTCGCTCCCCCATCGCCATAGCCTCACCGGTAAAGCCACGATAGTCGGCAGCCGTCACGGCAACATCAGCCACTGGCATTTGCCATGGACCGACCATTTGATCGCGAACCACTTGACCCGTTACGGATCGATCACCAATAGTGATTAAAAAATTCTTCGACGCGATGCAAGGCAATTGCAGTAACCGCTTAACCGCGGTGTCTATCGTTATATCGCTGGTATCGAACTCTTTTGTAGCAAACGCGCGACGTTGTGCATCGATACTGACCTTCGGGGGCTTGCCCAACAAGACATCCATTGGCATATCAACAGGTGCATCGTTAAAGTGCGCATCATCAACAAGCAACATTGGTTCTGTCGTCGCCTTACCTACAACGGCATACAAGCATCGTTCACGTTCACAAATTTGTTTGAACTGATCAAGCTTCGAGGTATCGATAGCGAGCACGTATCGCTCCTGCGCCTCATTGCTCCAGATAGCTTTGGGCGACATGCCCGGTTCGTCATTTGGAATAGCACGTAAATCGAAATGTCCACCACGCCCAGCATCGTTAACCAATTCAGGCAAGGCATTTGAAAGCCCGCCGGCACCCACATCGTGCATTGAAAGAACCGGGCTTTGTTCTCCCAGTGCGATGCAACGATCGATCACTTCCTGAGCACGACGTTGCATTTCCGGGTTACCGCGTTGTACCGATGCGAAATCAAGTTCAGCTTCACTGGCACCACTATCCACAGACGATGCCGCCCCACCACCAAGACCAATGAGCATGGCAGGCCCACCGATGACAACGATGGCAGTTCCCGCAGGCACCGGTTTCTTATCGATGTTGAGTTCTCGAATATTGCCTAGACCACCGGCCAACATGATTGGTTTGTGATACCCACGAACTTCTGTGGTGTCGCCAAAGGCAACCGATTGGCAATAACTTCGAAAATAACCAGCCAAGTTCGGTCGACCAAATTCATTGTTGAATGCCGCCGCACCAATGGGCCCCTGCAACATGATGTCTAACGCGCTTGCGATACGGTCAGGCTTGCCAACCGACACTTCCCACGGTTGCGGCCACTCTGGAATTTCTAAGTTCGATACACTAAAACCACACACACCGGCTTTTGGTTTTGAGCCATTGCCAGTGGCACCTTCATCACGAATCTCTCCACCTGAACCGGTTGCGGCACCTGGAAATGGTGAAATTGCTGTTGGGTGGTTGTGCGTCTCTACCTTTATCTGTATGTGCGTAGGTTCTTCTGTGATTTGATAATGCGCATCGCTATTGGGCAACCAACGCTGCGCACGATAACCTTCTATAACCGCTGCATTATCGTGATAAGCCGACAAGACACCTTCAGGAGATATTGCATGGGTATGACGGATCATGCCAAACAGTGAATGCTCCTGAGCTTGGCCATCAATCGTCCAACTCGCATTGAATATCTTGTGCCTGCAATGTTCAGAGTTCGCTTGCGCAAACATCATTAGTTCAGCGTCGGATGGGTTTCTATTTAGCTTTGTAAAGTTCTCTGCTAAGTAGTCGATTTCGTCTGCCGACAAAGCTAAACCAAGAGACTGGTTGGCATCCACTAGTGCTGGACGACCGCCGACAAGTAAATCAATTCTGGTTAAAGCTTCCGGTTCCTGCCTTACGAATAAGTCGCCTGCATCGGGTGCTTGAAAATTCGCCGATTCGGTCATGCGGTCATGCAGAAGGATGAGCAACTGGGTAGTCTGAAGTTGCGTATCGGTGATACCTTCGAACCCATATTCAATCGCCCGCTCAACACGGTTAACGCAAGTGAGGCCGCAATTGTGCAAAATGTCGGTCGCTTTTGATGACCAGGGAGAGATAGTCCCGGTTCTGGGAGTCACCCAGACGGAGGAAGAATAGGCATCATTTTGCGCCGAATCAACATCAAGCAACGAATGGAGCTGCTCTATCTGCAGCTGAGATAGTTCTGCGTTGGTATCGACGAAGTACAGAAACCGGCTATGGATTCTGGATACGGAGGGACATTGTGTTTGCACGCTTTCTAAAAGGCGGTGCAGACGAAAATCCGATTGCGCTGGCGCGCCAGTAAGGCAAAGCATCGAAGGTCTCGTAATAAAGGCTTGCGAACAGCATCTTTCGAGAGGCAATGATACTGGATATGGTCGCAACTAGGTCAAACGATGCGCCAAAAAAAAGCCGATGCTTTCGCACCGGCTTCTTCTCGCGTTAGCCCATGGAACAGGCTAACTGTACAAACTGATCAAATATCAACCACTAAAGTGACTGAAGTTGCGCTGTCGCTCTTTGAAGCACCAAGCAATGTTGGGTCAGTAATATCCGTGTTGCCACGTGTTTGGTGAGTCAATTTAACAGCCATACGCTCAGAGAGTTTGAACGCAAGTCCTAAACCGAGCTCTGTATAAGTGTTGTCGCCACCCAAATCAGCACGTAGATCAGCATTAAACGTAACGTTGTCGTTAATACGGTTCAGGTAGTTAGCACCAACGTATGCGATACCACCACTAGCATCGTCACCCAAAACCACTTCAGTCGTCTTGTTACCAAAACCAGCTTCAGCCGATAGGAAACCTGATGCATTGGAGAAAAATTTGTGTCCAACACCAACTACTTGACGAGCAGAAAGCTTGACGTTTGCAGGCTTATCTTTTTCATAATCGATGATGCCGAAAAAGTAAGTGCGAGGACGCCAGTAAAAACGTGGCTGGTAACCAATCGCTAAGCGATCAGAGTTGCCGGTTTTTTCTAACGTGAATACTTTAACCTGTTGACCACCAACCGTAACTTCTCTATCGGTACCATCAGGATTTAGCGCTTGTACACGAGCTGTCGCGTCACCTTTGAAGTAAGAACCAAAAACTAAATGTTCCCACTTTCCAACTGTTTTGCCCAGTCGAATACTTGCGGTTATGTTACTAGCTTCAGTGTTACCACTTAAGCTGTTGGCACCAAGACTAGCGGTTCCGCTCCAACCTTGAATCACAGAATCAACAGCACTATCTTGTGCGTGAACACTGGAAACGGCGAGAGCACTGAAAACCACTGCAGCACCGATGTGCTTTGTGAATGTCATGCTTTTCATAGTTATTTTGTAAATCCGTTGAGTTCGAACGAAGGCCAAGTATATACAGTCAAAGGTTGTCGACACACTTAGCAGACAACTTCCACAATTTGTCACGATTGGTGCGACAAAATAATGACCCCGTTGTAATAATAAAAAAATCGATCAGGTTTTTGTAATACTTTTTAATGATAGCTGACGCTGGAAAAGTTGCTCACTAATTCAGCGTTAGCATGTTAAGCGTAATGATTACATGTACCGCCCGTTAGAAGTATCCACTTTTAAAAAGAATACAACCGCGTTGGAGTAATATTTACAAAGGACACTCCCAGCTTGCCTATTTCAAAAAACTGAATCTTATATATATACGAACCCCTCACATGCGTTCTTGGGGAACAAGACAAAAGCGTCAGCAAGAAAAAGTTGCTCAAAAACTGCTGTTTACAATAACTGCTGTTTATGTGACAACAGCTCAACATCTAATGGAATCGAATTCATCAATGAAAGCGGCACCGATGAACGAGGCACCGACCAGAGCTGCCTTCCTCATCAGCATGAGAACAGTGTTAATTTCATACAGAAAATAATTTGTTGTCACCGCTTACAAACGCCCTCTGGCTGTTAGTTGCACATGATGCAATTTTGAACAACTCCGGCGACAACCCACATTTCGAGCGAGTGGCCACACAAATGACAGCTATTCATTGAAATTTTGACCATCTGGCCGCATACTATATCTAGGTTAGCTTTTCCGGGGGAGACATGGTTTCGACGGGAGCGGCAAAACCTTAGGTGCATGCCGAGGCTCAGATTACCTCGTAAATCCAGCTGAAAACTTATAGTTGCTAATGATGACAACTACGCAATGGCTGCATAATTAGACTTTTATTAGTTTAGTTTTGTAGTTCTACCCCGTGCTAGATCTGCCTGTGGTTTTGGTCGGGGGCAACAGACGCAGGATCGCTTGAAGGGTCGTACTTACACCGGATGGCTAAACAAATAATGTACTCGCTGTTCTCTTTGGTGCTCGTCCTGCATTGAACGGCTAAAGCTAATGACGAAACTAAGCATGTAGTACCGACGGCGGAGTGCTTTCGGACGGGGGTTCGACTCCCCCCTCCTCCACCACTACCTACAACGTTTCAGGTTGTTTGTTATAACTTTGTTAGAAGATTGAATCAAAGGGCTCACTTAATTGTGAGCCTTTTTTCGTTGAGGCAGCTCACTTTCTACACACTCGAATCGATTTTCTTCAAACCTTTTTCAGTCTGCTTTAGAGAGGTTTTGACCTGCTTGATATCGCCCGTTAATTTCAAGTCCTCAGGCCTGGTTCCGCTGATGTCGACCATGGCTTTACGAACTCGCTTGCCAACAATCTCAGCCGTAGCTTCTGCACTTGCTTGGCCTTTGATATTTTCGCTCTTCATCTTCAATTCGGTTTGAGTGACCCGGAACAGATTTGCAGCGAGTTCCTCTTTACCCATAAAGTCAAGCAGAGACCGATTTTTCTGCTTAAGGCCTTTGTAGGTCTTTAGCTTGTTGAGGTCCATGTTATACATGCCTCTATAGCCAGCGTTGTGGAACAATGCGAAGCCTTGGCCCTGCACTCCGGCTTTTTTTGCTGCAGCCCCCAGGCCTTTCTCACGCTCAGAAATCTCACCCCTAATCTGCACTCTTTCGACTTCATCAGTATCGTCCACATAACGACGTATTGTCTCGGCGGTTGCAGCGAAATAGGCTTGGGCGCGGGCGACTTCGAGTTTACTCGTGTCGCCATTCATCGCCACCAGATAACAAGCGAACCGCGACATCTTGTAATCCGGGCAGGACTTGCCATCAATCTCGGTTTGTACCTGCTGGAAATTGTTCTGCACATCTATATCGAGAGTCATGCACGTGGCGATGGCCTTGTTTATGGCCTTCTTAAATGGCGTAAAATTCTCGTAGCCGAGCATGGCCATGTACTCACGCGCATACCAAAAAGTAAAACCGTTCTCCTGCGAGAGATCGTTAAAGCTGAGAAGTTCGTCTTCAAAATGAAAAACGTCGACGCTGTTCAGGTCAATATCGCCTGTATCGGTCATATCTGACTACCCCTGTATTGATTGGTATTCGGACAAGTGTAACAGCTCGACTGCTTATGATCAGTGCACCATACTAGTCAGTTATGATCTACAGCGCATTGAATTAGCTTTACTTGACCACATACCGGTGACCGATCTGAACCACCAAGCCATCGGCTTCAAGTTGTTTTAGTCGTTTATTGATCTTGGTCTGATCGACATTATTTTTGGAATTGACCCAGCCGAGAGTTTTGTTCCATTCGGTTATTGGTTCATGTGGTTTTCTCAACATCACGCGAAGCAGTTGTTTTTTCTCTTTTTCGACCTGCTTTTGTTCTGCGTTCATATTGCTGTTTGGGATTTACGAATGGCTATATGTATCGCATACTTGGCACTGACGAAAAGGCTGCGCGGAAGCTGCGTCTGCTGCGAGCGCAATGCCAAATGTGATAAGTCCAAAGAATATCTTCTCAGGTGCACTATGGAACTTTCTACCATTGCTGATATCGTGCAGTGTTTCTCGGTTGCATGTTTTGCAGTATCTTCGCTCAGTCAATTAAATTCTCCGTGCGGAATTGGTGGTGCTATTCAGTAAGATACATTTCAGCGCGTGACTTCGACTTAAAGCCTCGAAGGTTTTCACGGCCAGATTCAGGCGGAAATACAACGTCCCACGTGCGCTTGGTGCTGCGCCTAATAATTTGCGCTAAAGGCTCGCCAGCAACGCAATACGAAACCACGCGTTCACCGCTCTCGCACATCCATATTTGTTTTGTCAGTTTCATAGTGGGGTTAATGATCGGCTCTAGCTGCAATGGCCTGCAACTGCTTTTCAAGGGAATCTTTTTCAGCCATCAAAACTCTGATTCTGTCACGCGCTAATGTGCAGACAAATTCATGGTCTAGCTGGTCGCGGAAAAGCATTCGCACCATGTTTGCAGCCATTTCATCTGGTATTTGCGGGCCAAGCATATTAGCCCTTGTCCATTCTCGATCTGTCATAGCTTATCCGGTGTGGGGGGGGCTTAATGTTGATGTTTGTGTGGCTGGTTAAAAACACGCTTATCCCATCGCTTGATTTCCAGTGGTCTGTCGTAATGATCTGGCTCTGAAATGTTACTTCGCTCGCATTGCCGAGTACACCATTTGTTTGGAAAATCAGAAACGCTTAATGGCTTGGCAAAAGTACCCTCGTAAGTTTCTGGATCGGCAGGAGCGTCACCCAACTCGCCATCAGACAGATAAACAATGTCATCCACATCGTCTGACAATTGCTCTCTCGGTCGTGCAGCAATGCCCCATGCTTTAGCGCAGTTGCCATCGCAATTAACCTTGGCTCTTTGGCCAAAAAATGTAACTTCAGATTCAGGCATGTTCGATTATCCGGTTAAGTGGGGTTAATGTTGAGGCGAAGGAAGCAGTCGAGCGGCGTCCGTTATTGCGTTCGATGCCAGCTCGCCCATTGTGCGACCATCGGGCAGCATAAGAAACTCAAAGTACGCTGTTCGAGCACCACCAATCGCTAGACGGATAGCGCGACTCTTAACGTCGTAATACAACATTGTCGCCGCTTGTCTTTCAGCAGCTTTAACGTTGCCGGCAGATGATTCCAATACAGGCCAAACAATGCGGAACCTATCGCCATCAACAGCAAATTCGATCAGGTATGCAGCTTGCCCGTTATTCGTTCCTTTGGCAGTAGTACGCACCTCAGCACCATTGGCAATAAGAAACTCAGAGGCCTTTTCGAGAAAGTGTCCAGGTGATTGCTTGGACGTTTTCCAGTAGTTCAAATCTTCTGCGTATGGCTGCATTGTTCGTCCGGGGGTTATGAGGTGTAAATGGTAGCGACCAAAAGCGGCTCGTTTCCGTGTTCGTCGGTATCTTCAAAAGACAGGCTTTCACCACCATTGTCGTTAGTCGCCCAATGCAAAGGTACTGGCTCGGAATTAACACCTTCTATCGGGTCGCATACTTCTGATCGTTTGCCGTCATAGGAGAAAGCAACCAGCAAGTCAGGGTTCAATTTAGATAGCTTATCTATTAGCTCTTTGACTACCATTAGTTTCTCCGTGCGTGGGTTATGTTGTCTCAAACTTTAATCGACTATCAAATAAAGTTTGATGTCATTTCGGCTCAAAAACAAAAGTTTGAGAGTGCGTTGGTTATGTAGGTTGACAAATATCGTCTAATTTCGGTTTTGGTTGCAACGTAAGCCGCGCAACCAAACAAGAAAATTCTCTCTATTTGTCAACTGGCCTTAATGTTGTTAGGTGCCGGTCTCTCCCGACTTGTCACGTCCGCGAATACTAAGAGAATAGTTACGCCCCTCGCATCGCTGCTATCTTACCGGCCTCCGACGTTCCAACCTGATACCTCTAATAGCTAAGGGTGTGCGCATAGCTGCCTTCCGCGCACACAAAATCGATTGTTTTACTACAGGCCAGCCAGCCAACCGCAGCGATTTGATGTAGCCAGAATAACAACAATTCTTGACCTTTGCAAGTAATAAAGTATATACTTAAAATATGACGAATAAGAAGAAACGAGGCCGTCCAGCTGTTGAAGATAAGCAGGAAACAGGTTCTTATATTAAGTTCAGCGAAGATGATTTACAAGAAGGTAAGAACGCTGCAAAATCAGAAGGCTACACATTCTCAGGTTGGGTAAAAATGCTAATTAAAAAAGAAATCAAGCGGATTAAGAGGCGTAAGAAATGAATAAGAAAGCGTGTGTTTACGATATTGTCTTGAATGGCGGTGTTATCTACATCGGCATGACATCGCAGCCGCTAAAAAATACGAGGTGCATGTTCAAACGATCACGCGCCGATTGAAACAGTATGAAGACGAGCAGAGTAAAAAGAAATGAGCGATGGAACTATAACTATAACGAAAATGGTCGCGACAGATAATTGTATCCGCGTAACTATTCGCTTGCCGGATAGATCAATCAATGCAGAGCTTTCACTGGATAATTTCGCTAACGCCTTATTCGGATTATCAGATGTCCCATGCGCTACTAAGGTTCGCATGGGCAAATTCAACGGAACAAACAAACCTATCATTGGGGAGTCTAAATAGCATGGCAACAATACCTACAAGTGAAGGCGGTTTAGCTTGGAACGTTCAGCACGGCAACGAAGAAGATGCCGACTGGGTGCAAGCCGTTGCGCAATTGCCCGATGGTCGTAGTGTTTCTGTGTTCGGCCATACTGATGCAAAAATGGAAGGTGAATGGATGGGCACCGTGTCAGATGGAAAGACGCACGGCAACATGGGCTACGCTGACGGCACTCCGCACATACGCAAGGCGCTGAGATACTTCGCGCAAAAACTAACACCCGTAAAGGAGTCACCATGAAAATATCTTGCACTGACTGCAAGCATCACACTTCAATTATGCTTATGGATTGTTGCAAATTAAAAATGAGAGTAATTCGAGGTGTTAAAGAAACTGAATACGTCGAATGCGAGATTATGCGGAAAGACAATTCTGATTTTTTGTCGGTGACTCCGCTTTGCGGTCCTGAAGCTAATTTGTTTGAGAAAAGATCATAAAGGAGTCTAAATAGAATGACCGATAAAATCGTATTTTACAAAGTCTATCAAGACAAGAACAACATCGACGGGCAACATTATGTTGATACGCTGGAACTTTAAACCTGAATAACGAGGAATCAAAATAGCCCACCCATGCAATAAGGGTGAGCCGTCGTATTAAGCCGCTGACAAGTATCTATTGCCTGACGCGACTACCAAGTGATGTGATTCTAACAACGCCGCCCTGAGCCTCTGGGCATCGTTTGCGTTTATCCGGTACCGGTTACGCGCAAACTTCAAGGTTAACGATTCAACTTCACCGTTCTCGATGTCGCGCTCTGCTCTCGCTATGACATCGGCAAGGTCTGAATCTACACCGCTTGCAACTTCGGCCGGGCTCTCGACTTTTTTCTGGTCACCCTCGATGCCGGCTTTGCTTTAGATTTAGGAGTATCACCAGATGGTAAGCCAACTCGAGCCGAACCCAGTGTGATCAAGTGCGGAACGATCGACAGCGCCCACGCCATAACCTTCCAAAGATCGGTCGATGATTGACCAAAGAATGATTCGGATACATTGTCAGCGCTGATCTCAGCAGTTGATACCTTTAAGCCGTCGCGACGTACACGCTCAGCATCGCGCTGGGCTGTGATCGTTCGGACGTTTGCCTGGGCTTGCTCTCGATCGGTCCTGCAGCCAGCACAGGCGTTTGCAACGACCTGCTTCCAGAACACCAGGTCAGCGTTGTATTGCTCGATGTTGGCTTGAGCTTCTTTGTATTCAGGGCTGTCGAGTGTCTCCTGACGCACTGTGCTCACCTCTCGGCTATCCATGGCAGTAAGTGACAATTGAATTGATGTGCGCTCGATGAGTATCACAGCTAGAACACAGAGAAACATTCGGCCATATCTGCCCGCCTCCCAGTTGCGCTCAGCGACAACAGTCAGAGCAAGCGATGCAATCAGGATCACCCCCACTGCCCCAACGAACCAAGCTAGTTCAAATGTGGTGGCAGCTTTGGCCCATACAACAGAACCGGCCTGCATGAGCGACACAGCGACGCATGCGTACTTAATAAAGGATAAATGGCGTTTTTCTTCTGGCGCAAGTAACTCGCGCACACTACTATTGATATTGGTCATGATCGCTCCGTTTAAGCGGTTGTGGAATGACCGTGGTGAGACACGGTCGTTTGGGCCTACTTCGGTAGGCTCGCCACCTATTCAACGGCAGCTTTCATGCCTACCTTAGAGGTTTTCTGATTTGTGGGAATATTTCGAGGAATATTATGGCCATGAAAAGCAAAGCTCCCTGCCCCGCTTTTAGCTCAATATTTTGTGAAGTGAGTCTGATTAAATCTTTAAGGTCAGTAGTTTAGGCAAACATGTGCCTGATTGAACGCTAGCGATATTTGCTAAGCGAGATGTTGAGTAGTTGTGATCGACGCAACCAGTTGATCAACATCGGCCTCATTGACATTGCAATAACCAGTCGTGCTGGCTGTGCCAACGTTATTGGTTTGCGTCAATACACCAGGGCTATTTTGTCCGACGTGCGTGCCGCCAGTGTTCATCTTGATCGGTACCGCGCCATCTAGAACGCAACCATCGACCGAAATAGTATCGTTCGGTCCCTCAAAATGCGGATATATATCGAATACATTGCCACTGGCGATATTTGTGCAAACCACATTCTTAATCGTTGTGCCACCGATACCGCCCGATATAGCATCACCGTTAAATTCGCGAGTCGTAACACCATCAATGAGACCATTCTGAATGGTTATATTCGCATCATAATCAACGCCCGTGCCGCGATCATCTAGCGGAAGCGTAATAGCGCCCTGTGACTTAACACTGATCGTCTTGAATACAAAGTTTTTAAGTGTGATATTGCGTGAATCTCGCTTCATGTCGACCGCCTCACCAAACGTGTTCGATATGAACAACCCATCAATATCAACGCCATCAGCGTAGTTGCCTGTTCCGCCTGTCGCGCCTTTACCTATGTATATACCTTCGCCCTGGCCGTCGGCGGCTGCCGTCGCCACTTTATCGATGACCATGTGACGAATAGTTGTGCTTGAAACGTTTGGCCCACGTAGCAAGCAACCGATGAACGTCGCCTCCTCGATTTTTATATTCTTAAAATGCACACCCGAAACCGACCCACCATTAGTAATGATGCCCAGCGGAAATCTGGCTTTTGATAGCTCTAAGTTTATTATTTCGACGTCGCTGACTGCGGCTGTTGCATTAAAGTCAATGAGATGATTGACAAAGCTTGAGCTGTCCACAAGCGAAGTCGCATCACCAATTAATCGCGCGCGGTTGTTCGGATCGCAGTAGATTTTGAAGTTCCGCTGTGTTCGGATTCTAATGCTATTAGCGCTATCGACACTGTGGTCGCCACCCGCCAATTCGTATACAGCGCCACCATGATCGGTAAGGCTGTCTATTTTGCTCTGCAGTGCCGATGTGCTGGTGAATGTTTCCGCTATTGTTGGCTCTGTGAACACCGGCTTTGTATAGCTATTCAGTAGATTCGCCATGCTAAAACCTAAGCATGCGTCAACAGCAGAACTGGAGACCGCTGCGCTCACAGTCATTTGATGGGTAGTCACACGGCCTTCGTCGTAGTTTTCCTGTGGATCGTCAGGCCACACATTGCTCACTGGCGGCCAAGTAATGCGAATCCAATACGTACCGTTAGGCAGGTATCCTGTCGACCACTGTGAATCAGTTTCTGTCAGGCCTTCGCTGTCGTACATATCGCCTTGGGCATGGATTAGCCCGGGGTCACTCGAATGCACCTGAATATCAATTCTTCTGTCCCAAATCCAATTAAAATCAATAGTGCTATTGGTGTGCACCTCAGAGAAATCGGGGGATGTGAACTGCGGGCCGCTGGATGTTCCAGCACGCACAAGGCTTTTCACCCCATTTATGGACACCCACTTTTTGCGCTGAGCTGCACCCACGCCAATAGCGATCTGAAACTGCGCATCATCCGGCCAGCCAGCAACTTGAGCAGCGCTCTGATCAATTACCCAACGACTATTGACAACTGAAAACGGAATCGTGTGCAGCACTGTTGTTAAGTCAGTCGACTTGTAAACCAACAAATTTGCAGTAACGCCATCAATTGCGTTGACCGAGCCGGGCAAATAAAACCCTTCAGTTCTTGGCATGGTATTCACCCTCTAGACTGCCATGGACAATATCGATCAATTCTTCGTCCGATCCCCCTAAGCGCGCCTGTATTGCGCTCAGCAGGCTCAATCGCCACTCGTATGCATCAACGCTAACGTTCGATGATCGTCGCCCGTGCTCCGCATGCTGTATCAACTCAGTGATAACAATTGCCTTATCCTTTTCTGTGACCATTGGTGTGTTTCCATCGGGCAAAAAAAAGCCCCGACTAGCGAGGCTTGTTGTTTTAGATTGTTGGGCGTTGTTCACTGCTGCGTATCCAAATACGCTTCGTTAATTAAAATATCATCGCGGCGCAGTGTTTCAGAATCGATCACTTCCCGGCTTTTGGCCTGCTGCGATCTGGCTAGATCCCAAGGCGTGACATCCTTCATTAGCAGATAGGTTGTCTTGTACTCGATATAAAGCGGGTAATACAAATCAGAATTAATCAACTCCGGCTGGCCTGCAACACCTACATCTGGTACTTCAGCTAAGAATCTATCTGCGCAAAGCGACTTCAGAGCAAATGCTTGACTACGGTCTTCGATTTTACGAAGACCAATATGTCCAGTCGCCGCCGCTTGTGCCTTGGCTTTCCGAACGTCGGGATCAGCTTCTAAATCTTCGGCCGTGTCGATCTCTTCGAAGCGTTCTCCGGGCTGTAGATTCTCGTATCCAAACCCATATCCGCACAGCTCACCTTTATCATTGAGAATTTTGTACCGATCGCCTTTCATCAACCTTGACTCGGCGCAATAAAATCATTGATCACAAGCTTGGTGTTATGCGCAAACAAAACAAACTCCGTGGCAGATTGCTCTTCGGTTGGAGTGTTATCAGTGGCGCCTATCCCAATTGCCAGAATAACTTTGTCGTAGTCGTTGATCGCCTCTTCGTCCGCGTTCCATGTGATGACTCGACTGCCAGATAGGTAGGTCGACTGCGCCCATCCAAGCTCGTAGTAGTCGTATGTGCCTGTGCCAGCTATCCGCATTTTAAAATATCCAAACAACCCGGTTTCAAGCGCCGACGAACTCCCGTTGTTATTCATACGGCCGCGGGCCATCACACTGCCATAGGCAGTAAGGCGTTTGCCTCTAGGGATGAATCTGTCCAAGTCCTGCACGTCTCTAAGATAACGCCTTATCTCATCTTCACCCGCGACATTAACGATCGATATATCAACGTTATACAGTCCCGCTTTGTAGTATGTTTTTTGATCGGTTACAGTAGTGAATGTCAGCTCTTTTGAGTAATGCGCTTGGCACTCAACGTTAGCCAACGTGAATTGACCCGATGTAGCTCTGACTACTAACTCAAGCGTGAAGTGATCAATCGATTCATGATCTGGGTAGTCTTCAAAATCGATGAGAAACGAAGCTGTCTTCCATTCGCTTGATTGCTGAGACACCCACAGCTTCTTCCCACCCGCACTGGGGTTGGTATCAACCACCATCCGCAGCGAGCCGTCCGCCAATGTCTGGTAACCGCGAAGCCTTGGCGCGGCACCCTCGAAGCCGTTATCACTTGCCACAAGCGATGACTTGAACAACCATCGAATCAATACACGAGCATCAGTGGTGTTTTCAATTAACTGATAATGATAAACCCTGTTCCTAAGATCGAGGCCCGACGCGTCGATCTGCATCGCAGCGCCGCCACTTGGGCCACCCTCTGGCAGTATGCGCATCCATGAAACATCAGGCTCTTCAGGTAGGTATAGAAAGCTCATAATTCGTAAGTGAAACTCAATTGCGCCTTTGTGGAATCATCACCATTATTGAAATACAACGATGCACTCAAACCCAACTGATCATCCTTGCTTGCCGGCACCTGAGCGGAAAACGATCCCTCTGATTGGACGGTAATCACAACGACATAACCGTCGCTTAGAGAAAGCGTACCTTGTCGGCCTTGCTCTATTACTACGGATACGTTGTCCTGATGAGCTGTGCCAGAAACTATACGATCGGCACCGCTACTAATCAGCGTTATTCCAAGCTGGCCAGAACCGCTTTCTGAGGCGGTTGTAAATATTCGCGCATAGGATGACGAGCGATTACCGCTAGTTCCAATATTCCGAACCACTATGCTGTACGTCGTGCTTGGGGTTCGGCCGGTGATCACGTACGGTGATGTTGTTGGGGTCGCTATGACTTCGCCATCAAGCAAAATTTCAGCACTAGCGATGTTGTCCTGATCTGATGGCTGCGCAAATGTGACAGTGATGCTATCTGATGTTCCAGATATTGTAACGATAACAGGTGGTTGAACCGTTTCATCCGAGGTCGTTGTTCCCGACGCAATATACTCACCCTCTAGAACCCCTGTGGCGATGAAAAGGTCTGATAGATCTTCCGCAGCTTTGTCCAACGCGTTGAATGGCTCTAAAAATCCATTACGAGTCGCACCCCAGATCTTGTAACCCTGTTTGGATTTCGCAAACTTTGTTTCGTTCGTTAGATTCCTACCAACAGCTGCGCCCTGGTACCTGAACATCCTATCCTCGGCTGCAGTCTCGCCAAGAATCCACTCGATACCCGTTGCTTCGTCAATCCAATGCGTACCCTCTGCCTCATTTACGGGTCTTGTCGCAGATAGAATCGATTTTGTTGTGCCTTCTGCACGGTAAAGCAATATAAGATTTTTGTAATCACTCGCGGTACCGGCCCAAACAACCGGCTGCCAAATGTTGTTGTCGTCCTTAATCCATGCAGGCGGTTGAGCGTTGGTACCATCCAACTCAATCTGAGTGATGCCCAGATCGCCTGGTAAGCCTTCTGAGGACGGTGGAGGTGATGGTGGTATCGATGTGCTCGTGCTGATGATCAGTTCGATTTGACCACGCTCTTGCCTCAAAGAGCTAACAGTCTGGTAGGACGGATTGGTTCGTCGCTCAGTTACTGCAGGCACCGGCGAATACATCGCACGAGCTGCTGACAACGCAAGATTCCTTCGCGCCGGCACTTCGTGATAGCTGTGTAGCAAATCAGGCACGAGTGCAAATGCCAATTCTAGCGGCCATCTTGTATCTGTCGCATTTGATCGAACACCCGGCTGGATCACTTCGCCCGTAAAAGCTTTAACGCGATCAGGCCCCATGTCAGGCAAAGGCGCTGCAGGATCGTCCATAATCCAAACGAATGCACCTGGTGGTGTTCGACCCGGAGCACCACCAACAAGACCGTAATCATCGGCGGGGACACTGGCGTTGTCTTTGCCACTAATGTTGATACCGCCAGCGCCATCCCACCCACCACCTCGTGACCAGAATTCGAGACCCATTGTTCCCCACTCCCCATCCGCCCCATCAGCTACATGAGTGGTGGTAGGTACTGGAACACCACCCCTTCCACTGTGATCACTTGAGGTTCGGGCTGCAAAACCATCCAGATCCGGATCGTGATAATCAACACCTGCACCACCTGGTGAGCCGCTGCTCGATAGGTCTGCTGGGATTCCCGAGAATTGATTGTTATTTAAAGACAATTCGTACGAAGGTATTGTTTCGACCGTTGCAGGCGGATTGGTTACACCTTGCGTCGGCGAATAAGTGAAATCCCCTTTCGCGTAGATCTGGGCATCACCAAGTGGTTTACGGTCAAAGCGCTGCGTATTCACAAAGCCACCAGCACTGACTGGGCGGCCAAAATAACCAGGCTCTCCAGTGGTGGCTGGCCCTGCTGATGACGCTCCATTTCCGCCCCTATGGATACCCATGCCTCTAAGCTCGAAGGGGTTGGCAGATTGGATGATAAATACGCCGAGCACACACAGCTGGAACTTGGGGCCACGAGATGTAAAGGTGCAAGAGAACGTTGGCGATAGTCTTAAATTACCTTCGTAATAATACTTGCCAGGTGCAAGTGAATGAACACCGGATAGCACTCCACCAGTAATCGGCAGCACATCAGCCAGATTAATTGCGCCACGCTTGAACTCGGTATCAGGTATATGACTGGTAAGCCTGCTGTTCTCTCGCTGGATAGCTTGGCCTGATGTGCCCCAAAGAAAATATCTGATTTTTCGAGTAGAAGGATTGTATCGACGACCAATAACAAGAAACGTGCGGTCCAGATTCAATGCGGCACCGGTTGAATCGTCAATGATCACACCACCATCCAACGTCAATCGAACCAGTGTGCCCGTGCTGACCCAGCGCATTGATGTAATGGCGTCAAATGATATCGTGGTCGTTGGGTTGCTCAGTCGCTCAGAGGCCGATACGATCGCACTGCGCACCTGTGGCGTTGTATAGGTTCCAGTATGGACCGTCGGCAATTCAAGCGTATAAGAACTTGATGCGCCATGCACTGCCGTTGATATCAGGTCGCGCTCGACCGTGATGTTTGCATAGTCCTTGGTTAACGGGTCATAGTCCCATTTAGCGGTGATGGTGTCGGCCAGATCGCTTTGATTGACTTTGAGCGGTGAAAGCGTCGACAGATCAATATTGGTTGCATCAAAGACAACTGATGCGTCGGCTTCGGGAGCGGCATGCGGGACTGGCTTTAAAGTGAGCTTGCCTTTATTGCTAATTCTGAACACTGAATTATTAGCGCGAGGCAATAAATAGGTTTCATAAAATGTCTTTGCTTCTTGTTCATCAGGCTCTTCGACCTCGACAGTACTCTCGCCAGCAGCATCACTGCCGATTGAAAACGGATCGACGTAATCAATATCTATTTCAGGCGACCAGTGTGCCGGGGCTACACGACCGTCGAACGTTCTGCCGACAGTTGCCATTAGCAGAGCATCGCGCACGTCTTCTTGGTAATAGACAAATTCTTTTACCTTTTGGTTGTTCTCGATCGGAGATGTCGATTCAACCTTGATGAACGTCTCTTCTGTCGTGCCAAACAACCCACGATCTAATACCACGTAGGTGTAAACATCATCTGAGACTCGAATGCGCTGATTGTACGACCAGATCTCTCCATCATCACCAAAACGCATGTACCCAACAAAGTTGTTGGGGTAGCGGTTGTCGTTTGGTCCACGTGCAAATCTGAAGTCATCATCAGCTGTGCTAGCAATGTCAATTAATTTTTGTCCGGTGCCGACCGATTGCGTTAACGTCCATTCTTTGGTTTCGAAAATTGTCTTGGTGCTTTCTCGAGACACATCGACCAAATTCAATATCTTTGTTTTACCTTCCTTGGTGTTCTGGTACCCATCGAGAATGAAGGTATAAATAAGATGCTTCTCATCCATCGGTTCATCTGGATCGAATGCGAATATCTCGACCCTTGAATGACGAGAGCCGGCACCCGCTACTAGATTATTGCCAAACCGATTCGCCATATCGTAATCAACATCCACCAGCTTTAAAGTACAGCCCGTAATCGTTGCAACGTTACTCTGAACACCTGCATTCTCAGTTATAGCGCTAATGCCATTGACCGCTATTCGAGCACTCGAGATGGGAACCCCACCAATCAGATCTAGACCTGTTTTCCTCGGTATCAGAACCTGCTCACCATTGCGCCATGTCAGACGAACAACATGCGTGTGGCCTTCCGTTTGTTGGGGTTGGTATCGAGGCTCATAAGCACCGAACGATAGACCGACAGACCGAGTAAAGCCCATTACACTATCTCGCCATCTTGAGACGCGGTAACTTGAATTACGTCAGTCAAATCAAATTCGCCATCAGAGTGCACACTTATCTGGTTGCCGCTGATACCGCTGATAGTGACGTTTATGCCAGCAGGCACATTCGCATCAATGACCTCAAACTCGAATCGGTACGGAAAGCCAAGCGGATTCGCAGTAACTATGCAACGAACACTTGCAGGGGCGCCGACTAAAGCAGCTTTGGTGTGCGATATGCTGAATTCGAATGTTTCGTCGAAAGTTAAATGCTCGACTGGGACAGGCTCTGATACAGCGGCCGTTGGCACCCCAGCGATACGCATTGGGAAATTGTCTGGGTTGTCCGTTATTAATGGACGAGCCTCTACCCAATCAACCTCGAGGCTGACCGTGTCGTTATGCGCTGGCAAAGCTCCACCTGCATCAATAATCTGCTTTGCCAAATCGCGGGGATATTTTCCATTACGTGCAAGATTGATGATTATCGCGTGACACATATAGCGTGTTGAACTGTCAGCATGCTGCTGACGTCCTAACACTTTCGCGGTGTGCGTGCTGCTCATAACAGGGTCAAATTCTTCGCCCGCTTTTGGCTCATATATTGGAAGTCCATTTCTTATTTCATCTGGTGTATCAACAACATGGGTATAAACACCGTCGACAAAAAACGCTATTTTTTCTGGGAAGATATCCCAGCCTGATTCTCGCCAAACTGATCGAAGGTCTTTACCTGTCTGTATCGTTAGCGGATATTGAACGCTGCCATTATCTGGATTGCTTCCTGGTGGATGCGTGTGCACAGTTTGGTGGATCTTGGTTTCTGATTCGCCGAAATTCTCATCTCCATCAATCTCAAAAAACTGGCCACCGCCGTTAGGTCTCGCTGGTCTGTAGGTAGTATTGCCATCGCCGAAAGGATCGCCATTGATATCACATCCGTAAGGGATATCCATGAGCGACCAGAGAGCCGCTGGGAATATCGCTTTTCGTTGATTGATGTCAGCATTGTTTCCAACAGCACCATAAGGTGTTTTAACGCGGGCCCGAAATCGCCCAAACGACATAGCAAACCGACCATATGTTGATAGCATCCCTGATACATAAGGAACCTGCTTGTCAAACAGAAAATCCTTCAATGTACCATCAGGATTAAGCGTGTAATCCTTAACGCGCGCGTACTCTTGCTCTGCTGCACCTGATACAAGGCGAGATTCAATCTTCAATACGCTATCGCTAGCCGTTATGGGATTCATCGTGCTAGGCACAGCTTTGCGAGTGTCTGGATAGACCTGATCCTCGCTATTGATTCCAGCGTGCACAAAGTTGTGCCCGCTAGCTGGGTTCTCGTCAGAGCCGTAAATAAATCCGTTCTCTGTCATGTTGGCGTGCATAAAGCCAAGCTTCCATTTGCCGGTTCTATTGCCCGCAGCGCTGCTAGTTTCTAAATCAAGGGTATCGAAATCATCTCGAAAACCATCGCCAAAATGACCCTCAATTAATATCTCTGCGCCAACAACAGCTGCATCACTTAATGGCATGTGTACACCCTATGCACAAATTCATCAGTAAATTTTGCATCTAGTCGACCACCCTTAAATTGAATGTTGTAGAGAATTTTTGCCGCTGGCCTTTTCGAATTAGCTCAGATGATGGATTAATTAACTTGACGTTCTTAACGTCATCGATGCCGCCGATATTGGTTGCAACGAGCAAAGCCACCCGCCCACCAGCCATAGACTGGAAAAACTCTTTAAAGTCCAAGTGCTTTGACAGATTCAGATCGCTGATCTCATCACGATGGCCATGGAGAATATTAATCACCGTGATACTGATCTCTTCCCATTGCTCCAGTAAGGTTGATTCAAAACCACCCTCATATCGGGCATCAGATCGATTGTACTTATCGACCGGTGGGTTCATATTTCGGGCTTCTGCAACGAGAATCGCACCACCACCAATCCTCTCATCGGCTATCGGCGACTTCGATACCTCGTAGTGAATATAAAATGGATTGAGGGTCATGTTCTGAAGTCCTCATAGTCCAAGATATTGGTGGTAACTTGCACGTTAGGACCAAAGTCAACACGCTTAGCATCGATGTCAGCCTGCAACTCAGCTGCTGCCCGCGATTCTCGATTTTCTGTATCACTTGTTCTGAAGTAGGCGTTGTATATGACTGAAGTGGTGTTCTGCTGCTCTTCTGTGGTCGCGGCTGTGGTTGCGGCTGTTTCTGAATCAGTTGCAGTTTCAGCGACCCCTGAAGGTGGTGAGCTAGTTCCGCTACCACCGCCAACCGCTTCGTTGATCAGTGCACCTGTGTAAGCGATCGCAACGCCCGCGGCGACAGCACCAAAGCCAGGCCCGCCGATACTGTTGCCCCATTTGTACGCACCAATGACCGCCTCTTTACCTTCTCGGACCATGCGAACAGCCACAAGGCCTTTGTGTATTGCGTCGGCTGCTTGTGATTGCTCAGCAAAGTACGCTATGCCCTCTTCAACGTATGACTTTCCGGCCTTGAGTTGAGCAGCTTCGAGACGGTTTGCTTCCGCATGGCTGCGCTCTATGAGCGCTAATTGTTTGTCGTAGTAATCCTCGTTTGAGGCTTTCTTGATAGCATTAATTTCAGCAGTGCGAGAGACATCATTAGCTGCTATCGAATCTAAAAACTCGTTTGTTGCTTGTTGGCGTTCCAACAATATTTGATCTTCGGACAGTCCAGCTTCACGGATGCGCTCAAGCTTGGATTCTTGTATCTGCTTTTCTCGTTCCTCAGCTCTTTCCGCTGCTTCAAGTTCGCGTTTTTCCTGTTCAGCAAGTCGTGTAACGCGAGCAATTTCCTGCTCTCGATCACGCTCGGCTTGTGCTTCATCTCGCTTTGCTTTAGTAGCGGCTGCCTTCTGCGCTCTTTCTTCAGCCCTAGCAGCAGCTTCTGCGGCCCTAGCCTCACTCTGATCTGTCAAAGATGATGTGCCGCCAGATGTATCGCTCCCTGCTCTAGCATCACGCGCCGCACGACCCTCTTCGATCGCTTTGGCGTTCGCAGCAGCCTCCTCTTCATAGAGTTGGCGGCGGGCTTTCAATTGCTCACTGAATGCCGCTTCATTGACCTGGCCCGCGAGATTGTCATCTAGTTGTTGCGCAGCCTGGGCGGCTCTAACCACTTCCGCAGCCGAATCTTCTGTGCCTTTGAAAAAATCAAATATTTTCGCATCAATCGCGCCCGCCTTCGCAAATAACAAGTTGACAAAATCAAAGGAATTATCCAGTCCTTGGAAAACGTCGCCAATAAAGCCAATTACCTCGATCAATCCGTCTGCCAATCCATTGGAAGTACCGCGTACATTACCGATCGCTTCATCGACGGCAAAAACTTCATCCAATACAGACCTGATAGCCGGAGCCATCTCCGCTAGAAACACTTGCTGTGCACCTGTGGCGTTTCTTTGCACTCGCTGAATAGCATCGTTCATCTGCTCAACGTTCTCGACATCGATCTCAGTCAACGCTATGCCAAGATCTCGCATTTCCTTTTCAGCATCATTTATTGCTGAGCTGGTTAATCGAAGCAAGTTCGTGCCGCGACTGCCAAAGAAATCCTCTGACAGTCTCAGCTGATCATTGCGGTTGCCAACGTCAGCGAGCGCATCACTAATTCTTTTAAATTGCTCATCAGGTGCAAGCTTATTGAGCTCCTCAACACCAATGCCAAGCTCTGCAAGTGACTTGACAGCAGCACCGGTACCATTATTGGCATCCGACACAGCAGCCGTCATCTTTTTTAATGATTTTTCTATCAAACCAAGCGGTACATCAGCCCTCTCTCCAGCATCCTTCATTGCTTGTAAGGAGGTGACGCTTATGCCCAACACCTCGGACATCTTGCCGATCTCATCAATCACAGGGCCTTGCGTGGCTAGAATCGCTGTGAAAGCACCCACACCTGCTGTCGCCAATGCTGCAAAGCCACCTACCGCCAATGCAGCTGTGCGCTTATCTATTCGATCAATACTGCCTAAGAACGACGTGCGGCCGGTTTCTGACTTGTCCGATAGGACCATGTCATAGACTGCGCTCGCTCTAGCCATTTAGTTAATTGTTTCCCTGTTCTGTTTGAAAATTTGCGTATGCGATTTTGAGTAGAAACTCAAGCCTTGGTAAATCAAACTCATTTGTGGCAGATGACAAGTTGCGACCGGCTTTTTCAGCACGGCGCAATAAGTATCTAAGTTCACCATCTGCCTCTATGAGTTTTTTAGGTCGTCCACGTGCAGCTCTTGATTTGCCTCCTGCGCGACCGCTAGCTCTATTCGAACTTGTTCGGGCATGAACCTTGGGTGCATCATTTGCGCGGTCACACGGGTTAGTTCTTCCTGCTTAAGCGCCGATGCAAGCGTAGGCAGGTGCTGAGTCTTGAACATAGGTTTGTCATCCTTTGTTCTTGCACGCTGAATCAGTAATCGAATATCCCAGTCGTCGGGGTTTTTGATTTTTAATACAGAAATTGCCGCATCTTTCAGTCCGTTGTTTGGCCTGTAGTAAATCTCTAACGGACCATCTTCAGGACCAATGCCTGGCACATTAACCGGACCATAGAGACAATCATTGTCTTCGAACAATTTCCGGGCAGATGCCTTGTTGAACGGCCCTGATTTCAAATCTATTTTTTTCGCTTTATCACCGGCATACATGGAGCCAACGATAAAAGCCACGTCAATAGGGTCGATTCCACCGTTTAAAATTTCAGTGATCTCTTCATCTTCCCAAATGCGATCGCCTTCTTTATCAAGCGAGCGAAGCAATAGCTCGCGATAATTACAGGTGTCCGGATGCGTGCGCTGCAGTGCCCGTATCTTTCGATCCACCCCAACAGTCAGCTGGTGATAGTAAACCTCACCAGCCAAACCATCATCACCACAATCGGCAACGATGATCGGCCCTTGGAGTACGCCAAGCTCGGCGATGCGTTTTTTTGCGTCATTAATGTTGAACACTACGGAATGGTGTCCTCAATCATGCCGCCGTTTGCCTTGAGCTTCAGAGTTCGCTTGAGCTTGCCCTTGTATGCAATTGTCTGCAGTGGATATTCAGTAACAATGCAATCGCTATAAGTCTGACGGAGCATTCCAGAGGCGGTGCCTGCAGGTGTGAGCACCGCTTCAATACCAGCCGCCCCCAAGCTCAGTGCAGATTGCCCTGGGTCTGTCAGATCAACGTAGAGATTTGCAGCGAGCTCCGGTGTGCCGGGCTCAATCTCTATACGCGGTGCATAGGCGGATTCAGCGCGATCTATAACACTCGTATCTTCCTCCTCAACCGATTGAGATGGAGTTACATCTATGACTTCCATGATGCGGACACCGCCGATAGTCAGACGGGCTGTTTTGGTCGATAGTGGCATTACTTATCCCCTGCTTTGGCCGGTGCTTTTGCAGCAGGCTCTTCAAAATGTTTGTGCTTGTACAGATCGCCGAAAGTTTCAGCGCTCAGTGCAGACGATTTTTTTGGAAACGATGGTTTAAAGGTCTTGACCTCGCCTGTTGTTTTAACGGTGATGGTTGCGCCATTTTCCACGCACACAACCGTGCCGCTGTCCATTTTCAGAACAGAGTCGATATTCATTTTTTGGATTGCTCCGGTTAGATAAGGGTCAGCGAATCGCCAACAGGGGTTCGGTAACTGGTTTGATATGCCACCTCAAGCTGTGTCATTTCGTTTTCTAGTTCGTCTTCATAATCATTTACAACGCCAGCCCATTGGATGCTGACGTAGGCGTCGTTTATTGTGTGATCGCCGTTTTTATCAGGGCCAAACAACGCTGCTTCAACCAATGCCAGTATTTCATTTGCTCTTGTATCAGGGTGCTCGTCATAACCAGCCTTGACCGTAATGCGAACACCTAACGCTGCTACTCGAACAGACGTACCAAGCATGTCCTCAATCTCATCATCTGAATTTGAACCACCTGTCGTCTCGCCATCGATGTAGACTTCGATATGCTCAGGCTGATGTGCTTGACCTGGACCAATTCGATGAACTTGGCAATTCAGTATTTTTGTTTTTTCAATTAGCAGATCTTTGACATATTCAAGAACCTGCTCACGTACATGTTTGGTCATCGCTTCGCCAGTCTCCTTTTCATGTCGCGCTGGAATTCTTTCTCAAACTCGATCTTTCCAAGTCGACGTCCGTGCAGGTGCACGATTCTCGTTCCAACTGACTTAATATCAAGGGACACTTCTTGAATCGGCAATCGTTTCGAACCAGGCTTGCGAACATAGAATCCAAAGTGCCCAGCTTTCATGTTTGCGCCGAAAACGTCGGCAGCAGTTCGGCCTTGCATCGAGCCCGACGTGTACTTGCTGAACTTCTTAACACCGGTAGATGTGCGTTTGCCAGTGAATACTTTTGATAGCGGAATTTTGCTCAGGCCAACCCAGACGCGTGCGCGGCCTTTAGTCTTTGCGTACTTGTAGTGCTTAACTCGACCGCCTTTACCCTTTCTACCGCGCAGTACAATCGCCTTAATACCCGTTTCCTTGGATAGCTCGCGAATGGTTTGCGTGTAGATTTTTCGGGAGGTCTTATTGGCAGCGCTGACAGCCACGCGTTCCTGTATTTTCTTGACCTTGCGCATATCAGCCTTAATGGCCTTCAATGAACCATTGACAGATAGCTGCATTAGTCAGATTTCAAGCTTTGCACACCGATTGAATGACATAGCGCCAAACACAAACGGGAAGGTGTACGGGTAACCCTTAGGCACTCCGGATGCATCGTTGCATTCTGGTCCAAGCATATGCAGGTAATGCAGAATTCTGTGCGTACCGTCCGGCTCTGACTGCCTCACTTTGCAAATCATTCTTGGGTGCGTTGGATATTCGAGCATCTTTATTGCGAATCGATGACCGTGCAATATGCGAAGGTCGAATTGTGTTTTGTTCGTTGACACCAGCGCTGGAATAGAAACCGATAGAGTATGGCCATCCGTGTTCAATGATTCAGCGTGATAATCAGAATAAATACCGCTAACCTGAACATTTGCAGCATCGTCCAATACAAGCGGGGTTGCGGTTGGTGTGTAGATATTCGAAGCCCATCCAATTGACTTTGAAATCTCTACCTCACAATTAGATAACTGTCGGTTGACCGCCGCGGCTAAACGAATAAAGCCGCGACGGCTACCGATAGACATTAAACAACTGGCTCTGGAATACCTAGATGGTTTTGAATCATGTTACCCATCATTCCGCGGTTCCATTGCTTGCGCTCACGGCCAACACGTTCGACCAGGAACACTGCCATGACTTCTTCGTCTTGAGCATCCCAATAAGCATCCATGTCCGCTTTGTTCAGAACACTTAGCCCAGCTTTTAGCGTTGCGTCATCAGAATTTAATGCAGGAAGTGCAGCGAGCTTAGCATCGGCATCAGCTTTGGCTTTCGCATCGGCATCAGCTTTGGCTTTCGCATCGGCATCAGCTTTGGCTTTCGCATCGGCGTCAGCTTTAGCTTTCGCATCGGCGTCAGCTTTAGCTTTCGCATCGGCGTCAGCTTTAGCTTTCGCATCGGCATCAGCTTTAGCTTTCGCATCGGCATCAGCTTTGGCTTTCGCATCGGCGTCAGCACCGGAAGCTACAGGGACATCGGGAAACTTATTTGCCGGTGCTTTTGCACTTCCAACCAATCCGCCAAACACGGGAATCTCCGACTTTTCAATCTTTCGGCCCCATCGCGGATTACTCAGCACAGTCTTTGCCTCAGCAGCAGTGATACCGTCACCAACAATGTAAGCACCGCGCTTTAGGGTACGGCCGGGTCTTAAATTAAGACCCATGGCCACACCCACTATCACACCAATACTCCTTTACGAAGCACACCAGGACGCGTGCAAACGTAACTCGGGTAAGTGTACTGCTCCGCCTTCATCCAGAAATCACGATCTTTATCACGAAGCATTACTGGATTACGACGTTTGCCCTTGACCGACAAATCTGAAATAGTCTCACCCGGTGCACGAACATCAAGGAACAAGTCCTTAACGCCTGCAGGGAAGAACCGAACTTCATTGTCGGGGATTTTAATCGTGGTCATGTCATCGGTGCCACGATAGTTATGCCACTCAATACCGGCAAACGGGAAGCTTTCATAAGCTTGACCGATCTTTTCAAGTTCCCGAGCACCAGAGTGCGACGCATAGAGTTTCTCGACCGCAGGGGCGGTAACTAGATCGTCGTATGCTTGATCGCCACAAAGCGCGATCATTTTGCCGCGGCCGGACAAACCAGTCATTTCGCGAGTCATTTCGCGTTTCAAGTTATTAAAGAACTTTCGAGCATCCCCGATTGTCCAGTTAGCCCAATCCAGATTTATAGTCGCTCGGGCTGGCGCACCAAACTCAGTGAAACAATCTAAAAGTGGTGTGGTGCCATCAGCATCCATGATGATTCCCTGCACCGCACCCATGAGCATGTGCTCTTCAGTCAGCGTCATGTCTTCATCGATGGCAGCAAACCGCTCTGCCAGCTCGGCACCAATACGCTTTTTAACAGTGCCCTCGCCAAACATAACAACATCACGCAGCTCGTGGCTTCGGATAGTTGCGCCTTTGGCTAAACGAAAAGTCGGCAACACACGTAGATCGCCACTCTTTGGCGTATCTTGCTCAATCGGACCACCACGTTCGGTAGTCTGAATCAAAGCCAATTTACCAGGTGCTTGCACCTGGACAGTCACTTCAGTCGTAGTGATCGGCTTAAACGTGGTGATGTTCAAAGACTGCAAATAACTGGGCCGGTAAGGCACTGTACTTGCGATCTTAATTAGATCACGCGATTTAAGCATCCAATACGCTAGGATTTCTTCTGGTGTCATTCTCTTAAGTTTCCTTTAGTGAGCCGGCACGCCGACCATTCGGTTAGCGGCTTTCATCTGAGCCATGGCAGTAATTTTTTGTGCATCGGTGACCGCCGCGTCCCACACAAGCAATGGGATTTTGTAAGACATGCCCCACGTCGAAGCAACGGCGCGCTGATCTGCCGTCTCGGCAATGCGCTGACCAAACAAGATACCGGCAACATCGCCAATACCATCCCAACGGACCATGAGCCCAGTGCCGTCATCTTTCAAAACGGTGCCTGGCAAATAAACGCTATCGACTGCGTCCATTTTCAAAGTGACATGCTCCCGGCATTGGTGATCCGGATGCTCGGTAACTTCGCTGACGATGTATCCACCGTCGCGGTTAATTGATGACGTTGCTACTGGGCCCATTACACGATCTCCTTCATTGCGGATTCAGCGCCAGCAACGTATTCCGCAGTCGCTTTCGCGTCCTCGTCATCGCTACCGTCACTATTAGTTTGTTCACCGTTAGTGATCTCTGGATTGGTGCCAGCCATTTGCGCGGCAAGACCACCTCCGGGCTTAACCTCAGGCATCATGGCAAGCCATGCAGTTGCCTGCTCAGCACTGACACCGTCATCGATGTAGGCTTGGACCATTGTTTGATCTTTACCAGCACCGGCTTTGGTAATTGCAGAGCTACGTTCGCGCTCCGCCTTAACCGCGGCGGTAGCAGCCTGCTCAGCAGTGAGCTCTGGCGCTGCAGATGCGGTTGCTTGAGCAGCTGCTGGTTCCGCAGGAGCGGCCGCAGTCGTTTTTCCGGTAGCTTTGCCGCCGGTAGTAGTGGTGTCAGTTTTCATGGATTCCCCTATGGCTGACGTTTCATGATTGGTGTCTAGCACCGGTGGCATGCCGATATCTCCGGCAAGAATTTGATCAAAGGTTGCGATGCCGTCAACTAGACCTGCATCAACTGCAGACTGACCGACGAACACATCACCACCCCCGTAATTAGCTATAACGTGCTCACGAGTCACACCACGACCAGCAGCAACTGTGTCGATAAACACTGCCTCTACATCGTCAACCAGTCTTTGAGTTCCAGCCCTGGTGCCTGATTTTTTCGGAGCATGCCGAGAAGTGACCACCTCTTTTTCTGGTTCGTAGAAATAACTCTTTGCGCCGATATTTCCAACGATTCCCAAGATGCTGCTGTACATCGCATCACATTGACTCGCTAGCCAGTAGCCGGCCGATGCGCATACGCCTGATGTGTAAGCCTTGATAGGTGTTTCGCACTCTGCGATCGCTGTCGCGCACTCTGGAAGGCCATGAACAACACCGCCCGGTGTATCGAAATTCATTGTGATTTCTTTGACGTCCGCGTTCGCATCCAATTCTTTTACTTGGCGTTGTATACCTTCGATCGTTGACCATCCGAGATAGCCACTAACCCAGTTGTCATATCGAGCAAGAGGACCAATGACGTTAACAACGCCATGAAGATCGGTTTGCTGTGTTGTCGCGCTTAGCGTTTGCGGTTGTGCCGCGGCCAATAGATTTGTGGCAGCTTCGAGCTGTGCTTGCCCATCAGCGGTAATCAACCACTGACCACATCCAAAAATATCTGCGATTGATGAATTGCGCGGAGTTGGTTTTACTTTCTTACTCATGCGGCATTTGCTTCCTCAGTCTCTTCGACTATTTCTTCTGGCTCTTTCGCATCCATTTCTTCAGCAGACTGCGGAGCGCTAGGGTCAGCTGGCGATGATGTAGGCACAACCTCTACCACTTCAACGCCATACTCTTTTTCAAGTGCCGTTTTTGCTTTCTGGAATCTGATCTCAGTCTCGTGTGACTTAACTCGTTCCTTTAATCGCTGGTCCTCGATGTCCTCCCAATCCTCACCCTCTTCGATCGCTATTCGCTGCTTTGTGATCGTTCCAGATTCCAGTCGAGTTTTTTGAGCATTGGCAGTCTTGAGTTGATCGATCGGCAAGTGCGAAGGTGCATACCATTCGGCGTAGGTATACGCGGTACGGTATAGCTGGAAATCAGGCGCTTCAATAATCCCTAAGTCGACCGCCTCTTCGAGCCAACAATCAAAATACGGCTGGCAAAGCTGATAGATATAACGCTGGCGCTCAACGTGGAAGTGACGCCATGCCTCAAGCAATGCAGCACGTGCACTTGAATAGTTCGTCTTACTGAAATTGCGCATCGCCAGTTCGAATGGCAGCCCGAAGCCAGCGCCAATCTCACGTAAATGGTGCTCAATGAACGCAACAAACGCTGGTGCCGGTCGTTTCGGGTCATGAGACTTGAGCGATGTACCGACCGGCAGCTTAAGAATCGTTCCAGCATCAAGCTGACCTTTCCAATTGCTACGGTGTTTCGAGTAGTCATCTTTTTTTCCACCGAATAACTCAGCAGCTTGCTCATCACTGAGCGGTGTTTCTAGAACTTGCGTGATCTTTGCGTTGATCGCTTGTGACTGAAGCTCTGTAAGCGTGTATTTTCCCAGCAAGCCAAATGCTGCCATCACGTTAGAAGCAGCGACTACACCTCGCGATTGCCCTGGGCGTGTCTTTTCATATACGTGTACGAATCGCTTGCGACCAGTTGGGAAGTAGGCAGGGATTCGCTCCCATTTCAATGTAGTGCTTTGATCGTCAGCACCCGGGTGCACGTTTCTAACGTGGTAAGCCACGATCTCACCATCGCGCGCGCGCTCAACTCCACCAGCAATCTTCGCTGTGTCATCGGCTTCGCTTGGATTGCAGAGACGGTCTGCTTCTATAATTTTGAAGCAGGTTTTGTAGATCGTTCCAGGGCGTTTTTTCCACATCGGAACAACGCAACCACCACCGGCTAAAAATTCGCTATTAAATACCAGTCGGGTTTGTTGGTGAAAATTGTCCTCACCATCGGAGTCAACAAAACGCGATCGCGCGAAGTCATTCCAATGAGCTTTTACGTTCTTTGACCAGTCAGCCGCCCAGTCCGCATCGTGGCCCAGTACTCGCCAGTTCGGCATCGGGGATATTTGCAACCCAGTGCCGATAATGTTGTCGCCTTTAACGACTCGGATATTTTTCGCAAGACCATTATTTCTATCGAGATCACGAGCTCTTGCGGTGAGCGTTCCAAGCTCGCTATTGTTGTCACGGTTCGCATCACCACTGTCAACATCCCATCCCTGCATTTCCCGAGCACTGTGTGATGCTCCATAATGCTGCGTATCGCGTGGACTACTGCCCGCCGTCACCATTGGCTGGCCACGATGGTCCAGTAGACCGGAGTAGCTCTGGCCTGCGATATAAGGGTGTTGCATCAGTTACAAATCGTCACCGGTGTGTGGCTGAAACTTTGCAAACATTTGTTTTCTATTTCCCATTGAAGCCGACTAATCTTTGCGCGTAATGCAATCGGGTCTGCTTTGGTGAACGATATGGATGAATTGCTGGCTGAGTTTCCATGACTGATGCTCGCCTCTTGATCGCCATTTTCAATTCGATCAAGCGCGGCCACAGCATTTGCAAGACGCGTTTGATGTAGCACTAAATCGGCATCAGTTAAAGCTACAGCCATGGATCGTTATCTCCGAAATCATCATCAAAAAAAGCAGGCACATTACCTTCATTGTCCCTGCTCACGTTGCCTTCGATAAGGCTATTGTCTTTCCATGGTGCCGCCCAATCCGGTGGACTCTCCCAATCGATCAAGTTGCCGCCAATGTAATCGTTACCGGCCTGGGCATATGTAAGGTGGTCTAGCGTTTCGTTTCGAACATGGTCACCAGCCTTCTCCCAAACCCCTGAAGGCTTGCGAATCTCTGCAACTATTTCCTCGAACCAACTCAAGTCAGCCCAGGTCGGAAGGTGTAGGTAACCTGGACCGACTGTCTCGCGATCCAGTGATCTCTTAACCATGTCCTTGGCCGTGTCGGTGTTGAGCGTTAACACCGGTACATCACCACGTGCAATGGATGCGAACGGTTTTGCGTTGCTCGCCTTGTCGGTCGAATCCGGCCATGTTTGTTTATACAAGTCGGCTCGCTTGTTTGAACCACCACGAACCAATCGAACTCGATCGCCCTTGCCCTGTGCATGACAGTCGCGCCAGAATTGACGGGCATTTGGCGAGAGCCCTGGTGCGCCATGCATGTCCATGAAGACAGCTTTGATTGACATCATCCGGCCGTCATCGGTCGGGTATTTCTTGTCAATCATCTCAGGAAACAAAACGGCTAAGTCTTCGACGTACGTGGCCGCCTCGATCACGACCGGCTTGCCGTTAACATCCTTGCGAGATTCAGAGACAGTGATTGCGTGTCGATCGATAACGGTGTATTGGCCATCAATGCCAAATGCGTGCACTTGCAAATCAAGCGAATAAGCCTGGTTATCTATGGTGCCGATCAGGTACCGACCCCAGTCAGGAACAACACCCTTCTGATGCGGTGCCTCAACATCCTGTGCTTTTTCCATTAGTGACTTAGCGCTGGTATCGCTTTGACGGTGTAGCGATAGGAACGGTGCGCCCTGATCGACGTTTACCGTGCCTTTGAGCTTGTCCTCACGGCCGGTTCGATCGAATGAATCCAAACCAGCCAGCGTTCTTTCAAATATTCCCTGCCAGCTTTGAAATGCGGCAAACCAACCAGGCATCCAATAAGAGTCTATTTCCGTGTCATAGACTTGACCGGAGACTTCTCCATATTGATTAATCATTTGACCTTCAGCAACCCACACGCCTGATCGCTTTAAGTGGTGCTCGTGAGAGTAACCATCGCCATCAAGATCTGTTTGCGTATTAATCGAACCGCAAATAGCACAAGGCAAACCACAATCACGAGCTCGGTCCTTGATACTTGAATAATCACCCGCCTCAGGTATAAACGCCGATCGATAATCAGGACCGGGCAACCAGTACTCGCCGCAATGCTGGCACTTTGCATATAACCGGTGACGTGTGCCTTCGTTGTAGAGCTCAAGAACACCTTCGCATGGCGGTGCAAGGTGTGGAGATTCGGCCGGTATCACCCAAGACGAATCAAGTATCGGTCTCGATGGTGACGACTCAGCGCATGTCATGCCTCGACTTAAGAACGTTTGCGTTCGCTTCGAACCCATGACCCATGCTGAACCATCACCACCGATGTCCAGGTCATAACGTTCGTAATCGGACAACAAAACCTTGCAGAAATCCAACGTCGACAAAGTGTTTTTTGTCGGACTAACCAGCATCACACAAGCACCAGATTTGTAGGTTTTTTCGCCAATGTTGTTATCAGACGATTGATCACCCAACTCTGCACGGATGTCTGGAGAATGCCGATGCATTTTATCCAGCCGCCTCTTCGAGAATCGTTCAGCTGTTCTGCCAGAAGGAAAAACCAGCAGCATGTCAGTCGGGTCGCACATAACGTTGTGCGCCACCCAGTTATCCCCTAACGCTTGAGACTTGCCGGTCCTTGCAGGGCCAACGAATACGACACCTTTATGCAATCGAGACGTTAGTGTCTCTGCAGGCTTGTTCATGTAGTAGGTCAGATCATTAGACCAATCACCAGACTCGGTTTTGACGTACGCCTCAGCAGCTTTCGGGACCGTTAAGCGCTCACCAACCCGGACCAACTTTGAAGTTTCCTTCAAAATTTCATTCCAGCTGGCGTAGCTCATTAGTCGTTAGCTAGATCGGCGAAGTTGTCACACAACTTATCGGCTAATACCGCGGTTCGCGCTATGGCCTTCGGCGGCAACCCTGCATCACGTTCAAGCACATCGGGCAGCGTCAACAGAAAGGCCTTCATAGTTTTAAACAAACTGGCCTGACCTGCACGAACCTCAGATTTGGGTACCAGATCAGCATCATCTTTAAGCATGATCTTTCGGACCTTCTCGCCGTCGTACCATTCCTTTCGGCTTTTCGGGTCAAGCTTGTCCGGATGCAATTGGCCTTCACCTAAACCAATAACGAGATCGTTTCCATCATCGTCGGTCTGCGGCTGGCTGTTCGGTGTCGTTTGTTTTTTAGCGTATTGAGCCAGGGGCAATGCAACATCAGCAATCCAATAAGTCGGATGCCCTCTGAATTTATTACCCCTTGCCTCGACACCTTCGAGAAGCGTGTCCACACGTCGCCTATCGATTCCAAACTCATTGGCAAGATCAGACTTACTCCAACCCTGCCGAGCCTTAACAGCATGCACTCAGCTCACCTGCTGCTGTGGCGCATAGAGGTTTGAAATATTCACGAAAACCGGGAGGCTTACCACCCGCTATGACCGTATATGCATGGGAAGGACCCGTTGATTAATAATGCGGCGACGCAAAACATAAAACATTGCTGCCAATGTAGCGATATCAGATCAATCTGTCGCATGACCTGTTAGCCAATTTGAGTTGCAGTTAAATAGCTGCCTGCGCGTACTATTACTGTGTCTGCATGTATAATTCGCTGAGCATATGAAAGAGTAAGTATTCCTGTTATCGAATCAACTTTTATGGAGCCTTTGATATTTACGTGCATATCCAGTAAAGCATCTCCTGCAAACTTCGCTTGATCAGTATCAAAACCAGATGCTGTTTGCATTTGGGCTACCGTCGGCGCAGCATCTCCGAATGTAGCTCCGTTAAATCCTACTGCTCCAGACAACTTAGTTTCAGAATAATTGATAGTAGTTTGTATATCGCTAGTTGCGTTTGCTCTGTATTGAATGAAGCCTTCTATGCTGAACTCACCTACTTTATTAAGTAGAAAAGATAAGCTGCCAGCAGGGTTTGGTAACTGGTATTGATTATTTGAATCGAACGAGTGATCGTTTAATAAGTAATCCTTAAATGGTGTAATACTGCTGGGAGCACTTGCCGAATCTTCGCTCGCGGGTATCGCATCCCATGTATCACTTTCTGGGTAATACCCCAACACATCCAACACTTCTTTTGTAACATCATCTACAACACCAAGTATAGGGAATGGCCCGCTTTTACTGACTTCTGCTGGTATGCCCATTTCTATTAACCTAAATTAGATTGACATCTGACACGATGGTCGGAGCGAGATTTGCTGAGTTATCGGAAAGCTCCGCGTCCAATGGTTCTGATGAAGATTTACCTCTTAGTCTGAGGGCCGTGCCCCATCCATTATCACCAGTTAGCGTAGCGTTTTCCATTTTGAACGATTCGACACTATTAATCTCAATAACATCTGTATCTATGTTATTTGCAACGATAGTTGGGTTATTTAACTCCAAACCAACTGGACGTCCACCGTTAGCTTCTCGACATAAAATCCCAGCTAGAATAAATGGCACATAAACTCCATTCTGAATTGATCCTCCCTCTGAAACGCGACGTAACTTGGACCCATCAATATCAAACGTTGGATTATTAAATACCGGCGTATCGCTGGTGCCATCAACAACCAATGCTCCGATATTCGTAACATCATTGCAAACCACACCGGTCGAGTTACGTATTGCTATAGGTGTTTTATTTACATCAATAGCGCCCAAATGAACCCCGTCAACATCAGCCAACGCCCATATCTGATCTTGGTCAATGTAATCATAATCCTGCTCACCAACAGTTATACCGCTGTGTAGCCAAATATTTTGATTAATAATTGAATGTTCGAAATCTACGTTTTGAACGTTATTCAAAGCACCTAGCTCACAGTTTCCACCTATTCCAATGTCTATATTGGATGAGCCAGTCTGCCCAAAAGTAACGCCGTTTCTCATGCAGTCATCAATAAGAGTGTTATCCAAAAACACACCACTAACATCTCCAAAATTAAATCCATCTCCACCGGCACGAACGCTTCTAACGTTTCTCAGTAAGACGTTAGTACAGTCACGTAACAGAATGTTTGACTGGTGCATAATTGTGGCGTTATCAAATTGGATAGTTGCGCCGTGCTCATCGTATCCGTTGTCTATACCTTCTTTTCCGATCCAGTCATATACTGCCAAACCGTCGCCTTTCCAATAATCAACCGCGCCATGCTTTATACCATGCGTGGTGTTCAATCGAGATGGTGTGTCAGGGTGATAGTGATTGACCCAGTAACCATCAATCTCAAGATCAGCAAATTCTAAGTTACTGCTATTGATTATGTTTATTGGTCTGACTTGATTAAATCCGCCATTATCAGTGAATCTTATGACTGTCCCAGCGTCTTTCCCGAGACCACGCACCAGCATAGTGTTTAAACCTCCGGCACTATCAGATTTAAACGCTGTTTTTCCTCCTTCTAATCCTATAAGGTCGTAGTTACCAGGAGTAGTTAGATTTAATGTCCCCCCACCATTCGCCAGCATCGCTGCGAGCTGAGAAACAAAGTTACTTGGCGTGCAGTCGTAGATTGGTAGTGGGTCAGTAGCAAATAAGCCGTGCTGCTCAAGTGTCTTGACACCAAAATCGTTGTTTGAGTCCGTTACCTTATATTCGAAGCGTATTCGTCCCCATAACGCAGCAGAAAGCTTATCGATCTCTAAACTGCCCATTGTCCCGGTTATAGCTGTAGCGGTATTCTCAGCTTCCTTAATAAGCCGATTGTCTGTGATTAATGTTGGAGCTGCAGCAAGAGAATCACCGCTGATAATGATTTCCTGGTTACTCTGATCTAACATTGTTAGCTTGAGTTGATATTCAGTTGCAGCGGCCGCACTATCAGATAAATGAGCTATTGTGTATTTCACCGCCTGATGTGTTATTGATGCGTCAACCGTTAGCTCTTCTCCTGCAAAGTTTCGACGTACCCACACGTTGGAACCGAACGCTTTTTCCCAAATTGAACCGTCATCCTGATACCAAAGAAAATTATTATTCGCAACTAAGCGCTCTGCCTTGGTTCCTACACCAACGGCACTTTGACCAAGGTTCAATATTGGATCAAATCCAGTCATAACTCGATGCTCCGAACGTTATCCACCTATTGATCTACGCCAGTCCCTGAATGACGACACGATATTCATTGTTGGCCGGGGGTGCTGCGAAATCGAATGTGTAAGTTACAGATGCAGCCGGACCGGCGCTTTCTCCTGCCCAATAGCGCTCGCCACCTGATTCCTTGTATAACGCAGCAGTCACATTGCGCGTAAAGCCATGTGTCAACGCAAACGTGGTTGCAGTTGCATCACCAATTAATGTTGTGAATTGCTGCGTTCGATTACCAAGGGCGAAATTTACCGTTGCTGAAAAGTTGGCGTCATCACCCAAAGCTGCAGCAAGCTCATTCAACGTGTTCAGCGCATCTGGGGATGTATCAATCAAAGTGGCTATTTGGTTGTCTACATATCCTTGATCTGCCAACGCCCCAGCAGGAATACCCAGAACAGTTTTAACTTCAGCAGGCGTCAACGCTGCGATGCCTCCAGCTGCCGCGCGGCCTAATATGCTAGAGGGCGCTACTGGCAGAGCCACCGGAGTATCATCAGCATCGGCTTTTAATATGGTATTTGCGTCAAACGTGGCAGTTGATAAACCACCGGCGTTTACATCTCCAAGTGTCGCAAGCTCTTCGACAACACCATTGATCTTAATTTTAATTTTGTTGGTGGTGGTGTTTCCCCAAATTTGAAAATCTACCGGTGCCGCTGGATCAGACGCTAGTGGATGAACTACCGCGTTTTGAATTTGGTTGAGCATAAAATTGGTACTGACCAGCTGCTTGAGCGGTTTATCAGCCATTATCTTGAAACCTCAATTGTGTAACTATTAGAAGGTGGAGCAACGGCGAAATTTACGGTGACAACCGCGCCTGTATTGCTGACATGTGGATACTCGATATCGCCGGATTCGTTGTTGCGGATATCGATACTGACGTGACCGTCTGAAAATCCGTGATCGAAACTGAAACTACTGCTGGAGCCATCACCAATAATTTGGCTGCGAAAGTTTTCAGCCAACCAAATCAGCGCATTTGTTCCAGGCTTGATGTTGGCTATATGTGCAGCGCTCGCATTTTCGAGCGCCACATAAGAGACCAATACTCCATGTTCATCAACGATTGCAGATCTACGCGACGTATTGCCAAGAACCCATGGCTCAGAAACGCCAGTTATGTCTTTGGCTTGTTTTTCTATCCAGTCAGCATGGTTATCCAACACATCACGGTCATCATTGGCTTCATCGTGAGACCAGATATAACCCTCCGGCACTGATGACGGACTACCATCCCAAGTCGAAAAACCGGACCAATCACTAATCGGCCTCTGTTCACCACGCGCAGGACGCCTTACCGGCTGATTAAAGTCGGTAGGTGCATCAGGCATCTCGGATTTTTACTCTGGTTAGTTAATTAATGTTAGTGCGATAACGGGATTTTGCATCTAGTTCTAATTTACAAATTCCCACTTCAAATGCCTGCCGGGCTGCCAAGATGGATATCTGAAAACCACTCGATATGCTGCGCTATCCGGGTCTGGCACTTAAGATAAAAACCCATACTTATACCTGTAGGGTCGGGTAAATCAGATGCAGCAACCCAAGTCAGCGTTACCGATGTCGGTGTCTGTGAAGGCGGAAAATTCTTCAGCACTAGCACCTCGCCATCTTTTAATACGGTTGCGGGAAGCCTGTAGTCTTCTCCAAAATATACAAACGCGACAACTGTCCCAGTGATAGGCGCGCAGTCCCTGTCTTTTACAAACTTGATCTTAGCCTGTATCCCTTTATCAGTGCGCTCAAAATCTGAAAATTCAACGTCATGATAGATAGGCATCAGTAAATCGTATGCCAGAAAACAGATCGACATACCAACCACTAATTTAGCTATTCGGTTGGCCCATATTCTTGGTTTCTCAGTCATCCGTAGAATCCTTTCAAAGCCTCGAACAACCCTGATTGCCAAGCCGTGTATAGACTTAGGAATAATGGAACCGCCCATTTAAGACTGTCTGCCAGCCACTTGAGAGTGGAAAATAATCCGCCCAATGCCTTGGATAAAAACCGAAAGGTTCTTCGGTATCTCATTGCACGCCGATGACCAGCAACAACCCAAGCGATATGGTCCTCGCTTAGTTTGTCGGATGGTTTCTTTTGCCCTTCGGTCACTGTTCTCTGCCGCCATTTTCAGCATGCTGACTATGTACACCGATGCAGTTCTCATGGGACATGCTGATTAATTGCTTGCTTTTGACACTCAATCTCACTACGACCCAAGGCTTGAGCCTGAGTTAACTTCTCGCGGGTAGAAGCGTCTATCCACTGTTCACATACTGGTGTTGCTGGCCATGCCATGCACGCACCCACGATGACTGTAAATACCGCCTTCATCAGATTATCGATCCGACGACGACAACCAGCACAAATAGAACACCAAGCCAGAAAAATGGCCGGTATTTATCAGGGATGTTTAAGTGATACCACTTGCTGGATTTCTTAGCGGCCTTTTCTGCTTTGCGTTTCACTTTATCGCCGTATTGTCCAAAATCAGACATTGGACGTATCCTGTGTTTCGATTAGCGCTTCATCATCTATTTTTGCTTCAGCTGATAAAGGCTTGTCATAAACCATGGGGAAGCCATTAGCATTGCTGTGCTGTTCGCCTACCGTGGACCCAAGATCAACATCGGGGACACTGGAAGCAGCCAATGCCGCCTTTACCGGTGCAAATGATGCAACAGAGGCCTGCTCCTGTTGACTGGCAACTGCTGCCAGTTGATCATGCGCGTGTCGCTCTACAGCCATTGCCGTATCGAGTTCAGCCTGCAGATGAACCACACGTGATGTGGCGCGTTCCAAGGATTGACGCAATACAAGCGAGAGCGCCTTTAAAATTCCGGGATCAGCTTCGCTTGATTCAACAAACTGTCGAAATAGTGTTTTCATGAATTAGCCTTGTGGTTGTTTAAACGCACGCCATTGACGCTGCGGGCCTGTTTTCCTTGCCCACCCGTTTGTTCTTGTATCGATGTGCACGAATGTGTTGTACAGACCAATTCCGAATTGCTTCGGGTACTTGTTGTTCAGGTAGTCGTAAATTTGCTGAGGCGAAGCATTAAGAGCACGAAGATCGATCGCCTGGCCGTATAGGTGGTAACTTTTTTTAGCTCCACCAACTGCTTTGTTGTGAGCGGGGCATCGAAAAGCTGAATTTGAAACAATTGGTCCGAATACTTCACGAAGCTCATCAGCGATCGCCAGCACCAAAGGGTCCAGGCCGGGGTATTCGCAATCGCATGCCCTGCCCTTACACTCCAGCTCTGCTTGCGTTAGGTACTTGCTACGAGCAACGCGTCGAGGCTCTGCAAATGGCTGAACACTAGAATCGCTTCCCGGGACCACAATTCCACTGACCCGTTCTATCCCTTCATCCGCATAAATCGGCTCCGGCATAGATTCGCGGATGATTTTTGGCTGAAGCCTTTCCGGAATAACATTGCGCGCCACTTCGAACAGCTTCTGGCTAACGTTGCCGCCACCGTTTTTGTCATAAATCGAACGGAACGGTGAATAACCAAGAAAGGACCATGTAGCAATCGATGCTAAGGAGGCACCAAGCGCCACCCACGAAGCCAGAAACCAGACCAGATCATCTTTTATCTGCGCCCATTGCGAATACTGCGCATACTCCAAAAACGTACTGACCAGCATGGCGAACGTGACAGTAGCGCCTGCAAATGAAAGCTTGAAGTACCAGCTCAACAATTTGCGTATCGTGTGCATCCACATCGGACGCCAAGTACTCTGACCCGCTTGCAGTGCAGCAGTCGTGCTGAGTTGCTTTGCCCTTACATCTGAGTCTGCACGCACCTCTGTGCGTCGGGTTTCACCCTTCTGCTCCATGTAGGTTTCAGCTGTGTCAGTAAACGGCTTAGCCGCCCCACCAAACAAAGTGCCAATCAATGACATTTAACTTGCTGGGCAGTATTCGTTGACGATGGCCTGAATCACGCTTCTGCGCTCATCCTCAGTCATCTCATAACGAACACCATTGACAACCGGTGCCGGAACACCAAATCGATCGACTGAGTATGTAATAGTCGTTGCCGGTACCGGCGCTTTAGTCGATGCACAACCACCAAGTGCAATAGCCGCAGCGATGATTAGAGCTTTCATGAATTCACCTGGTCAACCACTTGTGGCAATTTGAACGAACTACCTGTGAACTGAGCAAGGAATTCATCGTCAGTTAACTCCCGGTCGTTATCTTTGATCGTCACAGTGACGCCTGCCTTGCTCGGAAATATTGTCTCCGGACCACCGACAACTCGAACACCCCAAAAGCCTTGTGCGGTGCGTAAGTGGCTCAATGCTTGGTCTGGGCTCATTGGCAAATACACGTACAAAAAAGGCCCAAACTTTGCCGGGCCTTTTTAATTCGCATACTCGTTATCTATTTCAGAGTCGTATTAGACTCGCCAACCAGGTTCGCGTACCGGCAAGGCAAGGTGCGTACACCTCGTAATACCTTGATGAGCATGGTTTGATGCTGGACTAGCAATAGATAAATTCGCAGATTCCAATGCCGCCATTGCGACGCCGCTAACCGATGGACCAATATCAATGACCTCAGCTAAGCCTATGGATTCGGCATCAGGCACCGCAACCGCATCAGTAGAAGAATCGTTAGTCTTATTTGTCATTGGGTAAGCATCGAAGTTTGTCGACTGCTCAGCAGCTGCAGGCACCATACAGGCACCCACGAGCAAACCGAACAGCCCTATACAGGCCATTAATTTCATTCGCATGGAAAATTCCTTAGTTGAGATTTGTAAACGCCAGAAACGACAAAACCCGAAGCTGACTGACCAGACTAACGGGCTTTAATCGTGCGCTTTTTGCTCGATTCGCTTGAAGTCGCACATGCGTGTGCTGAATCGACAACTAGAATATATTACGTTTTTCACTGCCACGCAAGCATATTATTTAGCAAAGCTTCCAGAACAGGCGTACGGTAACACCTGAACACCCAATAATTTGAGCAATAAAATTGCGCATGATCGGTTTAGCGCGGTGATTTATATTTTGATACTAGAAGAGATGGCATGCTCAGTCCAAAAACTAAAGCACTGATTAACACTGCAGCGCTACCTTTGGTAATTGTTATTATTATTGCTGGCGCTAGCTACACGCTAATTAAAGTAAATAAGTATGAACAGTGGCGATACGATAGCCATGCCAATACATACCCCGTAAACATCAGCACGTTTGCGTTCAATGCCTATCAAGACTGCGGGCAAAAACAAAAAAACTCTGACAGATCAAGCTGCTATAAATCTGTGGAAAGGGTTCTCAACTCTAGCATTCCGATCGCCAATATTATAGCCCAAGACATTGTCGCTCAGGCTACAAAAGGCTTGCTGAGGGTAAGCGCCATTCAGGCCATCGTTGCTATGCTCACCACCGGGCTTCTGGTGTGGACGGTAATTCAAACGCGTGGGATTCTAGGTGAAGCTAGAAACACCACAGCGGCCGCCAATAAAAGTCTTACGGCGACCAAAATAAATAACGCACCTGGATTTATTCTCGAAATTGACATTAAGAATATTGGGAAAACCCCCGCAAACAATATTCTTATAAAACATGAAGGACGGGCCATATTTACTATAACAAATGGCAGCTACTCTGAAACTTATAACTGTGATGTCAGCAGCGCGCTCCAACATACTTATTTCCTTATGCACGGTCAAAAAGTGTCGATTAAATTCAATTTTCAGTGTGAAAGATCCGACACGGGTGGTGGATTGCCACTCTTCACCGCGGCCGGCTTTGACCCCAATACTATCGTCAAGCACGCGTCTCTAAGCACCATTACCGCTGAGTATAGTGATATCGGTGAATTTCATAGATCGGTCAGAAAGAGAGCTAATTTTGCTACGGTTTACTTCAATTATGAACTCCTCAAGGAAGCCAGTATCAAGACCCTGAGCATCACTGAATTCCCAAGCTCCGGTCCCACTCAGATGGAGATTAGGCAATGGACTGGCGATTTCGGTGAAGAGGTTATTCTTGGCAGAGATCAAAATAGCTAAAAAATGCCCCTAAATTTAACTACACGCTCTTGCACAGCAGCTAACTACTTCAGCACATTTCAACATAGTTTTTTCTCAGAGCTGCCACCAAGAGCGAGTCTTAACATGAAATCTACGGAAACGTCGGTTTTTTACGCGCCTACTTAGGAAGAGAAAGCAGAGTGAAACCTTTAAAATTTAATAACTTTCAATCAGTTCATTTAAAAATTGCCCGCGCACGCGCCCTTGCCGACGAACTCAAAATTCATGTTCGAGACTTCCTTGAAAGCAACCCCTACAGATTGGTCAAAAACGTAGATGAGGTCAATGGCATTAAGCAGCTCATTGTAAAAACCGTTATCCCCGTCCCCGACATAATCCCTCTCATGCTTGGCGATGTTGTCCACAACTACCGAACTGCTCTTGATCATCTGGCTCATGACCTCGTCCTTGCCAATAACAGGGGCATAAGCCAACTGCATTTCCCGACCGGTACGGATGAGGCCGCCTTTATCGGAGCGCTTGATGGACGCATAAAAGGGGCAGGACAGCCAGTTATCGACGAGCTTCGTAGGCGCGAGATATATCTTGGAGGGCGCGGGGCCAAAATCCGAACAATTCACGAACTCGACGTCGCGGACAAGCATAAAATGCTTATCCCACAGGTCGGCATGGTCACACTGACCAATGTCCGGATGGGACGGCACATAAACATCGGGACGATTAGGGCAGAGATATCTGATCAGGGCACTGTAATAATTGATTCTCGGCTCGATGGCATGACCGTTTTTGGGGGCAATATTCATGTCGGCAATATCCAAATGCCTAACAAAGAAATCCAGTTTGATGAAGCCATCGACTTCCAGATAGAAATCTCTGACGCTGAGTCTGTTTCTCGCATGGATTTGATTAGCGCGATCGACAGCTTTGATAGCGAGGTCGTATCCCTTGTAGACGCTTTTGCGAACGACCCGCGATTCCGAAGAAGGGTCAGTCTTTAGTTTTATTTTGCTGTTCATAGTTAGTTCTGACAGGTTAGGTCATCCTGAACTTTATATTCTAGTTGTTCACAACTGAAATCTTATTATTAGGAAGCTACCGATTGCAGGGATTTAGAACGTACTAATTGCATACTGGAGGAGCTGATGCGCACGCTGATTGGTCGACTGTGAGCCTATGTTTCATATGATCATTAGCAACCAGAATCCACCCACGCGCTTTGTCTGTTAATTCCTTGGAAGGCTGAGACCACGAGCGGTACCAGGTGCGCTCACTAACAGACAACAGCTCAGCGCCCCTCAGCGGGACTATGTGCACTCCTTCGCGCATCTTCAGGTTGTAAGACACCACCCGGGACAGACCAATGATCGACCTATCATCTGCTGATAACTCATCAGCGATTGGCTTGACCAGTAGCTTTGAGATGTCCTTGATTAACGCCAGACGGGCTGTTTCATCATGTGTTGCATACACAAGCGCGGCTCGCAGGATATGCGGCTCCATACCAGCCAACGCAAATGACAATTGCTCAACCGACAATATACGGTCTTTACGATAACTCCGCGTTTCAGTCTCGGACGGCACCTTGCGCTTTTTCGAGCCTCCACACTCCGGGCAAGGCCGCCACGTTTTCTGTGTATCGCCATCTTCGAGCACCTTGATACGCCCGCGCGATCGACAAGCAATACACCCGGTCTTTTTAGCGGCTAATCGCTTTGCCTGGTCCTCTGGACTCAACACACGATTACCCGAATCGATGTTGGTTGCCAGGAAGTTCGATATGGTCGGATTCAGCCCCGCCAGCATCTCAACGTATCTCATGCAACTAAGACCGATCTAATATGGATTTCGGTATATTCCGGCGTCGACTTCGGGATTTTTTCTTGCCGGTGGCTGACTGCTTCGATTTCTTTGGCCGAATCGTCTGCAAGTATGCCGGCACTGACAATCGCATCAAGCGCCCATTTGCCGCTGTAGTTGTCGATGTCTTTGAGCCGGTGGCAGTAGTGCACGAAGCCGATGTGAACGCGTGCACCATCTTCTTGCACTTCATTCGGTTTGATAGCTTCATGGCCATGATCTGGTTCCACGTCGGCATGGGTATCGGTATCGTGATCACCATCGGGACCCCAGTCGACATCAGGCTCGTGATCAATGGCGTCGGCTGTTTCGTAGCTAATTCTTTTTTCATTTTCAAATTCATCCTGGTATTGCCAGTTAATCCAATCAGCGCACTTTTGAATCAGCTCAAACTCAGTGCCGTAGCGAGCCTTGAACTGCGTCTCATTCCCATGCCTGGTCGGGCCGTGTTCACCATTGCCTCTGTGGTGATAAGTGCACAGGGGTAACACCATCCAGTGTGATAGACGCTTGCCACCTTCGACCAAGTGATGTATCTCACCTAAGGAGCCCTCAGCTCGCAAATGGAAATGACACACCGCACAACCAACCTGGTCGAGTAGTTGCTCGAACAGATTCTGCTGCTTCTTTGTTACTGCTGGAAGGCTAGTTGATTGCATTAGATTCCACCCTCTCAAATTCAATGCGCGTACATAGGTCGCTAGGCTTGCATTTGTTTAGCTTGCAGTAGAAATCAATGAACTGACTTGCGTTCATTTCTGGAAAGCCCTCGCGTACAACGTCTGCATTTCGGATGGCGATAATTTCTTCACGTCTAACCGACACAACTCGAATCATTCCAAGGCGCTTGACCTTCTCGCCTTTCTTCAGGCCCATTGCTTTCTCTACCGCACAAAGCTCATCACCAGACTTCAGATTTAGCCAGCCAGTGCGGCGTGTAACGGTTTTGCTTCCGTCACGAAATTGCGGCATCGTGGCTGAGAAACTGATCATTCTCGGCATCTGTCAGCCACCCTCGCAAATACCGGCTTCAGCATCTTCGCGTTGCTTTACTTGGCCAGCGGCGTAAAAATCATGATCAGCAGCAGCCCAAACAAACAACCCTAAGGCACCGAGCACAACGCCAACCAACACGCCCAAACAAAATAAAATTAAGCTACCCATTGCTCACCTTCCCCTGTTATCAACCAATGCAAATTAATTTTCGGTAGCACCTTCAGCAACCTCCGGCAATCTTCCGATGTCAACTTCACTACCCCTGTCTCTCGATGGCTGATCGTGCCGTGCGATACGCACATTTTGTCGGCCAGCTGCCATTGCGTTAATTTCTCATCTTCGCGAACCATAGCCAGCCGGCCACCGATCTCAGCGTCTGTACTGAATTTCAAGCGCTGAGCTCCATCGGTTCGATGTAAACCTTTGGAGCCGGCTGAGCCTTTTCGATATGGCGAGTCACCAGCCAATCACCAACAAATAAAAAAACCAATGCAACCGTGAAAGCGATCGCCATAGAAACCAATGCCGAAGCCCAGGGCCCAGATGGAATGATTCTTGGTGGTGATGGCTCGCTGTTTGACTTCGGGTAGTCAACCGGTTGATTAGGATTCCTCACTGCTTTGCTCCTCGTATGCTGGATTGATGCATAGGCGCATCAGGTGCGGTTGTAGGTGCTCTTGTGCAAGTTTTAGTAATGGCACTGGGTCGCTTGGTCGACAATACCCACTGCCGTAGGCAGACACGGAAGCTGTGCTAACACCAATCGCATCCGAGATCAGCTGGTGCGTAATTCCAGTGCGCCGAAGCAATGCAATCATCACCCGCCAGTAGTAGCGATCGCGAAATTTCATGTCACACCCTCGAGTGCTTCGGGTACCGGCAATCCCTGAGCACGTAACTTTTCTGCCAACTCCCTGTCCGCGGACAGCTGATATCGTTTCTGGACCTCAGGGTCATCAAGCACGTCGGTACTTTCGACTTGCCTGAATTGTTTTGTTGGGGGTTTTTTAACGAGCTTCTTCGCGTCATCTTTTCGAGTGTTGTTAATCACCCCGTGAAGGTAGCCAATGCCCGGATAGTCGGTACCCAAATTAACCACGCCAATCCGATGTGCTTCAAACACTTCATCTCGAGTCACTTCCATCTCAATCCACTGCTCAAATTTGTCTCGATCGATGGCGCTGAATAGATCAACTCGGTACCCATGCTGCTCGGCAAAATATTTCATCCAAGAAAACGAAACAGAATCGTCCTTTGTTTCTTTTTGGTTAATGGATGGTTCTATTGATGGTTTGGGTACATCTCTTGTACCACCTTCGTTCACCAGATGAACACCTTGCACATCTCTTGTACCACCCTGTACATCTGGTGTACCACCTAGCTGTGTATCTGGTGTACCACCCTGTTTACCTGTTGCACCACCGTGTGTAACTGTTGCACCACCTTTTTTAAGTATTTGATTATTTAGCTGTACATCTGATGCACCACCTTTTAGCTTGTTTTGCCCATGCTGCTGTACATCTGGTGTACCACCTTCGGTGCTTGTTTCGCTCTTTAGCACGCCTATATTTAATCGATATCGAGCTGCACGGCCTTGCCGCGTCGACGCTTCTATTAACGTCAAAAAACCAGAGTCAACCAATGCTTTTAAATGATTGCGCACAGAGCCTCTGGAACAGTCGCAACGCTCTGCAATCCTTGCCAGTGAGTACCAACTCTGCCAGCCATTTTCTACGCTTACAGAGTCAGCCATGTGCAGCAAGATTAACTTGCGCACTGGGTTGGCAACCGATTGTTGCCATGCCCAAACTGTCGCCGCTCCGCTCATTATTCGGCTTCAGATACTTTGTACTCACCACGCTCTGGATCACTCTCAGGCACAGCGACAACACCCTTGATGATCAAGTGCTTTGTAAATTCAAGCAGGCGCTTCTTCTCACCGGATGCCAAATCTTTCTTGCTGCCCGATGTAAACCTGCCTGAGTCGTCCACGTATGCATCAATCGTTGGTTTAGCGCCAAGTGCTGCGTCGTGAGCCAGTGCCTCGGCCTCATTTTCAGTTTGAAAATCAGGGTCAAGCGTGCTGCCAAATAAAACAGGCCTTGTTGTTAGTGCCATCGTGTTGCTCCGATTGTGTTTTGATTAAAGCCCGAACCGATTACCGGTACAGTTCGGGATACTGCTTACTACTCTCTGTACGGGCGCCCTCGATATCACTTGCCGGTGCCGCCCTTCTCTTGGGGTTATTCAGTTATGCCGCAGGCTTGATCGTCCCGATGAACGGCTCGGCACTCAGTTTTTCAGTGAGCGTTGCGGTGAACTCTTTGGCGATCAACTTTCGCAACGCTTCGAATCCGAGCACCCGCAAACGCAATTGAATTTCATCGTCATGCACTGTCGCTGCAACCGCTATCTCAAGCGTGCGTTGCTCAAAACCATCGTATGGCTCGAATGAAACTATGATGCGCTCTGGAACATCGCCAGCACCCGCATTGATCTCAACACTCTCCATCGCTGACTTCTCGCGTTTCCAGTCACCTTCAGACTGTGCACGCTTACTAACGTGATCAGCTTTAAGCGTTTGTAATTGGCCAGCCAACTTTGCAGGGTCATCAATCCATTCGTTCCAATCAGCAATCCAGTCGATCACAGAGCGTTGCGAATAGAGCTTTGAGGTTTTTTCGGCCATCTTGATTATCTGGGCGTACATCGGATTGGCCAGAAGCACACACGAAGCTGTGTCGTCGCAATGACCAGGCAAGCGGCCAACATCCATGTGATTAAAAATCGACTGCGAACTGCACTCGACTTCGTCAACAGAGACCAACGGCACTACATCAGCATCCTTGGAGTGGATGTTCACATAGCCACAATAAGCATCGATGTCGGTGGTACTCATAGCCATGCGTTCGCGGTACCGATGACTATGGAACTTTTCCAAATTATGCAGATTGAGATTATCTGCGAGCATTAGCGGATCTGGTGATGCCGCCGGTGAGCTCGTGCCTGATATACAGGTCGATTGAATCTTCTCAAATAACTTAACTAGCATCTGGTGCTGTTTCCTTTGTGGCGTTGAACATGTCGTTTTGCTTCTCAGGGAATTGCGAGATGCTGCCCGACTGATTGACATGGAACACCGACTCACTGGCATCATCCTCAGAGATACTGCCGCGCGTCTTAGGGCGCTTGTATGCGACCTTGTGTTCGATGTGGACGGTCGGCCCCGATGGATGCTCCACTTGCGGCCGCTTGAATTTCAATGACAAAGTGACTTCACCCACCTTGCCAGTGTCGATCGCTGCGGTAGCTACATCGCTGATCATGCTAGCGATATGCTGTTCGACCAAGCCACCACCAAGATCAGTAATAAGTTGGGATACATTTGTTGGTTTCATAATTCACCTTTTGTTGATTAAAAATTGCGGCCAGTACAACAGTGAATCGCTGGCCGCCAATACCACTTGGAGGAGGTTCGTAAAATTCGTTTAATGAACTGCTTCCACTGCATCAATCTCAACGGCCGGCTTCGTGCCATCAGCCATCTCACCGGTGTTCGTTTCATGCAAAATACTCGCGACTGTTGCAGCACTCATCAGCAGAACCATCAAATCAAACTCGGATGGAGCGCTTTCTGGATTCTGTCTGGATACCCTGTAGCTCTCCACAAGCTTCTGAGATTCCCGCGAAACTTCAAGAAGGTTTAGCGACTCAGGACCTAGCTGCGACTGAAATTTAAGCAGCGTGGCGTAAATTTCTTTTGTAATAGCGCTCATTGGACGGACTGCCTCATCAGGGTCGTGTTGCTTATCATCAAAGCCATCGATCAACTCTTGGGCTTTTTCGACTGGGTGCTGATCTTCCCAAGGGAATTGGCACATGACATTGAGAGTTGTGACATTACGAAGATCGCCTTTAACTCCGCTGCTCTGAAATTCGGGCTGCGCTACCAATGCTTCCTTGTCAACATTCCAATCGAATCCATGATCAATGGCTTTTTTCTGCAACTCTGCCATGTAGTGGAATGCTTCCCACATACGCTCAAAGCCACGGCATAAAGTCATTGCGCTAGTGCGGTGCGTAATATCGAACTCGCCAAAGACATTCGCTGAGGTGACGCAGAGACCAGGTATCTTTGTATGTGATACAGACGGTACTTTGCGCTTATTACCATCTTGTCCAATAAACTCTATTTCGTCTTTTGTTAGTTCGGATGCTTCCAAAACTAGATCTCCCCAGCGTCGTGTTCGTTCAAATTGGCTAGTCGTGCATCACGCCATGCCTGCCAGCTTGGGTCTGTCTCTTTCCAGTCGAGCCATTCCTGCGTATCTGGCTTAGGCTCGAACGGAGGCATGTTGTAATTGCATCTGTCGCACTTAGCTGGTTGAAGCAATTCCGAATCAACGTGAAACCGATGCTCACCACAAAAATATAAACCGCAGCCATCATCACCACCGCGTGGTTCTTCATTGCAACAAACGTAAGAAAGACCTCTATCTATTTCGACATTGCACTCTGGATGATCACAAACAGCAGGCACGCCGTAGCCAATATCGCGCTTCCAGTTTTCGTCATAACCAATTGACCAGCCCATTCTTCTATTTCTCAGTTATAACCACGTTTCAACAACGGGCTGATCATCAGTTTCTGATCGCTCGAATCGAATCAAGCCCTTGTTTGTCAGAAATTCTTGGCACTCAGCCAGACCGTGATATCGATAAGCGAGCTGCGTTGGTACCGCTTCGCCAGTTTTCGCAACATACTTCCGAGCGACAAAGCCATCCGGACAACCCGGCCAACCTCGAGACACCACCCACATCTCCAGCTTTTCTGGAACGACCTTGCGAACAGCGTTGTGTGCCACCTCTGAGAACATCAGCCTTCGTATTCCGCCAGTCGTTGCTTGTCCTTTTTGCGCTCAGCCTGAAGCTCAGCATTCTCTTCGCGCAGTGCGTTACGCTCTCGAATCACCGCACCCCACTCTGTCTTGGGCTTCAACACGCAACCCAACATCGCAGCTCGAAGCTTTGGCAACGCCAACGATCCAGTAGCCCATACAAATTGACAAAATCTTCCCACTGGTACGCCCCGCTCGCCGCTTCTCATAAGCGACAGTTGTGATTTATTCATCCCGGCTTGCTTTGCCAGATCGCTATAAGTGACGCCTCTACCTCTCAAGGCAACTGAGATCGAATACTCAATAGCCTTCTGTTCATCACCTCCCCATGATTCAACGAGATCATCCGGTGGCATTTCTAGCTCAGAGGCTGTCTCCACCCCCTTTGGTGCTTGTACCTGCACTGTGTAATTCATTAGCCTTTTCCTTGGTTTCGCGCGTTTCGTGCGCTGTTTCGTGCGTTTCTTGCCCTTCGGCGCTTAAATAAAAAGCCTCAAAACGAGGTAATAAAAAATGCATTCAATCGCTTTTCGCTTTTCTCAACGTGCCGTACTTCTGTCGATGCTCACGAGCGTCGAGCATCTGTTGATCTGTCGGCCAAAGAATCTCTGCTGCAGACATGGCTTCACCAGAGGCAGTGGACAAACGCTTCGCCAAAGCAGCCCCAACAGAGCCACCCCACAGTGCAATCTGCTTAAAGTTTGCAACGGTGGTCTCAGCGCGATCACAAAGGTCTTGAATCTCGGACTGCGTGCGTTCATTCCAGTAATTTCTTGGGCTCATGTGAGAATAATAGTACGTTACTATGAATCATGCAATAGCTTATTGATATTTTTAATAGTAGATTGCTATTGATATGATGCGCAGCATGGAAATTTGGCAAGTACGGCAAAAGAATCTTGAGCTTCTCGCTCGAAACCATTCTCGGGAAGAACTAGCGAGTGCGCTCGATTACGCGGACACTAACTATCTAAACCAGCTTATTCGTGGGCACGCGAGAATCGGTGATAGAACGGCAAAAAAGATCTACGAAAAATTTGAGTTGGAATCTCTTTGGCTTGAAACTCCACACCCAAATCTTTGGGGAAGTGAGGATGGTTCTAGTGCTGTAAACGACACACCCGCGCAGTACACGACGCTGGTGCAGGTTGCTAGAATTCCAGAGATAAGCTGGGTTGCCGCAAGTGGATGGGATGAGGCTATTGATTTATTTGAGCCCGGTGATGCTTATGCTTGGCACTCAACAACTGTGAAGTGTAGCAGCAGAACTTACGCGCTCAAAGTTCGAGGTGATTCAATGGTGAACCCTAGGGGACGGCCTACATACTTCGAAGATGACGTGATACTCGTGGATCCAGAGCAACGTGGGGCTGTCACGACCGGAGACAGGGTTATCGCACTGCTTGCCGACCCAAGCTTAGCTATCGAGCGCAGAGTGACCTTTAAATCCATTATTTTTGATGGAAGCCAAACTTACTTAAAGCCTTTAAATCCTGCGTGGGACAATATCCGAGACGAATTCACTGTCCTTGGCAAGATACTGAGCGTTATCGGCCCCTAACGCCTCCACGCGCCGCATTAACAACCTCCTGATGCCGGCGCTCATCTAGATCTTCTTTCTCCATAACTATTCTGTTGTGCTTGCGCGTCATACTGACCGCGACGGCAATCAAGACTAGCCAGAAAACAATTAGCACAGTGGAGCCAGTATGAGATGCAGCAGCTGCCCAAAACAATACAGGTATCGACAACGCAATTGCTAAAAACGCCTGGCTAACGCTAATGTAAAACAAACCGAGCGGTCCAAAAAAAAGGGTAAAAGCTGCCGCGTAAAACTGTGATTTCTTCTGCACTTAAATACCTCCATTATTCAAGCCTCAGTGTAAACGGAAAAATAATATTAGTTTTTTACTATTTTATTAGCTTGTTACTATTGCATTGAAAATAGTTATGTACTATTCTTCTGTTCAAGTGATCAGGTACAACACTGGAGCAATAGCAATGAAAAACTACTCAGAAAATCTCACAACCAAGCACATCAGTCGCGGCGACTCAGCTGCAGACAAGGCAATCAACCACTGGCTGATTCAGTCGGTCATCTATCAGCACCTCAGATGCAGGATCGTGCGCAAGAAAGCTCGTGGTCGTGCGCCATGGCCATTGGAGCTCATTGGTGCGGTGGCAGGTGCATGAGTCCGACGCAGATTGCTATGGACTTCATTGAGAACTCTGATCGAGGTGAGATCGATAAGGCCATGGCCATGATTGGCCAGCAAGTCGAGCACGGCAACGATGATCAAACTATCAAGGCAATAGTTGAGTCCGTCACTTTCCATGGTTCAGGTGTGTCAGAGCCTCTGTGGATTTCGTACGGCATCCAACTCGACAACGCACTCAATTCAGTCATTCGATTCGTACGCCCTGAATCATTGAAGGTGATCGAATGAGCCGCAATCTCGGAAAGAAGTGGCACCCGATGGAATGCACCATCAAGCGAGTGCTCGACAATTCGATCTTGGCCAACGTACCAGGTAGTGGCTCAAAAACAATGCACAACACCGGACCACTTGGGTTTAAAGCTGTGCAAGTCAGTCGTAACGTTTTCAATAACGCCTTTGGTCGCACCCCTGTGGCTGCTACCGATGAGCGCGTCTTACTCAGTGAGCTCGATCGCACTGATATTCAACATGCTTGTGATGAGAAAGTCACCATCACTATCTGGATTCAAACTTGGCTCGGAAAAAAGGAAGGGATTTTATGAGCAACGATACAGCTGGCGGCTTACTGATACTTACTCGCAAGCCAAACGAGTCAATCATGATCGGTGACTATATAAAGCTCACTGTGCTTTCAGTTAAAGGCAAGCAGGTTCGAATCGGTATCGATGCGCCATCAGATGTGAAGGTGCATCGCGAAGAGATATTCGATCGAATTAAGAGCGAAGAGCTTGAGAGTATTGATTCGTGATCGCCTCTAGTCCAGCAATTGAGGTGTCCGATCTCGATACGCTAAGACATTCGCTTGGAGCCGAGTCGCACTATAAGCGCAGTCAATGGGGCTTTAGAAACCGCTACTGCGGAACAACTGAAGCAGTAACGCGGCTTGTTAGCGCTGGGCTGATGAAGCCAATCGGAACACCCAACGAATTGTCAGGTGGTGATCAGTTCTACATAGTTACTGAAGCTGGTTGTGATGCTGTCGGATTGACAGCCGCGCAAAAAAAACGAGCATTCGAGGATTGATTGATGGCCAACGAATACTACGTATGGGATGAAGGTGTAGGCACTGAGCTTGACGCCCCTTCTGATCACGGCATCGCTACTGCTGAGCATGACATTAGCCACAAAGATGCGGCACGCATTTATCTCAAAACTAGGGAAGAATTAGAAGAAGGTGAAATGGAAATTTACGTGGTTTGTAAGGAAACATCGGTATGCAAAAAACTCCATGTTGAGGTCGCTATGGAGCCAGCATTCTATTTTAGTGGCACCCGCGATATGTACGACACCTACAAAGGAGTTGATTGATGCAAGTTGAACAGATAGCCGGCTGGGTTACTGAAAAAAAGCTGGCAGCCATTACAGGCTTAAGTCCGAATGCACTCGAACACTATCGGCGCAATGGTGATGTCACCGATGGTGTCGAGTATTTAAGTCCAGCAAATTCATCGAACGGACGTGTCATGTGGAACGTCGAGGCATATAACAAATGGGTACCAAGTCAAAGACGACAGGTGCGAGCATCTTCCGCAACAAGGTCCGCATCTGGTTCAAGTATGAGGGCAAGCCGGTCTATGAGTTCACCGGCCACCGGCCGACGCCTAGTGGTCTGATTGATGCTGCTCGGCTTCGCGCTGAGATTGTCCAGAAAATTGACATGGGGCTGTTCACTTACCGTGACTACTTCCCGAATAGTATCCGAGCCAATCAGGACACTGGCAGCTTCTTTGTGATGGCCAAAAAATACATAGCCACCATGGAGCAACACAAAGCCGCCAGCACAGTGAAGGGTTATCGCAAGATGATCAACAACTACTGGTTACCGCTATTTATGGAACGCCCGATCGGCACGATCACCACCGGTGACATACATGATGCCATTACCGATAGCGGGCTCACTGATCTAAGCAATAAGACATTCAACAATGCGATGACACCCTTGCGCGGCATCTTTGACCTTGCCGTAGATTATGAATCAATCAGCATAAATCCCTGCAACAAAATAAAAGCAGCCAAACTGCAGCGCCCAATGCCCGACCCAATGGATGAATCAGAAATGTACCTGATGCTGCGTCACATCGCGCCTGAGTGGCTGAATTACTTTCGTGTTGCCTTTGGCACTGGCATGCGTCCAAGCGAGCTGATCGCCTTACGCTGGGCCGACGTCGACTTCAACTCAGGATTGATCAGAGTTGAACGCGCATACGTTGAAAAACAAGTAAAGGGAACAAAAACATACAAACCTCGGTTCGTTGAGCTAAACGAGCTATCGATTTCCGGGCTGCGTGATCAGAAAGCCAGCACTTATCTAGCCGGCGTTCTCGTGTTCGAACATCGAGGCAAGCAGATTAACAACGACAAGCCACCACGCAATGCATGGAATGCCGCATTGAAAAAAGCTGAGATCAGGCACCGCGTTGCCTACTGCACCCGCCATACATTCATCAGCATCGCCTTGTCCGGAGGCGCTAACCCGTTCCAGGTATCAGAGCAAGCCGGCCACTCAATGGAAATGATGCTCAAGCACTACACCAAATGGATGCGTCAGGCTGACTCTGGAATTAGCAATATGTTTTCAAAACCCACTAAATCCAAACGAGACAGATCGTGAAAGCACCACCACTGCGTTATCACGGCAGCAAGTGGCGATTGTATAGTTGGCTTGAGCAATTTATTCCTGAGCATAGAATTTATGTTGAACCGTTCGGCGGCGCTGCTGCAGTACTCATCCAAAAGCCGCGATCTGAATCTGAGGTTTACAACGATCTCGATCGGTCGATCGTTAATTACTTTTCAGTACTCCGCGATCGAGAACTCCGCGGCCAACTAATTGAGCAATTGCAGCTCACCCCCTACTCGAGGCAGGAGTTTGAGAAGGCGTATGAGCCATGCGAATTCGACCAGGTAGAAAGTGCTAGGCGTGTGGCAGTTCGGGCAATGATGGGTTTTGGTTCCGGTGGTGCTTCAAAACAATCTACTGGCTTTCGAAGCGACTCCTCAAGAAAGTACGGTACCGCAGCTTCCATCTGGGCTGAATTCCCCGATCGGCTCAAAGCTGCAGGCGAGCGCTTCGCCGGGGTCACTATTGAGTGCTTACCAGCAATCGACGTTATTCGAGTCCACGATCATCCTGAGGCATTTATCTACGTAGACCCACCCTACCTTCACAGCACTCGCGAAATGCGCGGCTTGGTGTATCGCCATGAAATGACAGCTGACGATCACACTGAGCTCTGCGAGTATCTAGCTCGAGCAAAAGGCATGGTCATGTTGTCTGGTTACGATGACGGCACTTATGACGATGCACTTCCCGGATGGACTAAGCACAACTGTCGATCGAGAATATCTGCAGGCAGAGGAACCAAAGTTAAAACTGAAACCATTTGGCTGAATCCTGCATGCGCTGGCCAGTCCAAGCAATACGATCTTCTGGAGAAAATTTCATGAGCAACCTATCCACACTCAATTCTGCACTGTTTGCACAGCTTAACCGCCTTGGTGAAGCCAAAGGTGATGAACTTAGCGCAGAGATTGAACGCGCTAAAACAATAACTGGCGTTGGTAAAACGATTATCGAGAATGGCCGGCTCGCATTGGATGCGAAAAAGCATCAGGATGAATTCAGACCTTTACCTAATGCTGCCGTGTTGCCGGCAATGCTTTCAGATGAGACACCTGCAGATGGCTAAGGGCACACCAATTGACTGGCCTTCGGGCGCTCAAGAATGGTGCAGAGAGAACAGACCGATCTACCCCGGTGCTGTGCTTGTTGAGTTGTTCAATAGGCATTTTTCGATGAGTGTTAGTAAAGACTCATTGAGAAGCTACTGCAAGCGCCATCGAATCATGACCGGTCGTAAAGGCTCCGAGGTAGCAGTCATCTGGAATACAGGCACCAAGGGTTTGACGCATAGGAACAAGACCAGCTACAAAAAGGGAGCCAAACCCGCCAGCTCGTTACCGGTTGGCTCCGTAGGTTTGAGAGGCGGAAAGACCGACGACGAAGGCAAAGTGATCGAACACCCACAATGGTGGGTTAAGTTGGAAGAGCCCAAGTTGTGGAAGCCGCTCTATCGCGTTGCCTGGGAATGCTACCGAGGACCGATACCCAGAGCACATGTACTGGTGAGTCTCGACCTTGATCCGGACAACTGCTGTGATCCAGATAACTATCAATGTCTATCGCGAGCTGAGTTAGTCGCTCTTAATAACCGATCGATGCCACGTTATCGAGAAGCTACGATCGAAGAACGTGTTGCATTAATTACCCTGGCACGGCTACGCGCCAAAATTGGCAGCGCAACAAGAAAGCAAATCGCATAACCGAAGCGCTTGTCCTCGGACAGCGTACACCAAGCAATTAACTACTACGGGTAAGCATAATGAGTCGAGTAAGAAAAAGCACGATGGTCGAGCTGGTTGAAGAGCTGCGCAAGCTACCTCATTAGCCCGGTAACTAGCAGGAAGAACCAATCATGACCTTAGAGGACTTCGAATACGGCGGCGAATGCTCTGTATGCAAAGAAACGCTTGATATGTCCGAAGCTGGTTTCTGCAAAGACTGTGGCGAGTCGTTCTGTTGGAGCAAGCACGGTGGCTGGGGTCCAGATGGACACCGTTGTGACAACTGTGGAGGCGATGAAGATGAGTGAAGGCCACCCACTACGCTGCACATTTAAAGACAATGTGTTGTCAATAACACTTGATGCAGAAACGCTAAAGTGCGCGACTGAAAATCACCCCACGTGGAGCGGGTTGGACTCTGCTTATGTTGTCGAAGACGAAAAGGTATACGCAGCCGAGGTGGTAACGTCATTGAATAGCGAGCGTGAAGACGGCAGTACGCTTGTGACCGATATGATCGATGCTGCTATCGAACACGCCATTGAAAATGGCTGCGAAGGAATCAAATACGACTAACGTCATCAACCCCACTACGAGAATATTATGAAAATTGCAGGATATACAGCGCTGGCTCTGGCTTTCTTTTTCGTTAGTGGTGCGGCAACTCATGCTGGACGATACTACGCAAAGAAAGCAATGCCGGACGTTGTTAATATTTGCATTTACGATTCTACAACTGGCAAGCGTGAAGATTGCTCAGTTCTAGAGTTTGATTAACCCAACACATCCCCCGGAGAATCACATGCAACAACGAACGTGGGAATACGGATCAACTAAAAATGCGACTGTCAAAGGTATTGTCGATAACGCTATCGTTTTGCACGATGAAGATGGCGAAGGGCATGTTTTAGTTGGCACCGGGCAAACTGCAATAGTTACTAAAAACGATAACGTTACACTCGAATTTTGTAAGGGCGGGCCAACTGGTGGTTACTGGAAAATAGCCGAGATCGTAGGTGTTCAGATAAACGGCTTAAACTGGTTTGAGGATAGCGGGTCCTGGTACGAGCAATGGCTACACGTGAAAAACGCCCGCACTCTGATGGTAGTTCGGCACAAGGAGAAAGATGCTTGGATGGCCCAGTACGTTGAGACTGTTACTGACATTCACTTACTTGGCTGGTTTGTCGGCGATCGCAACGATGCGCTTGAGTTCTTCGGCAAAAGAATACCGACACAGCAATGACTCACTTATCAACCCGTAAGGGCCGATTCATCTGTCAATGCTTGATAAACAGATCATTTAATCCCGATAGGGTTGCTAGGCCCACTGAGTAAAATGGAAATAATAAAACCATTACAACCAACCCCGCTTGCTATGCCAATGTGGCGATTTGACGGATGGATTAACACAGGTTTGGGCATGGCTATGGTCTGGATGCACCGCACACAAGAGCTAGTTGTACTGTCTGCAGTTGAAAAAGCCGAACCCGAGAAGGGAGAGATTGACGTAGGTCCGGAGCATCATATTTCAGTATCTCGCGGTGGCGGTAGACGATGCACTGCTAACGATGCTCGCGCAACACTGCAAATGTTCGCCGCCGATGACGCGCTGGAAGATAACCATGTGCCTTATGGAAAAGTGCGTAATTTTTGGATGCCAGTCGCAGATAAATACCGAGGGTACGAATGCCCATGTGTTGAACACGAGCCAGCAATGCTAGAAGATCGTGGCGACTACTTATGGCGTCCAGCAACCGGCACAGCATAGATCCCGCTAGATAGGCTGAGGCTGCATAGTGAAACAAGTTACCTTTAAGCGCGCAAAACGAGTTATCGCCCTTCACTATGGAGCTGCGACACCCAGCACACGTAAATTAATCCAACTTTTCAGTCACGATTCGAAAGCTAATAAGAACGATATAATAATAAAGGAGGCCAGTCGGATATTGGAGCTGCGAGAACAGCTAGGCTATGACACATCCAACATCGGTATCGATGCAGCGAACCGGTCAGCCGTGGCTGCACAATTTGCCGCGTTGCAAGAAGTCCCAATAAAGAAGAAATGGCCTTGTCTTGTTTGCAAGAAGCCTATCAGACTGCATGGACAGCAAACTCACGCAGCACGATTTCAAATATGCCCTGGTGATTGCTCTGCAATTGGAGAGTTTTATTTCACCCGCAACGGGTCAAAGATGAGAACGTGTAATAGTTTCAAGCAGATGTACGGCAAGGATGTCCGGGAGCTTAAGCCAACCGAATCCTTTGACGCAATGCTGGCCTACATGGTCCATGTACTAGCTCATAGAAAAAGAGAGAGAGCAGCGAGATGCGCAACTCAGAAACCCTACGATCAGCCCTGTTTGAACAAATTAAGGGGCTGCAAGACGGTTCAGTCAAACCGGAAACGGCAAAGGCTACGGCCTCGTGCGCGATGGCTATCTGCAAAACGGTTGAGCTAGACCTTCGCGCTACTGAACTATTCAAAGATGGTGGCGATATGAAACCTCTGCAGCTTACTAATGAAGCCGAGGCAACGGCTGAAGGGAAGCCTGTCAGCGAAGTGGAAATTATTGCAGAAGACCAGATAGAGTCGATCATGAAAGGACATAAACTCGGATTGCCAGTAGCCACCATTGCAAGCCGATTGAGTTTGAGCCGAACAGATGTTGAGCTGGTGATCGAGGCTCGCCGCGAAGACTAGAGCAGCCTTACATAAAACCGAGATTGTTATAGAAAATGTTCGAATTTGAATATGGCGCATGCGGTGTCATGTAGCAAAAACAATGACTTACCTTTTTAGCCTATCACCTGAAACCGCATAGCCTCGTAGGAACGCGGGTTCGACTCCCCCCTCCTCCACCAACAACGTTGTTGAAGAGATTCAATAACACCCTGAAGCCCGCATTCTAGCGGGCTTTTTTATGCCTTTTACAACCATCTAAGTGCAACGCGATTCAATCCCGAATCCCCCCAATAGTAAGTAGATAATTCTTGAAATACTTGTGTTTGGCACCATAATCGCTCACATTAAACAATATTTTGTTGATAGTTGTCTGAGAATGCTGTTAAAAATAGATTTTGAGAATTGTTATAGTTTTCTAGAACCAACATCGGTTTCATTCCTCGTTGGGAAGAAGGTATCAAACAGTTTTTGGGAAACCGAAATCAACGGTCGCAGGGTCAACAAAGCGATTGGCGTTCTCGGGGCCAACGCCTCGGGAAAAACGAACTTGTTACGAGCCATAGATTTTCTATCAAAATTTATCCCCGTGACTTACGAGGAAAAAAAACCTAACGAAAGTATTCCTATCACTCGACACTTACTCGGTTCTGAAACGTCGAAAATAAGTGCGCTTTTTGTTTTATCAGAAGTTGAATACAAATATAAAGTTGAATGTACTAATTCCTCCGTCATTGAAGAAAGTCTCCACAAAAAAGGTGATACTGGAAAATTCAAATACGTATTCAAGCGAACAAAGTTATCGGATGGCAAATTCGCTGTAAAACAAAATAAATTCGGCTTTGACAGCAATAAGGCTGTTCACGTGCCAGATAACTTATCTTTTATTGGTGCAGCAAATAGCTTTGGTGTTCCGCTGGCAAAAGAAATCTCAAACTATATGCTCAAGATAAAATCCAACATGCACAGCTTAGGAAGGCATTCAAAAGACTTCCGTCAGTTAATGAAATCTTCTAGATTTTTCGATGAGAATCCAGTTTATCTTGATACGCTGGCAGAGATAATGAGAAATTGTGATTTCGGAATCGATCGAATTTCATTTTCTAAAATTGTAAAAGGTGATGCTGGTAAAGACACTGGTGATCGTATCGCTATGGGGCACCACAAATGTGGTGAAAAGGAATTTAGGCTACCTTTTATGAGCGAGTCAAATGGCACACAGTCCGCGTTCTTATTGTTGAACACGATTCTGCCAATTCTAAAAAATGGCGGCACAGCAGTAATAGACGAAATAGATAATGACTTACACCCGCATTTGCTGCCTCATATTCTGGATTTATTTAAGCACGAAGAAACCAACCCAAACAACGCGCAAATCATATTCACATGCCATACACCTGAAATATTGAATATACTAGCCAAACATCAGATCTACCTTACAGAAAAGGATGAAAGTTCCAGCGCTTCATGGAGATTGGCAGATTTGAAAGGGATTCGATCGGATGATAATCGCTATGCAAAATATATGGCCGGTGCTCTTGGAGCCGTACCGTATTTATGAGCGCCCGACGTAGAGTTCAACAAAAAACTCTGCTCATCGTAAGCGAAGGCCCTTCTGACAAAGCATTCGTTGATCACTTGAAGCAACTATTTGATTATCGAGAGAACAATCAACGCACGACAATAAAATCTTCCAATGGAGACTCCCCTGGCGACATTGTCAAGTGTTGCGTCAACCATTGTAGAACCGCAGATTTTGATCGAAAAATCGTCATCCTAGATTCAGATATTCCTATTGAGCAGACAGTAAAGAATTTAGCTAATCAAAAGCAAATCATACTTCTCCAATCCGAACCAATTTGCCTCGAGTGCATGTTGCTGCAAATGCTAAATGAAAATGTACCTGCCACCTGCGCTATGTGCAAGTCAGCATTAGAAAATCATATACCTGGACGACTAACTGACAAACTAAGCTACCGGCAACTCTTTACACAGCAGTTGTTGGAGCAAAGCGCCCCAGATTGCATCAAGACAATAATCGAATATTTAAAGCACGAATAAAATTACCTAGAAGTTCATTGGCACATGAAATCCAATTCCTTCTTAAATATTGTCGCAGTTTAAAAGCATAGATATAACAGCTCTTAGTCAAGGCTCTCTACTAAATTTAAAAGAAAGCTATCTCGTTCGCTCACCACAATTAAATTTAGAAGGTCTATCCCTCGAGATTTTTCACTAATTCTGTCTTAGGTTGCTTGAAAGAAAGTTTAAATCAAATTGGCAAGTGCACTGTAATCTATGTTCAGATGCTCGATACTTGTGAAGGTATTTTTGGAGGTATAAACGAATTTTAAATTTATTGTTTTTCTTATAATTCAATACTTTACGTGGTGTATTAAACAGCCCCCTCCTCCACCAACAACAACCTGTTTATTGAAGTTTAATAAACCTTCGAAATAGCCCGCAACAATGCGGGCTTTTTTGCGGGTTTTGTAGTCATTTTAAGAGCAAGCCGACTGTGCCGTATTGGGTATCTATATCGAACTTCGAATACGTTTCGTGGCGAGTCATTTTTCACACATACCCTATGCAAAAAGAACGCTAGTTGAGCCCCACACAATTCAGTACTCTTAAATCTCCTCCTCCAAGTGGAACAAAACAGGATGTTACTTTGATCAGGGATGATCAATTTTTTTCTTTGCTTAGCTCATGCTACAAACCTAGCTCACTTAACGATGGATGATCGTCCGGTCGACGCCCTTGCGGCCAGTGGAATAAACGCTCACTACTCTCAATTGGTGAATCATTAATACTGGCAATTCGAATAGCCATAAGCCCGGCAGCGCTAAACTGCCAATTCTCGTTCCCATAAGAGCGATACCATTGCCCTTCATCGTTGTGCCACTCATACGCGAATCGCACAGCAATTCTGTTTTCAGCAGTAGCCCAAAGCTCCTTGATAAGGCGATATTCATTCTCTTTTGACCATTTCTTTTTCAGAAAAGCCACAATCGCTTGGCGACCACTTAAGAAATCGGACCGATTACGCCATTCGCTATCGACTGTGTACGCCATGGATACCTTTTCCGGCTCACGACTGTTCCAGGCATCTTCCGCAAGCCTTACCTTCTTTACGGCAGAATCAATATCAAATGGCGGCAATGGTGGCCGATTCTCAGTCATGCGCTTAACGCCTCATATATGTACAGTTGCATACGACTACCACTGGTTATAGGAAAGGTATTTCCCACTCATTTTAATTTCGATACGGTCCCCCTTTGGGTTAGGAATTTTTTCCACACTCATTTCAAAATCTATTGCGCTCATAATTCCGTCGCCACCTTTTTCATGAATCAACTCTTTAAGCGTTTCGCCATAGACACCAACAATTTCATAGAAACGATAAATGCATGGGTCAGTGGGCACTGACTGCGAGAAAACCTTGTTTGGGCATTCAGACAAAACTACCGCAACGTCATCCGGTAGCTGCAGCATTCGCGCTATTGCGTCGGCCTTGTCCTTCGGAAATGAATTCATACCCAGACAGGCCGAGGTGGTGAACACTTCAGACATATCAATAGCTTCAGCTATGCCAGCCCAAGTCAGTCCCATGGCCCTTTTTCTTGCCATGATTGCTTCAGTGACTTCTGCTTTGCCTAAAAGAGTCGGTAGTAGTTCACTGGCTGCCAATTGGTTCATTATTGTGTTCCTGTAAGTTGAGTTTGACTAATTTCATTATCTTTTAAGCGCTTATCATTAGATTCTGGGTTAGCGTTTTTTTCTTCACTATTGAATAACCCAGGGCGCACGGTTTCTGGTTTTATGTTGCGGGTATCACTTCCATCTCCCGCGTTCGTCGTTATCGTTTTTGAACGGGAAGTGAGAAAATCAACCAGGTAATTTCGGATGGGGTAGTAATTTTTATGATGAATAATATCCACACGACTTCTCGGCCTTGGAATATCTATAACGACACTTTCCGCCACTCTTGCATAGGGCCCGTTGCTCATCAACAAAATTCGATCTGACAGCAGTATGGCTTCATCAACATCATGCGTGATCATAAATATAGTCTGGCCAGTATCTGCCCATACTCGAATCAACTCGTCCTGAATGGTCCCGCGGGTTAACGCATCAAGCGCGCCGAATGGTTCATCCAGTAACAATAGTTTTGGCTGAATGGCAAATGCTCGGGCGATAGAGACACGCTGCCGCATACCCCCGGAGAGTTGCGATGGCTTCCTTTTCTCCGCACCTTCACCTAAGCCAACCATTGATAAATGTTTGTAGGAATGTTCCTTAATTTGATTTTTTGACCACTTAGGAAATCTTGCGCGCACACCAAACATGACATTCTTGAGCGCGCTCATCCAAGGC
>Ga0209831_1000114_pt1 | contig 69572 bp, 31 predicted proteins | sample Maine_Asex4_meta_FD_187451 | JGI IMG/M metagenome (GOLD analysis project Ga0209831, IMG submission 187451) | Marine algal microbial communities from Maine, USA - Maine_Asex4_metaG (SPAdes) (version 2) | ecosystem: Host-associated > Algae > Red algae > Unclassified | place: Maine, USA | collected... | reverse complement strand
GAGGTCGTGAGTAATCCTGTGATGCACTCCTCAGAGGACGCTCGTGCCTACGTCGCCGAGCTGCGAGACATTCTCCTCGCCACCGGCGTGTCAGATGCAAAGATGGAAGAAGGCTCCATGCGGGTCGACGCCAACGTGTCGGTCCGGCCCACAGGAAGCAACGAGCTGCGCACCAGATGCGAGATCAAAAATATCAATTCTCTGCGTTCTCTCGGTCGAGCAATCGAGTACGAGGCGCGGCGCCACATTGCGCTGTACGACAGCGGCGACGCTCCTCGTCAGGAAACGCGTCACTGGGATGAGGCAGCCGGACGTTCCCGTCCGGGGCGCTCCAAAGAGGACGCCGATGACTACCGATACTTCGCAGAACCGGACCTCGTTCCGCTGGCTCCGACCGCCGATGACATCGCCGCAATCGATGCCGCCATGCCGGCACTTCCGGCTGAGCGGCGCCAGGCGCTTGCCGACGCGGCATCCGTGGAACTGAGCGCAACAGCCCTCGTGGTGGAGCGAAACCTTGACGCCATGGCGCTCGGGTCGCTTGAGGCTGGAGCGCCCGCAGCCGGTGTACTGAAACACATTGAGAACAACCTTGCTGATGGCCCGGGGAAACTCACCGCCGACACGTTCGCTGCGCTTGTGTCAATGGAAGCCCAGGGCGACCTGACCGCCACGCAGGCCAAGGATGTTCTTGCTGAGATCGTTGAGACTGGTGCCGGACCGAAGGTCATTGCGGCTGCCAAGGGCTTCGAAGCAATGGATGCCAGCGAGCTTGAAATACTCCTCGACGGCCTCATTGCCGAGCATCCCCAGGAATGGGCCCGCTTCGCTGAAGGCGATCGCAAGGTGCAGGGGTTCTTTGTTGGGAAGATCATGAAAGCCACCCAGGGTCAGGCGGATGGCAAAATGGTGAATGCGTTGATGATGGCCAGACTCGGGTAGGTCCGAGTACTGTCGGGCCACCCCAGTACCCACAGCTTGTGGTACCGCCGGGAACCAATCTCGTAGTTGCGCTACCGGAAGTACTTCGAAGCCGTGGCCGATGTTGGTGACCATGCCGCAATGGGGGCGCACAGCCGGCGAGTTCATCACGTTGTTCCGAGGGTTGAGTCCGGGCTTGGAACTGAGGCTGGGAGCCGAGGGTGGCATCGACTGGCCTTTCCGCCAGCTTGCTTGTTCTACTCGGTGCAGATCTCCTTGGGACGGTACCAAAGGAAAGATTCGAGCTGATTTGCCTCGGGTGGCGAACATCAACGGTCCACGTTTCTCCTCAGCGTCTCCTTGCAGCTGGCTCAGTTGCTCATGGGGTTGGTGGCGCTCCTCGTGTGGGTAGGTCCCTGGAGCTGATCAGCGCTGCGATTCTTGTGACGCTCGGCTTCCGGGTTTTCTGGTCCATCTGAGGTCTGCGGCCTCGCGGCAAAGGAATCGGTGGCCGCCGATGTTCCGGCGACGACGCCGTCCACGAAGGTGATGGTGCCCTGGCCTGCAGCGGTCGTGCGCGGCCCAGGAAGAATGACGCCGGTGATGTTGCACGGGTCCACGACGCGCACCGTGATCCGCTCACCGGTGCGCGGCGCCTTCCGTACGGCCTTGAGCATCTGCACAGCCTCGGGCAACGCGTACTGCTCGCCGGAGAAACCTGCGACGAACCGGCCGCCACGGATGAGCCCGCGGGCTTCCAGACGCCGAAGCGCCCAGAGGATGTCTCGCCACGGGATCGCCAGCGACTCGGTCTGCACGAGGTCGTAGAAGACCACACCCCATCGGGCAAGCAACTGCTCAGCGACGGCTTCTGCCAGTTCGTCGGGTTCCTCGATCACCGCGGGTTCGGGAAGAAGCGCCCATCGTCCTTCTGCGCGCTGGTGTCCAGCAGCTCCGCGGCGAAGGCCCCTCCGCCCCATCTCGCGACGTCGATCCGAGCGCTGGCGCCCATTCAACAGCGTGCGCACTGCAGAGAAACTGTCGGCGGTCACGAGACTGGCGTTCACCGCTTCCCACAATCCGGCTTCCACATCGGTGGCAAGTCGACCGGTGGCGGTCACCAATTCGGTGTGGAACAGCGCGCCGCGTTGGGTGAGGGTTTCGACAATCTCGGCGCCGGCGCCGGCAGGGGGAACAACCGGAACCAACGCCCCTCGCGCTGCGGCCATGAGCCAACCAGCGTCGCTGCGAGTGGTCAGCGTGATGGGGGTGGCACGAGACGGGCTGGCGGGACGCCTGGTCTTCGGCGCATCGGTTGCCACCCCGCTGTCATCAGGAGCCGTTGATGTGTCAGACGTGCCCGCTACCTGGTGAGCGGCGGACGCCGCACCCTGCGCAACTGCCGGGTGACGCACAGTGAGTCGGCCCCAGGTGACATCGCCTCCGAGGCACAGTGCATCGAGCCAATCTGGCTTGTAGCCGCCCACCCGGTCCTGCAGGATCTTTTCCCACCCGCCGGCGGCAACCTCGTATCCCTGCAGCTGCTCGATAATCCGTGACAGGCCCGGCTTGCCGCGGACCTGGGTGTCAGGGGTGAGGTGGTGCCAACGAAGCAGGAAGCGGGTGAAGTCCTGAGCGGTGACCGCCTCGATGCCTCGCCGCCGCCGCTTCTGGGAGTACACGTGGATACGGGCGAGTAATCGTCGGCTGCACCATTCGATGGTGTCACTATCCACACCTGCCCGGTTCCGCCAGCGGCCCTGGATGGCAAAGCCTTCCGCTTCAAGTGCAGCAAGTGCGATTCGCACCGTGGAGGCCGGTAGGACGACGAGTTCGCTCAGGTCCTGAACCATCATCGGTCCGGAGATGTCCAGGTGTCCGCGCACCGCCTCGATGCGGGCCTTCTCGGTGAGTTCCGTGTCCGCAACCAGGTCTTTGACCACTTCGGCCTGCTCCACCGTGGTCCAGAACCATGCTGGCATTGTTCGGTCTTGCGCAAACATTGGATTGGCTACCGCCACCGCTCGACCGCGCTCCTCGAGCGACTCGAAGTGGAGACGCCATTCGTCGCGTTCGGCGGTGCGAACAAGATCGGACAAAAGGTCATGCATCTCGTCGGGGTTCCGCACATCAGGGCTGGCTTCGTCGCATACCCGGGCGATGGCTTCACCCGAGACGCCGCCGATATCGCTGAGCTCAACGGGAAGTCCGCGACGCAACGGCACCGTGCGACTGCGTCGATCGATGGCTTCGGCATCGTCGAGGAACGTGAAGGCCTTGCCCATCAACAGCTCATGGCTGAGTGGCGAAGCGTCGACGCTGTCGCAGACAACAACCTCCATGTCGCCGGACTTGATGCGTTCCACCAGAGCTGTCAACCCATCAACGTCCATGGCCTCGGTCAGGGTGTCGTGCATTGTCTGGCGCACGAGCACGTGGTCGGGAAGTTCTATGGGGCCGGAGACATTCTCCTGGCAGCCAGCGGCAATGGGGAAGACCGCAGCCATGACATCGTCGGCCTCCATGCGTTGAATTGGCGGCGGATTCTTACGTCCACCCTTGAACCGCAGAACGGTGAGGGACCGGTTCAGATTCCAGCGCCATCGAGACAAAAACATGGGTGAGGGCGGCACAAGCACTGCCTGGATGAGGGTTTGTGGCACGGCCTCGGGTTGGAGATAGTGCCTGACGTCGGTGAGGGCGAAGCTGTGTTGTGGGCCCAGCGAGAGGAGCACGGCGTCATCGTTGGCTGCCGCCTGCAACTCGAAGTCGAAGTTGACGCAGAACTTCTTGCGCAAGGCAAGTCCGAAGCCGCGGTTGATACGGCCACCGTGGGGCGAATGCACCACAAGTTGCATGCCGCCGGTCTCATCGAAGAAACGTTCGATCACCAGCCGGTCAGTGGTGGGAAGCGCTCCGAGAATGGTGAGCGACGCGGCCAGGTACGACACCAGATGCTCGGCCGCAGCCTCGTTGACGCCACAGGTTTCGCGAACCCAGCGCCGAGCGCTGTCAGGGTCGTCGGCTTCGAGGAAGTCCTGCACCCGCTGGCGGATCCTGGATACCTCCTGGGAGAGCTCCTCTGTGCGGGCTGGCGCTTCTCCCAGCCAGAACGGCACGGTGGGCGGCAGGCCGCCCGCGTCGGTAACCCGAACAATGCCGGGTTCAACCCGCTTGATCCGCCAGGAGTGTGTGCCGAGAAGGAAGATGTCGCCCGGCATTGACTCGGTTGCCCAGTCCTCGTTGACGGTGCCGACCGGCATATCGTCCGGTTCTGCAATCACCCGATAGTTCGCCATTTCCGGGATGGCGCCGCCCGAAGTGAGCGATGCAAGTCGTGCGCCTCGGCGTCCTTCAATTTCGTGATTGACGCTGTCGCGGTGGACGTAACTGGCCCGCTGGCCTCGACCTGTCACGACGCCTTCGTTCACAAACTCGACGACCTCATCGAAGGTTTCCCGTGGCAGGTTCGCGTAGATGCCCGACTTCTTGACAAGCTCGAACAGCGCCGACTCGTCCCAGCGTTCGGCGGCTGTCTCGGCCACGATCTGTTGCGCGAGGATGTCGAGCGGGGCATCAGGCGGATGGACTGCATCCAACTGGCCGGCGTGCACCCCGGCCATGAGGGCACAACACTCGGCAAGTTCATCTCGGGTCATGGGGAACAGGCGTCCCTTGGGCGTGCCGTGGCGGCTGTGTCCAGAGCGTCCGACCCGTTGCACAAAGGTGGCGAGACTTCGAGGCGAGCCGATCTGGCAGACGAGCTCGACCGGCCCGATGTCGATGCCCAGTTCCAGCGACGCCGTAGCGACGAGCGCCTTCAGTTCCCCCGCTCGGAGACGACGTTCAATGCGATAGCGGCGATCCTTCGACAGCGAACCATGATGGGCGGCCACTGCATCATCGCCCAGACGCTCAGCGAGCTGATGGGCAATCCGCTCTGCCATGCGGCGGGTGTTCACAAACACAATCGTGGTGTGGTGTTCCAGCACCATTTCGGCAATGCGGTTGAGCATCTCGCCGCTCTGCTCTGCTGGTGCCACCGCCTCAAGTTCAGACTCCGGCAACTCCAGCGCCAGATCAAGTTCCCGCTGATGCCCAGAGTCCACAATCACACAGTCGGGCACAAAGTCGGGCACAGCCTCGCCGTTGGTGTGTTTGTCGGCGGTGCCTCTATCGGCGGCGTCTTTGCTGGCGGTGCTTTTGCTGGCGGTGTGATCGGTGTGATCGGTGCGATCAGTGGGATTGGCCGGGTGAGCTCTGGGTGCGGGTCGAGTCCGACTGCCGACGAGGAGGCGGGCAATGGTTTCGATGGGTCGCTGGGTGGCCGACAAACCAATACGGACGGGCGGCACCTCACACACGTGATCCAGGCGTTCCAGGGTCAGAGACAGATGGGATCCGCGCTTGTCACGAGCTACGGCATGAATCTCGTCCACGATGACCGTGCCAACCGTACGCAGCACCTCCCGGCTCTTGGCCGCGGTCAACAACAGATACAGGGACTCGGGTGTGGTGACAATGATCTGGGGAGGTCGACGGATCATGGAGGCTCGCGCCGAACTGGTGGTGTCGCCGGATCGCACCCCGACCCGGATCTCCGGTGCGTCCAAACCCATTGCCTGCGCAATCTCGGCAATCTCGGTGAGTGGCCCTTCAAGGTTCTCGCTGATATCCACGGCGAGTGCTTTGAGTGGAGACACGTAGAGCACCTGCGTGGTGTTGGGCAGCAGAGTGTTGGCGCCATGGCGCTTATACAACTGGTCGATGCCAACGAGGAACGCTGACAGCGTCTTGCCGGATCCGGTGGGTGCGGCAACAAGGGTGTGGTTACCAGCGGCAATGGACGGCCACGCATCCACCTGCGGTGGAGTGGGCCCGAGGGGGAACTTCCGGGTGAACCATTCCCTCACTGCCGGGTGAAACGACGCCAGCGCCGGATCGCTGAAGAGATCTATCTGATCAAATGTTGTCGCCGGTTTGCGCAGGGGAGGTCCCTTCGCCCGCGGTGTCTTGACGAGCGGTGTCTTGTCGAGAGGTGTCTTGACGAGAGGTGTCTTGTCGTGCGGTGTCTTGTCGTGCGGTGTCTCAGCGAGTGGTGGCGGTTCAAGAATGGCCATCCGGCCAACCTAATCAGGCCGTGTGACACTCTCGCTGACACGTCCCCCGGATGGCCGATGATCCGGCCATCTGGCCAATGGTCAGGCAGGGAACTGACTTGTGGCTTCCGGGAGGATGCTGCGGAGGGTCTCTGCAGTCGCAAGGACTTCGTTCACATACGCGCTGGAGTCGTTGTAGCGGCGGAGGCGATCAGCCAGCTCGTCACTGTTCGCATCAGCTCGAACGAGGCACAGGTAGTGCGCGGCGGCCGATGCTGCGTCGTGGATGTTCTGTGGGTCAGCAACACCGTCGTCGTTGCCGTCGACGCCGGCGATGCGCCACGTGGAAGGCAGGAATTGCATTGGTCCGAGGGCACGGTCGAACTCGGCTGACCCGTCGAGAACACCATCATCGCTGTCGGGCACTGCCCGGAACCCGTTCGACGTGGGTTCGCCGTCCGCTCCAGCTTCGCTTGCGCCACCATCGAGTAGCACGCCAAGCAGCGGTCGGGAGAGGTTGCCATTTGATGAGATTGATCGGCTTCCCAGTGTCCCATGAATGGACTCGATGTCGCCGATGGCAGCGATTGTCGCCCAGTCCAATGCGCACGCGGCGGGCTCGTCGCGCATGGATTCCGCCGCTTGCAGGTATGCATCGAAAGCGATGAGGGAGAAGCCGAGGCGAGAGACCGTGGATGTCGCTCGTAGCTGCTGCAGCCGCGGGATCATATCTCGAGCCTCTGCGAGGAGAACCAGGCTGCCGGACTCGAGATCTGTGACAGTGGAATCGAGCGACTCGACGGTGTCGTTCGCCTCAAGTTGCTGATTGCCGATCTCGATGAGGGCGCGAACAGTGACATCTCGAACGTCCGCAGCTTGTCGGAGTTCGGCGTCCATCGCCTCGAGTTCCAGACGCTGAGCAAGGCGGAGATCCTCATAGGACCTGTCGGTCGCCGACAACAGAGTCTGCCGATTGAGGCGAACCTGGACGGGCTCGGTGCCCCGCAGAGGCTGAAGTTCAGAGGCGAGTCGTCCCCCCATGTATCGGGCGACGGCAATCTCCTGCAGCGTCGCATCGGTGGCGGTGAGCTCGTTGAGGAGCCGTTCCCGCGCAGTGAGTTTGAGATCGATGTCCTGTTCGAGATCGGCAATGTATTGACGGGCAGCATCTTCGTCCTGGCTGAGCAGACGCATTTCCTGTTCAGTGAGCGATTGGCTGGCGGCGGTCGACACCCACCGCGCAACAGCGGCCTGTTCAGCATCGAGCACATCGATGAAAGCGGCGCGTCCGTCTTCCCAGGCGGAGCCGGCTACAGGTAGAAGGCTCAGTGACGGACGAGTCAGCGCGGAATCCAGCCATTCACCGAGGAGTCCGCTGGCGTCGAGCGCATCAGCCAGTTCGCGGTCGTAGTACTCATCCGTTGACAGCTGGGCATGCGCGACAGAAGCCCCCAGGACAGCGAGAAAAAGGCCCAGGATCAGGCCGGCGAGCGTGCGCATCGATACAGCATTGCCAAGGTTCGGCCGCAACGCAACTCCGGCTCGACGCAAAGCGCTGAGCATCACCTTTCTGGGTGGCGCGTTGTCGCCTTCGTTGGCACTGAGCGCGCTCCTGGAACCATTTGGGACAACCATTCGGGAGGGGCAACGGTTCAACCGGTGAGTACTGCATCAACCGGTGAGTACTGCATCAACCGGTAAGAACTGTGCTGCGGTGCAGGGAGAAATTGGAGCGGAGGAATCGAAGAAATGCGGTCGCGTCATCGAAGTGGTCTGCCATGTCGATCAGCGGTGCCTGCAGGGCTGGAACTCTGAGCTGTTTTGCGGCCATGCGGTACCAGATTGGACCCAGTTCGCTGAACACTCGATGGCGAGGCTCGTGCGCAAAGAGCTCAGACAGTTCGGCGCCTCCATTCGAGCGCAACCCAGCTGGGAGCGTTTCGATCACCGCAGCGAGATCATCAACAATGAGCGGCGCCGCCGCGGTGGTCCCCCGAAGGCCGGCGGCAAACAGTGCAGCGTCACCGAGACGGCGGAGGAGTCCGGGCGTCTCGTTCGCATCGAGCAGGTGGATGGCCCTGGCCAGGTGCACCGGGTCCTGGTCGTTGATTGGTGTCGCTGCGCCCGGAGCGATGAGGTCCCAGCTCCGGGTGGCCCGCGCAACAGAGAACGAGTCAAGCAACTCGGCAAGATAGAGACGGATCTGTGGATTGCTCGATGTCTCGGCCGCGATGCGGTTCTCGGTCAGGGGCAGGAGTGTGTGGCCGGCGATTGTTTCGACGCGCAAGGCAGAGCGACACAATGTGGCGGCCCCGTGCTCAATCAACACCGCAAACAGCAGGAACGGGGATGGTTCGACCGAGATGGTGTCATCGGCGAGGTGGGCGCGCGGCAGGAGCGAGTTGTCAAAGACCCGACTTCCGACCGTCTCGTTGCCGATCAGCGAGTCGTAGGTGTGACGCTGTGCGACAGCTGTGGTCGCGCGACCGCGTCCAGCGCGAAACCAGTCGACGACGGGTCCGTCAGAACCACCGCTGCGGTTGTCGGGTCCCATCTGCGACGCAGCGCCGAGAATCTGGAGGTCAAAATCACTGAGCAATTCGAGGTATCTGTCCTGCATGCGTCACTGATGGTATGCAGCGCGCAAGCGGAGCGAAAGGGGCCATTTGGGCCACTTTCCGTCCCCTGCCCAGCCGATCTCATCGAGGGTCGGAGACCTGTGGTGAAAGAACTCCTGCGGGTTGTGCCACGCCGGCCTGCCCACGTCAGCGAGACCCGACGCGGTACCGTTGTGCATCCGGCCTGGGCAGTGGTCGGACCCCAACGCTGTGACAGCATCGAACCAGACTTCAGTACCCATGCGAACACCACGCACCCGGCTCACCTTCGGCATCTTTTTGGCCGTGACGCTGATGCTGGGCGCATGCGGTGCAACCTCTGGTTCGGCCCAGGTCACCGCCCTTGAATCCACGGCCGTTGTTGTTCCTCTTCCGACAGACGTCGATCAGGCGCCTGACGTCGTTGAGGTCCATCGGTTGGCCGCCGGCGAGCAGGCCGTGGACAGCGATGGGACCACCGTGACTTTGCACAGGTGGGTGAGCTGGCCGGTGGTTCGGACCGACACTGTCCTCTTCGGTCGATTGCAGGTCGAACCGGATCAGGAGGAACTCGTGGCTGCCTACGTGGATGTCTGCGCCGCTGGCGACCAGGCGCCAGGCCAGGAGTTGTTCCGCGGTCGGTTCCAGACGGTGGATCCGTCAACGGATCTGTCCTCAAATCTGCACGACCCAGCCAATCTGATTCTTGACTCCCTTGTCGACCCGGGGTTCGCCTGGCCCCCGGCAGGGCAGTGTGCGCAGGGTTGGCAGGTGTTGCGATGGTCCGGCGCGGGCGATCCGGTTTTTCAGTACACCGCCGTTGATCTGGAGGCTGAGGCGTTTGGTGAACAGACGGTGTACGCGTGGCTCAACGTTCCGCAGTTCTCAAGCGAGGAGAGCCTTTGGGTGTCTCCGGAAACTGCATCCCAGAAGACCCCACCCTCAGATCAGCGGCCAGTGGTGGCGTCCATCGGAACAGTCCAGGAAGTAGCCAGCGGACCACTTGCTCGATGGCGCATGACCGTGAACGGTTGGTTGGAAGTGCCGGACATGCGCGGGCAACGCGGCCCATTTGGAACTGACTTCGCCGTGGCGCACGAGGGACACCGGCTGATCGCCGTCGAGGTCGAGGTATGTGCCGGCGAGAACCTGACCGTTCCCGGATTCGGTTTGCAGATCGACGGTTGGAATCTGATCGGGCAGTTCCGGGGAGGCTCGTCCTGGGCGCCCGGAGTGTCCGAGATTGACCTGCCTGAGGCTGGAGGCTGCTCAAAAGGCTGGATTGCGTTCGAGTCGCCGACCGGTGCGATGCCAACCGGCGTGTTCCTCACCGACCCGAACGACTCGACAGCACCATGGCTCAAGTGGAGTCTTGGCGACGAAGCACAACTGCGGCTGCCGGAGCTCGTCGGGTTCCCTACTGATGCGGACGTACGGTCGGCCGAAGCGGCATGTCCCACTCCTGCCGATGGAGCGTCGTTGTCCGGTGCTATCGGGCAGCTTGGGCTGTCGTTGGAGAGCGATGTCGGCCAGACCTGGCCGGTCGACGAAGACATCGATGTCGCAAGCGCAGTTGCGGTCGACCTCACCGATTCGCTCACCGAAATTCATCTTTCCGCGGCAACGCTCTCGGCCCAGGACGTTCCGGTGCCTCGCAGTTCAGATACTTTCAGCCTGGTGCTCCGCCTCGGTCGAAGTGATCCCGGAGCACTCCCGCTCGGAACCTATGGACCGCCCGACGCGTCCGCCGGCACCGCCCAGGTGCTTCTCGTGCAGGGTGAGGTTGGCGGCTACCTGCCGCTTGCGGACGTAACGGTCGTCATCGACGCAGTACTGGACACAGGCATCTGTGGCCGTGTCATGGCCGTTGGTGAAGATTCAGCTCTTGATTCGGTCGAAGGGTGGTTCGGGGTTCCTCGGTGGTCAGATCCGTCCTGAACCGGCACGACTCTCCACGATGCGCTGATCTGCACCGTCTCCTGACGAGGCACTAGGGTGACCATCCATGCGGGAGGGGCGTCGCAAAATTGTTGCTGCGGTTGGAGCGAGCACCTTGTGCACCTTGTGCGTCGTAGCCTTGCTGGCGTTGTTCGCTGACCGCGTTGATACCGGTTCCACCGGCGCAAGTGCTGCAGGACCGATCGTGCGTCCCACCAGCACATCGCTGCCCGTGATCGCCACACCCACTGCGACAGCGACCGCAACGCCAACGTCAACTGCCACACCAGCGCCAACCCCCACGACGTTCCCGGGCTGGATAGACCCTGCATTTGCCGGCGAACCGTATCCGGGGACCACCAATGGCCTCATCACCTTTCGCGGCAACCCCTCCCGAACCTTCCATGGCACCGGGCCGATGCCGCAGAATCCCACAGAACTGTGGCGCTTCGGGCAGGGCTCAGAACTGTGCTCCCCAACCGAAGTCGGGACGGTTACCAGCGAGTGGTGCGGAACAGGGTGGACGGGTCAACCGGCGGTCTTTGACTACAGCGATCGGCGATGGGTGGTATTCGGCTCCTATGCACCTGCAGTGCACTTCCTGGATGCAGCAACCGGAAAACGGATCATGGCCGACTACCGGGTTGGCGATCTCATCAAGGGCTCGGTCACGGTCGACCCTGATGGCTTCCCGCTCGTCTACTTCGGTTCCCGGGACGACAACTTCCGGATCGTGGCCTTCGATGGCGATGCTCCGAGAGAACTCTGGTCGCTGAATGCGAATGCCGTGTCGCCCACGCTGTGGAACGATGACTGGGACAGCACGCCTCTCATGCTCGACGACTGGCTGTTCATTGGCGGAGAGAACAGTCAGTGGCACCTGGTCAAAGTGAATCGCAGTATCGATGACGCGGGCCGGGTGGCGGTCGATCCGGAGCTTGTGTTCCACGCCCCGGGCTGGGACGAAGAGCTCCTGAACAAGGTGGGGGATGGGAACGTCTCCATCGAGTCCTCCATGACCATCAGCGGAAACCTTCTCTGGTTCGCGAACTCGGGCGGGCTCGTGCAGGCCTGGGATATCAGCGGCGTGAAGGACGGGGCTGAGCCGGAGCGGGTGTTCCGATTCTGGACCGGCGATGACACCGACGCCACCATCGTCGTTGATGACGAGGGCTTTGCCTACGTTGGCACAGAGCTTGAGCGGCTCACCGACCGGTCGCTGGAGCTGGGTCAGGTGATCAAGCTTGATCCCTCCAGGCCGGATGATCCCGTTGTGTGGTCCCGCGACATCCACAGGATCGGTGTGGTGCCCGACGGGGTGTGGGCGACACTCGCGGTCGATCGTGACGTGGTGTACGTCCCGACCGACAGCGGATCCCTGTACGCACTCGATCGCGAGACCGGCGCCACCCGCTGGCAGAAGGCCCTTCCGGGGCCACTGTGGTCATCTCCAACTGTTGTTGACAATGTGCTCGTGCAGGCTGACTGCACAGGTGTGGTGCATGGTTTCGACGTGTCTGATACCAGCGTCGAACCACCCGAGTTGTGGTCCGTGCAATTGCCGTGGTGCGTTGAGTCCAGCCCGGCAGTGTGGGAGGGCGTGATCTACGTCGGTCAGCGACGCGGCGGGTTTCACGCGATCGGCGACCGTTAGATGCGCCGAGCGGTCAACCGTCGCGCGGTCAACTAGAGCTCGACGAGGAAAGCTCGGATTTGATCGGCGATGAGTGCGCTGTGGTCAGGGTGTTCGTGCATCAGGTGATCGCCGCCGTCGATGGTGACCAGCGTTGCATTCGGCATTTTCTTTGCAAGATAGCCGCAACCCCCAGCGATGTCGGGTCGATCCTCTGATCCGACAAGCACCAGCGTGGGCACATTCAGCTGAGGAATGCGCTCGATGACAATGCTGTCTTCCTGGCAGTTCAGCTCGGCTGCCTGGGGTGGTACCCCGAACCGGTGCGCATTGCGACGGCTTCGTGCGTTCCACGCGTCCCGCTTCTCGTCGTCGCGGAATCCAGGACCGGTTGCCATGAGGACGAGTGCCTTTGGTGAGATTGCATCCGGTCGGGCCTCAGGTGCGTGCGACGACCTCGCCACGGCCCAGGCCATGGTGAGGTAGCCACCGAGAGAATGGCCAAGCATCACCGGGGCAGTCGCGCCGGTCCATGCCGTGACATCGTCGAGGTCATCGATTGCGCGGTCTCGGGTGTACTCGCTCAGGTCGTCAGGCACGGGCGATTGCCCATGCCCAGGAAGGTCCCACGCCGCCAGGGAGTAGTTCTCTGCGAGTTGAGCCTGAAGCACCGCCCAATCATCAGCCGTCCTGCCGATTCCAGGCGTGGCCACAATGACTTCAGTCGGGACGGCGCAGGCCTCATGCAACTCAGCATGGACACGCATCTCAGGCGTTTACATCGATGACGACGCGACCGCGCGTCTGGCCAGCCATGATCTCTTCAGCCACCGCGGCGGAGTCGCCCAGCGGTCGTACCGTTGTCATCTCGTCCAGCTTGGCCATGTCCAGATCGGCAGCCAGTCGGTTCCATGCCTCGGTCCGGCGAGCCTGGCTCTGTTGGACGCAGTTGATGCCCTGAAGGGTGATACCTCGGAGGATGAACGGGAGCACAGACGCAGGCAGGTCCGGTCCCTGAGCAAGACCGCAGCACGCGACCACGCCATCGGGTTGGGTTGCGGCCAGCACGTTGGCGAGTGTGTGGGACCCAACCGCATCGATGCCAGCGGCCCATCGCGGTTTGCCCAGCGGGCGACTGGACGGCTCGCCCAACTCGTCACGCGCGATCACGTCGGATGCGCCAAGTCCGCGGAGATAGTCGCCTTCCTGTTCGGCGCGACCGGTGGACGCAATGACCTCGAACCCAAGCTTGGCGAGAAGCGCTGTCGCCACGCTGCCCACGCCGCCCGCGGCGCCGGTCACGACGACCGGGCCGGACTCGTTGGTGATGCCCTGATCCTCAAGCGCCATGACGCAGAGCATGGCCGTGTAACCAGCCGTCCCGATGGCGGCTGCCTGCTGGTTCGTGATCCCGTCCGGCAGCGGAGTGATCCAGTCGGCGGCCACCTTCGCTTTCTGGGAGAAGCCTCCCCAGTGAGCCTCGCCCACATCAAAACCGTTGATGGTCACTCGGTCGCCGTCGCTGAACGGATCATTGTCGGTCGCACCGCTTTCCACTGTTCCAACAACATCGACGCCGGGCACCATTGGCCAGTTGCGAACGATGCCCGGACGGCCGGTTATGGCCATGCCGTCCTTGTAGTTCATCGTCGTGAACTCCGTGGCAATGGTGACGGCATGCTCAGGCAGCTCTGATGCGCTCAGCTCGGTGATCTTATGGGTTACCCCGTCGTCGGTCTTGTTCAGCAGCAGCGCGCGAAACGACATGTCAATCTCTCCAGATAGCGGAAGGACGAATCTAGTCGCTTCCCAGCGTGGGGCTGCGACGATCAGCTCAGGTGGCGTCGCGCCTGCGTCGGCGGGAGCCGGTAATCAGTATGAGGCCAGCGCCGAGCAGTGCGAGGCCAAAGACGACCGTGACTCCTATTGTCCGGCCGGTGATCGCCAGTGGCTCGCTGAACGGAATGACGACGGGCGCCGGTACCGGGGTCGCCGTTGGAATCGCTGTTGCTGTTGGTTCGGGTGTTGCGGTGGCAGGCACCGGCGTAGCCGTGGGTGGGACCGGGGTTGCGGTAGCTGGTATCTGGGTTGGCGTCGGCGGCACTGGCGTTGCCGTCGGTGCATCCGGGACTGCTGTTGCCGTCGGAGTTGCTGTCGCAGGAACCGGCGTTGCGGTTGCTGTCGCTGTCGCTGTCGGCACTTCGGGGGCCACCAACGCGCCGATCTGTACGGATGCAACCGCAGTGTTTGTGTTCGGCGACGGGTCGGTGATGCCGACTGGCGGTACGAGATTTGCGGTATTGGTGAGTTCGCCCGCCTCGTCGCTGGTGACTGTGGCGGACACGACGATCTGAATCTCCTCGCCCGGAGCAATATCGATCAGGACGTTGACATCGCCGGTGCCTGAGGCATTGCCGCAGGCGGCGTCACCGGTGACAGTCTCACAGGTCCAGGTTGGGTTGGACACCCCATCGGGAAGTGCATCCATCAGGCGGGCACCCTGAACGGGCGCCGGGCCGTTGCTGGCAATGTCGAGTGTCCAGGTGACAGTGTCTCCGGGCAGGAGTGTGCCTTCGGGGGCTGATTTCGCGAGGGTGAGGTCGGCGTCCGTGGGAGCCGGAACCGGTGTCGCGGTTGGTGTCGCTGTTGGCACGAGCGTGCCGGTCGGCGTGGCTGTTGCGGTCGCTGTTGGCGTCGGGATGGCAGTAGCGGTTGGTGTTGCTGTTGGCACGAGCGTGGCGGTTGGCGTGGCTGTTGCGGTCGCCGTGGCAGTTGGTGCTGCGGTCGCGATCGCCGTCGGGGTTGGTGTGGGATCAGCGTCGACGGCGACCGTCGCACCAGAGCTGTTGTTGGACGGGTCCGGATCCGTCACGGTCGACGGCAGGATGACCTGTGCGGTGTTGACCAGGTCGCCTCCGAGTGCGAGAACCACGGTGGCGCTGACTTCAAGACCGATCGTGTCGCCTGGACCAAGGTCAACATTGACCAGTACGTTTCCAGTGCCGGATGCGGTCGCGCAGTCCGCCGTGGGCGTCACCGGTATGCATGTCCACGAGGCGTTTGTCACGCCCATCGGCAGCGTGTCAACCACGGCTGCGCCAAGGACTGATGATGGTCCGTTGTTCGTGACCGAAATGGTCCACGTGACAACGTCACCGGAGCTGATGGGTCCGGCCGGTGGAGTCTTGAGAATCATCAGGTCAGCCATTGGTCCGACTGGATTCGAATCACTACCGGTGTTGTTTTGCGGCACCGGGTCAACGAAGCCGACAGGCGCGGTGATCGAGGCGGTGTTGACAACAGTCTCTGTGAGACCGGCGTCGAGAATGCCGGCGATCGTCACCGTTGCGCTCTCGCCAGCTGGCAGCGACATGTCATAGCTGATGTCGGGATGCAGAGACGTGTCAGCGCAAACTCCTGCCGTGACGGCGCAGCTCCAGGTTGGTTCTGCAAAAGCGTCCGGAAGCGAGTCGAGGAAGGCGGCGTCAACGACATCGGATGGTCCGTCGTTGGTCACGACGATCGTGTACGTCACCGTGTCTCCCGGTACGCCCGGGTTGGGTGAGCTCACCTTCGTGACTGAGAGATCTGAGACTCGTTCGATCGGAGTCTCGACGGGCGGGGACTGGTTGTTCGGTGTGGGATCCGGCGTCGAACTTGATGCGGTTGCAACGTTTGTCAGCGACCCGGTCGTTGTCGGGTCGACGTCCACGACCAGGGCGATCACTTCGGTTGACCCAGCAGGAATGACCGGGATGGAGCACACAACAGTTGCCCCACCGGTGCAACTGGCGCTGGCGCTGGCGAAGGTAACGCCGGCGGGAAGCACGTCTGTAACGACAACGTCCAGCGCATTGGATGGACCGGCGTTGAAGACCTCGACCGACCAGCCGAACGGTTGCCCGGCGACGGCCATTGGGCCGGAAGCGGCCTTGGTGATCTGCAGATCTGCCAGGGTTGATACATCAGCGTCGGAGGTGTCGCTGTTGTTCGTTGGGTCGGGGTCGGTCTCGTCGGCGGAACCGGTGGCGCTGTTGGTTACCACTGTGCCGCTGGGCGTGGCGGGGTCAAGGAACGCAGCGACGCTGACAGCGACACTGTCGCCAACGTCAAGGTTCCCGATTGGGCAGGTGACGATTCCGGCTGCTTCGGAACAACCCGGCGTTGTTGCCGTTGCATCGAACGTCATGCCGGAAGGCAGCGAGTCGGTGACGGCGACGTTTGTGGCGTTGGACGGACCGGAGTTTGTGGCGGTCACGGTCCATACAGCTGAGTCGCCGGCGATGGCTGGCCCAACGGCCTCCTTGGTTACATCAATATCGGCCACGCGCTCGACGGTGACCGGAGCTGTTCCTGTGTCATTCGAGGAGTCGGGATCCGGTTCGTTTCCGCTGACAGATGCGCTGTTTGTCAGCATCGTCGCTGTGGCAGTTGAGGCGGACACGAGTGCATCGATGGAGAGCACGACGGACTCGCCGACAGCAATGGTCGCGATTGCGCAGTCCACGCCGGTGGTGGTGACCAGGCAGAGGGGGGTTGCGGGCAGGGTTTCGATCTGCACCCCGACGGGGAGCACGTCGGTCAGGACCACCCCGGTTGCGACGGACGGGCCCGCGTTCGTGACTTCGAAGGTGTAGGTCACGGTGGCTCCGGCCGTAACCGGATCGGGCGAAGCAACCTTGGTGAGGCCGAGATCGGCAACACGTTCGATTGGCGTCGTGCTGGTGGCTTCCACCGCCGTGGTCTCATCCGACGTGAGGCTTGCAGTGTTCGTGGCCGAAGCAGCCGTGCTTCCTGAGGTCAGAAGCGCGGTGACGTCGATCGTGATGGACTCGCCGGGGGCGAGTTCGTTGCTCGGAGCATCTCCGATCACGCAACTGACCGAACCGGCAGCGCCAGAACAAGCGGCGGTTCCGCCGAGCACGGAGGAAGACACGAAGGTGAATCCAGCAGGAAGCGTGTCCGTCATCGCGACGTTGGACGCCACCGAGGAGCCCGTGTTCGACAATTCGATTGTCCATGTCAGAGACTCACCAGCCACCACGCTGGTGGCCTGCGGTGTCTTGGAGATCTGAAGCTTGGGCAGTCGAACCACAGACACCGTTGCAGTGCTGTCGTTGTTTGTGAGGTCTGGATCGGTTCCGTCCTGCGCCGTGATCTCCGCGTTGTTCGACAGCACAGCACCATCAGCGACACCGGGGTCAACAAGTCCGGTGATGGTGAGGGATGTGGTCGAACCAGCGGTGAGCGTGGCGATCGTGCATGTGACGGTCGCTCCACTTGCGCCAGCGGGCAGATCGAGACATGCCGTTGAGCTGTTCGTGAAGGTCACGCCGGCTGGCAGGGTGTCTTCGATGACCACGTCGCCAGTATCGGAGGGTCCATTGTTGGTGACTGCAAGTGTCCAGGTGACGGGCTCACCGGCGACGATTGGTCCCGTTGGCGCGGTCTTGGTCAGCTCCAGGTCTGCCTGGCGGAGGACAAAGGTGTTCTCGGATCCGTTGTTGTTGTCGGGATCCGGATCGGGTTCGTCCGCCGTCACCGAGGCGTTGTTCGCCAGCTGGGACATGTTGGAGAGTGACGGGTCGACGAGAGCGTCAAAGACGAATGTCGTGGTCGTTGCATCGGCGATTGCCGCGATGGTGCAGGTGAGGGTGGAACCGCTGATGCTGCACACGACGCCGGTGGCCGGGTCAGGAAGGTCAGCTGCTGTAACGGTGACCCCAGCCGGGAGCGTGTCGGTAACAACCACGTTGGAAGCGTCGGAAGGTCCATTGTTGGTGACGGCGATTTCCCAGGAGATGGTTTCGCCGGCGACGACAGGTTCAGAGACGGCTGCCTTGGTGAGGCTCAGATCGGCGCTGCGTAGAACGCGGACATCGGTATCAGCTGTCGTCGGGTCAGTCTCGTTTGAGTCAACTGATGCCGTGTTGAAGACGCTGCTTCCTGCAGCAAGGTCAGCGTCCACATCGACGAGAATGTCGATGGTGATCGCGTTGCCCGGATTGAGTTCGAAGTCTGGAGCGGTGCCGGCGGTGCAGGTGACCGTGCCGCCTGCCTCAGCGCAGGATCCGATGCCACTCGTCACGGTCGCCGACGTGAACGTGACACTTGCTGGCAGAACGTCAGTGATGGTCACGCCGGAGCCGACGGAGACGCCGGTGTTGGAGAGATTGAGCGTCCAGGTGAGTGGTTCGCCGGCGACAACCGAAGGTGCGGACGCCGTCTTGCTCAGGATCAGGCCCGGCTCGCGGTTGACCGTGGTGGTCTCGTCGTCGCTGTCATTGGTCGGGTCCGGATCTGTGCCGGACTGATCGGTGATCGCTGCGGTGTTCAGCACCGTTGAACCGGCAGGAAGCGACGGGTCGATTCCCGCAGTGATCGTTATGTTTGTGTTGGTTCCGGCGGCGAGTGCTGAGATGGTGCAGGTCACCGTGGCGCCGGGCAGGCCGCTCGGTTCTGAACAGGACACACCCGAAACACCGACGCCGGCGAGGTAGGTCACGCCGGGCGGCAGAGTGTCTTCAATGACGATTGCGGTTGTGTCGGAAGGTCCGGCATTTGAAACGTTGAGCGAGTAGGCGACGTTGTCGCCGGCAACAACGGGATCATCCACGTCGTTCTTGATGAGGGCAAGGTCTGCGACGCGCTCAACGTCGGTCGTGTCGGTGCCGGTGTCGTTGGTGTCGTCGGGGTCGGTTTCGTTACCAGCGGCTGAAGCGTTGTTCACGATTTGTGATCCGGGTGCGATGTCGGCGTCGACGATCACGGCGATGGTCATGCTGCTGGTGTCTCTGGCCATGATGTCGCCAACTGCACAGGTCACGGTGCCGGCGGTATCGCTGCAGCTGGCGGTTGAGGAACCGGCAACGAAGGTTGTGCCAGGCGGAAGTATGTCCGTTACGGACACGCCGCTTGCATCAGAGGGTCCGTTGTTGGTCACCTCGATCACCCAGATGAGTGGGTCACCCGCAGCCACCGGGTTGGGCGAGCCTGTCTTCGTGACGGCAAGGTCGGCGAAGCGCTCGATTGGCGTGGTGTCCGATCCGGTCGCAGGGGTGGACTCGTTTGCGTCGGCGGTTGCACTGTTCACAAGATCTGACCCATCGGCCAGAGCGCTGTCCAGATCGACGGTGATCGTCACGGTGACAGAGCCGTTGCGAGCAAGTTCGAAGTCGGGAGCGGTACCAATGTCACAGCTGACTGTTCCACCTGTCTCGGTGCATTCAGCCGTGCCTGCTGTCGCTGCGGCTGACACGAAGCTCGTGCCCGGGGGGAGGGCGTCGGTGAGCGAGACGGCCGAGGCAGTCGACGGTCCGTCGTTGGTCACCGTGATGTCAAAGATCAACTGACCGCCGGCGGTTGCCGTTGCGACGCGTGCCACCTTGGCGATTGCAAGCTCAGCCTCACGTACCACCGGCGAGGTTGCTTCGTTCTTGTCGTTGTCCGGGTTCGGATCGGTGCCGTCCTGAGCAGTGACAGCCGCAGTGTTGGTGATTGTGGATCCGTCGGCCATATCAGGGCTGAGGAGGCCGGAGATGGTGAAGGAGTTGGTGGTTCCGGCAGGGACCGCGGCGATGGTGCAGGTCACCACTGCACCGGGAATTCCGCTTGGGGCATCGGTGCAGGCTCCGGTCGTGCCAGAGAAGGTCACGCCTGGTGGCAGCTGGTCGGTGATGACAATATTTGTGGCGTCGGATGGCCCGGCGTTGACGACTTCGAGCGTCCATGTGGCGACGCCGCCGGCTGTCAGCGGACTGCTGTTGGCGGTCTTGGTCACGCCCAGATCGCTTTCGGCGAACACTGGGGTGGAAGACATGCCCACATCGTTCGTTTCGTCGGGGTCAGGCTCGTTACCAACGGCCGATGCCTCATTGGCTACCGGGACGCTCACATCCCAGTCGGCGTCAACCATCGCGGCAATGACGATCGTCGCGCTCGCCTGATTGGCGAGCGGGCCGACGCCGCACGTGATGGTTCCGGCGGTGTCGACGCACCCGGCCGATGACGCGCCGGGGACGAACGTGGTGCCAGTTGGCAGGATGTCGGTGACGTTCACACCGGTGGCATTGGACGGTCCGTTGTTGGTCACCTCGATGGTCCAGGTGAGGGTCTCGCCTGCCGCGACTGGGTCGGGGGCGCCAGTCTTTGTAACGCCGAGGTCTGCTGCTCGGATCACCCCGGTGTTGACGGATCCGTCCGTGGGGTCAGATTCTGTCGCATCCGCCGTTGCCGTGTTTCGCAGGACGGCGCCGTTGGCGACGGTGGAGGCGACGTCGACAACCACGGTGATGGTCGCTGTGCCGGTCACGCCAAGCGTACCGACGGCGCAGGTGATCGTGCCTGTTGCTTCGCTGCATGAGCCCTGTGACCCCGTGGCGCTGATGAAGCTTGTATTGAGTGGAAGAGAGTCGGCGACAGTGACTCCTGTTGCCGTTGACGGGCCCGTGTTCTCAACGGTGATGGTGTACGTGAGAGTGCCTCCAGCCACGACCGGGTCCGGCGAAGCTGCCTTGTTCACCGTGAGCGTGGCCATCCGCTCGATGTTCGTGGTTTCAGATCCGTCGTTGTTGGTGTCGTCCGGATCTGGTGTCGTCGTGGTGACGGACGCCGTGTTTGCGATTGGCCCGGTCGCGGCCGGATCCACCGTCACGCCGATGGTCACCGAAGCCGTGTCGGAACTGAGAACCTGACCCACTGGACAGGAAACGACGCCGGCCGCGAGCAGGCAACCGGTGGTGGTCGTCGCTGGATTGAAGATCAGACCAGGGGGGAGCGGATCAGAGATGACGACGCTCTGCGCGCTCGACGGACCGTCGTTGCGAACAGTCAGCGTGTACGTGTAGCCGGTACCGGCAACAACGGGATCGAGGCTGTCAATTTTGGAGACGAACACAATGTCGGCTTCGGCGTTGACCGACGTGGTGGTTGACGAGGTGTTGGGTGTCGGGTCAGGGGTTGTGCTGCTCGCAGTCGCCGTGTTGGGGATGCTGCCGCTGAAGTCGGAATCAACCGTTGCGCTGTATTCGAAGGTGTACGTTTGGCCCGAGGGAATTGTGCCGAGTGCACAGGCAAGGTCCCCTCCGGGGGTTGGGCCGGTGTGGAAGCAGGCGGCACTGCCGGTGATTGGCGTGGCGCTGAGGTAGCTCAATGCCGGATCGAGGGCATCGTCAACGGTGACTCCCTGGGCAGCAGACGGACCATTGTTGGTGACGCTGATGGTGAACGTCAGGGGCTCGCCGGCCACAACGGGGTCCGGTGCATCGGTCTTGAGGATCTCAAGATCGGCGATTGTCGTGAGGGTGGTGAGAACATCATCGTTGTTGTTCCCTGGCGTTGGGTCTTCAGTGGTGGATGACACCGACGCATTGTTCGTCAGAGAGGTCAGCGTGCTGTTCGGGTCGATGTCGACCACGATCTGCACCTCGGCACTGCCACCGACGGGTAGACCGGCCAGGTTGCAGGTGACGTCGCCGCTGGCGTGCGCACAGCTTCCGGATCCGGCGATAACCGTTGCGCTTGCAAACGCCACTGCGCTGGGAAGCATGTCGATGATGGTCGCGTCTGCTGCGTCTGATGGTCCTGCGTTGTTCACGACGAGGGTGTACGTGAGCTGCGTACCAGCAACGGCGGGTTCGGGGGTTGCGGTCTTTTTCAGCGTCAGATCAGCCTTGGGGAGAACGTCCGTGCTGATCGTGCTGGTGTCGTTGCTCGGCACCGGGTCGGTGACGGTGCTGTCAACCTCGGCCGTGTTGGACAGTGCGGTCGTTGTGGCCGTGTCGACGCGTACCTCAATTTCAACGACCACAAGGGCGCCGATGGCGAGATCGCCGAGCCCGCACGTGACGGTACCTGTTGCTTCGGTGCAGATACCGGTTGCGCCCGAGACGACAGCCGCGCTGGTAAAGGTGACGCCGGCCGGAAGTGTGTCGGCGACGGTTGCCCCGAGTGCCGTTGAAGGACCATCGTTCTCGATTGTGAGGGTGTAGGTGAGGGGCTCGCCGGGAACTACCGGATCGACCGATGCGCTTTTCACGACCGAGAGGTCTGCTTCAGCGAAGATCTCCGTATCGTCGGTCGCACTCCTGCCCACCGTGTCCTCGTCTGACGTGACCGTGGCGGTGTTCGTGAAGACGGTGCCATCGGGTGTGGTGGGATCGACGTCGAAGGCGATGACGACGGTGATGGTGTCTCCTGGGGCGAGGGTGCCGACCGGGCAGGTCACCGGCGCCGGCGTTGTTCCACAGATGCTTGAGGAGAGCGAAGTGTTGAAGGTGAGACGAGGGTCGGGAATCGGGTCAGTGACAACCACGTTGTTCGCATCAGATGGTCCGTTGTTCACGACGTCGATGGTGTACACGATGGTGTCGCCCGAGGCGACGGGAAGAGCCTCGTCGGCTTTCGTGATACCGAGGTCCACCTCGGTGATCAGATCAACGTCGGCAGAGCTCTCGTTGTTCGTGGGGTCCGGATCTGGTTCCGTGCCCGTGACCGTCGCATTGTTCAGCAGTGTGTCAACTGCATCCTCAAGCGACGCGTCGATGTCGACAACGAACTGAATCTGGGTGGTTCCGCCCGCAGCAAGGAGGCCGATGGTGCAGCTGATCGCACCACTTGCGAAGGTGCAGCCAGCAGGTAGCGGTGTCTGGGCCGTCACGCCGCTGGGCAGAGCATCAAGGACCGCCACACCGGTGGCGTCAGACGGGCCCAGGTTGGAGACGTCGAGCGTGTACGTGATGGATTCACCAGCCGTTGCCGGATCGGGAGCCGCTGATTTCACGATGGCCAGGTCGGCCTCCCGCGTAACCGTCGTGTTGGCTGTGGCGTCCACCGGGGTGGTGCCGTCCGCAGATCCCTGCACGTTGTTCTGCAGGACGGTGCCGTTTGGAGTGTCAGGCTTTACGACAGCGACGATCTCCACCGTGATCGTCTCATTCGGCGGGAACGGTGATGTTGGCGTGCAGGTCACCACTCCTGCAGCTTCCGAGCAGGAACCGTTGGCGCTGGTGACGGTTGCTGAGTCGAACGTGACCTCCGGGGGGAGCGTGTCCACGAACTGTGGGTTCAGCGCATTCGACGGGCCCGCGTTCACGAACTCGATCGTGTAGGTGATGGGCTCGCCAGCAACGACGGGGTTGGGTTCTGCGATCTTTCCGATTGTCAACGCAACCGTGTTGACCACCGCAGTGGTCTCGGAGGCTGACACACCGATGGGGTCTTCAGCCGCGGCGATCGTGGCTTCGTTGGTCAGGATGGAGCCGTCAGGAAGGCCGGGCGGAATGGACACCGAAATTTGAATGGTCTCCGTTGTTCCGGCGGGCAGTGTGCCCGAGGTTGGCGTGCAGGTCACCGTGCCACCCGGATTCACTCCGTCGTGCGCGCAGGTGCCGTTCGCCCAGGTTGCGGTTGCGAACGTAACCGAGCCGGGCAGAGGATCGGTGATTGTCACACCGGACGCGTCGGAGGGACCGCTGTTCTTCACAACAACGTCCCAGGTGAGAACGCCGCCGGCCGGAACCGGGTCGGCGAGGTCGGACTTACCGATGCCGAGATCAACTTCCCGGGTGATCGTGGTGTCTTCCGTCGCCGTCGCACCTACCGAGTCCTCGTCTGAGGTGACGGTGGCGGTGTTCGTGACGGTCTGTGGCCTGGCCGATGACGGCACGGTTGCGGAGATGAGGACACCAGCGTTGCCGTCAGCGGGCACAGTTCCGACCACACACGTGACAACGTTCGGAGGGGTGGTCAGGCTGCAGTTCGAGGCAGAGCCGGCCGCATCAAAGACGAAGGGCGCAGGAATGGTGTCAACGATCGTCACGCCCGCAGCATCGGACGGTCCGGTGTTTGTCACTGCGAGGTTCCAGGAAACCGTGTTGCCCGCAACGACCGGATCAGCGACATCGACCTTGGTGATGCCGAGTCTCACTGTGCGGGTTACATCGGTATCCGCGGTGGCAGTATTGTTCGAGCCGTTTGACTCAGGGGTTGTCGTGTCAACGCGAGCCTTGTTGACATACGTCGTACCTGCTGCCGCAGAACCCGGCACTTCGGCGACGATGGTGACGACGACAACTTCGCCCGGGTCGAGGTCACCGAGCGCGCAGCTGATTGCTGCGGTTCCGGTGCACGTGGTTCCATTGTCGGGCGCGGCGGAGATCAGCGTGAGACCGGCCGGAAGACCGTCGGTGAGGGTGGTTGCTTCTGACGTTGACGGACCGCTGTTCGTAACCGTCAACGTGTAGGTGATCTGGTTACCGGCGACGACGCTCGGCTCAGGCGAACTGTCCTTCGTGAGGGAGACGTCGGCGCTTCGAATGATCTCGGTCGTCTCAGAACCGGTGTTGTTGCCGGACACGCTGTCAGATGAGTCCGAGGTGACAGTGGTTTTGTTGGTCACGGTTCCGACCGACGCAGCCGGATCCGCCTGGACGACAATGGCAATGGAGTCGGTGGCGCCCGCTGCGAGAGGCGATGCAAGAGCGCACGTGATGGTCTGCCCGGCAGCGGTGCAGCCGGGACCCGAAACAAAGCTGAAATCGGCGGGCAGGAAGTCAGTGACGACGGGGTTGAGTGCGGGTGACGGACCATCGTTGCGGACGGTGATGGTGTAGGTGGTGTTCTGGCCGGCGGTGACCGGGTCGACATCATCGACCTTTGAGACGAGCACGAGATCTGCCTCTTCGGCAACGGTCATCGTGACGTCTCCGGAGACGGTGTACGTGTCGCCGACGGTCTCGCCCTTGTACGTCAGAGTTGCTTCGTTCGTGATGTCAGAACCTTCGGTGCCGGCATCGACGGTGACCTGGAAGCTCACCTCGAACGAGTCTCCGATCGGGATCCGTCCGCCATCGTCGGGGTAGGGGGGATTGTCCGCTGCTCCAAGACGGAACTCGACAGCGGTTCCGTCGAAGCCGGCGCCGTCAGTATTGGCATTTGCCATGGCGTCGTCCGGAGCTGTGCCGCTGAGTGTGCCGGGGTCATCCACGATCATCATTGATCCGGGAACGTAGGTGACGCCGGCGGGCAACACGTCGGTAACAACTGTGTCCACGGACGGGTCCTGCCCCGTGTTTGTGGTCCTGATCCGGTACTCGATTACATCGCCGGGAAGGACCGCACCGCCATTGATGTCGTTGAACGTCTTCGTCAGGTCGGCGTCAAGGTCTGGCACGAAGATGTCGATTGCGGTTGCTGCGACGCCTGGGTAGTACCAGTCGCCTGCGGACCGGAACGCGAGATCAGCCGAAGTCTGCCCGTTGCCAAGGAGGCCCGTCACGTCAACACGCGACGCGTCGAATCCGAGCTGGTCCAGATAGTTCGGACTCTTGTCCACGAAGTTCACGCCGTCTTTGGAAATGCGACTGTTGAAGAAGTTGGTTGTCGGATGCGCTGCATCTCCAATCTGGACACCTTCGAATTCGAGGAAGTCTCCGGTGTACTGATCGTCACCTTCGTAGGCGACCGTGGTGAGCTTGGCGGTGACCGGACCGGTGGCCGGAGTGAGGAATCCGCTCACGGTGAGGTCGACCGGGTTGGCAGAGTTCACTCGGGCGAAGCCGTCAAAGACGGTCAGGTTGCGGAATGGTTGAGTGGTGTCTTCGTATGCGACGAGCAGTGACCAGCCGGCGTACCGGCCCCCGGCCTGTCCACTGTTTACGTTGCCAATGGTGTAGGTGCCGTTACCTGCACCCTGCACGAGGGTGGTGACATCGGCGAAGCCCTGGTAGTTCTGCCCGCTTGCGAACAGCTGGTCTGCGGCGATGTTCGTGTAGCCCGTGCCAGCGCCCGCTTCAAGCACCACATCGGATCTTGCGGCAGCGTTACTCTGGCCACCCCAGTAGAGACCAGCGAAGAGCACGTTTGCGCCGGCAGGCAGGCTCAGGTCAGCCGCTGATGAGCTGAACGTTGCCGGATCCGCATCCACATCAACATATTGCATGACGAATCTGTTGTTGGCGCTGCCACCATTGTTCTGCGCGGCGGCGCATCCTGCGACCGCGGGTTGGCAGGTGAGGATGGTGTTGGCGATGAAGTCGATGTCTCCTTTGGCATTGGACTGGAACCGTTGGCTGAATGGCGTGTAGATCTGCGCATCAGCAGCAGGCTGATTGACGGTGACAACCAGTGCTCCAAGCACTGCGACAGTCAACACGCCGATCAGCAAGGCTCGTAAGTGAGTTCCAAAACGGGAAAGCGACATGGAGAAACCGTCGGCCTCAGAAGGTGGTTCTTGAGGACTACCGAGTGCGTTTGCCTGATATCGGGGACAGACACGCAATGTGCGCCAACAGCATCCATAACGTTGAACCTCAGGTCGAGGTCGCGCTGTTCGGTAAGGGTGCTGCAGTCGGGATGAAGTTCATCTGTCGGACCCAGCCGCGATACCTTCAAGTTCCTGACCATGAACCGAGCGCCTGCGGTGCGACGGGAGACAGCAATGGACCTTGCAGCACTTCGAGACCAGATGACCGTGGCAGAAAAGGCCAACATCATCATGGGTGTCGGCGTTTGGAGCAGCCGGCCGATAGAACATCTCGGTGTTCCTGCGTTGACGGTCACCGATGGTCCGAACGGGGCACGAGGTGGAGGCCTGCTCGGAACGGGTACACCAACCGCATGCGTCCCGGCCGGATCCGTTCTGGGCGCCACGTGGGATCGCGAGCTCGTGGTTGCCCTCGGAAGTCTTCTCGGCGAAGAGACTCGGGCGAAAGGCGCAAACGTTCTCCTTGCGCCAACCATCAACCTGCATCGGCATTCGCTTGGTGGTCGCAACTTTGAGTGCTACTCCGAGGACCCGTTCCTCACCGGTGTTATCGCCACCGCTTTTGTTCAGGGTGTCCAGTCGCAACGCGTGGCGACCACGCTCAAGCACTTCGTAGCGAACGACTCCGAGTTCGAACGAAACTCCATCGACGTGCAGGTCGACGAGCGGACCCTTCGCGAGGTGTACCTCCTGCCGTTTGAGATGGCGATTCGCGATGGCGAGGCATGGGGCGTGATGAGCGCGTACAACCGCCTCAACGGTTCGTTCTGTTCCGAGAACGTCTGGCTGATGAAGACCGTCCTTCGTGACCAATGGGGATTTGATGGTCTCCTGGTATCGGACTGGTTTGCCCTCCGCTCAACGACGGAATCCATCAAAGCGCAATGCAGTCTGGAGATGCCCGGCCCGGGCAGGTGGTACGGAGACAGGCGCGTGCTTGACGCCATCGAACACAACGAGATGGAAGAAGCCGACCTCGATCCTCTGGTGGACGACGTGCTGCGAGTGTTGCACCGCACCGGGGCCTTCGACGGTCTTGGCGGTGAGCCCGAAAAGCAACTCGATCGACCCGAGGACAGGATCCTCATGCGGAAGGCAGCGGCAGGCGGCACGGTCATGCTTCGCAACAACGGCGTGCTCCCTCTCGACCCGGCATCGTTGGCGTCAGTAGCGGTCATTGGAGCAAATGCGCGCGACCCGAAGATCATGGGCGGCGGGTCGGCTCAGGTCCGTCCCTACCGGATGACGAGCCCCTTCGAAGAGATCAAGAAACGTTTACCCGAGGCGGATGTGCGTTGGGCGCTGGGATGTTCCATCTCTCGGTCTGTGGAATCGATTACGCCAGAAGATCTTGTCGACGCGGTCACCCTTGAGTACTTCGACGGACACGATCTGGACGCGAAAGGGGCAGAAGCGCTGTACACAACGATCACCGACTCCACCGCTGTCACCGCGTTTGGTGTGCCGGCTCCCGGTGTGAGTTCGAAGGCGTTCTCGGTGCGGGCAACAGCGACGCTTCGACCTCGGGTCAGCGGTCCGCATACCTTGAGCTTGACGCAGGCAGGGAGGTGCCGACTGCTTCTCGACGGTGACGTGGTTATCGACGGAACCAATGGGGACTTTCTGACTGGCGACACCTTCTTTGGGTTTGGCAGCGAGGAGCTCACCGCAGACCTCGATGTTGCGGCCGGGTCGGAACACACGCTGACCATCGAATACGACAATCGCGACGCTGTCCTTCTTGCGGGCTTCCGCCTCGGGCTCGTATCCCACACCACTGTTGATCACATGCCCGAGGCACTGGATCTCGCCCGGTCGAGTGATATCGCCATCGTGGTTGTCGGGACCAACAACGACTGGGAGACCGAAGGGCGTGACCGTGACCTGTTCGACCTGCCCGGCGACCAGCCTGAGATGATTCGGCGGGTGACCGAAGTGAACGACAACACGATAGTTGTCGTCAACACCGGCGGACCCCATGGGATGGATTGGCTCGACAGTCCTGCCGCCGTTCTGCACGTTGGGTTCGGTGGTCAGGAACTCAGCGCTGCGCTGGTGGATGTTCTTCTGGGCGAGGCCGATCCCGGAGGTCGGCTGCCCTACACCATCCCCGCGAAGTACGCCCACAGTCCAGCTCTGCCGAACTATCCCGGAGAGAACAGCACGGTCCGCTACGGCGAGGGACTGTTCATCGGTCATCGTTGGTTTGCCCAGAGAGAGATTGAGCCGCGTGCTGTCTTCGGCGAAGGCATGTCCTACGCCACCTGTGTTTGGGCGACGCCGAGCGCGCCGGCCGAAGCGACAACGTCGCTTCCGGACGGAGTCGTCGTGCAGGTCGAGGTGACCAACACTTCGGCTCGGAGCGGCTCTGACGTCGTGCAGGTCTACATCGAGCCGCCGTCAGGCTCAGGGTTGCCTCGTCCGATTCGCGAGTTGAAGGGCTTCGCCAAGGTGCACCCGGCTGCGGGCGAGACGGTCACGGCAACGATCATCCTCGCCGCTCGTTCGTTCAGCTACTTCGACACCGGTGACCGGGCATGGCACGATCTGTTGGACCCCGGCAACCCGGTGCCAGCAGGGGAAGGTGCCAGCCATCGCGAGCAGCCGGGCTGGTATGTGGAGCCGGGGGAGTACACCATCGTTGTCGCACGCTCGGCGACTGACCATGTCCACCGGCGCACCATCACCCTCACCGGCGAAGAAGTCCGGCTGTAACCGGTTCCCCGGATCGAGGCTCCGACTCAACGCAGAGTTGACCGAGGTCACCGAATCCATCGGCGGCGTGCAGGCTGTCGTCACCGTCCCCGTCACCGTCGAACTGGAGCGTTCCGACAAGCCCGAGCGCGTCGCCGAAACCATCTCCCGCTTCTACGAGGAGTAAATCGGTAGCCTGTAGCCATGGCGAAACGTAAGAAGAAGAGTCGGGGCGGTACCGCCACGTTGGCTCCACCGTCTGACCCGCCGGTTCAGGCCGGGATGGTTGGACCGAGGCGTGCGGTCCCGGCCAGTATCAACCGGCCGCCGTACGCCTTGTCCGGGGACCCGGGACCATCGGTGTCGAGTGCAGTACGCACCGACGAAGAAGTTGCACGCATGCGAAGCACTGGCGCCGACGCTGCAGAAGTCCTCATGATCGCAGGCGAGATGGTTGCCCCTGGGGTGACAACAGACGCCATCGACGCTGTTGTCCACGAGGAGATCCTCAAGCGCAACGGTTACCCAAGCCCGCTGAACTATCGGGGATTCCCGAAGTCAGTGTGCACCTCGATCAACGAAGTGATCTGTCACGGCATCCCCGACAGTCGTCAGCTACGAGAAGGAGACATCATCAACATCGACGTGACGATCTTCAAGGACGGCGTCCATGGAGATACGTCCACCACGTTCCTCGTCGGTGAAGTTGACGACCTGTCTCGGATGCTTGTCGAGGAGACGCACACCGCGCTGTACAACGCTATCGCCACGGTTCGACCCGGATCACGGGTCTACGACATTGGCAAGGCCATCGACAATCACGCCAGCGCTCACGGCCTCGGTGTGATTCAGGAGTTCATCGGTCACGGCGTCGGGACCGAGTTCCACACGTCGCTGCAGATCCCGCACTACTACGACCGACGCAACAACACTGCGTTCGAAAAGAACATGAGCTTCACCATCGAGCCGATGCTCACGCTTGGTGTGCCATCGGTGTACCTGTGGGATGATGATTGGACAGCGCTCACCGGAGACGGCCGCCGCACCGCGCAGTTTGAGCACACGATGGTTGTCGCCGACAACGGTGTGGAACTGATGACTGTTACCGCCGACGGCTCCTGCGCTCACGACATCCACGCCTGAGCTCTCCGGGGCGGGTCAGGATGGGAAGTCCGCAATCCTGACAACTTCAAGGTCGGCGAATATGTGGTCGGCCTCGGTTGTCCACTGTTTTGCTGACGCGCTTTCAGGATCAAGGTGCACGAGGCCTCGCAGTCCAACGGCGCGTTCGTATCCGGTGGTGGCGTCGACCGCATGCATCATGTCATTGCGGGCCCTTTCAGTCTGGCCAGCCAGGCTGTGCGCAAGCGCCGACGTTCGCAACATGCGCGGGCGAAGTCCGCTGTCTTTGCTGAGGCCTCCCATGAACGCGTCGATCTCGGCGCGCTTGACGCGTCCTTGGAACACGTCGAGTTCCAGGCGGCGGCTCCGGGCGTCGGCAACGAATGCGGCCAGCCCGGCGGTATCGAGACGTTCGATGGAAGCGTTGAGCATTTCTGCTGCTGCGCTGCCCTGGCCCATGCGACGGAACGTGTTTCCCAGATACAGCTGACCCACTCCGATGCCGATCGTGTATCCCTTTGCTGTCCAGTTCCGCAGCACATCTTCCAAAAGGACAACAGCTTCGGTCCAGTGCCCCTGATCAGAAAGGATCTCGCCCTTGTTCAGGCCACCCATTGGGCCGTCGATTGCGCTACCCGCGATGAGTCCAATCCGCATCGATTCGCCGTACATCTCACTCGCGGCAGTCCACCTGCCCGAGTAGTAGGCGTCCACACCGAGGTTGTTCACCGAGCGGGCCCAGCCAACGTGGTCGCCGAGTTCTTCGTACATTGCGGCCGCTCGTTTCCCGTGAGCGGCCGAGTCTGGATTCGGCGGAAGCATGAGCGCCAGATGCATGCGCTCGGCGGCAAGGGCGATGCTCGGCTTGTCGTCTATTGCGTCGGCGGCAGCGAGGGCTTTGGTCGCTGACTCGAGGACGAGTTCGTGTTCGTCGCGGCGATGGAAGATTCCAGCGCGAGCCAGCTCAAGTTGTGCCCGCTGGCGAATGAGTTCGGGGTCGGTTGTCTCGACCGGCAGTTTCGCGTCCGCGCGAGTCCACCATCGGAGGGCATCGGGATAGTTACCCTCTCGTTCCTCGGTCGAGCCCAGTCTGCGCATGAGATCGACTTCTATCGCAAGGCTGTCGTTGTGTTTGCGGGCGTACTGCAGCGACTTACGTGATTCGTCGAACTGGCCGAGCGTGTGCTGAGCGTCTGCCAGTTCGGCGGCGACGCGGGAGATCTCGTGTGACTCCAGCCCGGGTACGTACCGCGCCGAGTCGACGGCAAGCTGATACGAACCAACCGCTTCCACATTGGCTCCGGCTTGTGCGGCGTCGTCGCCGGCAATCACGCCGTAGCGCCACGCCTTTGGGTGCTGTTTCGCCTCGCTGAAGTGGATGGTGAGCAGGCCGGCGATGCGCTCGGGGTGATCAGTGGCAGATTCAATGAGCTCGCCGACAAGATTGTGAAGTCGACGTCGGGCCCGGAACGGCAGGCCTTCATACGCAGCGTCGTGGGTGACGATATTGGCGAAGTTGACCACCCCTTCAGACCCCCGGGTGAGGAACTCGTCAACTTCTTCCCAGGGCGGGACGAGATCGGGCGCTTCAACTTCGAGTGATGCGGCGAGCGCCGACTCCTTCATCTCCATGCCGAAGATGCTTGCGATGCGCAGGAGCCGTCGACCGTCAGGAGATAGTTCGTCGAGCCGTGATGACACAAGCTTCTCCACCGAATCGGGAAGTTGATCCACCCCTCCTGATTCCACGGCCCTGGCCAACTCGATGGCGAAGAGCGGATTGCCGCTTGCTCTTGCAACAATGACCTTGAGTTCCTGATCGGTGATTGGGGTGGCGGAGACGTCAATGGCGAGAGCCCGAACTGCGTCGTCGCTGAGGTCTGCAACTTCAATGATTGTCGCCTGATCCACCTCGGTGCCGAACGCAAAGTCAGCGGTTGGTCGTTGGGTGCTGAACAGGAGCCAGCCGCGCTTCACGGTTTCGCGGGCCAGGTGGTCGAGAAGTTCGACGCTCGCGTCGTCGGCCCAGTGCACGTCTTCGGCGATCATCGCGACGGGCAGATCGAACGCCATGTCCAAAAAGTCCGCTACAACTTCGTGCATGCGTTCGCGTCGGAACTCGGCGCCGAGTGCGTCCACCTCAGGTGTTGATGCAACCTTTGCCCCGAAGGGAATTGCCAGCAGGGGAACCCACGGGACGAGATCCCTGGCGTAGTTGCGAACGACCTTCTCCAGCATGTCGCCGGTGGTCTCCGCGTCGGTGTGGATATCCATGCCGAAGCCGCTGCGGAGCAGGCCGCGGAACAGTGCATACGGTGAACTGCTGCCATAGGGCGAGCAGGTGCTTTGGAAGCGACCGAAACCCATGCTGTCGACCGCATAGCGCACCTGATCGATGAGTCGGGATTTTCCGGATCCGCCGGCTCCAACGAGGTGGACGAATCGGCCCCGTTCTTCGACGGCATCGTTGATGACCTGGAGTTCGCTTTCGCGTCCGACGAGGTCAGCGTATTCACCTGAGCGGCGTACTTCGTTGGTGATCTCAAGCACTTTGAATGCAGAGATCGGTTCTTTCTTGCCTTTCACCAGGAACGGTTCGAGTTCTTCAGCGATGAAGATGGAACGGGTGTCGCGTACGACGTCGGCAACGGCAACGATCTCGCGATCGTCGGCTCGGCCGAGCATGCGGGCCGCTGTGTTCACGGCGTCCCCCATCAACGTGTAGTTCCGGCGCGAACGCGAGCCGAGGAACCCGGCGAACACGCGTCCGCGTTGGACGCCCTGTTTGAGCACGAACGGCGATGTGGATCCACTGATGCGAAGGGCAGACTGCAGGAGAGCGTCCGAGGAGTTTCCGGCCGACAGGGGCGCACCCGCGCACAGCACGAACTTGACGCCATCGGGTGCGATGTCGCTGTGCAACGCAGTCACAGCGAAGTCTGCACACGAGGCGTTGATGAGATCCACCACGGTTCCAAGTTCGTGAGCAGTGGCGTCGGGTCCGTGTCTTTCCAGCGATGCGGCGACTCCCGAAAGGCTGACAAAGCCAACGGTGACCTGTCGATGCTCGCCCCCGGTGTCGGTGAAGGCGCTCAGCTGCTCGACCACTGCGTGCGGCACGTAGGGGGTGAGATCGTCGACAGGAAGTGACGGTTCATCAACGGGTTGGGCCGGTTCCCATATGACCCTGCCCCCTTCGAGTTGAAGCTCTGCCAGTGCAGAAGCAATTGCCGGGCTGGCCAGAACCTGACCGGAGCCGGCGCTTGCTTCCAGCCGGATAACCTCGGTCGCCTTCGGCCCGCATACGAGCAGTTCGCGATTGGTGGACCCGACGAGAAACACGCTGAAGGGACCTTCGGCCACGCCGACGGTCATCGAGAGGTTCGCCCGGCGAGCGGCGCCAAGCGACACCAGGACGACCTGCATGGTTTGTGCGGCGCGTGCCGCTCGGCGCTGGTGGTTCTCGCCTCGGAACATTACAAGAAGAGCGTCGCCGCCAAACTTGATGACTTCCCCGCTGCTCGCAGCTGCTGCGTCGATCAACCCGGTGAAACAGGCATTGATCAGGGCGGTGAGTTCCTCGGCTCCCTCTCGTCCTTTGCGGGCGAGACGCTCGGAGAGGGCAGTGAAGCCGGAGATGTCCGCCGAGAGCATCGAGCCATCGACAAGCTGGTGGGTGTCCGTGCCCGCGGTTCCCTGGGCAAGGTCAAGCGCGAGGCGCGGAACAAACGGCTTCAGCCGGTTGGTTGTACGCTTCGCAGTTTTGTCCATGTCTTCAGCATCTGATTGTTGTGCAGCGCAGTGTTCAGCAGCGCAGTGTTGTGCAGCGCAGTGTTCAGCAGCGCAGTTTCAGCAGCGCATTCCTGTCTGTTTGAGGGCCAGCTGTGCATAGCGAGAAGCGGGAGTCGGTGGCCGAGGCCACCGACCCGTCGACTATGGACAGTTGGTGAGCGTGTCTGAGCCCGGTCCGCCCCAGCACGTGTCGTTGCCGGATCCGCCGTCGATGGTGTCGTTGCCATATCCTCCGAACAATCGGTCGCGTGCAGAGCCGCCGAACAGGATGTCCCTGCCGTTCTGACCGAAGACCCAGTCTCTCCCGGACCCGCCGTCAAGGGTGTCATTGCCACTACCTCCGGTGAGGATGTCGTTGCCATCCCGGCCGAGAATGGTGTCGTTGCCCGAATTGCCGCTGAGGCGATCCGATCCCGCCTCGCCGTCGATGACATCGTTACCAGAGCTTCCGTAAATTGCGTCGCGGCCGTCACCGCCGTACACGGTGTCGTCGCCACTTCCGGCCCAGATGCGGTCCCGTCCCGCCCCGCCGTAGATGACGTCGGCGCCGCGGTAACCGATGATCCAGTCGTTTCCGCCGAGACCGCAGAGGACATCGTCTCCGTTGGTTCCCCGGAGGATGTCGAAGCCGCTGGTGCCGACACGGGTGCAGGTCGTGGTGTTGATGGTCGTCGTCGACTGCTGGGTGCCATCCGGAGAGGTCAGTGTGACCGTCACGGCGTACGGGCCGACGTCGGGATACGTGTGTGTCCCCGTCAGAGTGCCGTCGCCGTTGGGCGTCGGGTCCGTGAGGGTGCAGTCGACGCTGCCCGGAGTGGAACAGCTTGTGCCGTCGCCCCAGTCAATCGTCGCCGTTGCGCCGGGGTCACCCGTGAAGGTCACGTCCACCGTGGTTGGCGTGCTCGGATCGGCCGGTCCGCTGACCGTCGAGCTGGTGATCACGATCGGGTTGGTGCTGACGGTTACCTCGTAGGTCGACATGGCGGTAGTCGTGTTGCCGGCATCGTCGAGGGCGATCACGATGATGTCGTGGGTGCCAACCGTCGCCGGTGCCGGGTCTCCATCCGCAACCGATGAGCCGTCGACCGAAGCTTCACAGCTCGCCAGGTTGACGTCACTGCAGGCGAAGGCCAGATCGGGTACCGCCGCGGCGTCGTAGGTGGCACCATCAGCCGGGCTGGTGATGGTGGCTGTCGGATCGGTCGTGTCGATGGTGACCGTTCCGGTCGCAGTTTCTGATCCTGAAGCCGTGGTTGCCGTCCAGGTATGGACGCCGTCACCGGTGATCGAGAAGCTCGAGATGCCCGTGGGAACGGCTACTGGCGTGCCGCCGTCAACGGTGTAGGTGGCACCCTGCGGGTCATTGGTGGTGAGCTCCACCGTGACGTCGCCGGTGTAGACGCCACTTGGACTCTGATTGAAGGGTGACTCAGTTCCCGTGATGGATGCTGCGACAACCTCGTAGGTGGTGGTGACCTGGCTGGTGTTGCCGAATACATCGGTGCTGACAACGCTCACCACATGGGAACCGGGTGTCGTTGGCAGGTCGGTGGCACCTTCGTCGAAGGGAATGCCGTCGACGGTGGCGTCACAGGTCTGCAGACTGGGGTCTTCACAACTGAAGAGCAGGGCAGGGGCAGCACCGACGAGTACCGCGCCGTCCAACGGCGAAGCGATCTCCACCAGTGGCGCCCCCGTGGTGTCGATCAGGACCTGACCCTGCGCGATCTGGTCTCCTGCGGCGGTTTGCACTTCCCAGGTGTGCAGGCCGTCGCCCGTGATGGTGATGGAGGACTGCCCGGTGGGGAGGGGAGTGAAGGGACGTTCGCCGTCCACCGCAAACTCTGCACCTGCTGGATCGTCGGTCACCACGGTGACGGTTGCGTCGCCTGTGTACCAGCCTGATCCACCGGGGTCGAGATTGGTGGTGGATTCTTCCACTTCGAGGTCCGGGGTCGGTGGCTGTGCAACAACGACGGTGTCATCGCCGAAGTTTCGTGCCTTGTTCGTGGCGAAGGCCACGTTGCCGTTGGTATCAACCGCCTGGACGAGGAACTCGACCGTTGCTGCTGATGTTTGGAAGGAGCCTGACCAGCGGTCGGGAGCGACAGCACTGAGCTGCAGGTCAATACCTTCCCAGTTGACCACCGCTCCAGCGGCTGGGTCCTCACCGACGAGGACGTAGACCCGCTCAACTGCGGCTTCGTTGTCTGCAACATCCATCGTCACCGTGAAGGTGCCGTTTTCGAGTGTTGATTCGACCACGCCGATGGTGGGTGGGTTGAAGTCGGTCTGGGCAGGGTCGGCGTAGTACACGAGCACGTCGACATCGTCGTCGGTGCGCTGCACTGCATCCTCGGAGCTGAACTGGCCTGTGGCCAGCACGAGACTCTGTCGGTCGCCGACAATGTTGGAGGTGGTGGTGATGGTCACCGGCTTGGCGGGGAAGACCACGTTGCCAACGTCGCCTTCGTCGCCGCTGGATTCATTGAACACTGCCTCAGCGATCACCGGATCAAACCCGGCCGCTGAATACGTGGAAGTCATGTCGAGCACGATTGCGCCGTGAGCGATCTCGGCAAGTTCCATCGGGTCCGGACCGACCACAGAGATGTCGGTGGTCAGGCTCGGCTGGATCGGATAGCCCGGAACAGCGATGACCTGCGGGTCGCCATTGGTGTCCGGGTTGGAGAAGTATGAGCCGAACCCAGCGGTGGACGTCTGGAGGTCGTTCGTGGAGTCAACCGTGAGCGCAAGTGTGTCGATGCCGGTGGTGTCCGGCACGGTTGCGTTGGTTGGAGGCGGTGGTACTTCGGCTGGCGCAAGACCAACCTGATAGAACGGCAGGCCGTAGAAGGTGGCCTCCATAAGGGCCTTCTCGTCGTAGACACTGAAGACTGCGGTGTCCTTGAAGTAGTCGTTCTTGGCCTGCATGAGCGCCTGGCCAATGGTGGAGGAGGTTCCGGGTCCGTTGATGGCCAGCGGTGTGACCATCTCCTCGGCGAACAGTGCCATGAGACGTTCGCTGTAGGCCACAGCGGTCGTGTCGCCGTAGCCGAAGCCGGTGTTGCCGACGAAGACGGTCTGGGACTCGGCAAACGTCTGCGCCCAGTCCTGGTTGGTGTTGGTGACCAGAAGGTCAGAGACTCCGAGACCGCCGTGGCAGCCCATCGAGAACACCACGTCGACACTGAGAGCGCCGAATACGTCGTTCGTTTCGAGGTTGTCTTCGAAACCGGGCACCTGGTCGCCAATGGCTGGCAGCGCTCGGTAGTGATCGAAGTGAGCGTTCAATGACAGGACGTCGACGCCGCTCTGCAGCGCATTGATGGCTGCGGTTCGGTCCCAGGCGGTGGCGCCGTCGAAGCCGTCGGCAAGTGATCCGTCGACGGAGAGTCCGCCGTTGGAAAGATCGTCGACGATCTCTTCGGAACCGTCAACAAGGAAGTCGTAGCCCAGAACCGAGCCGGTCTGGATGTCGAGTGATCCGTTGAAGGTCTGGAAGTGGATCAGCGCTCCGAGCATCTGGTCGGGCGTTTCCACGAGACGACCCAGAGCGATATCGGAGATGTAGAGGAACCGATCTCCGAGGTCTCGGGCCGCTGACTCGCCGTAGGGCTCATCAGAGAGGTAGGTCTGTTCCCAGAAGGTGGCGCTCAGTGCGTTCACGCCGTCTGTTGATCCAACGGCATCGCCGACGAACTCGTGCCGGAAGTCGAACTCGTTCGCCACCGTGGTGCGGTCGCCGAGGCGAGCCATGGGAATCATGTCATCGCCGCCGAGGATCACGATGTGGTCGAGCTGACCCCGGATGGGATCGATGGCGAGATCCGAGATCTCGTTGACGATCGCATTGGCGATCTCCGGATCACAGGCGTCATTGACGTCGAGCGGGTTGTCCCACGCCGCGTAGGCGGCGACAACAGATGGGAACGAGTCAACCGGAATGACAACAGGATTGACGCCAAGCTGTGAGCCGACTGCATCCGTTGTCAGGTAGTCGACGAAGTCATTGACGCCAGCTTCAACATCAGCGCGCTCAGCAGCCGAATACAGCTGCTCGATGCGCTGGTAGTTGACCAGAATCGCGGTGTTCGCTGAGGCGCTGACCGTTGCTGGTGCTGATGCCGATGCGGCCGCCAGCGCGCCGCGGGAGACGCAATCCGGACGAGCCTCGGCATTGATGCGGGAAATCTGCAGCGCTGCGGGCTGATCGTTGGTCGCGCCGTTCGCTCCGAATACCTGGAGGTAGTAGGTGCCAGCGGGGAGTCGGGAGGTCACGATGACCTCGTTCTCGGTCCCTGCCGAGTTCGAGACTTCGATGAGTGACAGGTTGGCGTCTTCATCGTCGAGTCGGCGGAAGTCCTGCAGTGGTTCGCTGTCAGCTGCGTCCTGGTCCGGGTCGGTGATCGGGATCAGCACATCCTCATCAGATGTGTCGGCGAGTGGAGCTCCAACGGCTGGATCCGTCGGGTCGACATACAGGGCCAGATCGAGGTCGGCGCTCAGGCCGGACAACTGGATGGCGAGCTGATCGTTCTCGGCCACATCGAATTCGAAGACGTCAACGTCGTCAACTGAAGTGATGTAGGTGAGGTAGATCGTGTCGTCCTGCGCGGCCACCGTTACGGGGAAGTCGTTTGGCTCAAGGCCTTCAGCGACGTCCACCGTCTGGGTGGAGCGGATGGATTCTTCGCTGCCGAGCAGGCGGGCTGAAGAATCGATTGAGGTGGCGCCGAGCTGCACGGAAGGACGAACGGTGAAGTCAATCAGACGTTCTCCGTTGTCCACGCCGGTGAGAATCCAGCTCAGCGTGTTACCGGTCACAGTCGGCTCCATCGGGGTGCTGGTTGTGGCATCGGTGACGACGCCGGAGCCGGGGATGAACGTGGCTGTTGCGGGCAGTTCAACCTCGATGGAGATGGACTTGGCTCTCAGCGCTCCACCCAGAGTCATTGAGGCTTGGAACGCAACGTCCGGGACAATGCCTTCCGGGAGGTTGCCGACTTCAACTTCTGTGAAGTCCAGGCCACCGAAGGGCAGCTGGCCGGCGCTGACAAGGGCCAGCATGAGGTCGCCAAGGGTGTAGCCCTCCAGAAGCCCCGCGTCGCCGAGGATGGTGAAGAGCTCGGCGACACTGAAGTCGTCGAACACGCCCCGGGCGGCAAGGTCGCCGATGGTCAGACCGGCAAGCTGAGCAACGGTCAGGTCGCCAAGGTCCACTTCAAGTCCGGGTATGAGCTGTGCGTCCGGATCGAATGCTTCGAGGATTGCCTGGACTTCAACGAGTCCGAGGATGGAGCCGAGATCTTCGAGAGTCAGAGCGTCAGTGCCCGACCCGCCGAGGAAGTCGCCGAGCGTGACGGAACCGAAGTTCTCGAGGTCATCAGCTTCGAGTGGTCCATCGGCGTTCGTGAGGCTGTCGATGATCGAGCGCAGGGCCGATGCAGATTCCGTGTCGGAGAAGGGAACGCCGGTATCGGGATTGATGAGCGCACCAATGAGATCGGCGTAGCTGAATGCGCTGAGTCCGAAGACAATGTCATTCAGTGTTGTGCCTCCGAACTCGGCGCTGTCGCTTGGAAGGTCCGCAAGGATCATGTCGTCCAGGGTCCGCAGATCACCCAGCGTGAGGGTTGGGTCAACAACGATTGGGCCGTCGAAGGCGCCGAGGAACTCGCCGTCCAGGTCGCCGAGGCGGACGCCGCCCAAAGCCAGGTAGAGGTCGCCGAGCGTCGTGGCGGGATCAACAGCCCCTGCTGCGAATGCGTCGCCGAGCGTGTCGATTGAGCAGTCGACGAGATCACAGTTGACGCCCACGCCGTCAATGCCGGTGAGTGGGGTGCCCGTGAGCGGAATGCCGGTGAGCGGAATGCCGGTGAGCGGCGTGTTGCTCAGGTTGATGCCGGTGAGCGGAATGCCCGTCAGTGGTGCGCCGTTGACGGTGATGCCGGTGAGCGGAGCTGAGAGCGTGCCAATGCCGGTGAGCGGGATGCCGGTCAGCGGGATGCCGGTAAGAGGGATACCTGTCAGAGGGATGCCGGTGAGCGGGATGCCGGTGAGCGGAACTCGGGCGAGAGCAGAGCCGTTCACGTCAATGCCGGTCAGCGGGATGTCGCCCAGGCTGGTGCCGGTGAGAGGAATTCCCGTGAGTGGGGTGCCGGTCAGGGGGATACCCGTCAGTGGGATGCCGGTCAGCGGGATGCCGGTGAGAGGGATACCCGTCAGTGGGATGCCGGTGAGCGGGATGCCGGTGAGAGGAATTCCCGTCAGTGGGATGCCGGTGAGCGGGATGCCGGTGAGTGGGACGCCATTGAGCGCCAACTGAAAGATGGTCGTGGTGCTCGGGTCAACAAAGGTGGAGCAGTCGTAGCCGCCACCAATCTCGTCCAGCAGTTCACACCAGTCGGTGGGAGCGAAGCCCGTGCCAGTGAGCGGCGTCCCGGTCAGAGGGATGCCGGTCAGCGGCGTATCGGCCAACAGGATACCGGTGAGGGGGATACCCGTGAGCGGAATGCCTGTCAGCGGTGTGCCGGTGAGCGGGGTGCCCGTCAACGGTGCCGATGTGGGTATGCCCGTCAGTGGGATACCCGTGAGAGGAATGCCCGTCAGGGGAGTGGTTGCCGGTGCACCCGGCGTGGCGGGGGCGAGAATGCCCGTGAGAGGGATGCCCGTGAGGGGGATGCCGGTCAACGGCACGCCGTCGAGTTCCGCGCTCAGCAGCGGAATGTCGGCCAGAGCGGTTCCCGTGAGCGGTGTGTCGGTGACATTGATGCCGGTGAGAGGAGCTTCGGCCAGCGGAATACCGGTCAGCGGGCTGGCTTCCAGGTTGATGTCGCCGACGTTGATCCCGGTGAGCGGGGTGCCGGTGAGGGGGATGCCGGTCAGCGGCGTGTCAGCCAGCGGGATGCCCGTGAGTGGCAGACCGCGAAGGGTAGCTTCGAAGACCGACACCTCGCCGAGAGTGGGGTCAGTTTCACCCGCGCACACGATGTCGGTGAACTCGTTGAGCAGGTTGCACCACTCCGCATTGGAGGAAGTGCCAGCGTCGATGCCGGTCAGAGGAATACCTGTCAGTGGGATGCCACCGAGCACGATGCCGGTCAGCGGGATGCCAGTAAGTGGCGTGTCACCCACGTCGATGCCGGTGAGTGGTGTTGCGTTGAGACGAGCGACTGCAACGCCTGTCACTTCCTCGACGATGTCGCCGAAGGTCAGGTCGACCAGCGGGACATTCTCAAGATCCGTTCCTGCAATGATGGTTTCCCAACCATCGACGATGCCGATGTCGATAAGCGGCGTATTGGCAAGCGCTGTGCCTGTCAGGGGGATGCCGGTGAGTGGTGTGTCGCCCACTTGGATTCCGGTAAGCGGAGTGCCGGTCAGCGGGGTGCCGGTGAGCGGTGCTGCAGCGATGGAATTTTCCGTGCCGGCGGCCGCTTCAAGCGTGGCAGCGTCGAAGGCTGTTGCGGCAATGCCGCCGGCAACCTCAACGGAACCTGCTTCGCCGGGGGCGAGGTCAAGACTGAAGGTGAGGTTCGGGTCCTCGAGCACCGGCTGGGTGACCGAGTACTCGTACACGGCACCCGGGTCGGTTGCGCCGTTGCTGTTGTCGTCAAACGGAGCGCCGATAAAGATCGTTTCGAAGTCGATGGCGACGCTGCGGCCGAACCGATCACCAGCGGCTCCGTCAGCGGCTGCCACTGAGGTCTCTTCGGACCAGGTGACTCCGTCAAAGGCGAAGACTGCAGCGTCACCGTTGGCGGTATCGCCTTGCGAACGTCCAACAACGGCGAGGTTCTCGCTGATGGCCACGTCGAATCCGAAGTCATCGTCTCCGATGCCGGGAATGGTGGGCACGAGTTCCGCCGGGCCCTGCCATGTGCCGTTGAACTCATAGACAAAGGCGCGACCATTGGAGAAGCCGCCAACGTTTCCGTTTTGTGCGCCGACGATCAGCCTGTTTCCACTGAGATCAGTTGAGAAACCGAAGAGATCAGTGAACCCGGTGTTGGAAGGAATGGTTTCGACCGGAGTTGCCTGGCCGGGACCCGTGAGTTCCCAGGTTTCGACGTAACCGTCGCCGTCACCGTCGCTCTGCGGCGCGCCGGCAGCGATGAGATTGCCGTCCGCGGCGACATCGCGACCCAGGGCATCGCCCGCAGCGCTTCCTTCGAAGACAGATCCGGCGGCGCCGGAGTTCAGATCGAACAGTTCGACGGATCCGTTGTTGGCACCGACTGCACCGTTGAAGCCGACCGTGCCGACAACAAGAGTGTCGCCGAGTGGTGATTCGGCAATGTCGATGCTTTCACCAAAGCGGGCGTTTGTCTGCTGTTCGGCCGCTTCAACTTCATAGACCGGTACAGCGTTGTAGAGCCCGCCGCCGCCGACCTTGTTGAAGACGTAGACCACGCCGCCGTTGACGCCGCCGGTGCTTTGAGCGCCGGGTGAGCTCACTGCCAGCCAGTCGTTCGTCAGAGCGATGGCTTCGCCGAACTCGTGCTCAAATCCAGTGGGCACCGGTGCGGTGAGTGCCTGCAGGAAAACCCACGGGCTGGCGGAGTCGGCCCGCTCGTAGATGTAGACAACCCCGAAGCCGTTGTTGCCGAAGGTGCCGGCCGGAATGTCAGTGTATTGCGGAGCACCGATGGCAAGCGTGTTACCGGTGACCTCAACAGCGAAGCCCGCCAGATCGCCATCAAGGCCACCCTCGGGCGTGATCTTATTCGCTGGCTCCATCATGGCCTCGTCGGCGACGAAGGTGTACGCAGCGCCCGCGTTGGTGCCGTTCGTATCATCGTTCGGAGCGCCGGCCACGATGTTCAAACCGTCGATGGCGACAGCGACGCCGAGGGTGTCGCTTGTCTCGCCGTCGGCGGCCAGGATCGGGCTTGCGGTCTCGACCCACTGGCTGCCGTTCCAGCCCCACGTGGTGAGGTGGCCCTGCTCGTTGGACTCTCCGTTCGAAGCGCCAACGACAATCACATCGCCGGAAATGTCGACGGAGGCTCCTGTGTTGTTCTCGCCACCCGTATCGCCGGTGGCGGTTGGCAGTGCGCCACCCACACCCAGCAGGTTGAAGACGTAGACCCGACCGTTGCCGCCGGCGTCGGCAGGGGCACCAACAACAATGCGGTCACCCTCGAATGCCACCGACGCGCCGAAGTTGTTGACCGCGGTGCCGTCTCCGGTAATCGAATTGAACGGATCGCCATAGGGACTGGCGTCGTCGATTCGGGTATAGACCCAGACGGTGCCGTCGTTGGAGCCACCCACGCCGGTACCCGGGGCGCCGGTGATCAGCGTTATGCCGTCAATGGCGACACTGGTTCCCATGGCAGCACCAAACGTGAAGTTCGGCTCCTGAAGAAGCTCGGTCTGAACGAACGTGGTGCCGTTGAACTGCAACACCTGCACCGCTCCGGTCGCGACCGCAGTGTTGGAGAACGTGGGGATACCGATGGCTGCGTTGCCTGCGGCGTCGACGTCAACGCTGCGACCGACTCCCGCGGTGTTGTCGGTGTAGATCGGGCCGTTGAAAGGTTGGCTCGGGCCGGTGCGGCTCCAGATCTCAACCGAATTGCGGCCACCGATGACCAGGAAGTTCCCAGCGACAGCAACGTCTTCGACAAAGTCGTCCTGCGTTATTGGGATGACCTGCGAGTTGACACCCGAGGTGAAGTCAAAGACGTGAACGGCCCCGCGACGAGAAGTGTCGCCGCCAAATCCGCTCGACGTTGCGACAACGACGGTGTCGCCGTCGATATCGACAGCGACGCCGAGACGATCGAGTTCGCTGCCGTTGCCGGCCAACAGCTTGTTGGCGGGCTGAGATACAAGGCTGGGAATCGTGGACGCCTGGAAGAGCGTGTCGTCATAGGCGACCAGGATGTCCATGCTGTCGATCGCCACGGACCGGGTAAGGCTTGCGAAGCCGCCGGTGTCGATCTGGGCGAAGCCAGTGCCGGCATCGTTGGCATAGAGCGTGTACGTGTTGTTGTTGCTACCCACTGCCAGGAGATCACCGCTTGCGCTGACGCTGGAACCCAGCTCGTCGCCAGTGTCTTCACCGTCGGCAAGGAGTGTGAGGATGGTGCCGTCGATGGTGAACGCCTGACCTGCGTTGCCCGCTGCGCCGGGGGCGCCAACAACAGCACTTGCACCGCCGCCGGCCGAGCCGTCTGTGGCGACGGACCAACCGAGCTGGTCTCCGGTTGCTCCCGTGGCAATCGATGTCGCAAGCCCAGGCCAGACTCCACCTGCCTGCACGACCCGGAAGAGTTCACCAGCGTCACCTCCGGCGCCCGGGGCACCGATGAAAGCAACCTGGTCGACGGATGAGACAGCGACGTCCCAGCCGCAATCGTTGTTCGTCTGCGCACCGAAGGCCTCGCACGCCACTCCGGACGGGGTGCCAAGTCCCAGCGGGCCGATGCTGTAGATGAACGCACCGTTGATACCGGCGCTTCCTGCGAAGTCCTGAGCCGGGTTGCCGACAATCAGGAAGCCCTCGCTCATGTCCAGCGAGAAGCCGAACGGGCCGTCCTGAGGGGCGACCACGGTCTCGAGCAGAGCGAAGGTTCCACCGCCGTCATTGCGGTACAGCGACACTTCCCGGGCTTCGGGGTCACCGACTGCGATGTTGTTGTCGCTGATGGCCACGGAGAAACCGAAGTTCGCTGAGGCCGTGGCTGGCGGCGTGAGGGTCTGGCTCGACGACCAGTTGACGTCCTTGTTGAACACCTGCACCTGCGGACCAACGAGAGCGATGACACCCCAGTCGCCGTCGACGTCAGCAACAGCTTGGCGGCTGAACGGGAACGGATTTGCGGCAACGATGTTGTTGCGGCTCAGGACCGCGCCTTCGTTGTCGCCGTCACCCGGGACACCGGTCACGAGCGTGCCGGTGTCGGTGAGGTCAACCGCGAATCCGACCTCGTCGCCCGCTTCGGCCGAAGAGAACTGGAGGACGTCGAATCCGGTGGCGGTGCCGCCCGATAGTGAGAACAGTTCAACTTCGCCGGTGTTGGTGGCCGCGAAGTCGTCGACGCCAATGGCGATGATGTTGTTCTCGATGGCGATTGCGTCGTCGCTGATTGATTGGAAGCCAGTCGTGGTGACCTCGGCGATCAGTGTTGCGGCGGTTGCGAAGTCAAGGACGCGAGCATCCTGTTGAGCTTCAGCGGATGTGGCGACGAGGCCGGTTGTTTCATCAATCTCGACGCTGGTGCCGAGATTGGGAATGGCAATGTCCTGATACACGCCGGTGAGCGTGACCGTCACGCCGTCCCATTGAGCGCTGCTGATCGAAGAGTCTGTTGCTGAGCCCCAAACGACGAGATCGGTGTCGACAGCTACAACTTCGGATCCCGAGTCGAGCGATGTCATTGGAGGCTGATTGGCTTCTATGACCGGAGTGCCGTAGGACGTGGCGGTGTTCGGGTAGAACCAGAGCTCTCCTGTGGGAGGCGAAGATGCTGGCGAAGCTGCTGGGGCCGTGACGACAAGCCCGGCCTGACTGAGCGCAACGTCGCTGCCGAAGCCGTCGGTGGGCTGAGGTGTCACGCTCGTGTCGACGGGTACTGCCGTCCAGACACCCGGTTCGTCGTAGTTGTAGACCTCGACCGTTCCGTTGGTCAGGAAGCCGTTGGTGGGTGCGCCGATGGCAACCCGTCCGTTGTGGACGCTGACGGACGCACCGAAGTCGTAGTCCGGTCCCAGCGAGCTGGAAATGATGGCGTCAAGCGTCCAGGGTGACGTGTCGGTATTGCGAACAAACATGAGAACCGCACCGCTCTGTACGCCGAGCGAGTCGGTGTCGGGCGCGCCGACTGCCATGATGTTGTCGTCTATTGAAACGTCACGACCGAAGAGGTCGAACTGTGCGTTGTTGATTGGTCGGACGAGCTGGTCGACGCCAGGCGTGGACAGTCGATCGAGGGCGGCAAAGCCCTCGTTGGTCTCTTCGAAGACCTGACCGTTCTGTGCTTCGCCCGGGCCGCCGACTATCCACCGGTCGCCATCGGTGGCCACTGCTGTTCCCATCTCTGAGGTGTCATTCCCAGTGGCGCTGCCGAGCAGTGAGAGGACCGGATCTGTTGGATTCTCGTTCTCAACCGTGTAACTCACACCTGCAGGTGCCGGGTCGCCGGGCCGGCCATAGACGAGCACGGCGTTGATGGGATCTACGGCTGCGAAGTCAACGGAAGAGCCGAGCTGCATGCCTCCCTCAGCACCGGTGAGCGTGCTTCCGGCCGCCGTGTCGGCGTTGAAGCTGACGCCATCGAGTACGGAGTGGAAGACCGTGACTGCGCCAGCCGCGTTGTCGACCTCGGGAGCGCCCACAGCGAGCATGCCGTTGGCTACTCCAACAGCAGAACCGAAACGGGCAGGAGGAGTGGTGAGGGTCGGTGCAAGGATTTCCTCTTCCACGACCGGGATCGAGCCAGAGAAATCGAAAGTCGTGGCTCGTCCCTGTCCTGCATCGGCGCCCGGTGAGCCGATGGCCCATCCGAGACCGTTTGCAGAGATTGCGACAGACGCACCGAACTCGTCGCCCGGTTGCGGGTCTGAGGCCTGGACCTGGGCGATGAAGCTGGCGGAGCCGCCGGTGAAGCTGACAACATAGGCGCGGCCGAGGTTCCCCTCGCCGGGCGAGCCGATAATGGCCCAGTATTCGCCCGGAGTGAACTCGACGACATCGATGGACGTTCCGAACTCGGCGTTCTCGAACGTGCCGGTTGGATTCTCCAGGTCGCACGTTCCTTCAGCTTCAGTGCAGGCGAAGATGGGTGGACCGGCCACGTAGGTTGTGCCGTCCCAGGTGTAGGGCACGACAGCGCCTGAAGACGTGCCGTTCTGATCGCTGTTGGGTGCCCCCACGAGAAGGACGTCGCCGACCATCGCGGCGCTGGCTCCAAAGTCCGCGCTGGCATCAAGGATCGAGGCGGGCGCGTAGATGAACTGGTCAAAGTCCCAGGCCGTGTTGAGGTCATACAGATACACCGCGCCGGTATTGGGTCCCAACGTGTCGTCGCCGGGTGCGGTGATGATCGCACGACCCGCGACGGAGTCGATTGCGGCAGCGGTTCCAAACCGATCCTGGGCCGAGGTGGGCGTCGGAAGAAGTGTTTGCTCTTCGGTGATGATCGGGTCGATGGTGACGGGGTAGGCGGCACCTGCAGCATCGACAGCGATTTGGATGATGTTGTTGGCGACGGTCATGCCTGCCGGGAGGATCTCGCCGGCTGCATCCCAGGCGAGGAGGTCGCGGTACCAGAGCGACGTGGAGTCGGTGGCGTCGAGGCGGACGATGGTGTCGGAAACTCCAACTGCGGTGAGACCCTCGCCGACGGAGACATCAATGGCAAGGAGCCCGTTGGTGCCGGCGGGTTCTTGCAAGAAGGTCCAGCCCTGCTCAAGGCCACCGTCGATTGGCTGCCACCACTCGGTGGCGACGCCGAAGTCCGTGGCCTGTCGGGCACCGTCACTAATGGTGATGCCGCTGGTGGGGGTAACACCGGCGATCGAGGAGGTGGAAATGGTGGTAATGCTGGTTGCGGCTGCGCTGGCTGAATGGGTGATGTGTGCGACCGAGTTGGTGATCTCGGCCTGCCATCCTTCACTTGCAGCCACGATGGTGGTGTCTTCTGAGGCAGCCATCGCGGTTGCGGCGCTCGACGCGCTTGCAATTCCGCTGGCGGCTGCCGCGGCAGCGGTGCTGGCGAGTTGCTCGACCAGGGGCACCACGTCGCTTGCCTGTGCGATTTGAGCTTCGATGCCTGCGACCTCTGCAGTCGTCAGTGCTGCCAAGGGGTTCGTCTCGACACTGACGGCGGACCCGCTCGAAGCAATGAGGTCGGCGACCGTTGCTGCAGCGAGGGTGTCAGCGCCCAGCCGCGCATCCTGAATGCCTGGTGCACTCACCTGCACAGCCGTGGCAAGCATGGCGAGGATGACCGTGATCGCCACCAAGGTGCGGTTGATCAGTTGCAGCCGACGGGGGCTGTGTCCGTGCCCCGTTGCGCCCCGCTGCTGTCCGGGCGCGAAAAACGCCCAGGATTGAAAAGTCGAAATACTGCCCACCGTGTTACCCCTTGTAATGAGATGCGAAACCGATACTGCACAACAGGATCAGACCGTGGTCGTCCCGCTGCTCGTGTAACAGTTGCCCGCAAATTCCGCGTCGTCAGTTTTGCACACAACAAGCCAGGTGTAAAAACGGTCACACCCAGAGCTGGACCAACTCAGTCATTGAGGTATCGACGAGTTTTGCACGTGTCGCTTGCGTGGAGACCGCTCGTGTTGCAGGTTCGGTGTACACGCGCAACTTGCAGGAGACGAGCGGCTGACGAGCAAAGTTCGCGTCAGCGGAGGGAAATCTTTCCGGCGTGATCGGTAGTGACAACGCCGACTGCTGCGGCGCCGTGGCCAGAATCAAGCAGGTCGGCTACGACATCGGCTGCGGCGTCAGCAGTGCATCCGAACAACAGCCCGCCTGCGGTCTGTGCATCAGCAAGAAGGATCATGTCTTCCTCGGTTGCAGTCCCTTCGTCCAGGCCGCCACGAACATATTCCAGGTTGCGCATCGTGCCACCGGGCACGAATCCGTCATCGATGAGTTGGCGCGCTCCGGTCAACAGTGGGATTTCAGCCACATGAATCTCGCAGCTCACGCCGCTCGCCGTCGCCATTCGACCGAGGTGGCCCAGGAGACCAAATCCGGTGACGTCAGTGGCGCCCGTCGCCCCGCATCCCACCGCGGCAGATGCAGCTGCAGCGTTGAGCCTCGTCATTTCTTTGACAGCGGCCTCGTAGGTGTCGTGCAGCCAGCCGCCCGCGGCGATGTCGCCAGGTTCGCTTCGCTTCACTGCGGTGGCTACCAGTCCGGTGCCGAGGGGCTTGGTGAGAATGAGTTGGTCTCCGACCCGAAGCCCCGCGTTCGTCAGCATCTGATTGGGAAGTACTTCACCTACCACGGACTGTCCGAACATTGGCTCGGGTCCATCCACAGTGTGGCCGCCAGCGACGACATATCCGGCCTCGGCGGCGACCGAAGAGCCGCCCTCCATTACTTTGGCCAGTAATTCAAGCGGCAGCACATCTCGGGGCCAGGCCACAAGGTTCAGCGCGAACATCGGCGTGGCGCCCATGGCGTAGACATCGCTGACCGCGTTCACGGCGGCAATGCGTCCCCACGTGAACGCGTCGTCCACGACGGGGGTGAAGAAGTCAGCGGTGGAGACGAGCGCGGTGCCGTCAGGGCGCGCCCAGACTGCGGCATCGTCGCCGGTGTCGGAGCCGACGAGCAGATTCGGATGGGTGGTGGCGTTTACGGAGCGCAGAACCTGCGCCAACTCGGAAGGACCGAGCTTGCACGCTCAACCGGCGCCGTGCGAGTACGCGGTCAGCCGATTCTCGGGAGCAGTCATGACTTCAAGCTACTTCGCTGTTCCCGCTATTGATAAGACTCTCACCAGCGACGCCGTCGCCGTGGCTGCGCGAGCTGCGGCTCAGGGCAGGTAGGCGAGGATCTGAGACTCGCCAGATGTGCCCCATGTTCCGGTCAGCGTGGCCGAGGTGGACTCCGGCTCTGGGCTCTTGAGTCGGTGCCGTACCACAACCTGCACCGAGCCGGCGTCGATCAGGGTCGCGGTCTCAAAGGACTCGGCGTGCACCCCGGAGACCTGGGGGGCGGGTGTCCCGGGCTCGCCGCTGCCGGTGACCTGCGCGGTGGATTCGCGGAACTCACGACCGCTGTCCGTCTCGAAGTACTGCTCCACCTGAGACCCGCCGGTCATGATCGTCCTGAGGAGTTCGCTGGTGTAGACGGGATCGACGCATCCATTGTAAACCCAGCGCTTCCCGAGCGCAGAATGCTCAAGCGTCCCAACCGCCCACTCGTCAGCACCAGCAAGCGGCTCATTCCGGTAGGTGAGCGGTAGGTGCCAGATTGCACCCGACGGATCTCCAAGGATGTGCGTTTCAATGCCGACCTCGCCAGCAGGATCATCAAAGCGATAGGCGCCGAGTTGCGACATTCCATTTGTCCGGAGGTAGTTCGAGATGAGATCCAGCTTCGAAGGGTGAAGACTCGCCCTGTGGAGAAGTGCCATGCAGCGAGGTTAGGCGGTGGTTTGGGACTCCGTGGTGGCCACAGGACTCAGCCCGAGCTTGGCGTCCAGCGGAAAAAGCGGGTGGCAAGCACCACGCCAGCGACACCCCAGCCTGCGATCACAGCCCAATGGCCCCACGGGATCTCCACCGAGTCAACAAACGGGTTGTACGAGTCCTGGAATGCAGCAACCAGGTGTTTGACGGGGAACAGATTGCCGATGAACTCGATAATGCCGGGCGATTCATCGCTGAAGAAGAACACGTCGGACACAAAGTACAGAGGAAGCACAATCAGGTTCGTCACTGCCGGCGCCGCGTCCATATTGGGGATGACCGCGGTGACCGCAAGTCCGAGCGCCGAGAATGCCATGGTTCCAAGAAACAAGCTGACCGCGAACACGCCGACGGTGCTCAGATTGAACGTCACATCGAAGATGAGCCTGCCCGCGACCGTGACAAGCACCGCCATCACAATCACGATGGCGAATGACGAAATGATCTGTGCGACAATCCACGCAAAAGGTGGAAGAGGTGTGCTCCGAAGCCGCTTGAGTTGGCCCGTCTCACGTTCATTGACCGCATTCATCGCCTGATTGACAAAGGTTGCGCCGACCAGCGACATGCCCATGATGCCGGGGACGATGAAGGTGATGACCTCGGACCCGTCTGACGACGTTCCGCTTCCGAAGAACAGTCCGAAAAGCAGAAGAAACATCATCGGGAAGATGATGGTGAAAAACGTGGCTGCCGGGTTCCGTCGAAAGGAGAGGAGCGAGAACCTCGTACTGGTAATGATCTTGTTGATCACGACGATGCCTCGTCAGTCGTTTCCGTTGTCGCTGTTGTGTCCGTAAGGCGAAGGAAGGTGTCTTCCAGGTTTGGGCGTTGCACGCTGAGAGAGTCGAACGTGGATCCGTTGGAAACCGCGTGACCAGTAAGAGCGTGGACAAGCGGAGCCACATCGTCGGTTTCAACACGGAACATGCCGTCGGCAGCGGTTGCTGCTGCAGCAAACTTTTCCGGTACCGCATCCAGGGGAACCTCTGCCGGGTCCCACGACACCACGGTGAGCAACTCCACCTTCTCGGCCAGATCTGCCGCAGTTCCTTCTGCGGCAATGAGCCCGTTGCTGATCACCACGATGCGATCGGAGAGGCTCTCCGCCTCATCCATGTAGTGGGTCGTAAGCAGAACTGTTGCCCCAACCGAGCGCAGGTTCTCGACCATGCCCCACGCCTCTCGCCGAGCCGAGGGATCAAAGCCGGTGGTCGGTTCGTCAAGGAAGATGAGCTTCGGATCGCCAATGAGCGCGACGGCCAGGTCAAGTCGCCGCTTCTGTCCTCCGGAGAGTCGCCTGGCCCGCTGATCTCCGTGTTCGCGCAGCCCAACCAGTTCAAGGGTTTCCTCCACTGGTCGAGGATCTGCGTAATACGAGGAATACAGCTGAAGAGATTCGCGAGCGGTGAGGTCCCTGTCCGCCTCGGATTCCTGAAGGACCACGCCGACATTTTCGCGCCAGGAGAGGGGAGCGGTGGCTGGATCCTCGCCGAGTACCCGAACCTCACCGGAACTTCGAGGGCGGAATCCTTCGAGAATCTCGATCGTGGTGGTCTTGCCCGCACCATTGCCTCCGAGAAAGGCGAGGATCTCACCCTCTTCGACATGCAGGTCAATACCTCGGACCGCATGTACCGGCTCGGCTCCGCGAGTCTTGTAGGTCTTGGTCAGGTTGCGTACTTCTATGGCCGCCAGCATGGGAGAAACCTAGCGCCGGGGGACAGGGTTGATCATGCTTCGCCGGAGGTGGAGGCAGGCTTCGGAGCTGGGACCTTGAGGTTGTGGCGCTCCTTTGCGCAGATGGGGCGCCATTCACAGCCCTCGACGTGGTCATTGATCAGGCCCATGGCCTGCATGAACGCGTACGCGGTGGTTGGTCCAAAGAACTTCCAGCCCCGTTTCCTGAGGTCCTTGCTCAGACGAGTTGATGTCGGCGTGAACCCGGGAACCGGCAGACCTTCGAGGTTGTCGCCCTCCGGACCGTCGGGTTCAAAGCCCCACGCATATGCGGCGAGCGAACCGAACTCGTCGATCACTTCAAGTGCCCGGGCCGCGTTGTTTATTGTCGCTTCAATTTTGCCGCGGTGGCGAACGACCCCTGCGTCGTCGAGGAGGCGTTCAACGTCGTTTTCGGTGAACGCTGACACCTGGTCCATGTCGAACCCGGCGAACGCTTTTCGGAAGTTCTCCCGTTTACGCAGGATGGTGATCCAGCTCAGGCCTGACTGAAAGCCCTCCAGGCAGATCTTCTCGAACAGGCGAACATCGTCGGTCGTGGGACGGCCCCATTCTTCGTCGTGGTACCGCCGGTACTCGCCATCCTGGCCCGGCCACCAGCAACGAGTCCGGCCGTCATCACCGATAACCAACCACTTGTTCTCTGCGTTCATGTTCGCGACTCTAGGACGAGGAAACGCCGGGTTGAATCTGCGCACCCGTCACTACGCTGGCCCGATGGACGACATCCGCTACGGCGTCATCGGAACGGGCATGATGGGCGTGGAGCACATCGAGAATCTCGCAGCTGTTGATGGCGCCGTTGTCACGGCAATCGCCGACACCGACGAGGGCTCGCGCAATCGTGGTCTCGCCGCATGCAGCGAAGCCGGCTGGAGTCCGCAGGTGTACGCAGATCACCAGGACATGCTCAGCGGCGACATTGTCGACGCGGTGGTGGTCGCCACCCCGAACTTCACGCATGTGGATGTTCTGAGTGATGTGTTGCACACCGACCTGCACGTGCTGGTGGAGAAACCTCTCTGCACCAGCACCAGAGACTGCCTCACAGTCATCGCTGGGCACGAAGCCCGCATTGCGTCAGGAAGCAACGCGATTGTCTGGATGGGCCTCGAATACCGCTACATGCCTCCGGTCACGAAACTTATCAACGAGGTGAAGGACGGCGCGGTCGGCGACGTGAAGATGGTTGGCATCCGCGAGCATCGCTTTCCCTTTCTGGAGAAGGTCGGTGACTGGAATCGGTTCTCGGCCAACACCGGTGGTACGTGGGTCGAGAAGTGCTGCCACTACTTCGATCTCATGAATCAGATTGTTGGGTCCCGCCCCGTTCGGGTCATGTCATCGGGAGGCCAGGTCAACAATCACCTCGATGAGACCTACGAGGGACGTCGCAGCGACATCCTCGATTCGGGCTACGCCATTGTCGAATACGACAATAACGTGCGAGCACTGCTTGATCTGTGCATGTTTGCGGATGCGACCAGGAATCAGGAAGAGCTCAGCGTCGTCGGCACCACCGGTAAGGCCGAAGCACACATCCCGGACTACACGTACCGGTTTGGCCAGCGCGGCATTCACGGCATTGGCGCAGTGCATGAAGAAGTCGTGATTGACGCAGCCGTCAAGGTGCAGGGCTTTCACCATGGATCGAGCTACCTCGAACACCTTGACTTTGCCACGGCGATGCGCGACGGCACACCGCCACTTGTCACGCTTGACGATGGGTTATGGTCGGTCGCAGTTGGCGAAGCGGCCCACCGCTCCATTGAAGAAGACCGATGGGTTCGCGTGGACGAGATCCTGCCAGCGAGCTGAAGCTCTGATTGGCCTTCGCTACGCTCACCCTGGCCGGTGCCCGGTCAGCTTGACGCCCCGGTCACTTCCCATGCCGAGGAACGAAAGCGCCACAACAGCGTTGCGGCCCGCACGGCCATAAACACGGTCAGCGCCGCCCAGAGCCAACCAATGCCGGCTCCGGTCCAGAGAACCAGCGCGGCAAGTGGCATGAAGACCGCAGCCGACAACGCCATCAGGCGCGACAGCATTCGCAGGTCGCCCGCCCCGATCAACACGCCATCCAGCGCGAATGCGATGCCATTGATCGGCTGGCTCAGCGCAGCGAACCACATCAGCCATGCGGCCAGCTGTTCGACCTCTGCGTTATTGGAGAAGATCTGTGTGATGAAGGATCGCGTGGTGATCATCAGGAGGGCGGAGACAACGCCGAGCAGCACGCCCCACTGTGTGATTCGCCAACCGAGCGCCCGAGCTTCGGTTGCATCGTCGGCTCCGAGCGACTTGCCGATCATCGCCTGGCCGGCAATGGCCACGGCGTCGAGGCCGTAGGCCGCTGCCGACCAGATGAGGAAAGCGATCTCGTGCGCGGCCAGCTCAATCTTTCCCATGCGGGCAGCAACCGCCAACGCAAGCGTCAGTGATCCGCGCAGGGCAAGCGTGCGGAGAAAGAGATCACCACCGGCGATGGCGAGTCTGCGTAACACGCTCGGGTCCGGACCGAGGCGAACTCCGTATTCCCTCACCGCTCGGCCGATCCACCAGAGGTACAGCCCGGCTCCAATCCACTGGAAGATGACGGTTGAAAGCGCAGACGCGCCGACCGAATAACCGAGGCCCCAGATCAACCAGGCTTCAAGGACGAAATTTCCGAGTGCCGTGACGATGGCAACGACCAACGGGCGCGTCGTGTCCTGCAGCCCGCGGAGATACCCGACCCCAGCCAGCATGATCAGCATCGCCGGAAGTCCAATGGCGCTCACGCTCAGGTAGGTCTCGGCAAAGTCGAGCACTTCGGGTGACTCGTCCCCTCCAAGGATGCGAACCAGGGGAGCTGCGAAAATCCACGTTGACAACGCGAAGACCAGTCCCACTCCAAAGGCAAGCCACAACCCCTGCACCGCCTCATGGGCAGCTTCGGCCGGTTTCCCGGCGCCGAGCAGGCGGGCCACCGCGCCAGTGGTGCCGTAGGCAAGGAAGATGAAAAGTGCCAGGCTGATCACGATGAGCTGACTCGCAATGGCGAGCCCCCCGGCTTCGTCCACGCCGATGTTTCCGACCACAGCGGTGTCCGCCAGGACGTAAAGGGGCTCAGCTATCAACGCGCCAAAGGCCGGCAGGGCAAGGCGCCAGATCTCGCGATCTGCTCCGGTGATCGTGAAGGGGCTGGGCCCCTGGCCGCGCATCGAATCACACTAAAGCGTTGAGCGGACAGGTACTCGCGGGCAATCGGCAAATTTTGGTGCGTTGAAAACCCACTGTTTTGAACGTTTTCAATCAGTCAGCTCGAATTGTTGTACCGGTGACGCGACTTTCCGACAGGCCGCTGCGTCTGAATAGGTACATACGCAATGCAACTCTTCCCCCAAGAAGTTGCACCTGCGGCAGAACTTCAGGACCTGGGCTCCCGCCGCCCAGAGGTTCTGAAGCGGGAGGTAACTCCCGAAACCAGAGACATCAGGTTCCCGCCACCTGAACTCTGAACCCGGAGGGTGCTTGCACCCTCCGGGCCTTTCTTTTCTGGGCACTGGGCACCATCGTCTCCAGTCGGGACGTGAAGATGTGACGACAGACACGCGAAAAAGTGGTCAGAATCAGGGCGTGTCGGACGACAATTACTGCATGGCTCAGCGTGTCCTTCTCCGAACGCACCTTGTGGTGATCAGGCAGGTTCTCGGGCGTCTCTCGCGCCTCGGTTTCGGTCGGGCTGCGGGTCTTGCTGCGGCACGTCGGCTCTACCCGAGCGTCGCCCGAACACCACTGCGCAGGGTGCTTTCACTTTTTGGTGGATCCGTCCTCATTGGCACGGGCGTGAGCCTCTTTCTCCAGGCACAGTTGGGCGTTCCTCCCTACGACGTGTTGATCTCTGCAGTAACCGGACTGGTACCCATCTCGCACGGGCAGGCTGCATGGGTGCTCTCCGGCCTGCTGTTTGGTGTGGCGACGCTCCTCGGTCGTCGCCCGAGCGGTTGGGGAGTCGCGTACGTCATCGCCACAGGTGCGGCCGTTGACGCAGTTTCGGGGTTGATCAACGCTCCCGAGAACCTGCTGATACGCCTGGGGTTTGTTGGCATCGGGACGCTGTGTATTGCAGCTGGCGTCTCGCTCGTGGTGCACGCTGGCACCACCGGCGGCGTGTTCGAACTCCTGATGCTGGCAGCGCAGGACCGAGGCTTCAATCCGTCGCGATTTCGGTTCGCACTCGAGGTGGCGGTCATTGTCGCTGGAGTCGTGCTGGGTGGATCGGCCGGACTTGCGACCGCATTCTTTGCGCTGACGATCGCCCCATTGCTGAAGATCATTGGTCAGGCGCTGGCTGATCATTCAAGGGGTCGATCGGTGCGTCTCACCGAACCTGAGGCGGCGGAGGTTCCCCGGGTTCCAGCCCGGGCTCGCTGACGTCGCGCTGCTCATTGCGTTCTCCGCATGGCTTGGCTGCTTGTAACGCTGTGTCTGACACCGTGTGCGTGGGCTTGGCGGCTTGTAACGCTGTGTCTGACACCGTGTGCGTGGGTTGCGTGCTGGACAAGGCTGTGGCATCGTGCGCTGCAAACGTTTTCATGACGCGCCGAGATCGGGGCGGAACCAGGGGGATGCCGAGATGGCAGACGCAGTGGAACAGCACGGACAGCCCGAACCGTTCGGCCGTTCATGGTTGCAGGGCGCAGTTGGGTACGAAATCTATGCGCGGTCCTACGCAGACAGCACCGGTGACGGTTTCGGCGACCTGGCCGGCATCACCAACCACCTCGACTATCTCGCATGGCTCGGCATCGACATCATCTGGCTGACGCCGATCTACCCGTCACCGGACCACGACCACGGCTATGACGTGGCTGACTATCGCGCCGTTCGTGCGGAGCACGGCAGCGTTGCCGATGTCGAAACGCTTGTGGAACGAGCTCATGAACTCGGCATGAAACTGATCATGGACATCGTCCCGAATCACACGTCCTGGGACCACGTATGGTTTCAGAAGGCTCTTGTTGACCCGTCATCGCCGGAACGTGACATGTATCTGTTCAGGGACCCAGCTCCCGATGGCGGTCCGCCCAACAACTGGATCAGTCACTTCGGAGGACCAGCGTGGACGCTGGACGAGGCCTCAGGTCAGTACTGGTGCCATCTGTTCGTCAAGCAACAGCCCGATCTGAACTGGCGTAACGAACGCGTGCTCCAGGAGTTCGACGACATCTACCGCTTCTGGTTTGAACGCGGTGTTGACGGATTCCGGATCGACGTTGCACACGGTCTGTTGAAGCATCCGAGTTTCGCAGACAACCCGCAGCGCGAAACGCCAGCTCCCGGCGCTGGACCTTTGGAGATCTTCTCTTCCTATGACCATGTCTTCGATATGGACCAGGACGGCAACACCGACATATTCAAACGTTGGCAGGCCGTCGCATCTGAGTACGACGCAACCCTGCTGGCCGAGAGCGGTGTCACAGACCACGAACGACTCACCCGCTACGTGGGACCCGAAGCGCTCGACCTCACGTTCTTCCTCAAGCCCGGGTGGATGCCCTGGGAACCTCAGAAGCTGGTGAGCGAACTGCTGACGCTGGCCACCATGGAACCGCACGGGATGTCCTGGGCGATCTCCAACCACGACAACCCCAGGCCGGTCAGCCGCTTCAGTCGTGACGTCGGCGGCAATCTCGATATTGGTCTTGACCGCTCTCTCGCTGTGACCACACTGACAATGGCACTCGGTGGCGTTCCGTTCCTGTATTACGGCGAGGAACTTGGAATGCCCGACGGCGTTGTCGACCCGGACAAGCGAGAAGATCCGATTGCTGCGCTGAACAACGAGACCGGTGGCGAATCTCGCGACGTGGCCCGAACCCCCATGCCATGGGATGCATCCCCGGGCAACGGATTCAGCTCCGCTGGCACACCGGCGTGGATTGCCAGCGAGGACATGCCGGAGGAGATCACCGTTGCCTTTCAGCGAGCTGAACCGTCGGCCCCGGTTCATCGCTATCGCGAGCTGCTGCAGATTCGAAAGGCGAACCCGGATCTCTGCAGCGCTGCGTTCGAGTCACACGAGGCTCCTGCTTCGGTCGCCGTCGTGCGACGCGGGTCCACCTTCACCGTGGCCAACCTGTCCACTCAGGAATACGAGGTAACGCTGCCCGATGCGGTGGGCGGATGGACGTTGGCCTTCGCGTCCAGCAACGCTGCTGTCGGACTCGACGGGGCAGCGTTGACTGTGGCGCCGGAGCAGTCTGTCATCCTCGTCGCTCAGGACAGTTGAATCGAAAGGCAGGGGCACGACGACGCATGGCACGAAGCACGATCAATGATGTGGCGGAGCGGGCTGGCGTCTCAGTGGCGACGGTCAGCAGAGCACTGCGTCAGTTGCCGAATGTGTCCGCTGCCACTCGGACCCGCGTTCTTGAGGCCGCGCATGATCTTGCGTACTCTGCCGACTCACGCGCCTCGAGTCTGGCTTCCGGCCGGACGAACATCATCGCCGTGGCAGCTCCCGACTTCGGAGCCTGGTACGTCGGGCAGACCATCGTGGGCGTCGAGACAGCGCTCGCTACGCAGGGACTTGACCTTCTCGTGCTGGGTATTTCCCGCGACAGCGACTCACATGTGAATCTCGCCAGCCGCCTGGCAGGACGACGCGTCGACGGGCTGCTGCTCATTGACTTCTTCCTTGAGGAAGAAGGCCGTGAGTTCCTGCTCGATGCAATCGACGTGCCCATCGTCGTGACCGGGGAGCGAATCGACGGCATTACTTCGCTCGCCATCGACAACCACGAGGGCGGTCGCCTCGCCGCACAACATCTCATTGAGCTCGGGCATGAGCGAATTGCATTCGTCGGTGGAGCCGCTCCTGCCATCCGACCTGTCAATGCTGACCTGCCCCGCAAGACCGGCGCGTGCGCCGCACTTGAGCACGCGGGGCTGGAACTGTGGGCGGACCTCGAAGGCAGATACTCCGTGGAAGGCGGGCGCATGGCCTTCGATGAGATTCACGCGATGGGGGATCAGATGCCGTCCGCCATTTTCTGTGGCTCCGACGAGATGGCTGTTGGCTTGATCTCGCGAGCCATGCAGCTGGGCTTTGGCGTGCCCGAGGACTTCTCTGTCATCGGGTTCGACGATCATGAGATGGCCGAACCCCTTGGTCTGACCACGGTTCGTCAGGAGGTGGTGCGCAACGGTGCCTGCGCCGTTGATTTGCTTCTTGAGGAGATGGAGGGAAGTGATGGTCCAACCGAGCACACCGCGGCGCTGACCCTGGTTCCGCGCACGACGACCAATCGGGCTAATGTCGTTTGAGTTGTAATACCAACAGGCGTGATCTAAGGTCTCGCCGTAAAATGTAAACGTTTTCACAGACCTCTTGGAGGGGGATATGGTTAAGAAAATGACACGGGTTCTTGCCTTGCTTTTGGCAATGGCAATGCTCGCAGCAGCGTGTGGCAGCGGTACCGCCGAAACAGTAACCGCGGGTGTCACCGCCGAGGAAGCAAAGGCGCAGGCCGACGCCGCCGCCGACGCAGCCCGGGCCGACGCCGAAGCATCGTCAGCAGCAGCGGCTGAAGATGCCGCAAATGCTGCTCGAGAAGAAGCACAGGCCGAGGCCGCTGCTGCAATCGAAGCAGCTCGCGCCGAGGGTGAAGCTGAAGGTGCTGCCGCAGCTGAAGCTGCCGCAGCTGAGTCCATGGTCGAAGCTCGTGAATTTGAAGGCGAGATCGTTCGCATCACCGGTCCCGAGCGCTCCGCCGAAGAGTGGAACGCCATCGAAACGGCAATGATCCCGTTTGAAGAGGCAACCGGCATGGATGTCATCTACACCGGCTCCGCCGACTGGGAAGCCGAGATCAACGTGCAGCTTGCTGCAGGTAACCCGCCAGATCTTTCCATCTTCCCGCAGCCAGGAAAGCTCGCCGACTTTGCCCGCGAGGGTCTCGTAAACGAGCTGCCCGGGGACGTGTTCGACTCCGTTTCGGCCAACTGGTCCGATGCCCAGATGAGCTTCGGTCTCGTCGATGGTGCCTACTACGGCGTGCCATTGAAGAACGACCTCAAGTCCATCGTCTGGCACAAGCCGTCGTTCTTCGAGGCGCAGGGCTACGAGTACCCCGACACCTGGGACGGCCTCCGCGACCTCACCGACACCATGATCGCCGACGGCTTCACACCATGGTGTGTCGGTATCGAATCCGGCCAGGCAACCGGCTGGGTCTTCACCGACTGGACTGAAGACCTCATGCTCCGCTACCACGGCCCCGACGCCTACGACGACTGGGTCAGCAACGACCTCAAGTTCGACAGCCCCGAGGTCAAGCAGGTTATGGAAGAGATCCTCGAACTCTGGAACCGTGAAGGCGCCGTGTTCGCAGGCGGTGGCTCCATTGCCTCCACCCACTTCGCATCTGACCCGGCCGAAGGCCTGGAAAATGACGACTGCGCCATGGTTCGCCAGGCATCGTTCTTCGCAAACTTCTACGAAGGCGACTCCGACGACATCAACGTCTTCTACTTCCCGTCAATTGACGGTGTTGGCTCCCCAGTGATGGGTGGAGGAAATCTGACCGGTGCATTCAACGACCGTGACGCAACGTGGGCTGTCATGGACTACGTCGGATCTGCCGAATACGCCAACGCTCGTCAGACCGCTCAGCGCGAAGCCAAGGACGGCGGCGTCTCCGGCTTCAACACCGCGAACCTGAACGCTGACAAGTCCCTATGGACTCCGCTCGGTGCATCCTTCGTGCAACTCCTGCAGGACGCTGAAGTCTTCCGTTTCGACGGCTCAGACCTCATGCCCGCCGATGTCGGCGCCGGCGAGTTCTGGACGCAGGCCACCGCAATGGTGAACGGCGAAGTCAGTGTTGACGAAGGCGCAGCAGCCATCGACGCTGCCTGGCCCACCGAGTAAACCACTCGCTGCCCGCCCACCGGTGAGCAGTGCCGCTTGTCGACCCGGATCATGATCCTGGCGAGGAGTGAACGTTATACGAACGAGCGAGCGGGGGCAGGTCCTTCGATCTGCCCCCGCTGCCTCGTTTTGGCCGAATCTCGTCGTTGAGCGAACATTGTCGGAGGCGTGGCTTGTTGGCCGCCTCCGGGCGAACGTTCGGATGAGAACCGCCTCAGAGGGGAGCGGCAGGAATGGTTCGCAAGCAGGCTTTGGTGCCCGTCGTTTTCGGCGCAGTCGCAGGCTTCATTTTCGCGGTGGCCCGGCCGGGTCTCACCGATTTCTATAACGGTGCGATCTTCGGACGGCTGCAGTGGGCAGCTCTCGGCGCAGTCATCGTGGGCGGCGGATTGTTTCTCGCCCTGCGCGTTGTGGGTCGCGAGTCCACCATCAGAGAGAAGCTTGCCTCTGGAGTCGCCGCAGTCGCCATTCCGGTTCTGGCCGTGCTGGCCTGGCTCAATCCGGAAGCGTTCGACCGTCTTGCAAGCACCGCATTTACAGTCGCGGCGACTATTGGTCTGATCGCAGTTGTCTGGATAGGACTCAACCTGTTGGTTGGGCTTGCTCGCAAAGACTGGGCAGCTTTCAGTGCCGTCGGCGCAGCAGCAGTTGCCGCGATCTTCTTTGCGATTCTGCGTGGCAACCTGTCCGTAACCGCCCTGGTGGCCGACCCGGACCCCATTATCTATGGCGGCGGTTCCGGCTTCATTGGACACGTTGAATGGCCGATCTTCGGGGCATTGGTGTGGGGCGCCGGCATGTATCTGGTTCGTAAGGTGCCCAACCAGATCGTTCGTCTCGGAATTGGAGCGGCCCTGGGTGTGGTTTCGGGCTGGTTTATCGGCACCCACCTTCTCCTGTGGCAGCGCCCCGCCCTCAACATCGGGTCCATCGTGCTCTGGGTTCTGATCGGCGTTGCCGTATCCATTGGACTGCGGGCTGCGAGTGAAAGATTCCGCGCCAGCGGTGAAGGTCTCAACCTCCTTGTCCCCAGCGCGCTGGTTGGAGCGGCTGTGGGCTGGGTCTTGGCCGTTTGGCTTCGTGCCCCCTTCGTCGGTTCAGAGACAGACGGCGTGATCGCCGCCGTGGTTCCTCTCGCACTGCTTGGCGCCCGTCTCAGCTGGTCCCCACCTCCAGACGGCGGTCGACTCGCGTCCTTTGAGCATCGATCCCACGCCGCGGTGTTCCTTGGCCCGGCGGTTCTTTTCCTTTCTGCTGCTCTGGTGATTCCCACGCTGCGAACCATCTTCTTGTCCTTCCTGAGCCGAGGCTCGCAGAGCAACACCTTTGAAGGTGAAACCTTCAGTGGGTTCAACTCGGACACGGATGCCTTCATTGGATTCGACAATTACCGGGAGCTACGCAACGACAGCGACTCGTTTGACGTTTCGGACTTCAGCAATATCTTCACGTCGCAGCTGTTCTGGGTTGCGCTTGCCCTGATCGTCACTGGTGTGGTCCTCAGTATCTTCAGCGGAACCCGACGCAATGGCACGGTCTCCGTCGCAGGCACCGAGACGTCCGTTGCGACGTTCTCCTTCGGAATGTTGCTTCTCGCTTTCGCCGCGTTTGCGGTTCTGCGGGGAACGTTCTTCAACAACCTGTGGTGGGTGGTGACGGTGACCACGGTGACCGTCGTCCTGGGTCTGGCCATCGCCGTGCTGGCGGAGCGGGCCGGGCGGTTCGAGACCATTGCCAAGTCACTGATCTTTATGCCGATGGCGGTCTCTTTCGTTGGCGCATCCATCGTTTGGCGACTCCAGTACCAGCCCCGAGCAGAGACCAAGCCTCAGACTGGTGTGCTCAACGCTCTCTGGGTGAAGCTTGGAGACCTGAGCCACTCCGGGGCCCCCCGAATCATTGTCCTGGTGCTGCTTGCGTGTGCCATGGGAGCGTTGGTCTGGACGGGAGCGAACCGAGCCCGTCGAGGGGCTCTGTTTGGCGCTCATGTTGGCGGACTCATTTGCGTTGGCTATTTGTTCGTCGAGCTTGTGCGTCGCAGCCTTGGCGGCTTCCGATTCCTCAACGGCGAACGGCTTCCGGAGACCGTCGTATTCCTGCAGGAGCCACCCTTCAACAACGTGTTTCTCATGGTCATTCTGATCTGGGCCCAAACCGGATTCGCCATGGTGTTGCTCGCCGCCGCCATCAAGGCGGTCCCGCCGGAACTTACTGAGGCCGCTGAGGTGGACGGGGCCACAGAGTCACAGAGCTTCTTCCAGGTTGTACTCCCGCAGATCCTTCCCACGATTGGTGTTGTCACCACCACGCTTGCCGTGCTCGTCATGAAGGTGTTCGACATCGTCAAGGTGTCCACCGGAGGAAACTTTGGCACCAACGTCTTGGCAAATGATTTCTTCGAAGTGTCGTTCAGCTTCGGCAACTTCACGCTTGGCTCAACCATCGCCGTGTTCATTTTGATCAGCGTGCTGCCGGTGATCATCTACAACGTTCGACAGATGCAGAAAGGTCGGGTGAACTGATGAGTCTTCTCGATCGTTCCACAGCGTCAAATGAGTCCGTAGCAACGGCAACACCTGACAGTCCGCCGCCGGGTCTGGCCAAGCGCATTTACAGGCGCCTGTCCGATATCCCGTCGTGGGCGCTCTGGATCCTGGTCGTCATCTGGACGTTTCCCAGCTTCAGTCTCTTCGTGAACGCTTTTCGCAACCGCAGCGACCAGCGCGGCGCTGGATTCTGGGAGGTATTCGCCAACCCGGGCAAACTCACACTTGAAAATTACGAGACCGTCCTTACGGAGGACGGAGCGAACAATCTGGTGGATTCCATCATCAGTTCCTTCGCCATCGCCATCCCGGCGACCATCATCCCCATCGCGTTCGCAGCATTCGCCGCGTACGGCTTTGCCTGGATTGACTTCAAGGGCCGAGAGTTGATGTTCATTGTCACGGTGTCGCTGCTGGCCGTGCCGCTTCAGGTTGCACTCATCCCGCTGCTCCAAACCTACGTCGGCGGAGCGCACCTCACCATCCCATTCACGGAGCGCACCATCACGCTTCTACCCGAGTTGGCACTCAACACACGAGGAGCGATAGCGGTCTGGCTGACGCATACCGGCTTTGCCATGCCGTTTTCCATCTTTCTGCTTCACAACTACATCACTGAGCTGCCAAAGGAGGTTTTCGAGTCGGCCCGCCTCGACGGCGCAGGACACTTCACCATCTTCTGGCGTCTTGTACTCCCGCTGTCTGTGCCTGCTCTTGCAGCGTTCGCCATATTCCAGTTTCTGTGGACCTGGAACGACTACCTCATCGCCCTGACCATGCTGAGCGGCGGCAACTCGGTCGACCTCCCAACCACCGTCTTCATCGCCAACCTTGCCGGAGACTTCGGACGCAACGAACACCTGCTGCCCGCGGGCGCATTTATCCAGGCCTTCTTCCCCCTTGTGGTCTTCTTCTCCCTCCAGCGCTACTTCGTCCGCGGCCTCCTGGCCGGCTCCATAAAGGGCTGACCCGGCCGTCGACAGGCCAGCATCCGGACCCACGTCAGCGCGAATTGTCCAGGAGCGTCGCCGCTGCGTGCGAACGCTCGCGGCGATCCCGCGAGGGGCGACAACCGCCTCAGGTGCGAATGGCCTGGCCGGTGTCCAGGTCGAAGAAGTGGGCATTTTCGACGTTGACGGCGACCTGTATGGTGTCGCCGGAGCGGACCTGTGAGGTTGGGTCGAAGCGGGCCGAGATCTGGGTGGTGGTGCGGTTCATGAAGTCTTCGACCATGCCGTCCTCTTCGAGATCCAGTGCGTCTTCGGAGACCACGGGCTTGGCGTCCATCTCCAGGTAGGCGATCTTCTCGTAGCCGAGAGCCTCCACATTGGTGATCTGGGCGGTGATATTCTGCTGTCCCGGCTCGATGGCTGCGTCTTCGAAGTCCTTGGGTCGAAGGCCGAGGACAACCGGACGATCGAAGTACTCACGCAGCCGGGGCCGGTTGGCCAACACCGAGGCGGGCACCGTCATCGAGTTTGATCCGGCCTGGAGCGTGAGTTCTTCTCCGGCGCCCGCAGTGACTACGGCCTCCATGAGGTTCATTGAGGGCGAGCCGATGAACGCCGCAACGAACAGGTTCTCGGGCTCGTCGAAAAGCGTCTGTGGGGCGGCAACCTGCTGGAGCACGCCACGGTTGATGACGGCAACTCGGTCGGCCATGGTCATGGCCTCGATCTGATCGTGTGTCACGTAGAAGGTGGTTACGCCAACCTCACGCTGCAATTCGGTGATCTCTGCCCGCATCTGCACACGGAGCTTTGCGTCGAGGTTGGAGAGAGGCTCATCGAGCAGGAACACCTGTGGGCGTCGCACGATGGCCCGACCCATGGCAACGCGCTGACGCTGTCCACCCGAAAGTTGTGCGGGCTTGCGATCGAGGAGTTCGCCGAGTTCGAGAATGCGGGCAGCGTTTCCAACTCGTTCTTTGATCTCAGACTTCGGGAGCTTCTGCAGCTTCAGGGCAAAGCCAATGTTCTCACCCACCGTCATATGCGGGTAAAGCGCATAGTTCTGGAACACCATGGCGATATCGCGGTCCTTGGGCGGCAGATCGTTGATCACCCGGTCATGGATGGAGATGGTGCCGCCGCTGATTTCTTCCAATCCGGCGATCATGCGCAGCGTGGTGGACTTGCCGCAACCCGACGGTCCAACCATGACGAGGAACTCGCCCTCGTTGATTTCGAGGTTCAGGTCCTTTACCGCACTGAAACCGTTTTCGTAGGTCTTTTCGACACCCGCAAAGTTGACGTGGCCCATTCTGAAATTCTCCCCCTGAGTGGTTTGACGATACTAACGCGGTCAGGCGGGCAGGGACAGTTGAGTAGCTGCGGTTCGGCGTTAGGTTCAGGATATGGGAAACCTTGTGGCCCTCGATCGGTCCGGAGGCGCGGAGTTTCTGCGTGCACTCGACCGCATCTGGGCCAACGGTGACGCAGCGCTCCCGGTGGATCAGCGGCTGCCAGCTCAGGCAAGATCAGCGCTTCTCACACAGATGCGCGTGGGCGAATCCGTGGAGTCTGGAGACGCCCTGGTTCTGGCCACAAGCGGGACGACCGGCGCACCGAAGGGCGTGGTCCTCACCCATGCCGCACTTGACGCCCACGCCGACGCGGTCAACGAGTTCCTTTCGGTCGAACCGGCAGCAGATCGCTGGCTGGCCTGCCTGCCACTCGCGCACATTGGCGGACTTGGGGTCGTGCTGCGAGCTCGCCGCAACCGCACTCCGGTCGAGGTGCTACCGGGGTTTGACGCTGCGGCGGTCGCAGCTTCGGACTCCACGCTCGTATCGCTCGTGCCAACGGTGCTGGATCGAGTTGACGTCAGCAGGTTCCGCCACATCCTCCTCGGCGGTTCAGCGATTCCCAGGGACCGACCAGCCAACTCCACCGCAACGTACGGCCTGACTGAGACGGGTGGCGGAGTTGTGTACGACGGCCTGCCGTTGCCCGGTGTGGAGGTGCGCATCGACCCCGACGCTCAGATTGAACTGCGCAGCCCAACGCTGCTGCGGTGCTACCGAGACGGTCGAAACCCGCTGACGAGTGACGGTTGGCTACCCACCGGTGACATCGGCTCCATCACCCGCGGCGTGCTGCGGGTCGCAGGGCGAAGCGGCGACATGATCATTACTGGGGGCGAGAACGTTTGGCCGACGCCGGTTGAAGAGATTCTTGTTCGCCACCCCGGAATTCTCGCGGCGGCAGTCGTTGGCCGCCCCAGTGCGGAATGGGGTCAACAGGTCACTGCGGTCCTGGAGCTCAGAGACACAGCTACTGCTCCGGACCTCGAAGCTCTACGGGCAATGGTGAAGGAACAGTTGCCCGCCTTCTGTGCCCCGAAGGCCATTGAGATTGTGCCGGTGCTTCCTCGCACCGCCCTGGGCAAGATCAAACGAGCTGCGCTCTGATGCCGGGTAGGCCAGAGTCGATCGAGTCGACCAAACGCGGTGTTCCTGACCGCGGTGTTCCTGACCGCGGTGTTCCCGACCGCAGTGTTCCTGACCGCGGTGTTCCCGACCGCAGTGTTGAGGCACGTCTCATCTCGTTGCCCGTGCGCGAAGAATTGTCCGCCGCCCACGACGCAGTGCCACCGCAAGATCGTGAGCTTGTGGTCCTGCGGGTGGAAACATCTGAGGGCGTTGGTTGGGGGGAGTGCAGTGCGTTGAATCGCCCGACATACACTTCCGAGTTCGCTCGGGGAGCCTTCGTCGCACTCACGCGTGACGACAGCGATCTGTCAGCGCAGCCGATGTTGTGGGCGGCATGGACCACAGCGGTCGCCCACCTACAGCTGAAGGCGAAGGGTCTTTCCGCTGCGCGTTGGTTGGGCGGTCCAGATGCCGCGAGCCGCGTGTCCGCCGGAGCAGCGCTCGGCTTCGCTCCCCTCGAGGTGCTGGCAGAGCGCGCCGCTGCCCTCGGTGAGGCTGGCTTCTCGCGCATCAAGGTCAAGATCCAACCCGGTCATGATTTCGAGGCGATTGCCGTGGTCCGCGCGGCCGCACCGAACATTGAGGTCCATGTTGATGCAAACGGCTCGTTCGCGCCGGAGCATCTCGCCCATCTGACAAAGCTGGCGCAGCAGGTTCGTTCAATCGAGCAGCCGTTCGCACCAATAGACGTAGCCTCGCCCACCGAACTTGTCCGTCGTCTCCGCTCCACCGACACAGCCGTGGTTGCGGACGAATCGGTTGGGTGCCTGGCTGACGCTCAGAAGCTGTTCAATGCCGGAGCGCTCTCTGGAGTTGCCGTCAAGGCGCCCCGTGTCGGTGGTCTCAAGCAGGCAGCTGACATCGTCCGATGGTGCGCGGAAAACGGTGTTGAAGCAACACCCGGTGGGATGCTGGAATGCGGCCTTGGTCGTCACGCACTTGTTGCTCTTGCGGCCATGCCCGGCATTACACTCACTGGCGATGTGTCGCCTGCGCGTCGATGGCTGGCCGACGATCCCTGGGCGGACGTGACGATGGAAGACGGCACCATCGCCGTGCCAGCGGACCCGGGGGTTTCGCCTGCGCCGGATCTGTCGGCGCTTGACCGGTACACGCTGGAGTCGGCCGATGTTTCGGATCGGATCGGTCTGCGCTGGCCCGATCTGGGATGAGCTGGCCTGAAGGCTAGAGCGACGACAACCAGTTGTTGATCACTTCGGCCGTCGCTGCCGGAGCTTCAAGATGGCAGGCGTGACCGGCGCCTGGGATCAGCATGCAGGTGGCGTTGGTGCCGATCATGTTTTTCAACTCCGCCCCAAGGTCGACGAACTTTGGATCCTCTGCGCCAGCGAGAATCAGGACCGGGATGTTGAGCGTGGCGAGGTCATCATGCAGCGGACGCATGGCTCCGGTACCGCGATGGACGAGGGTGGCCGCCAGGCCTGCAATGCGATTGCTGAGGCGCTGCACTCGACACGACTGCTCGTCAGTGAGGCGTGCAAAGAGCGGATGCTGCAACCATTGGTCAATGAACTGCTCTGTGCTCAGCTGTTCCATCGACTCGGCGAGCGCGCAGTCGTCGTTGAGCCGATCGATGCGCGCCTGGCTGTCCGTGATACCTGCGGTCGCTCCAATCAGGATCAGCGCTTCCACGAGTTCGGGTCGTTGCAGTGCAAGATGAAGGACGATCCTGCCACCCATGCTGTAACCGATATAGATGGCTCTGCCCCCGGCCGCACCGACGAGTTCGGCAGCTTCTGGCAACGAAACATCGTCGTGTTGTGACTGACCGTGCCCCGGAAGATCGACGAGTCTTCGGGTTGCAGGAGCAAGTGCGTCATCCAGGAGCCCCCAACAGTTGGCGTTCTGCGTAAATCCGTGGGCGAGAACCAGAGTGCGTGAAGCGTCGCCTTTGCGCTCAACGACATGCAGAGACTCAGCGGCACGGAGTGATTGGGGGTCGCTCACTCCACCAGAATGCCGCAAAGTTGCGAACGATTGTCCGATGAGCACAAATTCGTGGTTCCCTTGCGGAGTGACTTCTTCGTTCAATGGTCCCGTCGTTGAGACTGCGGCGGCAACGTTCTGCGCCACAACGGTTGATGAGTGGATTCGCGCAGGGATGACTGATGCCTTCATCGCTCCGGGTTCCCGGTCAACTCCGGTGGCGCTTGCACTGACCGCCCGGGAGTCGTTGGCGGTGCACATCTTTCACGACGAACGCTCGGCGTCATTCGCCGCATTGGGACACGGTCTGGCCTCGGGACGACCGGCGGTTGTGCTGTGCAGTAGCGGTACCGCGGGCACGCACTTTCATGGAGCGGTGGTTGAAGCCGACCTGTCATCGGTTCCGATGATTGTGGTGACGGCGGATCGTCCCCCGAAGCTCTGGAATGTCGGCGCACCGCAGGTGATAGACCAGACGCACCTGTTCGGTAACGTCGTCCGCTCGTTCGTCGAGCCCGGTGTTCCTTCCGCAGTGGATGCACTCACGTGGCGCCCGCTCGCATCGCAGGTTTGGAACGCGGCTGTGGGGGCAACCGGGTGGCCCGGACCAGTGCATCTCAACGTGAGCTTTGATGATCCGCTTGTGGGCATTGCGGGTGAGCTGCCGGAAGGTCGCCCCGGTGGCGGGCCGTGGCATCGACTTGCCCCGGTCGTTCCCCAGGCTGATCTTGATGGTCTCGTCGGGCGCCTTGTTGGT
>Ga0209831_1000112_pt1 | contig 70259 bp, 60 predicted proteins | sample Maine_Asex4_meta_FD_187451 | JGI IMG/M metagenome (GOLD analysis project Ga0209831, IMG submission 187451) | Marine algal microbial communities from Maine, USA - Maine_Asex4_metaG (SPAdes) (version 2) | ecosystem: Host-associated > Algae > Red algae > Unclassified | place: Maine, USA | collected... | reverse complement strand
TTTTTCGCTGTCCATAATATGTAAAATTTAAAATTAATCAAAAAAATATCGGGGGTCTAGACCCCCGATATTTTAAACTTTACACACTTAGTGAGATACTGCCTAAATTCATTTGTGGCGATTTACTTATTTGAAACCTTTTGTACCATTTTTGAAATTTTTTTAATAAAGTTTATTTTCATTTGGCTTTTTAATTTGGTAAAACAGGAAATATTACAATTAGATTACTAATTTTAAACTCTTATTTCAATACAATTTTATCAATTAATAGTTCAAAAGCTTCTTCATTTTTGTTTCCTATTAAAAAAGCAATTTCTTTAATATATGGATTAGAAAAATTAGGCTTTTCTAGTTTCCGCCCTCTAAATGAGGGATACATATCTTTTAAAGGAATAACTATTTCTTGCCAATCGCCAGTAGTAACAAATTTATAAATGTAAGAGTAGGAATCATTAGCATTTGCCTTAATTCTAAATTGATAAGCTTTACCATCACCACAAAGTTTGATGACAATATTTTTTTTGTAATTTATATCAATCTTTTCGAATCGATAACGTAACGAAGCAAATCCGCCATTATTTTTTAGAGACACGTCACCTTTAAAACACCAAAGCCTTCAGGGTTTATATTAAAAGTACTTGATGATTTTCCACCCATTACAACATCGTCGACTGTCGTCCAATTTTGGATGTCAGATTCAGTATTAAAATCGAAAATTATAAGAGGATTTATCGAGGTAGTTAAAGTCATAATAAGGATTGATAATTTCATAATAATAGTTGCATGAGCTATTCATTAGATCAAATAATATATAAGTAAACAATAATTATCAGACTCTGTCGACTTCACTTTCTAATTTTAATACCTTGCCACCATCTTCCTGTTCAATCAAAAGCGCTTTATCATCATCAGAACCATTTCGAGTAACTTCTGATCCTTTTATTGTTTTAGTAATTGATTTGGTATACGTTTCTTGTACCTTTCCTTCAGCTGTTCCTTTGCCCCATTTCCATTTTACCTCTGTTCCTTTTCTAATCATGATTACTAATTTTAGTATTAAATACAATTTTTGAGCTGTATCATTTAGTTTTATAAATTGTTATGCAAGCACGTTTACATAACTATTGTCTTTAATTTTCATTGTCAATTAATTGAATTAAATATTCTAAATCTTTTTCGTTAGTAATGGAAGTTCGTATATCTGTTTTAATCTTTTCTAATTCGTCAGTCAGTGCACTTTTATGACTTTCGTTTTCAGTTTTAGATTTCAAAATGCGTAGCATTGTTATTAGTTTTTGTACAACTGTAATATCGTTTTTACTGTATGTTCTTATTGACGCCATTACCTGAAAAAGTAACTCATTAAAATTAACTGTCTTAATTTTTACCCATGCAGTGTCTTGTATTTCAATGTAACTAGTATCGCTTTTTAATAATCTCAAATAAAAAAGTTGCGATAAGTAGTCTATAGCATTAAGAGCAGTACCAGGATCATTAATACCAGGAGACATTGATTTTACAGTTATTTCTGTCAATTGTTTAAACGCTAGGACATAATTATTGCTTACAAGTTCGTTGTTAGTATAGTCAAAATATTTCAATATTTTTAAAATTTCCTTTTCATTAAGTACTTTTTCAGAAGAAAAAAGAGGCTGACCCTCTAATACAAAAGCACCTTTAACTATTTCAATGGCTATTTTACAATTATTTTTTTCAGCAAATTTACTAATATCGCTTAGTGAGATGTTTGTGACATATCCACATTTGTTAGCTGTATAAATCTTAAATTTTTTTGTAGAAGGAAAATCTTGATTACAATTAGAATCGTTTTTCGTAATACAAATCAATCTTTTTCTAGAAGTATCAAAAATACGATCCATAATATTGTTTATTTGTATGGATTGTGACATAGAATGAATAAAATAAATAAATGCACCCAAGCTCCCCAACATTAATATTATAGCGATTAAAACAGAAAAACCAGGTAATTGATATTTATTACTATCCGCTTTAATAGATACTAAAATAAAAATACAATAGATTATTGTAGCAATATACATTCCTAATACTGTTTGATGGTTTCTATTAGAAATTAAACCAGGTAATAATCGAGGAGAAAAATTACTTGATGCTTGGCTAAGTAATATCATTACCATTGAAAAACTAAATACCATAATAGATACTAATCCACCAATAAAAGTAGTGAGTAAACTTCGAGCTGTTTCAGTATTGTTAACCACTATCTGCGGAATATATTCTAACAAATATTTCGAAATTCCTTGATTTTCTAGATAAAACATTAGGTAAGCAGCAATAATTCCAAATAATGAGATTACACTTGGGTAAAAAGCAATTTTATCTTTAATATGATAGGTTTTACTAACAAGATATTTTAAATAATCTAACATAATTTTCGATTGTTGTTTAGATATTTCAATCAAACTATCGAAAATTTTTTAGTAAACACAAACTTGTAATTGGATTGTGTTTTGTTTCACATTCAATAATTTTAATTACAAAACAACTCAAACTAATTAAATGTGCTTAGATAAGGGCGCTCAATTAATAATTTAACTCTTTTTTAGCTTAGTTAATTATTAAATATTATGGGTCCAATACCACCTCGAATTATAATGGTATTAATTGTATTAGATCTTTTTTATTGGTTTTTTCGATAAAGGATAAAAAATTATATCAACCCAAAATTAGAGCTATTAAAAAAGGAGTTTTTTAACTTTGTAAAAGATTAAATAATATAATTGTTCAGCTATCTTATTATGAAATTAAACATACAAGACTCTTTTTCAAAAAAACTTCCTGCAGATCCTATTTTAGAAAATACTCGACGACAGATTGAAAAAGCTTGTTTTTCTTACGTTACACCAAAAAGCACAAAAAATCCAAGAATAATACACGTATCTAAAAAAATGATTAAAGCAATCGGTTTAGAAGATTCGGATATAAAAACAGACGATTTTTTAAAAGTCTTTACAGGAAATAAAGTTTTAGATACTATGAATCCCTATGCAATGTGTTATGGCGGCCATCAGTTTGGAAATTGGGCAGGGCAATTAGGGGATGGTAGAGCTATTAATTTAGGAGAAATTATTCATAACAATAAACGCTGGGCATTACAATTAAAAGGGGCAGGAGAAACGCCCTATTCCCGAACAGCAGATGGTTTAGCCGTATTGCGTTCTTCCGTAAGAGAATATCTGTGTAGCGAAGCTATGTTTTATTTAAATGTTCCAACAACGCGGGCTTTATCATTATGCTTATCAGGAGATAAAGTACTTAGGGATATATTGTATAACGGGAATCCAGCCGATGAAAAAGGAGCAATAGTATCTAGGTTAGCACCTACATTTATTCGTTTTGGAAATTTTGAAATTCTTGCATCCAGAGGCGATAGCAGTACATTAAAACAATTAACAGACTACACTATAAAATATTTTTTTCCAGAAATAAAAAGTTCAGGAAAAGAAGCATATCTCGAATTTTTTAATAAAGTTTCTGATCTGAGTTTAGAAATGGTAATCCATTGGCAACGTGTAGGATTTGTACATGGGGTAATGAATACCGATAATATGTCTATTTTAGGTTTGACTATTGATTATGGCCCTTACGGCTGGTTAGAAGATTATGATCCTAAATGGACACCAAATACTACCGATAGGCAGAATAAACGCTATCGTTTTGGAAATCAACCAAAAGTAGTACAATGGAATTTGTTTAAATTGGCCAATGCTTTATATCCATTAATAGAAGAAGCAGAACCTTTAGAAACTATTTTAGGACAATATGAAGAAGATTTAGAGGCTAAAGAATTAGAAATGATGCGTTCTAAATTAGGTTTATTTGAGCTAAACCAAGATGATTTTCTTTTAATTCAACAATTAAAAGAAAATCTCCAGTTGATAGAAACGGACATGACCATCTTTTATAGAAATTTAGGGAATATTTCTAAAAATAAATCAGCAGAGGCTTTTGATGGAATTAAAGAGGCCTTTTATAATACTGAAGAATTAAAAGAAACTGTTTTAGAAAAATGGAACAACTGGTTTGATAACTATTCAAATCGATTACAAAAGGAATCACTTTCAGATCTCGAACGAAAACAAAAAATGAATTTAGTAAATCCTAAATACGTACTTCGTAACTATATGGTTCAATTAGCTATAGACGATGCTGATAAAGGAGATTATAAATTGATTGATGAATTGTTTGAAATGCTAAAAAAACCATATGATGAACAACCGAAATATCAAAAATGGTTTGCTAAACGTCCAGATTGGGCACGTAACAAAATAGGTTGCTCTATGCTGTCTTGTAGTTCCTAAGTAATACGAAAGCAAATGATACTTATTAGTTCTGCAATATTTTAATTTAAATTTAATAATTTAGGCTATTCTACAATTATAATATCATCCCAGTTTGTAGTATAACAAGGAGATAATCGTTCTTGTTTCATCTTCCATTTTTTACCTAAATCTTGTGAGGCCAATCTTAATTTGTTGCCACATTTTTTATTAGTACTATCCATAGCTACCATTAAATTAATATACTTAGGATTTTCGCTATTAAAAATATTTAATTGGCGGTTGGTATTTGGAGTAATTTCCATTAAGATAACCCCTAATTTTTTATACTTATAATTAGGTTTGAAAATTATTTTTAAGGCATTAATGGCATATTGAGAAATCGTTAAACTAGAATCGCTAGCATAGGGAAGATTTATAGCAATACTTGGGCGATGTTGCGCCAAATCTAAACGAACCTTATTAGTACTTAAAAATACATACACCACATTAGCCACAGCCTTCTCATTTCGTAGTTTTTCGGCACAAGTAATTGAATAAGTAGCAATACGTTCGCGTAATATTTCAAAATCAGAAGTCATATATTTTAATGATCGGGTAGTAGCAATAGCTTGTTTATTGGCAACTTCCTCTAACTGTAAAGTAACATCCCCATTAAGGTCCTTATGTAATCGTAAACCCACAATACTAAATTGTTTTTGTACATAATTAGCGGGTAGTTGCGTAAATTCATAGGCTGTACTAATATTTTGATAGCTTAATTTTTTAGCAATATTTCTACCAATTCCCCATACATCACCTATTTTTGTCCATTTCAAAGCTTTTATACGCAATTCCTCAGTTGCCATTATATAAACACCTTTAGTTTTAGAGTCAAATTTTTTTGCAATTTTATTAGCAATTTTAGCAAGTGCTTTTGTAGGAGCTACACCAATGCTTATTGGAATACCTGTACTACGCCTTACTTCAGCTTTCAAATTTCTACAAAGTTGCTCTAAGTCAAAATAATCAAATCCTTTAAATTGAACAAAAGCTTCATCAATCGAGTAAATTTCTACATCGGGACTGTATTTCATAATTATATTCATAATACGATTACTTAAATCGCCGTAAAGAGGATAGTTGGATGAAAATACATGTATACTATTTCTGGAAAATTCAGCTTCATATTTGTGCGCAGGAGCTCCCATTGGAATGTAAAGCTTTGCTTCGTCACTACGAGCAATAACACAACCATCATTATTGGATAAAACAACAATAGGTTTTTGCTCCAAGGAAGGGTCAAAAGCCCTCTCACAGCTAGCATAAAAATTATTACAATCTATTAAGGCAAACACATTGCAAAAATAATGGATTATTTCCGTTAATTTGGATTATATCCATATTTTGTTAAGGATATAATTAATTGTTTTTTTGTATTTAAAGTAAAGGATATCTTAAGAACTTAAAATTGTGTTATTAACGCTAATACTTAGCGTTTGTTAATCTTTTCAATATTAATTACACCTAATACTGATAATTTTAAAAATCAATAATTTTAAGTATTTTTTTTCGAGTAAAAACTTTAAAAGTTCAATAATTATATTAGTTTTAAGCATATAGATTCAATACTAGTATAAATGCAGATAATACACGTAAGTGCCGAATGTTTTCCAATTGCCAAAGTAGGTGGTTTAGCAGATGTGGTGGGCGCTTTGCCAAAGTATCAAGAAGCCTCAGGAATTTCTTCAAAGGTAATTATGCCTTTTTATGATAACAAGTTTACACAACTACATATCAATCGGTTAGAAGAAATCACATTAAATACGGTCGCTTTAGGTAATCAGGATTTTTCTTATAATATCCTAAAAGTGCCAAGTGATATTTTGGGTTTTGATGTTTTTTTAGTAAAAATAGTAGGCTTAACAGATAAACAAAATGTATATGGTTACGCAAACGATGTAGAACGTTTTACAGCATTTCAAAAAATAACTTGTGATTTTTTATTGGATTTAGAAGAAAAACCAAGCGTAGTACACTGCCATGATCACCACACAGGGTTTGTACCTTTTTTTATGAGTTACGGGCTTAAATATGGGGAATTAAAAAAAGTACCATCCGTACTTACTATTCATAACGCACAATATCAGGGCGACTTTGAATATGATAAAATGAATTATCTTGCAAATTTTAATATAAATGATGCGGGTTTAATTGATTGGTATGGGCGTATTAACCCATTGGCTTCTGCAATAAAATGTGCATGGAAGGTAACAACCGTTTCACCAAACTATTTAGGCGAATTACAACAAGTAGCCAATGGTTTAGAAGGTTTACTTCGTAATGAGACTGAAAAATCAATAGGAATTCTTAATGGAGTAGATACAGAAGTGTGGAACCCAAAAAAAGATCCAATGTTGGTTGCTAACTTTAACTTAGTTAATGTTAATAAAGGAAGAGCAGAAAACAAAGAGTGGTTGTGTACCGAATTTAATTTAGATCCAAGCTTACCGTTAATAGCTTTTATAGGTCGTTTTGTATATGAAAAAGGCTCGGATTTATTACCAGATGTAATATACAATGTACTCGAAGTACAAAAGCAAAAAGTAAATATCTTAATTTTAGGAAGTGGTGATTTAGATACACAATATCGTTTAGAAAATTTAAAAGATCAATTTGGAGGGAATTACAACACATTTATTGGTTATGACGAAAAGCTTTCGCACATTATTTATGGCGGGGCAGATTTCTTGTTAATGCCATCGAGGGTAGAGCCTTGTGGTTTAAATCAAATGTATGCAATGCGCTACGGAATGTTTCCAATAGTTAGTAGCACAGGAGGATTAAAAGATACGGTTGTTGATATTGATAGGGGAGATGGTGGATATGGAATTGTACTAAACACGGTAAATGTACAGGAAATTAGTTTTGCAATTCAGCGTGCTGTAGATGTATATTCAAATCAAGAGTTTTTTAAAGAAAAACGAAAACAATTAATGAAAATAGAAAACAGCTGGAATAAGTCAGCTAAGGATTATATCAAAATGTATGAATCATTAATAAAAACTGCTCAAAATTAAAACTATGCTGAATAAAAAAGTACTAAGTATTATCCTTGGAGGGGGGAGAGGAACACGTTTAGAACCGTTAACAAGTCATCGTTCAAAACCAGCAGTGCCAATTGCGGGAAAATATCGTTTGGTGGATATCCCTATTTCAAACTGTATTAATAATGATTTGAAACGAATCTATGTATTAACTCAGTTTAATTCTGCATCTTTAAATTCTCACGTAAAAAACACTTATCAATTTAGTGGGTTTAGTGATGCTTTCGTAGATGTATTAGCCGCAGAACAAACTCCTGATAATCAAACATGGTTTCAAGGGACTTCAGATGCAGTAAAGCAATGTCAGCATCATTTTAATAGAATAGATGATTGGGAATATGCTTTAATTTTATCTGGGGATCAATTGTATCAAATGGATTTAATGCAAATGGTAAAGGATCATGTAGAAAGTGGAGCAGAAATAACAGTAGCTACTCAACCTGTTTCAGCCAAAGAAGCACCAGCATTTGGAATACTTAAAACAGATGAAAATAGTTTTATTAAAACCTTTACAGAAAAACCACCATTAGATCAATTATCAGGTTGGGAATCGGAAGTTTCAGAGGCTTCAAAAGCAGAAGGAAAAGAATACTTAGCCTCTATGGGGATTTATATTTTTAATAGAAAAGTGTTAGATGAAGTATTAAATAATGATGCTGTAGATTTTGGAAAGGAAATTATTCCAGATGCTATTACAGGAGGTCGTAAAGTTTTTGGTTATCAATACGAAGGTTATTGGGAAGACATAGGAACAATAAAAGCTTTTTATGAAGCAAACTTAGCCTTAACAGACGATCTTCCAAAGTTTAATTTATTTGATAAAGAAAACACAATTTTAACTCGTGCTCGTGTATTACCACCATCAAAAGTAGATAACACACGTATTGCAAAAGCATTAATAAGTGGTGGCTCTATTATCTCAGCAGAATCAATAGAGCATTCCATAGTAGGTATACGTTCTCGTATAGGAAAAGGTAGTGTAATTAAGGACACATATATAATGGGGGCCGATAATTATCAAACATTATCACAAGTTGATACCTGTATCAGATTGGGAGAGCCTTATATTGGAATTGGGGAAAACTGCAAGATTAGTGGAGCAATTATTGAAAAAAATTGTAGCATAGGAAATAATGTTACAATTAAAGGTGGAGATCACTTGGAAGATACAGAAACAGATACTTATGTTATAAAAGATGGAGTAGTAGTACTTAAAAATAGTGCTGTAATTCCTCCTAATACAGTTATCGGATAATTTAAAATTACGTAATACTTAAGCATTTTAATCCTTAAAGAATTGAAATGCTTATTTTTATAGTTGCTTTTAATGGCAAAAAACCTAATCTAACTATATGTCTCAAGTTCAAACACATTCTCTATTTACAGAGTTTGATATTTCTCTTTTTAAAAACGGAACTCATTATAATTTATTTGACAAATTTGGAGCACATGTTATTGAACTCAAAGGTGTTAAAGGAACTTATTTTTCTGTATGGGCACCTTCCGCAAAAGCGGTTTCAGTAATAGGAGATTTTAATTACTGGTCAGGTAACGAACATAAGTTACAAGTGCGATGGGACAGCTCTGGAATTTGGGAAGGATTTATACCAAACCTTGGGGAAGGAGATTTATATAAGTATAAAATAGAATCCAATAATGACGGCATAGTTACAGAGAAAGCAGATCCTTATGGGAGACTTTGCGAATTACCTCCTAAGACAGCTTCAGTGATTCAGGATAATTCTTCTTATAAGTGGAAGGATAAAGCCTGGATGGGATATCGCAAAGATAAAAATGGTTTAGATAAGCCATATTCGGTATACGAAGTACATTTAGAATCTTGGAAAAAGAATAGTAATAACGAGAACTTAAGCTTTAGGGAATTAGCAAAAGATTTGGTGGCTTATGTAAAGGAAATGAATTTTACACATGTAGAATTTATGCCGATGATGGAATATCCATATTCGCCTTCTTGGGGATATCAATTAACAGGATATTTTGCACCAAGTTCCCGTTTTGGAAAACCCGACGATTTAAAATATTTAATAGATCAGTTTCATCAGAATGACATTGGAGTTCTTGTTGATTGGGTACCGTCACATTTTCCTGAGGATGCACACGGTCTTGGTTTTTTTGATGGCTCACATTTATACGAATATCCAGATCCTAAAAAAGGATATCACCCTGATTGGAAAAGTTTAATTTTTAACTACAGTAGAAATGAAGTAAAAGCATTCTTAATAAGTAATGCGGTATTTTGGTTGCAAGAATTTCATTTTGATGGATTACGTGTAGATGCTGTAGCTTCAATGTTATATTTGGATTATTCACGTAAAGAAGGAGAATGGGAACCTAATATTTATGGTGAAAGAGAGAATTTAGAAGCAAAAGATTTTTTAATAGAGCTGAATAGAGAAATTTACGCACGCTTTGATGGAGTGCAAACCATTGCAGAAGAATCTACAGCTTTTCCAGGAGTAACTAAACCTGTAGAATTTGGGGGTTTAGGTTTTGGTATGAAATGGATGATGGGATGGATGAATGATACTTTAGAATATTTTTCTAAGGATACGTTTTACAGGCAATACCATCAAAATGATATTACTTTTAGTTTAGCCTATGTGTTTTCTGAACATTTTATGCTTCCTTTATCTCATGATGAGGTAGTACACGGTAAACAGTCATTAATATATAAAATGCCTGGAGATGATTGGCAACGTTTTGCTAATTTAAGAGTTATGTTAGGTTTAATGTATGTACATCCAGGAACAAAATTGTTGTTTATGGGTGGCGAATTTGCTCAAACCTCAGAATGGAACTTTAAACAAAGTTTGGATTGGCATTTATTACAATACGAGCCACATCATAAATTTCAGTCTTACATGAAAGGCTTGAATACTTTATATAGAGAAGAGCCAGCGTTATTTGAAAAAGGATTTAGTGGAGAAGGTTTCGAGTGGATCTCATTGGATGACAGTCAAAATTCGGTAATTAGTTTTATTAGAAAAGGACATGATATAGATAACGACTTAGTAATACTTTGTAATTTCACACCCGAAATCAGAGAAAATTACACAATAGGAGTACATCAGCAAGGCAATTGGAAGGAAATATTTAATTCAGACATAGAAGAATACTATGGAAGTGGGATTAAAAATAACAAAAAGTTAAAAGTAACTAAGAAAAAATCACATAATAAAAATTATTCTCTTTCAGTAACACTACCACCGTTATCGGTAATTGTTTTGAAGCAGATATAGTGTAACTTTATATTTGAATTTGTCAATGAAAATTATAATTGTGAAGCAAAATTATAGGATTTATAACACAAACATAAGCTATGATATTAAACGAAGAAGTTGAGAAAAAAGGAAATCAATATCCTGCTAAAGTCATAAAGCAAGATAAAGATTTAGATACTTTTTATTTTTATACTGAAAATAGAGTAATCCTTGAAGTAACAGTGCTTAGAGATAGTGTAGTACGTTTTAGATATACGACTACTAATAATTTTGAAGATGATTTTTCCTACGCAATAGATAAAAACCCAACAACAGGGTATAATTTTTTAGAACTTAAAGAAAAAGATGACAAATATATTATTGAAACAGCAAAAATAGCTGTTCATATTGCTAAAGTAGATTTAAGAAAGACAATCTATTGTATAGAAACAGGGAATTTAATTCTTCAGGACGAACAAGGTTTTCATTGGGAAGATAATTACGAATCAGGAAGTGATATCGTAAAAATGAGTAAGGTTTCTGAAGATGCTGAAAGTTTTTATGGATTAGGTGACAAGCCAACACACTTAAATTTAAAAGGAAAACGATTAGAAAATTGGGCAACTGATTCTTATGCATTTGGTGCAGAAACAGATCCTATTTATAAATCTATTCCTTTTTATATTGGGTTGCATCATAACAATGCATACGGGGTTTTCTTTGATAATACGTTTAGGACATTTTTTGATTTTTGCCAAGAGCGTCGACACGTTACCAGTTTTTGGGCTTTAGGAGGAGAAATGAATTATTATTTTATTCACGGTCCACAAATTGAAGATGTAGTAGAAAAATACACAAAACTTACAGGTGTTCCTGAATTACCACCAATGTGGGCTTTAGGGTTTCATCAATGTAAATGGAGTTATTACCCAGAAGCAAAAGTAAAAGAAATAACAAATAAATTTAGAGACTTACAAATACCATGCGATGCTATTTATTTAGATATTGACTACATGGATGGTTTTCGTTGTTTTACTTGGGATAAAAAAAAGTTTCCTGATCCTATCCGTATGGTAAAGGAATTGGCAGATGATGGTTTTAAGACTGTAGTAATTATAGATCCAGGAATTAAAATTGATTATAATTACGATGTGTTTTTGGAAGGATTAGAAAATGATTACTTCTGCAAACGTGCAGATGGTCCTTACATGAAAGGTAAAGTATGGCCAGGGGAATGTTATTTTCCAGATTTCACAAAACCAGAAGTAAGAGAATGGTGGGCAGGCCTATTCAAAGGATTGATTGAAGAAACAGGAGTAGCAGGAGTTTGGAATGATATGAATGAGCCAGCTGTAATGGATGTACCAGGGAAGTCTTTTCCAGATGATGTACGTCACGATTATGATGGACATCCTTGTAGTCATCGAAAAGCACATAATATTTATGGGATGCAAATGGCGCGTGCTACATATCATGGAGTAAAACGATCAATAACTCCTAACAGACCATTTGTAATTACACGATCTGCATACTCAGGAACGCAACGATATACAAGTACTTGGATGGGAGATAATGTAGCTACTTGGGAGCATTTGGTAGTTGCTAATCGTCAAATCCAACGTATGTGTATGTCTGGATATTCATTTGCAGGTACTGATATTGGTGGGTTTGCAGCACAACCAGATGGTGAGTTATTTGCACGTTGGGTACAACTGGGAGTTTTTCATCCATTCTTCAGAGTACACTCTAGTGGAGATCATGGGGAGCAGGAACCTTGGTCTTTTGGAGAAGAAATTACAAATATTTCTCGTAAATTTATTGAAATAAGATATGAGTTGTTGCCATATATTTATACTGCTTTTTGGAAATATATTGAACAAGGTACACCAATATTAAAATCATTAGTAATGTACGATCAAGCAGATGTGCAAACACATTATCGTACAGACGAATTTATTTTTGGAGAAAAAATATTAGTTTGCCCTATAAATGAGCCAAATGCAAAAGGTAGGCGTATGTACATTCCTAAAGGTATTTGGTTTGATTATTGGTCTAATACAGTGGTACAAGGTGGAGCTGAAAATTGGGTTGATGCAGATATTGATTCAATGCCAATTTTTGTGAAATCAGGAGCTGTAATTCCTAAATACCCTATTCAACAATATGTAGGAGAAAAAGAAATTATAGAGCTGACTCTTGACTGTTATTACATTGAAGGTGAAGAAAAGTCCAACCTTTATGAAGATGCCAATGACGGATATGGATATAATAAAGGAGAATTTAGTAGACGTACATTTCGTTACGTAGGTAATAATGATGAAATAGTAATTCAGCAACACAAAAATGGTAAGTTTATTACTTCCTATGATACTTTTAAAATGAGACTTATTGGTAGTCCTTTTGTAATAAAAAGTATTGAGTTAGATAATCAGGTGATTACACCAGATATTGTTTATGAAGATGGTATTGCTACTTTTGTGGTAACCAAAGACTTTACGGAATTGCATATTAAAGCGTAGCTAAATTTAATTAAGTTCTAAATAACTGATACAGTTTATTAAAGGATTAAATTTTTTATTTAAAGCTGAACAATGATATCATTGTTCAGCTTTTTTATTTTAAGGTTATCAAAAGTAAACCCTAGCAGTATCCCTATTTTTTTATCATGGGCAAGTTGGATATGTTTTTTTTAGGTTGTACAATAAGAGGAAACTATCACGTACGGCTCTGTGTAAGAAATGGGGTACATTCCCTGCTATTGTTTGACCGTAAAGTAAACGCTACTGCTAGCTTCATGTTACTAACAACTTTAATTGGTTATTCGTTTTTTTAGATTTATTACTGCTTATGAAACTTGCGAGCAATTTCTTTCAAACGGTCTTTGTTTTTATTTTTTTCGCTGGCTTCCTTACGTTTTTTACGCCCTATAAGTTTACTGTGTAGTGCTTTATTTTTAGTGTTTTTGGGATTTCCTATTTTTGCCATTGCTACTATTTATTTTATCGTCAAATAAATCCTTAGATTTTTTTCACATATTTAGTAACAATCACTATCTGCTGACCATCTACCTTACCTTCGATGTAAGCTTCATTTTCATGATCAAGGGACACTCTTCGTACTGCAGTACCACGCTTAGCAACCATACTCGAACCTTTAACAGGTAAATCTTTAATAAGAACAACACTGTCCCCGGCTTTAATAATTACCCCGTTACTATCACGGTGTATAATTTTACCTTCTTCATCTTCACCTTCTCCTGTAGCTTTTGCCCATTCCAGTGTTTCTTCTTCTAGATATAGCATATCTAATAAATCTTGAGGCCAACTATCTTTACGTAAACGGCTTAGCATTCTCCATGCTATTACTTGTATCGCAGGATATTCGCTCCACATACTATCATTTAAACAACGCCAGTGGTTAGCTTCCATCTGCTCTTTATCTTCGATTTGAGTAGTACATGTCTGACAAGCATAAATACTTTCTTTTAAGGTAGCCTTTTTACTAAAAGGCTTTACTTCATATATTACTAAATGCTCTGTATTTCCACATAATTCGCAACTTTCATTACTACGTTTGCGTAATTCCCTTTCGAAACTCATATTTTTACTTAGTTTGTCGCAAATGTAGTTAGATTCATTTAAATATTTAGAAGTAGGTTGTATCTTTGATTTACTATTATTTCTAAAATTTGACCATTATGATTTATCGATTTAGAATCATCTTAGATACGGAAGAAGATGTATTTAGAGATGTTGAAATTGGACAAGAAGCATCACTAGAAGAATTTCATAATTCAATTACACAGGCATTTGGATTTGATGGTTCAGAAATGGCTTCCTTTTATATAAGTGATGAAAGCTGGGGGCAAGGTGAAGAAATATCGTTATTTGATATGAGTGATGGAAATTCAAAGGTGCGTTTAATGAACGAAACCGCATTAGAAATTGTAGCGCACAAGGGACAAACCCGTTTAATTTACGTGTACGATTATTTAAGTATGTGGACTTTTATGGTAGAATTGGCGGATATTGCCACACCAGAAGCAGGGCAGGAGTATCCTAATTTAATGTTTGCACATGGCGAACTACCAGATAGTGCACCAGATAAGAATTTTGAGTCTGAAATAGATTTAGGAAACGATTTTGAGGACGATTTTGAAAACGATAATCATCTTAATATTGATGATTATGAAAACCTAGGTTTTGAGGAAAACTGGAATTAGTAATCTCTAATTTTTTGTAGGTTTTGCTTTTTGCTTTGGAATTTTAATAATGTATTTTTTTCGACTTTCATTGTTTAAATGTTGTTCGCGTAGCCAAGGATTGTGGTTTTTCAGTTCCTTATAAGTAATTCCAAAGCTTTGAGCAAAATTAGGAAAACTTTTGACAAGTGTGTCTATTTCTACCTTATAAACAGGATTTAAGGTATACAAATGTTTTTTTTGATAATTAAAGCCATATGATTTAGGATTGGAAAGTATCTGTTTTATAGCTATAATTCGAAAAACATATCGACCAGTTTCCTGCCCTAATAGCAAATCATAATAGGTATTTACTTTTTGTTCTTCTAAACGCCTTTGAATACCATTATTTCCAGCATTGTAAGCTGCAGCTGCTAATGTCCAGGTTCCCAGTTTTTCTTTTGACTTTAATAAGTATTTACAAGCAGCTTGTGTGGCTTTTTCAATATGGTAGCGTTCGTCTATATTTTTGTTGACTTCTAAACCTAGTTCTTTGGCTGTGTTTTTTAAAATTTGCCAAAAACCAACAGCTTGTGCACTAGAAATAGCTTGAGTTAAACCACTTTCAATAACGGCTAAATACTTAAAATCGTCGGGAATACCATATTGTTTTAAAATGGGTTCGATAATTGGAAAATATTTATTAGCACGTTTAATTAAAAGTAGTCCATTAGATTGCCAATAGGTATTTACCAAAAGTTCACGATCCATACGCTCAAAAACTTCTGATTTTTCCAAAGGAACAGCTTCACCAGCAAAATTTAATTCCGAGGGCATATCTAATGCATATACATTATAATCATTTGGATTATTAAAATTATTAGGAAGTTGTCCATTAGCACTAATGCTATCATTGGATTGAACAGCGTAAATAAAAATACTACTCAATGCTATAATTCCTAATAAACTAATTGTCTTTGGTATAAATTTCATAAAGTATTAAACGTTTTGTGGTGCTGTATTAATAACCAAAAGTTAAGCCATTTTATTGTAAACTAAAAACCGATATCATACAATTAAAAAAATGTAATGATATCGGTCAATTTTGAGCTGAAAAGGCTGCTTTACAATTTTTTTGAATTTTTCACCTTTTGTTTAGTAATAGCTACTTCTAAAACCTCACTCATTTCGGTAACATAGTGAAAAGTAAGCCCTTTTAAGTAATCTTGCTTGATTTCTTCAATATCTTTTCGATTGTCTTCACACAAAATAATCTCTTTAATTTTTGCGCGTTTTGCAGCTAAAATCTTTTCTTTAATTCCACCTACAGGTAGCACTTTCCCACGAAGTGTAATCTCACCAGTCATGGCTAAGTTTTTTTTCACTTTTCTTTGGGTTAGTAAAGAAATCAAAGAAGTTAACATAGTAATACCTGCACTAGGTCCATCTTTAGGAGTAGCTCCTTCTGGAACATGGATATGAATATTATAATTAGTAAATACGTCACTTTTAATTTTAAAAATTTCTGCATTCGCTTTTATATATTCCAAAGCAATAGTTGCAGATTCTTTCATCACTTTTCCAAGATTCCCAGTAATACTAAGTGTACCTTTTCCTTTGGAAAGGATTGATTCAATAAATAAAATATCACCACCAACTTGCGTCCAAGCTAAACCTGTAACTACGCCGGCGACTTCATTATTTTCATATTGATCACGATTTAAACGTGCTGGTCCTAAGATTTCAATAATATCATTATTATCAACAGTTACGTTGTATGTTTCTTCCATGGCAATATTTTTTGCAGCGTAACGTACTACTTTTGCCACTTGCTTTTCTAAACCACGTACACCAGATTCACGGGTATAACCTTCAACAATTCGCTCTAAAACGACTTTACTAACTTTTAATTGATCCGATTTAACTCCATGCTCTTTTAATTGTTTTGGAAGTAAATGCTTTTTAGCAATTTCTACTTTTTCTTCGATAGTATAACCAGAAACATTTATAATTTCCATACGATCTCTCAACGCTGGTTGAATAGAGCCTAAGTTATTCGCTGTTGCAATAAACATAATTTTTGATAAGTCAAAACCCAGTTCTAAGAAGTTGTCATGGAACTCACTATTTTGTTCAGGATCTAAAACTTCTAACAAGGCTGAAGAAGGATCTCCTTGATGACCAGAGGCTAATTTGTCTATTTCGTCTAAAACAAATACAGGATTACTTGTTCCTGCTTTTTTAAGACTTTGAATAATACGACCAGGCATTGCGCCAATGTAGGTTTTTCGATGCCCTCTAATTTCGGCTTCGTCGCGTAATCCACCTAAAGAAACACGAACATATTCACGTCCTAATGCTTCTGCTACTGATTTCCCTAAGGAAGTTTTACCAACTCCTGGAGGTCCATATAAACATAAAATAGGAGATTTCATATCATTACGAAGCTTCAAAACAGCTAGGTATTCAATAATACGTCTTTTTACATCTTCTAAACCATAGTGATGCGTATCTAGAATAGTTTGTGCGCGTTTAAGGTCAAATTTATCTTCACTAAACATATCCCAAGGTAAATCTAGAAATAATTCTAAATAGTTGCGCTGGATAGAGTATTCGGCAACTTGAGAATTCATGCGTTGCATTTTACTCAGTTCCTTATTAAAATGCTCTTTTACATCTTTACGCCATTTCTTTTTCTTTCCTTTAATACGCATTTCTTCCACTTCATCATCATGAGAAACACCACCTAGTTCTTCTTGAATTGTTTTTATTTGTTGATGTAAAAAATATTCACGCTGTTGTTGATTCATATCGCTATGAACTTTATTCTGAATATTGTTTTTGAGCTCTAATTTTTGATGCTCTAAATTCATAAACTTTAAAGTAGCCAAAGCTCGCTCTTGTAGATTATCAATTTCTAACAGTTCTTGTTTTTCCTCTAAAGTAAGGTTCATGTTAGAGGATACAAAATTTACTAAAAAAGAGTTGCTCTCTATATTTTTTATAGCAAAAGAAGCTTCACTAGGAATATTTGGACTGTCTTTAATAATTTGTAAAGCTAATTCTTTAATGGATTCAATAATGGCAGAAAATTCTTCATTATCGTTTTCAGGTTTTTCTTCTTTAGTGTCTGTTACATTGGCCATTAAAAAAGGTTCATTCGTTAAAATCTCAGTTATTTTAAAACGCTTTTTACCTTGTATAATAACGGTTGTATTTCCGTCAGGCATTTTTAATACCTTAAGAATACGAGCAACAACACCAGTTGGGTTAATATCTTCCAAACCTGGGTCCTCGACAGCTTCATCTTTTTGAGCCACTACACCAATTATTTTATCTCCTTTATTAGCAGCATTAATCAGCTTTATAGATTTATCTCTGCCAGCTGTTATAGGAATAACAACTCCAGGGAATAAAACAGTATTTCTAAGCGATAATATTGGAAGGGAAAGAGGAAGGTCTTCTTTTAAAATTTCTTCTTCATCTTCAGGTGTCATTAATGGGATTAATTCTGCATCCTCATTCATGTCTTGTAATGACAAATTGTCAAGACTTAATATTTTTGATTTAGCCATATGTATGTATTTGCCAAAATGACATTTTGCAAGTCATTTAGCACATTATTTTTATTTAATAAAATTGTACAGTCTGTTGCAAACAAACGAACTGTAAAAATAATAACTTATTATCTCACATATAAAGTCAATTGTTATGCCAGTTTTAAACTAAATAGATATTTGTTTAAAATGGTGAATATAGCTCACTAAAATTAAAATAAATAAACTATTTCTTAATAACAATATAGTTTAGTTTAATTATTGAAATTTACTATTGTTGTTTATAAGTGTTTGTTTTTTATTTTTTTATTTTTTCAAGGTTTGACTTAAAGCGTCTTTTTTTGACTCAAAACAGATGATTAATGACTCAAAATGTCATTTTTTGAATCGAAAGAAAAGTGTCTTGGGTTTAATTTTGAAATATAATCTTAAACACTAAATTATGAACATGAAAAATTATTTTTTGAGGAAACAATTACTAATTAGTACACTTTTAGTATTACTGTTTTTAAATAACATGCTAGCACAACAACCATTTAGTTGGGTTAGTACAGTACAAGAAGTACCACAACATGCATCTGCGCCAAGTTTGGCGGAAGATGTAACAATTGGTCCTGATGGAAACACAATTACTGTAGGGTATTCCTACGGGAATTTTGATTTTGATCCAGGTCCATTGCAAGCTATATCTTATGGGGATAATTCTGCAAACCTTTATATCCAAAAATTAAATGATGAAGGTGGTTATATTTGGCATAAATATTTTGGAAATCAAGGTGTTGTTTTAGGGGAATCAATTACAGTTGACAACAATAATAATAGTTATGTAATTGGTACTTTTTCAGGAACATTATTATTTGATAATATTTCAATAACCTCAAATGGTGGTCAAGATAGTTTTGTTTTAAAGTTAGACAAAGATGGTAATGTTTTATGGGCTCGAAATTTTGGACTTTCAGGGCATGATGAAGGAAATTCAATATTTTACAATAAAAGCACCAACGAATTGTACTTCTCGGGTAATTACGAAACAACTCAAACAACATCTAATGTAACTAAAGATGTTTATGTAATTAAACTAAATCCAACAACAGGTGTGGATATATGGTTACAAACTTTTGGAAGCTACCAACAAGAGAATAGTTACGAAATAACAGGTGATAAAAATGGAAACGTGTATGTGACTGGAACTTACTTTAAAAAACTAGATCTAAAAGCTTTTCCATCAACAACTACAATGTCTAATTTGCTTACAGCACCATTAAATAATAGACTAAATACCTTTGTTTTAAAATTAAGAAGCTCAGGACAAGTAATTTGGGCAAAAAGTATAAGTGTAATAGGAGATACTTATGGAGGAGTAAAAGCGAACTCAATTACTGTTGATAACAACGAAAATATTTATTTAGTAGGGGATTATAATGGAGTTATAGATTTTGATCCAGGAAATTTGCAATATTTAATTAATAATCAGGGAGCTAGAGATGTATTTATCTTATCTTTAAAAAGTACAGGAGATTTAAAATGGTTTAAAAGAATAAACGGTCTTAACAATGGTAACGCTTACGATAGAGGGCTAGCTATTGATTTAGATAATCAAGGAGGAGTTATAACAGGAGGTATCTCAGTTAATGGAGGTTTGTTTGTTGCTAGATATGCGGATGCTAATGGTAATTTAGATTGGATTCATAAAGGTGGAGATTTCGGTGTTGTAAATTCTTTGGTAGTTGGCACTTGTGATCAAATATATTCAGTAGGAGTTATACATCCAGGAACTTTATCAACCAACTTTACGATAGATTTGGATCCAAGTAGCAATTTAATTACTCCCAATGTCATAGGCCACTCAAATGCTTTCAACCTTGCATGGAAATGGAATATTCAAAATTTTGATCCTGCATTTACATACGAGGTTTGTGTTTCGACATTAAAAGTTTCAGGAGTTAATCAACCATTAGGAACAAATCCAAATTCAGATTGGCACCTTATAGAATACTTTCCAGGTAGCACTACCGAAATAAGGAGGGCAGGTATTGCTTGGTGGCAACAATCTGTGCCATATAATTATAATACTAATGCAATTACATTTAATTATCAATTACAGCCAGGAAGCTTTTATTATATTAAACATGGTATGTATATGAATAATAGTTGTGCTGCCTGGCAAGAAGAAAGAAAGTATGGAATTCAAGCAAATTCTATCCCTTGTTTTAAAAAGAAAAAGAAACAAACTATTGTAAAGTCTAGAAAATTTTTAGAAGTTGGCAATGAAGATGTAAAACTATATCCAAACCCAGTAAGCGAAATTTTAAATATAGAATCAATTTCTCAGGAAATTACTTCATATCAAATTTTTGACCTTACAGGAAGAAATATTGTAAGTAATAAATACAACAGAGAGCCAATAAATGTTTCTGCCTTAAGTCCAGGTAACTATGTTATGCAAATAACTACTTTAAACAGCATTTATACAAAAAAAATCATAAAAGAATAAATAGACATCTTTTAGAGACTATTTATATATTTTAATACTTCCGTCAGTAAGGTAAGTATGAATTTTGAAAATTAAAAATTACACCAATTGTCTCATAACGAAATAGTTGGTGTTTTTTTGTTTTTGATTGATTTGACTGTAAATAGTTTGATTTAATAGAAGTTTTAATTATTGAAAAACTTACAGATTGTTATATTTTGATTGAGGTAATAGAATTCGTAAAAAACCTTATTTTTGCATCGTAGATAAAATAAAACTATGAGAGATTTATTCGATAAGATATATGCTGACAAAGGTCCTTTAGGGAAATGGGCAGATAAAGCCGAAGGGTATTTTGTTTTTCCTAAGCTAGAAGGTCCTATTTCTAATAGAATGAAATTCCAAGGAAAAGAAGTAATTACTTGGAGTATTAATGACTATTTAGGGTTAGCAAATCATCCAGAAGTACGTAAGGTAGATGCAGAAGCTGGTGCTAAATATGGTTCGGCTTATCCTATGGGAGCGAGAATGATGAGTGGTCATACTGAAAAACACGAACAGTTGGAACAAGAATTGGCTGCATTTTCACAAAAAGAAGCAGCTTATTTATTAAACTTTGGTTACCAAGGAATGGTTTCAACTATAGATGCTTTAGTGTCTAAAGATGATATTATTGTATATGATGTAGATGCACATGCTTGCATAATAGACGGAGTACGTTTACACGCAGGTAAACGTTTTACGTATCGTCATAATGATATGGAAAGCATTGAAAAAAACTTGATGAGAGCTACAAAACTTGCAGAAAAAACAGGCGGAGGAATCTTATTAATTTCGGAGGGTGTTTTTGGAATGCGAGGAGAACAAGGTAGATTAAAAGAGATTGTTGCTTTAAAAGAAAAATTTAATTTCCGTTTGTTTGTAGATGATGCGCATGGATTTGGGACGTTAGGTAAAACAGGAGCAGGAGCAGGTGAGGAGCAAGGAGTGCAAGATCAGATAGATGTGTATTTTGCTACTTTTGCTAAATCGTTGGCTTCGACAGGTGCATTTATTTCAGCGGAAAAAGAAATTATAGATTACTTAAAATATAATTTACGTTCGCAAATGTTTGCAAAATCATTACAAATGCAATTGGTAGAAGGTGCTTTAAAGCGTTTGGATATGTTGCGTACAATGCCCGAGTTAAAAGAAAAACTTTGGAAAAACGTAAATGCATTACAAGGAGGATTAAAGGAACGTGGTTTTGATATTGGTACTACACAAAGTTGCGTAACACCAGTATATTTAAAAGGAAGCATTCCTGAGGCTATGGCGTTGGTAAAAGACTTGCGAGAAAATCATGGTATTTTTTGTTCCATAGTGGTGTATCCTGTAATTCCAAAAGGATTAATTTTATTAAGATTAATTCCTACAGCATCGCATACATTACAAGATGTAGAAGAAACTTTAGTAGCTTTTTCTGCAATTAGAAAAAAATTAGAGGCAGGAGTTTATAAAAGGTTAACTGCGGCTATGGCAGCAGAAATGGGAGTATAAATACTATTTTTTATTAAAAAGTAAAACCCTGATATTTTAAAAATATCAGGGTTTTGTTTTAACATTTTTTGTGGGGCAAAAAAGGTTACAATTTACTTAAGTTTTCTGCTAAGGCATTGATAAAATTTTGAATAGGTTTCTTAATCATCATAGCCATCATAGGATTAAAATCCCCATCAAAAATCAACTGTGTTTCTGTATGATCTCCATTTACATTAATATTTGCTGTAAGTGTAAATGGTAATTTATCACTTGCCGCACCTAAAACTACTTTTGAAGGTGCTATTTCTTCTTTTTGTTTTAAAATTAATTCAGGCATACCCTTTAATTGAAATAAAAACTTATCAGAAGCTAATGTTTCGAACTTTTGTTTGCTTTCGGGCATGATTTTATCAAAATTTTCAACTTTAGTAAGGAAGTCAAAGACTTCTTGTGGTGATTTGGATATAGTAACTTTAGGACTTTCTAAATTCATTCGTTTTTAAATTTTTTATAAAGAAACAAAAAATATGCCTTTTTATTATGCACGCATTGTAAAAAATACATTTTCAATTAAATTTTAATTTCTTGGAATATAAATATATCATATTTACTTTTAAATTCATTATAAATAAACCAATATAGATTTTAATTGGTGGATTCTAGTAAGCAAGCTTCATAATTATTCTTTTGAATAATATCTTTTAGAATGGTAGCTTTGGCACATATTAAATGAGTTTATGGAAAATCAAAATGATGAAGGAGTGAGTGGAATTTCAATAGAGTCGATTGATAATTGTATTAATACATTAGAACAATTACTAACAGATACAAATAATCTGTTTAGCTTACCTGAAGAAAAACGTATAGCTTTAATGAAAGCAGCAGGAAACTTGACACGTCCAAATCGTGATGAATTTCAGAAGCGAAGAAAAGATGCAAAAAAAGCGTCAAAGCGGAAAATGATTGAGCGTGATAAGCATGCTCGCAAAGAAACAGGAATACGCAGTGCAAGAGAATCTATAATTTTTGAAGCACCTAAATTATTAGCTCCTGTGGAAATAAAAAACCAAAAAGAGTTAGAGTTAGAATCGCCTCGGAACTGCTATGTTTGTAAGGCAGTTTACACTAAATTACATCATTTTTATGATACGATGTGTTCTGATTGTGGAGATTTTAACTATGCCAAACGTTTTCAGACCGCAGATTTAACAGGGCAAGTTGCTGTGGTTACTGGTTCCAGACTTAAAATAGGATATCATATTACCTTAATGATGTTACGGGCAGGGGCAACAGTAGTAGCAACAACTCGTTTTCCTGTAGATTCTGCCTTGCGATTTTCTAAAGAAAGTGACTTTACCCAATGGGGACATCGCTTGAAGATACATGGCTTAGATTTAAGACATATTCCAAGCGTTGAAATCTTCTGTAACTTTATTGAACAAAAATATGATCGTCTAGATATTTTGATTAACAATGCTGCACAAACAGTAAGACGCCCAGCAGGTTTTTATTCCCATATGGTTGTTAATGAAGAAAAACCGTTAGATCAATTACCTAAATTTGCAAGTGAATTACTTAAAGATCATTCTAATTGTTTAGAAGAGTTAAAAGTATTGAGCTCCGGAGCCTCTAAAAATAAAAATATGCCTGTTACTTGGCATGGAACAGAACCTGGAATAGGTTTGCGTTCTTCGGCTAAACTATCTCAGATTCCGTATAGCTTTGACAATTCATTAGTAGCGGAAGAGGTATTTCCTGAAGGAAAATTAGATGCCGATTTACAGCAAGTAGACTTGCGCAAAACCAATAGTTGGCGTTTAACACTTGGAGAAATTGAAACTACAGAAATGATTGAAGTACAATTAGTAAATTCAGTAGCACCATTTGTATTGTGTAATCGTCTAGCTAAATTAATGCGAAAGGAAGATACTGGGCAAAAACATATTATTAATGTATCGGCTATGGAAGGAAAGTTCCATAGGTTTAAAAAAGAAGACCGCCATCCACATACTAACATGGCAAAAGCGGCACTAAATATGATGACACATACAGCGGCAGCTACGTTTGCCAAAGATGGTATTTATATGAATGCTGTAGATACAGGCTGGGTAACGGATGAAGATCCAGTAGCACTTTCTAAAAAGAAAGTTGAAGTACACGATTTCCAACCGCCACTAGATATTGTGGATGGTGCAGCTCGTGTTATGGATCCATTGTTTGATGGAATTAATACAGGTAAACATTGGTGTGGAAAATTCCTGAAGGATTATCAACCTATTGATTGGTAAGAAAGTGGACTACTAACAAAAAATGGGACAAGAAATTAATACGCAATTTGAGGATTAATAATCCAAAGCCAATTAGAAGATTGGCTTTAGATTATTATAAAAATTACCTTCCCCACTCAGAGGGGTTTGTTCTCCAATCTTGTAGTGTAGATGCATGTTTTTTAGTAACATATTCTTTTTCTACAGCTAATTCAATTAAATTTTTATAATTACTTAACGTATTTATTTTTACATCAGCTACTTTAAAATTAGCATCTGCTATTTCAAAACCGTAGCTAAAAATAGCAACCATCCCTAGTAAATTAGCATTTACCTTTCTTAAAGCTTCAACTGCCATAAGGCTACTTTTTCCAGTACTAATTAAGTCTTCAATAACAAGTACTTTTTTTCCTTCAGGAGCAATACCCTCAATTTGGTTTTGCCTTCCATGTTTTTTTGCCTCTGGACGGATATAAATAAATGGTAAGTCTAAAGCATTGGCCACCAACATTCCTATTCCAATAGCTCCTGTGGCAACACCCGCAATTACTTCTACATCATTATATTCTTTTTTTATAAAAGAAGCAAATTTTCGAGTAATTGAATTTCTTACCTTTGGAAAGGACAAACAAATACGGTTGTCACAGTAAATTGGAGATTTCCAACCCGAAGCCCAAGTAAAAGGGTCTTGTGGTTGTAGTTTAATTGCATTAATTTGCAGTAATTGCAATGCAGTTTCTTTAGCGGTTTCTGTATCAAAAATCATAGGCACAAATGTATAAAGTTTTTGTAAATAATGCGTCGATTCATTTGTCTACGCAGTCATTTATTTCTGAGGAATTTATTTCTATTCCAATTCGCAAAGCAAATTTTACTGAAATTATTTTGCAATTGCAGAAAGATCCTAGTTTAAAGTTTCATTTATTTCACCGTAAGGAAGAAAAATTATTAAGTATTCTTCATAAAAAAATACCTGTGGTTGTAGCAGGAGGAGGAAAGGTATATAATAAAGAAAATCAAATACTTTTTATTAAGAGGAATGGCTTTTGGGATTTAGCCAAGGGGAAAGCTGAAAAAAACGAGTCGATTGAAGAAACAGCCTTGCGGGAAGTCGAGGAGGAAACAGGAGTCCAAAATTTAGAAATTACTCGTTTTTTAATGAAAACATACCACGTTTACAAAAGTCATGGTAGGTTTAAGTTAAAGTTGACTTATTGGTTTGAGATGAAAACAGACTTTTCAGGAGCGCTTTACCCTCAATCAGAAGAAAGTATTACTAAAGTCAAATGGAAGTCAAATGCAAAAGTAAATAAAGCATTAAAGAATACTTACGGTACAATTACACAACTTTTTGGAAGGGAATATTTAGTTGAAGCAGCATTAAGAGTTGCTAACAAATCTTAGCGTTTAAATAATTCGTTTAAATGCGTTACTTTTGCACTTTCTAAAAATAGGTGCTAGTAGCCTTTAAAACTTTTTGTATTGAAACAATATTTCAAAACTAATAACCCAGGAATTAAAAATGATATTACTGCAGGAATAACTACTTCCTTAGCAATGATACCAGAGGTAGTAGCCTTTGCTTTTGTTTTAGGTATAGATCCTTTAGTAGCACTTTCAGGTGCTTTTATAGTAGGTTTAATTGCCGCTATTTTTGGGGGTCGTCCTGGACTAATTTCAGGAGCAGCTGGTGCTGTAGCAGTAGTTCTTATAGATTTATTAATTGAGGGCAATGCCAAAGGTCTAGAATTTGATATGCCTGTAGATAATATGGGGTATTTCTATTTACTGGCTACAGTAATCTTAATGGGAATTATTCAAGTATTGGCTGGAGTTTTGAAGTTGGGAAAGTTTGTCCGCCTAATTCCTCATCCTGTTATGATGGGTTTTGTGAATGGATTGGCAATCGTTATTTTCCTAGCACAGTTAAAAATGTTTCCAGATTTAATATCAAAAGGGACTACTTTTTTTGGAAATACTAGTATTTGGTTTCATGAATTATTCAGTAGTTTTTCTTCAAATGGAGAATTTTGGGTGATGTTTGGTTTAGTAGGCTTAACAATGCTAATTGTTTTTTTACTTCCTAAATGGAAGGTAACTGAAAAATTACCTGCAGCCTTAACAGCGATTTTAATAGTAACCTTTTTAAAAATACTAGCAGACTTTAATGTGTCTACTGTAGGATCTTATATTATAAATGGAGGAGGCGATGGTTTAAAAGGAGAATTTCCAACGCCTAATTTAGAGTTGTGGGAATATTTACCATTTTCATTAGATACTTTTGGATTTATACTTCCATTTGCCGCCTTGGCAGCTGCTGTTGGACTTATAGAAAGTTTAATGACCTTAAATTTGGTAGATGAAATAACAGAAACTCGAGGAAATGGTAATAGAGAATGCATAGCACAAGGAGCGGCAAATATTGCTAGTGGATTGTTAGGGGGGACTGCAGGTTGTGGTATGATTGGTCAAACTATGATTAATATTAACTCTAAAGGTAGAGGTAGAGCTTCTGGAATTGTAATGGCAGTTACTTTACTAATATTTATACTTTTTGCAGATAAATATATTGAAATGGTACCAATTGCTGCTTTAGTAGGAGTAATGTTTATGATGGTAATTGAAACTTTTGCTTGGAGTAGTTTTAGAATTTTAAAACGCATTCCGAAATCAGATGCTTTTGTTTTAATAGCAGTTTCAGCAATTACTGTTTTTGAAGATTTAGCAATAGCTGTTGTTGCTGGTGTTATTATTTCAGCTTTAGTATTTGCTTGGGAAAGTTCAAAAAGGGTTAGAGTAAATAGAGTAACAAAAGATGATGGAACTAAAGTTTATGAAATTTGGGGTTCTGTATTTTTTGGAAGTATCCAAAACTTTAATTCTAATTTTGATATCAATGGAGATCCTAAAAAAGTAGAAATTGATTTTATGGAAGCTAAAGTAGCGGATCACTCCGCTTTGGAAGCAATATTTGTTTTAGTAGAAAAATATGAAAAAGTAGGAAAAAAACTGGTTTTAAAACATTTGAGTACCGAGTGTAAAGACTTAATGCGAAAGGCATCTCCCAAATTTCATGATTTGATTGAAGAAAGTGTAGATGATCCAAGATACCATGTAATGGCAAAAGCACTTAAATAGTAAGTGACTCTTATAAATAAAATAGTAAAACCCAATTTGATTTTTCAAATTGGGTTTTACTATTTATTTTATAGGAAAATTATAGCTCACTCTGATATGCTTCTACTAAATCTACCACTTTTTGAGGACATTTTACAGGTCGTTTCGTTTTCATTGAAACAAATACTAAAATAGTATTGCCTGTGGTTAATAATTCTCCTTTTTGATTATGAATTTCGTATTCAAATTCAATTTTAACAGTTGGCATTTTTTTAAGGTGTATAGTAATAATTAGCTGGTCATCAAAAAGCGCAGATTTATTGAATTTTGTACATAAAGAAACCACTGGTAGCATAATTCCTTCTTCCTCCATTTTTTTATAAGAAATACCAATTTTTTCTAACCAGTCTATTCGAGCTATCTCGAAGTATTGTGCGTAGTTGCCATGGTAAACAACACCCATTTGGTCGGTTTCACCATACCTAACTTTGATAGTGCTTGTTGAAGATTTTTTTAGCATTTTGACGATTTTATGATTTTATATTTTTTTTATAATTATTAATTCATGAATAGGTAAAAAAAACAACAAAACCAATATGATTTAAATTTTTTTATATCCCTTTTTGTTCACATATTTGTACTGCTTCAATGAGGTACTTACCTTTTGGTAAATTACTTTAAATAAAGTCAACCAACACACACTTAAAACCAAATTGTAACTATGACTATAACAGCAACTGTTGTATGGGAAAATTGTTTGACTTACATAAAGGACAATATTTCTCCACAATCTTACCGGACTTGGTTTGAACCAACAAAAGCTGTCAAATTAACGGATAATGCGTTAAGTATTCAAGTTCCAAGCAAGTTTTTTTACGAATGGTTGGAAGAGCATTATGTAAAAATTCTTAAAAGTGCCTTGGTTCGTGAATTAGGTGAGAATGCTAAATTGCTGTATGTAATTAACATGGGAAATTCTAAGGATGAAAATAAAATTTTTACAGAAAACCTTCCAAGTTCTAATAGAGCTAGTGTGAAAACACAAGAAGTTAATGTACCACTTAGAAGTAAAAATCCAGAGTTAAGAAACCCTTTTGTAATCCCAGGAATCAGAGATGTAAAAATAGATTCTCAATTAAATGTAAACTTTAATTTCGAGAATTTTCTTGAAGGCGATTCAAACAGGTTAGCACGTTCGGCAGGTTATGCTATAGCCAATAAACCTGGAGGAACATCATTTAATCCATTACTTATTTTTGGAGGGGTTGGTTTAGGGAAAACACATTTGTCACATGCTATAGGTGTTGAGGTAAAGGAAAAGTTCCCTGAAAAAACTGTGTTATATGTTTCAGCAGAAAAATTTACTCAGCAGTATATTGAGTCGGTTAAAAAAAATAACAGAAATGATTTTATTCATTTTTATCAGATAATTGATGTACTTATTGTTGATGATGTTCAATTCCTTTCTGGAAAAGCAGGAACGCAAGATGTGTTTTTTCATATTTTTAATCATTTACATCAAAACGGAAAACAAGTCATTTTAACAAGTGACAAGGCTCCTGTAGACATGCAAGATATTGAGCAACGTTTATTATCTCGTTTTAAGTGGGGATTATCAGCGGAACTTAATTTTCCAGATAACGAAACACGCGTTGCGATAATTAAAAATAAATTATATCAAGATGGTGTAGAAATGCCAGAGGAGATTATTCAATTCTTGGCAAATAACATCAAAACAAATATTAGAGAATTAGAAGGAGCAATTATATCTTTAATAGCACATTCATCTTACAACAAAAGGGAAGTTACATTGGATTTAGCTAAAAATTTAGTTGAAAATTATGTAAAAAACACAAAACGAGAGGTTTCTATAGATTACATTCAAAAAGTGGTTAGTGATTACTTTTCGATGGATGTGGAAATACTTCAATCCAAAACGCGTAAAAGGCATATTGTACAAGCACGTCAATTAGCAATGTATTTTTCTAAAAAATTGACTAAAGCCTCGCTTGCAAGTATAGGAAGCCAAATTGGAAAAAGGGATCATGCAACAGTGCTTCATGCTTGTAAGACTGTGGATAACCTTAGTACTACGGATAAACAATTTAAAAAATACGTAGAGGATCTTACTCAAAAATTATCCATGTAAATGAAACCAAATAGCGTTAAGGTACTAATGGTTTGTTTGGGAAATATTTGTAGGTCTCCTTTAGCTGAAGGTATTTTGAAAAATAAATTAGATTCTAAAAAATACCTTGTCTCCTCAGCAGGAACAGCAAATTACCATGTAGGAAAATTACCCGATTCCCGATCTATCGCAGTAGCTCAAAAAAATGGAATAGATATTACGGATCAAAAAGCAAATCAATTTACAATAAAACACTTTGAAATTTTTGATTTTATATTTGTTATGGACCTAGAAAACCTTAATAATGTATTGAAATTAGCATTCTCAGAAAGTGAGCGATCTAAAGTGAAATTAATATTAAACGAAACTACACCTAATCAAAATGATGAAGTCCCTGATCCTTATTATGGTGGAGTGGATGGTTTTGACTTTGTGTATAAAATTTTAGACGAGGCTTGTAATCATATTGCAGCTCGTATTTAGTTTGACAGTTGCACTATTTTTTCTATTTTTATAAGATAATTAACTTAAATTATTATGGAGCAACCAATTGGAAAACTATATTTAATACCTACACGCTTGGGAGACGATATTAAATTAGAAGTTTTACCTATATCCGTAAAAAAAATAATAGAAAACACAAATTATTATATAGTTGAAAATGAGAAAACGGCACGTAGGTTTATTAAAAAAATAAGCCCAGCAAAATCTCAACCTAGCTTACACTTTGAAACTATTAATAAATTTACTGTAGATCGTGAAATTCCCGCGTTTTTAGATCCTTGTTTCGAAGGGCATAATATAGGTGTTTTGTCAGAGGCAGGTTGTCCAGGGATAGCAGATCCAGGTGCAAGTATTGTTATTATAGCTCACCAAAAAAATATTCCAGTAGTGCCAATGGTTGGACCATCGTCAATACTTTTAGCAATGATGGGAAGCGGTATGAATGGCCAAGGTTTTTCTTTCAATGGCTACCTGCCCATTGATAAACAAGAACTTAAACAAAAGATTAAATATTTAGAACGTGTCTCATTCGAGCAAAATCAAAGTCAGATTTTTATAGAAACACCTTACCGAAACCAAAAGGTTTTTGATGATTTAAAGTCAATATTATCTAGAGATACTCGTTTGTGTGTTGCAGTAGATATTACATTAACGACCGAGTATATAAAAACAAAGTCCATTGAGGATTGGAAGAAAACGACAGTGGACTTACAAAAACGACCTTGTATTTTTATTATTCATAAGGATTAGCTTTTCCTTTAGATTTGATACTATATTTTTTCTAAAACAATAGTATAGTTTTAACTTAATAAAATGGCTTGTTTCTTATTTTTGTAAATCTAATACACATTAAATGAAACATTGGCTTCAGGCAGCCCGACTACGCACTTTACCCTTATCAGTTTCTGGAATTATTATAGGTTCTGCAATCGCTGGATATAATAATCAATTTGATCTTCAAATTTTTATAGCAGCCATATTTACAACTATAGGATTACAGGTTGTTTCAAATTTTGCAAATGATTATGGAGATGGTGTAAAAGGAACAGATAACGAAGACCGTATAGGGCCTAAACGAACATTGCAGTCAGGGGTGATTTCTGCACCTTCCATGAAGAAAGGTATAATTATAACTGCGCTTATCACTTTTTTAATTGCGTTGTTTTTAATTTATACGGCATTTAAAAATAACAACCCAAGTTACACCCTGTTTTTTGTAGTTTTAGGGATATTAGCTATAGTGGCAGCTGTTAAATATACCATAGGTAAATCAGCATATGGATATAATGGTTTGGGTGATGTTTTTGTATTTATTTTTTTTGGTTTGGTAAGTGTTATAGGCAGTTGTTTTTTATATACTAAACAATTATATTTTCTAATCATTTTTCCTGCAATAGGTATTGGGCTTTTGAGTGTAGCTGTTTTAAATTTAAATAATATGCGCGATCGGGAAAGTGATAAAAAAGCAGGAAAGAATACTATTGTTGTGAAAATGGGAGCTAAAAATGCGAAAATCTATCATAATTTAATAATTACAATAGCAATGGTTGTAATGGTAGTTTTTACTATTTTAAACGATTCTCAAATAAGTCATTGGATTTATGTGGTTACTTTTGCACCATTGATTAAACATTTAAGATTTGTTAACAATAATACTGAACCCCGCAAGCTAGATCCAGAACTCAAAAAAGTAGCTCTTACTACTTTTTTTATGACGCTTTTATTTAGTTTAGGATTATTTATTTGGTAATATGAAAGCTAGCTATTACAAACATATATTAGAATTTAAAAGACCGAGTGGTACTTCCAGAGGAATATTAAAAACCAAAGAAACTTGGTTTATTGTGATTACAGATGATACAGGAAAAAAAGGATTAGGCGAGTGTGGAATTTTAAGAACTTTAAGTGTTGATGACAGACCAGATTATGAGGAGAAATTAAAATGGACTTGCGAAAATATTAGTTTAGGAAAGGAAAAATTATATGAATCTTTAATAGAATTTCCAAGTATCCAATTTGGAATGGAACAAGCCTTTTTATCTTTAATTTCCAAGACACCGTTTGAATTATTTCCTTCACGATTTTTAGAGAGTAAAGATTCGATACCAATTAATGGTTTAGTTTGGATGGGAGATAGGCAATTTATGAAAAGCCAAATTATTGAAAAAATAGATCGAGGCTTTAGTTGTATTAAATTAAAAATAGGAGCAATAAACTTTGAAGAAGAGTTAGAATTATTAAAATACATACGTTCTCAATTCTCATCTAAACTCATAGGGATTAGAGTAGATGCTAATGGAGCTTTTAAACCACATGAGGCTTTAGAAAAACTAAAAAGACTTAGCATATTTAATTTACATAGTATTGAGCAACCCATTGCAGTTAATCAGCATAACGATATGGCCGACTTGTGTAAAAACAGCCCATTGCCAATAGCTTTGGACGAGGAATTAATTGGTGTTTTTTCGCTTAGCGAAAAAGAAAAATTATTAGAAGCCGTTAAGCCACAGTATATTATTTTAAAGCCAAGTCTTGTAGGTGGTTTTTCAGGTACTAAAAATTGGATTGATTTAGCAAATAAATATCAAATAAATTGGTGGATTACTAGCGCTTTAGAGAGTAACATTGGTCTTAATGCAATTTCTCAATTTACATATTCTTTAAAAAGCCCGTTACCTCAGGGGTTGGGAACGGGCGAGTTGTACAATAACAATTTAAGTAGTCCTTTAGTTGTAGTAGATGGTTGCTTAAACTATGATAAATCTCTACAATGGAAGGTACCATACTTATCTTAGGGTTATGGATTTATATTTTAGTGTACATAAGTCTTGAAAGATTAATATCGTTGATGATAGTTTCAGATATTAAGTTTTTAGCATTGTTTTTTTCACCTTCAAACATAATTAACTTAATAGAATATCCAGCACCAGGAATAATTTTAGTACCCTCTTTTGGAATGATATTTAATTTTGTAACACTTTTATCTTTAGATTTAATTACTTCTTTGGCATAGGCATATGATTTACCATCTTTAATTAATTCAATTTGTATGGTAGCTTTTTTCTTTGATTTGTATTCAACAAAAAAATTAGTGCTTTCAAGATCCGTCGAATTGATTCTTTTGTCAGGAGTTTCCGAAAATTTTACGTAAGGTTTATAAGTTTGAGCATTAATAGCTAAATTTAATAATATATTAACTAGTGTGATTAATAAGGCGTTTAAGTAGTTCATTTCAAGTCGATTATGTTGATTAGTATACTTAAAGTTATTAAATTTTAATTTCAATTAAAACTAATTAAGTGGTTAATTTTCTTGTAGGCTAGTTACATTTTGGTTGGTTTTAAGCTTTATGTAGCTTACCAAGTTTTATTTTTTTATGAATAAAGCTTAAATAAGTTAGATATTTAGTGTTTTATAGTTAAGGTTTTTTTTTACTCATAGATTAAAACAAAAAAGCTCATCTAAAATATTTTAGATGGGCTTTTTTAAAGAATATTTTTTTAAACACTAGTAATTTTTCGTTCTTCGCTCGTTGGCCATTTGCCTTGTACTTTTAAAACTTGTTCAATAACATCTCTAACACATCCTTGTCCTCCTTTTTTGTGAGAAATATATTTAGAAACAGCTTTTACTTCAGCTACAGCATCCTGTGGACAAGTAGGTAAACCTATACGAGTCATTACAGGAATATCAGGCATGTCATCTCCCATATATAGTGCTTGCTCTGGAGTTATCATTTTTTTAGAGCAATAATCATTAAAAGCTACTATTTTATCGTGACTATTCAAATAAATATCAGTAACTCCCAAAGTAGATAATCTACTTTTTACAGCTTCATTATTTCCACCTGTTATTATGCAAATATTATAGCCTAAAGTCAAGGCTAGCTTGGTAGCGTATCCATCTTTAACATTCATGGCACGTAATAAGTTACCGTTATTATCAATAAGTAAACTACCATCGGTATATACACCATCAACGTCAAAAATAAAAGTGTTGATGTTATTTAAATATTCTTTATAACTCTTTTCCATAATAATTTTGTATTGCTCTAGTAAGATTTTGATAAATTTCTTTCTGTTGGTCTTTTTTTAAGGTGTGCAAATGTTTTTGAATTGTTTCTAAATCATGTCTAATAGCGGGACCTGTTTGTATTTGATTTGGTAAATTATGCTGTAATTTTGAAATTGTTTCAAAAATTAGTGGTTTTAATACTTCAAAGTTTACTTGATGTTGATTGCAAATATCTAAAGCTTGAGTATACATAAATGTACTAAAGTTATTTGCAAATACAGCAGCTACATGTAAGGCATTCCGTTGTTCAGAGTTAACGGTGTAAACCTTATTTGATATTGCTTTTGCCAAATGCAATAGTAGTTTTTCGTTTAATACGGAATTGGCTTCAATAGTAATAGGTGTATTTAGAAAATTAACAGGTACATTAGCATTAAAACTTTGTAAAGGGTAAAAAACTCCACGATTTATAAATTGTTGTAGTACATTTATATGTGTAGCACCAGAGGTGTGTATCACTAAGCCATGTAAGTTTTTAAAATCGTATAGGTTATGTAGTGCATGATCACTAAAAGCAAAAATATAAACTTCTGAAGCTGCGATCTTAGAAATTGTAGAAGTTATAGGGACATTACAATTAGCAATAGGCTGTCCACTTCGATTGTAATTCTGAAGCAAAAGTATTTGGTCACTTTTTTCGAAGACTTGGCATAGATGTGTAGCTACATTTCCATTTCCTAAAACGACTATTTTTATCATGGGATAAAAATACAAGAACTCTTTGAGAAAGTGTAATATTTGTTTGCGTAAAATAGTCGGATTTGTAATGGCTTAACTTGTCATTATGACTTAAATTTACACTATATTTTTTGTTATGATTCAAAAGAAAATTATTGCCTTCCTTTTTTCTACACGATTGATGGCCATGCTATTTGTTGTGTATGCCGTTTCCATGGCTATAGGAACTTTTTTAGAAAATGATTATGGAACTGCTGCAGCTCGTATTTGGATTTATAATGCAAGGTGGTTTGAAGTTATTATGGCATTATTTTTAGTTAACTTTTTTGGGAATATTTTTAGATATCGATTATTTAAAAAAGAGAAGCTTCCGACATTGGTATTGCATTTATCTTTTGTGTTAATTTTATTTGGAGCAGCTATTACTCGGTATATTAGTTACGAAGGTATAATGCCAATAAGGGAAGGAGTGACTACTAATAAATTTTTATCTACAGATACTTTTTTGCAATACTATATAATAGGTGATATTGATGGAGAACCAATGCGAAGAAAAGGGACAAAAAAACTGGAGCTATCAGCACCTACCCAAAGTGAAAATCATTTTGTTATTGATACAGATTTTAAAGGACAGCCAATTACAATTATTTATGAAAAATTTATCCAAGGTGCGGAAGAAGGTTTAATAGCTAGTGATAAAGGAGATTTATATTTGAAAATGGTAGAAGCAGGTGGAGGAGAAAGACATGATCATTTTTTAAAGGAAGGTGAGGTTGCTAATATTCACAATATCCTTTTTGCCTTAAACAAACCAACTAAAGGAGCAATTAATATTACCTATAGTAAAAAAGATGAATATACAATTGATACTCCTTTTGAGGGGAGTTACATGCGTATGGCAGATCAACTTCAAGGTAATGTTGTTAAAGATAGCGTGCAGCCATTACAATTAAGATCATTATATCAGTTAGCAGGAACGCAATTTGTATTTCCAGATCCTGTTACAAAAGGTATTTATGATATAGTTGAAATACCAATAAAGGAAAAAAATCAACAAGATGCTTTAATTGTTAACGTTGCTGTGAATGGAGAAGTTAAACAGTTTAAACTTTTGGGGGCTAAAGGAGTAGTCAATGAATTTAAACAATATGAAATTGGAGGTTTAGAGATTGCTATGCGTTATGGATCTGAGGAGTTGGAATTACCATTTTCCTTAAAACTTAAGGATTTTATTGCTACCAAATATCCAGGAACAGAAACGGGATATGCTGCCTTTAAAAGTAAGGTAGATTTAATAGAAAATGAAAAAACATCAGCACATGAAATATTTATGAATAATGTGTTAGATCACAAAGGGTTTCGTTTTTTTCAAGCTTCTTTTGATGCGGACGAAAAAGGAACAGTATTATCTGTAAATCATGATTACTGGGGTACTTGGGTTACTTATATTGGTTATACCTTACTTTATATAGGTATGATGATGGTATTATTTATAAAAGGCTCACGATTTAAAGATCTAGAAAAAAAACTAAATGCAGTTAAATTGAAGAAAACGTCATTGGTTGTAATTGCTTTACTTGGTTTTATGCTCACTGATGTAAAAGCACAAGTAAGTATTCCTACCGATATGCATTTGCGCCCTGCTAAAAAGCAATTAGATTCTTTGATTTTTGCAAATAAAGTAACCAAGGCACATGGTGAAAAATTTGGTAGCATTATTGTACAAGACGACGGAGGGAGAATGAAACCCGTAAATACTTTTGCTTCAGAATTATTAAGAAAATTAAGTAAAAAAGATAATTATGAAGGTTTAGACGGAAATCAAGTATTGATTTCGATGTTAGAAAACCCAATAGTATGGTATAATATTCCTTTAATTTATATAGATCGCAAAAACGATAGTATTCGTAAGATTTTGGGAACTCCAAAAGGGGAAAAACACGTTGCTTTAGTAGATTTATTTGACAACCAAGGTAATTATAAATTGGAACCATATTTACGAGCGGCCACTTCTACAAATACACCAAACCAATTTGAGAAAGATTTTGTGAAAACGCATGAAAAGTTTTTTTTACTAAATGCAGCATTAAGTGGTAGTGTTCTAAGAATTTTTCCTAAACCAAATGACAAAAATAACAAATGGGTTTCACTACCAGCTTTAAATGAGGTGAAATTTTCGGGAATGGATTCTGTGTATACCAGACAGATTATTCCTTTATATCGCCAAGAATTACAATCTGCTAAAAAAACAGGAGACTATGAAAAAGCAGAATATTATATAAATAGTATTAATAAGTTTCAAGAAAAATTTGGTAGTGAAGTACTACCAGATCAAAAAAAGATTGATGCTGAATTATTCTTGAATAAATACGATGTATTTAGGAATATATATAAATATTATTTGATATTTGGAGTGTTACTGTTAGTAGTATTAATCTTTCAAATTTTTTATGATAATAAATTTATAAATATACTGGTAAATATACTTAAGTGTTTTATTCTATTGGTTTTTATAGTTCATACAATAGGATTAATAATGCGTTGGTACGTCTCTGGACATGCTCCATGGACGGACGCTTATGAAAGCATGATATACGTAGCTTGGGCAACTCAATTTTTTGGATTGGCCTTAGGTAGAAAAAGTAACTTAACTATTGGAGCAACTGCTTTTGTAACTGCTATTATATTATTTTTTGCACATCAAAGTTGGTTAGATCCAGCGATTGCAAATCTTCAACCAGTATTAGATTCGTATTGGCTAATGATACATGTAGCAGTAATTGTAGCGAGTTACGGGCCTTTTATTTTAGGGGCTATTTTAGGGGTTATTTCATTACTATTAATGATTTTAACAACAACAAAGAATAAATCTAAAATGAAACTTAATATTGAAGAACTAACCATTGTAACAGAGATGTCGTTAACTATAGGTTTAGTTATGTTAACAATAGGGAATTTTTTAGGAGGACAATGGGCAAATGAAAGTTGGGGGCGCTATTGGGGATGGGATCCAAAAGAAACTTGGGCGTTAGTAAGTATAATGGTGTATGCATTTGTAATACATATGCGATTGGTTCCTGGTTTACGAGGTAAATGGGTTTTTAACTTTGCTGCAATGATTGCTGTGACTACAGTCTTAATGACCTATTTTGGAGTTAATTTTTACCTTTCAGGATTGCATTCTTACGCTAGTGGAGACCAACCAGTAACACCAACTTTTGTATATAAAACTTTGGTCTTTTTTATAGTTCTAGGAAGTTTGTCTTTTTGGAGATACAAAGTACATTACAAAAAGTAGTTTTTAATAATAATAATCAGAGTTAAGTCCTGTTATTTATTTACAGGACTTATTATTTGTACGTTTTGAAAAACTATAGCGCCTTTTACAATCCCAGCAATCGTATCTCTTAAGGAATTAATAATCTGAATTTTTAATTCGCTTTTATGGTAAATTAAACTGACCTCTCTAGCCGGACTTGGGTCTTCAAACTGTAACAAATTTCCTTTTTCGACTTCCTTAATATCTAAAGTATGTAAATAGGGTAGAAGCGTCATTCCTAATCCTTCGTTTGCCAATTTGACTAAGGTTTCAAAACTACCGCTAGCCAATTTAAATTTATCTTCTTCGTAAGATTTTTGAGTCTTACAAATATTTAAAACACTATCTCTAAAACAGTGTCCATCTTCTAACAATAAAATATCGTCTATATCTAGCTCTAAGGGATCTAGTTTTTTTCTAGAAGCTAATTTGTGTTGTGGGGGTACATATCCCATAAAAGGCTCATAATACAATACGCGCTCTTTTATATTTTCATTACTCAATGGCGTTGCGGCAATAGCAGCGTCTAAATGGCCATCTAATAAATCCTGAATAATACTTTCTGTTGGTAATTCAACAATCTTAAGTTTTACTTTAGGAAATTTTTTAATGTAAGTATTTAAAAACATGGGGAGTAAAGTAGGCATAACTGTAGGTATAATCCCTAAAATAAATTCACCACCTATAAAGCCCTTTTGTTGATCTACAATGTCTTGCATACGACCACTTTCATTAACAATATTACGTGCTTGTATCACAAGTTTTTTGCCTACTTCGGTAAGTTGTATAGGCTTTTTAGAACGATCAAAAATTAGAACATCCAACTCTTCTTCTAACTTTTGTATTTGCATACTCAGCGTAGGTTGTGTTACAAAAACATTTTTAGCTGCTTTTGTAAAATTTTGATGTTCAGCTACAGCTAAAACATATTTTAGTTGAGTAATCGTCATGGTTTTTTGTGTTGCTCAAATCTATGAATTTTTCTTAGGTTGAAAATGATACTTTTCACTTTTTTAAGTATTTATCAATTCCATTTTTGCAGATTGAAATATCACCATCTAAAACCTGTTGTTGAATACCTTCGTTTTTAGATAATTGATTACGAGATTTTTCATGATGCCAAATATGATATACTATTCCTTTATACCTTATTCTTTTTCCTATACAACCACTATTTAATAATCGAATCGCTAATTCGGAATCTTCTTTTCCCCAACCCTCAAAATCTTCGTTGTAACCATTCACAGCGATAAAGTCTTTCTTATAAAAAGAAAAATTACAGCCTCTAAATTTTTTAGAAAGCTGATTTGAGTTTTTAAAAAAAGATGAGAATAAAGGTATTCGTAACGTTCGACTTCTTTTTTTTATTCCAATAGAGAAAAAATTGATATTAATATTTTTAGTTTTGAATAAGTATGAAAGTCTATTTTTTTGAATATTAACTCTAGAGCCAAACAAAAAAATATTTTCCCCAGCTAAACTAATATGATCTGCAATAAAATATTTATTCATAATACAGTCCCCATCAATTTCAATAATGTAATCGGAATTTGAAGCAGCAATAGTTTTATTTATAATAGCAGATTTTCTAAAGCCAAGATCTTCCTGCCATATGTGTTTAATAGGAATTGTTGTCTTTTGGGTATAAAAATCAATAATTTCTTTGGTTTCTTTTTTAGAGCCATCATCTGCAATCAAAATCTCGTCAGGGTAAGTGGTTTGTTCAAAAGCACTTTTCAGAACCAAATCTAAAGCTTCAGGCCAGTTATATGTAGAAATTAATAAGGCTATTCTCATTTAATTATTGGATTTATAATACGATTTTGAAAATAATAATGTATTAGCTTACATAAAGATATACTTGGAAACACTAATATATCAAGACAAAATTATAAATATTTTGAAATAATAAAACTTTATATTTGAAAAATAAATTTTTCACTTAATGAAGATTATTTTTCACGAGAATCAATTGTCATACAGGGGCACATCTAACGCTATTTATGATTATGCATATTATAATCAAGAAATACTTAATAATGAGTCCATTATTATTTATGATAAAAATAATGGGAATAACCTAACAGCAGCAATAGAGAAATTTGAAAAACAATTTAAAGTGATTAGTTATGATAAAGTTTCAGAATTAGAAAGAATTGTATCTAAAGAGCAGATAGATATTTTTTATGCTATTAAGGCTGGTTACAAAGATGGAGTAGAAGTGTCTAATTGTAAAACAGTTATACATTCTGTGTTTAAAAATTACGATCCTCATGGAGATGTTTATGCATATGTTTCAGAGTGGTTGTCAGAAGAAATGACAAAAGGAACTTCACCGTATGTCCCACATATGATTAGTATTGAAAGATCTGATTTAAATCTTAGAAAAGAATTAAATATTCCTCAGGATGCTATTGTCTTTGGAAGGCACGGAGGTGCCACAACTTTTGATATTAATTTTGTAAAAAAAATAGTTAAACAAATATCAAAAAAAAGAAGTGATATTTATTTTTTGTTTTTGGGAACTGATTCTTTTGTTTTTAAAAATATTTTCACACCCTTTAAAAATATAATTTTTTTACCTAAAAATATTGATAAGATATATATATCTAAATTTATAAATACTTGCGATGCATATTTGCATGCAAGAAAACAAGGAGAAAGCTTTGGGATAGCGGTAGGAGAGTTTTCAATATGTAATAAACCAATAATAACATGGAAAAACTCTAAAGAGAAATCCCACATTAAAATTTTAGGAGACAAAACGTTATTATATGAAAATAAAAAAGATCTGTATAAATTAATTGATGAATTTGTTCCTGACCCTTCTAAAATATGGGACTCTTACTCAGAAAAATATAATCCAAAGGTAGTCATGGATAAATTTAAGAAGGTTTTTATTGATTAAAAATTATAAATTGTTTTTGTTTTAGTGAAAATTTTAGCGGAGCTCCTAAAATAATGATTAAAAAAAGTTTAAAATAGCTCAGTTTTAACAAGCTTTTAAAAAACCATTTAACGCCAAGAATACTTTGCAAAATTTTATATTTGAAATAAGTATAGTTTTTCCTATAAATATATAATTTAGAAATTAGAATTTCCTGTTTTATTAATAGTGACGGTTTTGTACTAGCCCCGTGAAGGTGAATAAAACTAGTAGAGGGTACTATAAAGCTATTATATCCCTTTTGAAGTAATCGATAAGAGATATCCATTTCTTCAAAATATAAAAATATATTAGTATCAAATCCACCAACTATATTAAATTTAGAAGCATCAAAAAATAAAAAACATCCTTGTATAAAATCAGCTTTAGAGTTTTTTGAGTATGGAAATTCTTTACGTTTAAGTTGGTCTTTAGGCAAACTAAGCTCTATTAAAAAGCGACCAAATAATTCTTTTCGGATTCCATAAAAATAGTCTAAACCAGATTTAGGTTGTTTGTTTTCGTTGTATTGTTGCGGTGTGCAAACACCTGCTTTTTTATTTTGTTTTAAAAATTGTATAAGTGGAGAAAAACAATCTTCAAAAAATATAATATCACTATTTATAAATGCCAAATAGTTGCCTTTAGCAAACTGATTACCCAACATATTTCCACCTCCAAAGCCTAAGTTAAGATTGCTTTTATGCAATATTATATTCATTTCTATAGAAGAAATGATTGCTTTCAAATTTGTAAAATCTTCCTCTTGAGAAGCATTGTCAATAATTATTACTTCATATGTAAACCCACTAGGAAAGTTTAATTTTAATGAATTTAAAAAATTCTTAAAAAGGTTACTGTTGTTATAGTTGATACTAATAATAGAAACGTCCATTCTTAAACTAATTAAAGAAGCAAAATACGTATTTTAAATTTTGCAGTACTTTTTTTGAGATTTTAAAGTATTGTTTTAAAAAGGTTAAGCCAAGCCTTTAGCATACCACCACTTAATTAATCCTTTTTTAGGAATTTTTTTATGAATATAACTAACATTTTTACAAGTAATACGCTTGTTATCTGTTACTCTTAAAAAACTATCTACTCTTTTTTTAAAAATTTTCCTCCATATTTAGGATGCCTTTTAGAATCTTTGTGCTTGTAACTGTAAAAGGCTTTTTGAAAACCTCGGTTTTTATTAAGTAGCATTGATCAGAACATCCATAACCTCTATAAAACGCTTCAATCTCTCCAATGGATTCTTTTTGAGCTTTTTTAATATTTGAAACTAAGTTACGTTATCAACAAAAAGTATTTTGAACTTGTTTAAACTTTTTTCAGTTGGCTGCAAAATGATCTTTTTCACTCACTTTTTATCATTTTTTTGTTCCGTAGCGATGCTATGCGACCATAAAATGATTTCAATTGAGCAAAAAATCTCTACTTTTCGCTTCAATCAAAAAAGTTTAAACGAGTTCTTTATTAAAAAAATTGTAACTATTCCTTCCAATCATTTTATCCAATCGATTTCCATTTAATAAATAGCAATAATCGTTTTCATAAGCTTTTGTTTCAAATGTTACCATTGTATTGAAGATTTAGAATTTTTCTTTGAGCCTTTAATTTTATTTCAGCAAATGTAATTTAAGTGTTTAGATTGGGCAAGTTTTAAATAGAAGAGTAGTATAGATGTTTCTGTTTTAATCATCTAATTTTTTTATATAGAATCTACACTATTTACAAATAACTATTCTTTACCAAATTAAGAGGCAAAATACATATTTTATCTTAAGTTTGTCATAGGACTTTCAAAGTGTTTTATGAGAATTAATATAGGTTTTTTATTAGCATACGATTACGAATTATTAAAAAATGCAATTCCACCTGTATATAACGGCGCCGATAGAATTGTGCTGGCTTTGGATTATAAAAAAAGAACTTGGGCAAACAATACATTTATTATAGATGCTTCTTTTTTTGAATGGATCGAAAATTTTGATGTAGATAATAAAATTGAAATTTATGAGGATGATTTTTTTATGGAGAGCTTGACTCCTATGGAAAATGAAACTAGAGAGCGAAATATGCTAGCCAAAAAAATGGGAGACGGGATTTGTTTACAAATTGATGCAGATGAATATTTTGTTGATTTTAAAGGGTTTATTTCTTATTTAGAAAAACATAAAAAAAAGTTGTTTAGGAAGAAAAAAATACAGGTATGTCCTTTTTGGCTTACTATTTACAAAAAAGTAGATAATGGAGTTTTAGTAACCCCTGAATTATCTCCATTCAATTTAGGAACAAATTTTCCGGATTATGTGCGTGGACGAAAAAATTATAAGCAAAAAAAATGGTATGTTCCTTTTGTTTGTATACATCAAACACTTGGGAGGACAGAAGAAGAATTAAAATTTAAACTTAATAACTGGGGGCATAAAAATGATTTTGATGTAGTTACGTATTTTGAAAGGTGGAAAACGATAACCGAGGAAAATTATATGGAATTTAAGCACCTCCATCCATTAAGCATTAAATATTGGTCACATTTAGAGTTTTTTAAGGGCACTGATATATTAGAAGTAACAGAAAATATAAAAAAATTTAAAAGACCATCTTTAATATTTATTTATTTCAAAAATTTATTTCAAAGAATTAAATATTTATTTTTGAATATACAGCGTAAATAGGATGCAATTTGTAATTAAAAGGATAGCTGCCACAATAAAAAATAATTTTCTAATCTTTCTATGTTTTAATATTTTATTTTTTAGATATTCAATTTCATTTAAACGATCTGAAAACCCTTTTTTTATAAAATCATTTAAATATTTCCCATCAATATCAGAAAGTATTTCGGAATAAGATTTCTCCATATTTTTTATCATGTGACTAGAATCTTTCGTCATATTTTTCGAATGTCTTCTGTAATATACTAATGCCTCATCGATAAAACTTACCTTAGGGTTTTTTTCGAAAACATTAAGCCACATAACCCAATCCTCCTTAGCTCTTAATTTTTCGTTAAATTTATTTTCTCCAAGAGCTTCTTTACTTATAATAATACAGTGTGGCGGAAACGTGAATATAGTATCCCATTTTAAGAGTATATTTTCATATGTAAAATATTTCTTTTTTAAGATACAAAAAGCTTTTTTTACTTTTTTGGTATTTCCTTTAAGCCTTAGAAAATTAGTTAAAACAACATCTGATTTTTCTTCTTGTAAAATGCTTATACTTTTATTTAACTTTTCAGGTAATATAATATCATCGGAATCTAAAAATAGAAAGTAATCTCCTTTAGCTTCTTTAATACCAGTATTTCGAGCATTACTAAGTCCTCCATTCTCTTTATTAATATATCTGAACCGTTGCTCCTTTATTACCCATTTTTTTGCAACTTTTGAAGTTGCATCCGTAGATCCGTCGTTAATAACAATGCATTCCCAATTAGTATAAGTTTGCTTTATAATAGATACTAGACATTCATCGAGAAAATGAGCTTGATTGTAACAAGGAACAATTATACTTACTAAAGGAGGAGTGGTCATATTCATTACAAACTTAAAATATAATAAGTTACTTAAATGGTTAACTAAATATAATATTAAAGTAAATTTACAATATTATTTTCTCATTATTTTTTTTAACTGTAAAAAAGTACTGAAATCTAGTTTTTATACTAAACAAATAGTCATGATAATATTAATTAAAAGTTAAGAAGCGTTAAAGTTTCTTAGCCTACGGGAAATAAAAAATATTTTGAAATATGTGCATTAAATATTAATACCAGTCTAGTGATTATTTCAATGTTTTTAAATACAAATATTCTACTTTAGTTCGAGCCCATGGTGTTTTTCGTAAAAAAGTTAAGCTTGACTTTATTGAAGGATTACTGCTAAAACACTTGATAGGAACTTCTGAAGCCATTTCCTTCCAGCCAATAACTTCAACTAAATGTTCAAGAATTACTTTTAAAGTGATTCCGTGTAATGGGTTATTAGTTTGCTTTTCTGACATATTTTTAAATATTAAATAGAATAAACCCTTACTTTACGCTTTTTGATACGCGAATTGTCTAACTTTTGAATAAGGACGCCTATTTTGGATCTAGGAACAGCTACAAAAGCACAATCTTGCTTTAATTCAATAATTCCTAATTCAGATTTTTCTAAACCACCTTGTTTAAAAAATAAACCAGCAATATCTCCTTTTGAAACTTTATCTTTTCGTCCACCAGAAATAAATAATGTAGCCCAAATAGGAGGTTCGGGAACAGGTCTTCGTTTTAATTCAAGTTCGGTAATATTGGGTGTAAATGGAGAAGGCTTATCTTCAATCCATTGTAAAACGTATGCAGTCCCTTTAGAATTCATACGTGCTGTGCGACCGTTTCTGTGTGTAAATTCTTCTATTTTTAAGGGTAGTTGGTAATGAATTATGAATTTTAATTCAGGAATATCAATACCACGTGCTGCTAAATCGGTAGCTATAATTATTTGATGTGTTCCATTACGGAATTTTAACAAGGCACGTTCTCGATCTTTTTGTTCCATCCCGCCAGAAAAACAACCATGACTTATGTTTTTATCGTTCAAAAAATCGCTGACGTGCTCTATCGTACTTTTAAAGTTACAAAAGATAATTCCGGGTTCATTTCCAATATTAGAAAGTAATCGGACTAATGTTTCTAGCTTATTTTTATCTGGGGATAGTACTTTTTTAATCTTAAGCTGAGAGGTTTTTTGTCCTAAATAATCTATTTGAATTGGTTCGTTTACTTCAACAAAATTAGGAATTTCTACGCCTTGAGTTGCAGAGGTTAGTATACGCTTTTTTAAAGAAGGTAAAAAGGAAATAATTTCTTTCATTTCTTCTTTGAAGCCAACTTCTAAAGACTTATCAAATTCATCTAAAACTAAAGTTTTAATAGACTTATTGTCAAATGTTTTTCTACGTAAGTGATCTGCAATTCTACCAGGGGTACCAATTAAAATTGCTGGTCTATGCTTCAAATCTATTTTATCTTTTGAAAAATCACGCCCTCCATAAATTGCATTCACTTTATAACCTGAACCCATTTTGCGAGCTACTTGTTCTATTTGTATGGATAATTCACGAGAAGGCACTACTATCAATACTTGTACTTCTGGGTTAGAAGTTTCTAAAGCATCAATAATTGGCAATAAAAAGGCTAATGTTTTCCCTGTACCAGTAGGGGATAATAATACTACATCTGATACGGATGAAATAGCCAAAAGTGCTTCTTCTTGCATTGGATTAAGCTTTTCTATTTTTAGCTTATTAAGTATTTTTATTTGCAGTTTAGATTGTATAGACATGTCGCAAAAATACTATTATCTATATTAGAAAATAGGAGGATTGCCAACAATAAAAAACGTAGTTCAAGAATTTAAAATAGTGAAAATTAAAAAAAACTTTTTTAAACAACCTTTTAAGTTTTAGATTATCTATTTAGATAATACTTAATTAATTGAAAGCAACTGACTATTCAATGCCCCAAAAAACACTATTAGTAATCTGTATTAGTTTTACAATTTCTAATTTAAAAGAAATTCTCTTAACTTATTGTATCAACTGAACTAGATATTCCAAAATCATCTTATACGTAAACAAGTATTTCTCTAATAGGTAACTCTTTTACAAACTCTTAATAACTTTCAGAAATAGGTCTTTCAAATTTGAATGTAAGCATTTATATTAGCATACACCCAAAACTTTTTTTATGAGTAATGAAGCCCTATATACCGAAGATAATATACGTTCACTCGACTGGAAAGAGCATATCCGTATGCGTCCAGGGATGTATATTGGAAAATTGGGAGACGGTTCTTCAGCTGATGATGGTATATACATATTAATTAAAGAAGTATTGGACAACTCTATTGATGAGTTTGTAATGGGAACTGGAAAAACCATCGAAATTGGTATTCAAGGTGAAAAAGTTACAGTTAGAGATTATGGTCGTGGAATTCCATTAGGAAAAGTAGTAGATGTAGTTTCGAAGATGAATACGGGAGGAAAATATGATTCTCGTGCTTTTAAAAAATCAGTTGGGTTAAATGGAGTAGGTACCAAAGCAGTAAATGCATTATCTGCTTTTTTTAGAGTAGAGTCTACTAGGGATGGAAAATCGGCATCCGCAGAATTTTCAAAAGGAGAGTTGACCAATCAAGACTTATTGGAAGAAACTTCGCGAAGGAGAGGTACCAAAGTATCTTTTGTTGCCGACGAAACCATTTTTAGAAATTATAAATACCGTATGGAGTATGTGGCAAAAATGCTCAAAAACTACGTGTATTTAAATCCTGGGTTAACTATTATTTTTAACGGTGAAAAGTTTTATTCAGAAAATGGATTAAAAGATTTATTATCAGACAGCATCGTAGATACTGATAGGCTTTATCCTATTATTCATTTAAGAGGAGAAGATATAGAGGTAGCTATAACACACAGCCGGACTCAATATTCAGAGGAATACCATTCGTTTGTAAATGGTCAAAACACCACGCAGGGAGGAACACATTTAACTGCTTTTAGAGAGGCAATAGTCAAAACCATTAGAGAGTATTACAATAAAAGTTTTGAAGCTAGTGACATTCGTAAATCAATAGTTTCTGCTGTAAGTATAAAAGTAATGGAACCTGTGTTTGAGAGTCAGACAAAAACTAAATTAGGCTCTACGGATATGGGAGGGGAACTACCTACAGTCCGAACTTATATTAACGATTTTGTAAAAACACAATTAGATAACTTTCTTCATAAAAATGGAGAAGTAGCTGATTTATTACAACGTAAAATTTTACAAGCTGAGCGCGAAAGAAAAGAACTTTCGGGAATTAGAAAACTAGCAAAAGACCGTGCTAAAAAAGCAAGTTTACACAATAAAAAATTAAGAGATTGTAGGGTACACCTTGGAGATGCGAAAAATCCAAGAAACCTTGAGAGTACTCTATTTATAACAGAGGGAGATTCTGCAAGTGGATCTATTACAAAATCGAGAGATGTAAATACACAAGCTGTATTCAGTTTACGAGGTAAGCCGCTAAACTGCTACAATATGACAAAAAAAATTGTGTATGAAAATGAAGAATTTAATTTACTACAAGCAGCTTTAAATATTGAAGAATCCTTAGAAGATTTAAGGTATAATAACATTGTAATCGCAACAGATGCTGATGTTGATGGGATGCATATTCGCTTGCTATTAATTACCTTCTTTTTACAATTCTTTCCAGAGTTACTCAAAGAGGGGCATTTATATATTTTACAAACGCCTTTGTTTAGAGTACGTAATAAAAAGAAAACCATTTATTGTTACTCCGAGCAAGAGCGTAGAGATGCTTTAGCAGAATTAGGAGCTAAACCAGAAATCACTCGATTTAAAGGTTTAGGAGAAATATCGCCAGATGAGTTTGTGCATTTTATTGGAGAAGATATTCGTTTAGATCCAATAATGTTAGATAAGGATAAACCAATTGAAGAATTACTTTCTTTTTATATGGGAAAAAATACTCCTGATAGACAAAAATTTATTATTGAAAATTTAAAGGTAGAATTAGATAAAGTAGAAGATTAGTAAAGTACTCCAAATATCCCACAAATGATCGAAGGCGAAGATATCAATAACGAATTACCAACAAACGAAGAAACCAATATAATAGGAGGAGAGGTAACCAAAAAGGTTACAGGAATGTATATGGATTGGTTTTTAGATTACGCCTCTTATGTAATTTTGGAGCGTGCAGTACCAGCTATTGAAGATGGATTGAAGCCTGTACAACGTCGTATTTTACATTCGATGAAAGAGCTGGATGACGGTCGATATAATAAAGTAGCAAATATTGTAGGACACACCATGCAATATCATCCGCATGGAGATATGAGTATTTCAGATGCAATGGTACAGGTAGGTCAAAAAGACCTGCTTATTGATATGCAAGGAAATTGGGGTAATATATTAACTGGAGACCGCGCAGCAGCTTCTAGATATATTGAAGCCCGTTTATCTAAATTTGCTTTGGATGTTGTTTTTAACCCAAAAATTACCGAATGGCAATTATCTTATGACGGCCGTCGTAACGAACCAATTAATTTACCTGTAATGTTTCCATTGCTTTTAGCGCAAGGAGCAGAAGGTATAGCAGTGGGATTAAGTACAAAAGTATTACCACATAATTTTATTGAATTAATTGATGCTTCGGTAAAGCACCTTAAAGGAAAAAAATTTACTATTTATCCAGATTTTCCAACTTCAGGTATTGCAGATGTTACTAATTATAACGACGGTTTGCGTGGAGGTAAAGTACGCGTACGTGCCCGAATAAGCCAGCTAGATAAACACACTTTGGTAATCACAGAAATTCCTTTTTCTACTACCACAACAACTTTAATAGAATCGGTATTAAAATCAAATGAAAAAGGGAAAATTAGGATAAAAAAAATTGAAGATAATACCGCTTCACAAGTGGAAATATTGATTCACTTGCCAAGTAATGTTTCTCCTGATAAAACAATTGATGCCCTATATGCATTTACAAATTGTGAGGTTTCAATTTCCCCATTAGGTTGTGTAATAGAGGACAACACTCCTTATTTTGTAGGAGTTACCGAAATGCTACGGCGATCGACAGATAATACTACAGAGTTATTAAAATTAGAATTAGAACTTCAATTAAGAGAATTACAAGAACAATGGCACTTTGCTTCACTGGAGCGAATTTTTATTGAAAATAGGATTTATCGCGATATTGAAGAAGTGGAGACATGGCCAGGAGTAATAGAAGCTATTGATAAAGGATTGCAACCTTACATTAAACATCTAAAGCGGGCTATAACAGAAGAAGATATTACCCGTTTAACTGAAATAAGAATTAAGCGTATTTCTAAGTTTGATATTGATAAAGCACAACAAAAAATAGAAGCTTTAGAAGATGAGATTGAAAATAGAAAATACCATTTAGCACATTTAATAGAATATGCTATTGCTTACTTCGAAAGGTTGAAAGCAACCTATGGTAAAGGAAAGGAACGGAAAACGGAATTGCGTTTATTTGAAGATATTGAAGCTACTAAAGTGGTAATGCGTAATACCAAGCTTTATGTAAATAGAGAAGAAGGTTTTGTAGGAACATCACTTAAAAAGGATGAATATATAGCAGATTGTGCGGATATTGATGATGTAATTTGCTTTACCAAAGAAGGAAAATTAATTATCACAAAAGTTGACTCCAAAACCTTTATAGGAAAAAATATAATTCACGTAGCTGTATTTAAAAAGAAAGATAAACGAACCATTTATAATATGATTTATAAAGATGGTAGAGGAGGAGCTTCATTTGTAAAGCGCTTTGCTGTAACATCAATAACAAGAGATAAAGAATATGATTTAACTCAAGGAAAAAAAGGTTCAGAGGTACTATATTTTACAGCAAATCCTAATGGAGAGGCAGAGGTAGTTGCTATTTATTTAAGACAGCCAAGTAGTATTAAAAAATTAAATTTTAAGTTAGATTTTTCCGTTTTATTAATTAAAGGCAGAGGCGTTAAAGGAAACAAAGTTACGAGTCATCAAATCAAGAAAATAGATTTTATAAAGGAGGGCGTTTCTACCTTACAAGCTCGTAAAATATGGTTTGATGATACCGTTAGGCGTTTAAACGTTGATGGAAGAGGTGAGTTAATAGGTGAGTTCGAGGGCAACGATAAATTATTAATCATAAATCAAAAAGGGATAATAAAAACAATTAAACCTGAAATAACTCTTCATTTTGATAGCGATATGATTGTACTAGAAAAGTGGAAGCCAAAAAAGCCAATTTCTGTAATACATTACGACGGAGAAAAAGAGCGTTATTACGTAAAACGCTTTTTAATAGAAAATGACAGTAAAGAAGAAACTATTATTACCGATCATAAAAACTCTTTTTTAGAAATTGTATCTACGGATTATTTACCTCAAATAGAAATTGTATTTACAAAACTAAGAGGAAAGGATCAAAAACCAAATGAAACAATTAACGTAGAAGAGTTTATAAATATCAAAGGAATTAAAGCTATAGGGAATCAATTAACAAGTGAAAAGGTAAAACAAATTAACGCCCTAAAACCACTTTTTTATGAAGCCGATGAAGAAGCTGTTAAGGATTTAGAAAATAAAAACAATGAGAATACCTTGTCAGAATCTTCAGGGAAACTCCAAGACATTAATGATGAAGACCAAACCAAACTATTTTAGACTATCGTTTTAGCTTTTTGTAGGTTTTTCTTTTAACATTTTAACTGTTAAAAAAAACCAAATTACCATTTATTTTGTACCTTGTTAAAGGTTAATAAATTTATGGAAACACAGGAAAAGTCATTAAATGAAATTATAGTCTCCCAATTGAATGCTTTAAGTCTTCGTTTGGATAGATCTTATTTTGTTGTAGAGTTTTTTGGTAATCCTAAATTACTAGAGCTATCTAGTATAAGTTTAGGGCAAGATTTATTAAAAGATTTACCACAGTCCATTGCTCAAAATTTAAATGAAAACCTTAAAAAAAACTTAAGAAATAACAAAACACAAAGAGTTGATGTTTCTTATGTAAATAAAAATAACGTTCGAAAAAGGCTTCAGATTGTTTCCGATATAGTTGATGCTTATGAAGAGGCTTATTATGTAATTACAATTATGCCCCAACCTATTTTAGAAGAAGATACTGTTAGGATAAGTAATGGTTATGAATCTTATGAAGAAGCAAGGCGCCAATTAGAATTTAGCGAAAATAGGTACAATTCTTTTTTTGAAAATGACCCTGTAATGCATATTAGCGTTAATCCTAATAATGGTTTAGTTGTAGATTGTAACAAGTTTTTTGTGAATAGATTGGGTTATGAAACAAAAAATGAAATTATAGGAAAACCCGTTTATTCTATTTTTACCCCAGACAAACGGGAACGTTGTTTATTTTTAGTTGAAAAATTTAAAGAAGAAGGACAACTAGATAGTGAAGAAATGGAATTGCTTACAAAAAAAGGAGGAGCAGTCCCTGTTATTTTATATACTACAGCGCAATATGATGAAGAAGGTAACATTTTGTTTAGTCGTTCGACCTTAGTAGATATTTCGGAATTAAAAAATACACAAAAACGTCTCAATCAAAAACGAATGAGACTTGAAAATATGAATACGGAGTTGGAGCAATTTGTTTCAACTTGTTCTCATGATTTACAAGAGCCTTTAGCTACAATTAAATTTGCTAATGATTTAATTGGAAAATTATATGGTAACAAACTTGACGAAAAGGGACATAGTTATGTAAGGTATGTTAATGAAGCAGTTGATCGGTTAACCTCGCAAATACGCTCTTTATTATCACACATTCGATTAGGTCAAAATGCAGAAAGAACCACAATTGATACTAACGAGTTAGTATCAGTTGTGATTAAGGATTTGGGAAGAAGTATTACCAATTCAAGAGCTAAAATAAAAGTAGTAAAGCCACTTCCAACAATTAAAGCATATCAGGTAGAGCTGAGGCTATTATTTCAGAATTTACTATCAAATGCTATAAAATATAGAAAGAAAGGACGTGTTCCCAAGATTGAAATTTCCTCTTTTTCGGATCGAGAGTATGTTTATTTTTCTATTAAAGATAACGGTATAGGGATTTCTAAATTAGATCAAACAGAAATTTTTAAAATCTTTAATCGCGTAAACGATAATAGTCCTCATAAGGGGGACGGTGTTGGACTAGCACATTGTAAAAAAATAGTACGTATGCACGAGGGTGATATTTGCGTAGAATCCGAAGTAGAAATGGGAAGTACATTTACCTTTAAACTCAAAAAGAATTACCTTTTGTAATTGAATATTATATTTATTATAAAAGTTCTTTTATGTAACTTTAATGCGTAAAAAATAAATTTATGCCAAATATTTCCATATCAGTTATTATAAGTACATACAATGCAGTAGACTGGTTAGAAAAAGTAATTTATGGATATAATAATCAAACATTTAAGAAATTTGAAGTTGTTATAGCAGATGATGGTTCTGACAATCAAACTAAGCAACGAATTAAGCAGTTAAAAAAAGAAACTTTTTTTACGATACAGCATATTTGGCACCCTGATAATGGTTTTCAAAAAACAAAAATTTTAAATAAAGCTTTAATTGCATGTACCGCACCGTATATTGTAATGACAGATGGTGATTGTATACCAAGAGCAGATTTTTTACAAGTTCACAATACTCACAAACAACCTAATTATTTTCTTTCAGGGGGGTATTTCAAATTTCCTATGAGTATTTCAAAACTAATTTCGAAAATCGAAATTCAAAATCAAGACTGCTTTAATTTGAAATGGCTAAAAGGAAATGGATTAAAAAGCGCATTTAAAAATACAAAATTAACTCATAATAAAGTATTAGCAAGTCTCTTGAATAAAATAACACCAACTACTCCGAGTTGGAATGGACACAATGCTTCAGGTTGGAAAAAAGATATGTTAGCTATTAATGGTTTTGACGAGCGGATGCAGTATGGAGGTGAAGATCGGGAGTTTGGAGAGCGTTTAGTTAATATGGGAATCCAGCCAATACAAATTAGGTATCACGCTATTTGTATTCATTTAGATCATAAAAGAGGATATGTAGCTGAGGAAATGATTGATAAAAATCATCTTATTAGGCAAAATACTAAAGAAAATAAAATAGTAAAAACAGCCTATGGGATAAAAAAATTAGAAGAAATCTAATTTTTTAAATAGCTACTTAAAAAAGCCTCTAATTTCGGTTTGATTAGTTCAGGAGTAAATTTGCGGTACATTTTGGAAGGATTTGTAGCCATTTCCTTTTGGTCTTCAGGAGTAAGGTTTTTATACAATTCAGGTTTTTCTTCTAATAAATGTATTGAGGTGTGTTTTTTACCATCTTCAAAACTAGCCCAATGCTCCTTTAAAATATAAGGAGAAAAAATAGTAAATGTAGGTTTATCTAATGCTTTAGCAATGTGTACGCTTCCTCCTTCATTAGAAATAAGTAATTTACATTGATTCATCAAAGTAATAAAACCACGAATACTATCCTCATAAAGGTCGATTAAGATATTTTCCTTGTTAGTACATTGGTTATAAATTTGTAATGCATCTTCTTTTTGATGCGGAGCGTAATTAAAAATAATATTTACATCATAATTAGCTGTCATGTAATCTACTAATTCAACTACATATTCGTAAGGCATGGACTTTATAGGTGTACTCCCAATAATACCAAGTACAATACAAGGTTTTTTGTAATTTTGTAATTTATGATATTGTTTTTCTTTTAGAGATAAAAAAAGTTTAGGCTCAAAATCGATATTTTCTTTTTTTAGTTCAAAAACAGAAGTGACCATCTTTATCCTATCTTCTATTGCTTTTCCACAAATATGAGTTTTATGATTTAAGGTTCTAACGACTTTGGTGTAAAATCGAAAGGGCAATTTTTTATTAGGTTTTACAAGACCTATTCGAAGTGGAATTCCAGAAAATAAGGAGATAATTTTACTTTGTGATTTTGCATAAGGATCAAATAAAATATCATATTTTTCTGCTCGAATCTTTTTTATCCAACGAATTAATTCAGGAATTTTTTTAAGCTCTTTTTCTTTTACAGAGATAATTCTATCTATGGAAGGATGATTTTCAATCACACCAGTGGTAAAGTCATAAACAAAAAAGTTTACAGTGCATTGGGGAAATACTTGTTTTATATTTTGAGCAATAACACTTGCTATAAGTACATCTCCAATACGTTTATTTTGAATGACCAATACTTTTTTCATAAATACAAAACTTAGTTAAGCGAAATTATTGTTTTTAGAACAAAATAAAATACAAATTCATATATCTTTGATTAATTTTTTAAAATGAAGCAGGTACAGTTACATACTAAGTATAATTTTTTACAAGACAAAGTAGAAGCTATTATAAATAACTTTGATAACAAAGGAGAGTATGTAGTAGAAGGGGGGAGAAATACTATAAAAAAAATAAAAACAGCTGATTTAGAGTTAAATATTAAATCTTACAAAGTACCCAAGTGGTTCAATTCAATAGCATATGTTTACTTTAGGAAATCCAAAGCAGAACGCTCTTTTACTTATGCTAGTAAATTAATTGAAATGGGAATTAAAACACCATTTCCAATTGCTTATGTTGAAGAAAAGAATTGGTTGGGTTTGCAAAAAAGCTATTATATCTGTGAGCACTTTAATTTTGATTTCGAATATCGAGAAGTAGTAGATACTCCTATTTATAAAAATAGAGAAGAAATTATAAAGCAGTTTACTGATTTTTCATTCAAGCTTCATAATTTAGGTGTAAATTTTTTAGATCATTCGCCAGGAAATACACTTATAAAACAAGTAACGCCAAATAAATACGAATTTTATTTAATCGATTTAAATAGAATGAAATTCGAAGAAATGTCCATAGAAGACCGAATGTTTAATTTGCGTAGAATGTGGATGTCTAAAAGAATGATTAAAGAAATAGCGAAACATTACGCTATATTATCAAACGAACCTTATGAAAAGTTATATGGTTTATTACTTCAATATTCAAAAGAATTTAAGAAGAAGAAGCTCAGAAAAAAGTACCTCAAAAAAAAGTTTTTAAAGCGTTAATTTATAATATTCTCTTTTAGCTTTAATTATTGTATTTGCAATTAATAGCACTAAATCTCATTGTAGTTCAAATACTAAGTTTTCTATTATTTTCTTAATGTGATATCTAAATTGAATTAATGCCTTATTATTTTGAAACTTGAATCCACCAAATTTATATTTAATTATTACAAGGTATGTATACCGCAGTAAGCACGTCAATCAAATTAATAGACTAATGCTTAGCAAGATGTATTAATGAATAGTTCAATAATTAACGTTTTTCTTTTAAGATTTATAGACTAATTACTCATTACAAAAGACCTAACGGCATATTTGTAAGAAAAATTTTTTTTTAAAAATTATTCAATTAATTAGCTGAATTTTAAATTAATGGTGCGATCTTTGTAATTAGTAAAGTATTATAAATTAAATTAAATTACAATGAGTAAAGGAACAGTAAAATTCTTCAATGATGATAAAGGTTTTGGATTCATAACGGAAGAAGGTTCTGGTAAGGAACATTTCGTACACGTATCTGGATTAATCGAAGAGGTTAGAGAAGGAGACGAAGTAGAATTTGAACTTACAGAAGGAAGAAAAGGATTAAACGCAGTTAACGTAAAAGTTATATAATATACACTATACGCTTAAAGTTATCCAAGAGCCCATCAATTAATTGATGGGCTTTTTTTATATCCTAATCTTAAATTTAAGATAAATTTATTTATTTGCAATAGGAATCTTCTTAGTTTTAAGTTCAATTACTCCAACCCTATCTAAGATTTTTATAATTACATAAGTAATATCAACTTCATACCAATGTACTCCTCCAAAATTAGCCCTTGTACTATGTTTATGGTGATTATTATGGTAACCTTCACCCATCATTAAAAAATCGAATCGAAATAAATTTTTGGAAGTGTCCTTAGTTTTAAAATTTACATAGCCATAAATGTGTGCAAACCAATTAATAATCACTCCATGTATAGGTGCCATTAAAAAAAGGATTGGTAAGAAAATCCATTGCCACCATGCAGTAGTAAAAAAAATAAATAGAGTTATATAGATTATTAGCCAAAATAATCGAGAAATTTTTGAACTAGCAAAACGATCAAAAGATTTCCATTGAGGAACATTTCTGGTGAATTTTTCATCAACTTTTATATGTTGATTATTAATATCCTGATAAATATTTTTAGTTTTCCACATCATTTTAAATAGATTATCGTCATATTTAGGAGAGTGCGGATCTTTTTCCGTATCAGTATAAGCATGGTGCATGCGATGCATTATACCATATCCATAAGCACTAAGATAACTGGGGCCCTGGCAAAGCCAAGTTAATACAAAAGTAGTTTTTTCCATAGATTTTGACATCGTAAAAGTTTGATGTGCAGCATACCTATGTAAAAAAAAGGACTGAAAAAATAATCCAGAATACCAAAAAAATAATATCAAAATTCCTATAGCCATAACTTTTTTTACAAAGTTAATTAGGACGAATGTGTGGTACAATGAATCTAAGTTAAGTAATACGCTTACGAATCCTGCTTAAAGCCTGCGGAGTTACTCCAATATAAGAACTTATATATTTTAAAGGGATTTCTTTAATTACCTCAGGTCTATCCTTAAAAATATCCAAATAACGCTGTTCAGCAGTGTAATTTAGTAATGTTTGTTCTCTTTTAGATTTTAGTAAAAAAAGTCTTTCCGTTGTTAGTCGACCAATTAAATTTCCGATTTGCGTAGTTTTATAAACTTTTTGTAAATCGTCGTAAGTTATACTTAAAATTGTGGTGTCACTTAGCGTTTGTAAAGCGTATAAGGAAGGTTTTTGAGTTAAAAAGGAATCATATGCGCTTATAAATTGCTCTTTAAAGCAAAAACCAAATGTAATTTCCTTAGCAGGATCATTTTTTGGAATGTATAAACGTATTACACCTGATATAATAAAAGAGATGTGATTTTCCACTTCTCCAAGTTTCAGAAAAACTGTTTTTTTAGGAATATAACGGTTGGTTAATTTAGAGGAGAAAAAATCCCAGTCAGCATCTGTTATTGCTGAAATATGGTGTAAATGATTTCTAACTATTTCTAATGTTTTTTGTGTATTTAAACTCATTGTAATGCAAGGTAATCATCTCAAAAAGATCAAAAAAACTAATTGAATATTTTATGAATTATTCATGATAAGAATAAGTGATTTTTATATAGTTTAATAATTATAAAAAAGTCTTATATTAATGTTAACATTAATCATTATTATATTTTGAAGGAAAAAATATATCTTTGCAAAATAATTACAATACATTTTAAAGAAACGAATGGCAAAATCGCAACAGACATTTAATAAAAGTGAAAAAGAAAAAAAGCGTTTAAAAAAACGTGAAGATAAGAGAAAGAAGATGGAAGCTCGTAAGCTTGATGTTAAGGAAAATGGTACAAAAGGAATTGAGTTTGCTTACGTAGACTTTAATGGGAATTTAACAGATACACCTCCTGACCCTACTTTAAGAGTAGAAGTAGATGTTGAAGATATTGCCATTAGCATTCCTAAAACATTAGAAAGTGATCGAGTAGAAGTTGACCCTGTAAGAAAAGGTAAGGTTTCGTTTTTTGATACCTCTAAAGGTTTTGGATTTATTATTGATTCTGAAAATCAAGAAAAATACTTTACACACGTTAGTGGTTTAGTAGATGAAATTGCTGAAAATGATAAAGTATCTTTTGAATTAGAAAGAGGAATGAAAGGTATGAATGCAGTTAAAGTTACTTTAATTAAGTAAATTAAGATTTCTCATAAATAATAAATAGTTAAGTCTATTACTAATAAAAGTAATAGACTTAACTATTTATTATTTTCGTCTAGAAAAAACAATCGATAATAAATATTTTCTTACCAACCATCTAATACACACTGCAGAGTATAAGGTTCAGTTTCTGATAGTGGCAATTCTTCCACATTATCTCCTAAATAATTTCCACTTGCAAAACCCGTAACATCATCAAAACGATAGGACCAGCAAAACCTAAGTTTAGGGTGTGCTTCGGAATAAGTAACTAAATTATCAATTAATATGGCATTTTTAAATTTGCCAAAAGCCATAAAATAGCCATAAAACTTATTACGACGAACATCTGCGTCAGAGCTTTTATACATATACATACCACAGTTATTACAAACGTTTTCATGTACATATGTAGCTCGATTATGACCTTTTTCCCCACCTTTTGAATACTGTATATATCCTAGCCTTCCATTTACAGATCCTGTTTCCATTGTAATTGTATTTCTAGCTATAATATTATGCGTTTTATGCCAACTTACTATAGGTCCATCTACATACTTACTATCTTCCCCCTGTACCATTTTATTATCAAGGATGTAAACATTTTTGCCACTAGCATTAACAATATCTCCACCTGTGTTATGATGAAAATCATTATTTTGGATTAAGATATCCTTATCTATACGTCCAGCCCCTTCGATGTCTACACCAAATTGAGGTGAAGTACCTTTTATATGATGAATTTTGTTATTTGTTATTTTTATGCGTTGGCCACCAACAATTGAAATCCCTTGACGCCTATTATTAAAAATATCATTATTTTCAAAAGTAACGTCATTGGAGTCAAGTACTAAGGATCCATCACCAGTTAAACTATGAATTTTCATATTTTTAATCAATACTTTATTACTTGTATTCCAAACACAAATACCATGGCCTTCATCATGTGATACATTACCATCATTTTTACGTGCAGTAAAAGTATGGGTATCTCGATCTCCTTTAATATTACCATCTCTAATAATTATATTATCACCATTTAAACTAATAACACAATAATTCCATTTATTATTCGCATCCATTTCCAAAACAGCACCTTCTTCAAATATAAATTCAGTATCTCCATGAATTTCAATTCCTGTTTGATAAATATCATTTCCTTCTTTACCAATCAAATATTTTCCTTTAGGTAATATTACTTGGCTTATAGCTTCCCTATGAGCCCAATCTATAGCTGCTTGAAGATTATTAGTTGTTTTAACGGCATTTGTACCATTATTAGGGATATCCCATTTAGCTAAATCTATAGTATATTCTAAAATATTAGGCATTACGGGTATTTGAACCTTAAATGTAAGATTGGGTAATCCATTAGCATCTAAAATTTCAGTATTAGCTTTATCAACAGATCCATTGTCGCTGGTCCCTGAATCATCTTTTTTACAAGACGTGATAAAAGTTACTATAAAAATCAAAAAATAATAAGCTGTGTTTTTCATAAAATGTTTTAAAATGGAGTTTATTCTAAAATAATTTCAATTTTGAGAAAATATTTTAAAAGTTTTTATTAATTAAATACTAAATTACAATAAAAATAATACTTCAACTTATTGATTGTTATGTAAATATAACTTAAATTAAATTAAAAAATAGGATACCATAATCTATTCATTTTTATTGTTAATTTTTTTACTTTAAGCTTCTCAAACTATATTTGTATATTTAGCTTTAATGACAGTACAAAATTTATTAAATTGGTTTTCAGCTAATCCTAATTTGGTATTAGTATATTTTATTATTGTTTTTGCAATTTCGCTTATCGGGCTTCTATTTGTGACTCCCAAAAACTTTAAAACACCAATTAATTATCTATATAGTATATTAATATATGCTGTTACGATACCAGGGTTACTCACGTTAGTTCTTCTCTTATATCGTTTTTTCTTTTTAAAAACCAACTTACTCCATTTAGATGTTATAACTAACTTTGTACCTTTAATAGGAATGGTAATTACACTTATAGTCATAAAAAAAACAATTCCAATGTCTCTAATACCTGGTTTTGGTAAATTATCAGGTCTTTTTATTATAATTATAATCACTTTTATTATTACTTATTTACTCCAAAAAATGTTTTTTGGAGTTTTCTTTGTTGGCAAAATTCAATATTTAATAGTATTCTTTTTAGCGTTACTTTTTGGATTGAAAATAGCTTGGAATCGCATTGTTAAATAAAAAGAATAATGAAAAATTAAACTTAAAACTGAATAGAATACTAATTTTTTTAAATTTGTTTAAACACATTAATTATGCTTAAAAGTTTAAAATCTCTATTTATAGTAGATGACTCAGAGGAGGAAGTTAAAAAAAATCCTGAATCAGTAAATAATAAAAACACAGGTGCTGAAAAAGTTGCACCTGCACCAACGATTTCATCCAAAAAACCTATTGCTTCTAAATCAAAAGCAGTAATTGACGCTAAAATTGTTGAAAAATTATTGCAAGCAATTGAAAAGAATAATCTTGAAGGTTTTGATTATCTAGAATATAAAAAATCCCTGAAAGCATTAGAAAAAATGCCTATGGACGAGGCGACTAAATACCGTTCTGCTTTTGCTACAGCAGCAACAATCGGGGTAACTTTAGATAAGTTATTGGAAACTACTAATTTTTATATTGGAATTTTAAATAAAGAAAATGACCAATTTTTAGGAGCTTTTAAAAATCAGTTTAACGAAAAAGTATCTGGTAGAGAGCGTGAGGTAACTCAATTTGAATCCATCATAAAAGAAAAGTCAGAACAAATAAAAAAGTTGACAGAAGAAATAACCAAGCACCAAAAGCAAATAGGAAGTTTGAAACTGAAAATAGAAGAAAGCAACAGTAAGATTAATAAAACGCAAAATGATTTTAAAGAATCTTATGGTCATCTTAAGTCTCAGTTTGAAGATGATATTATTAAAATGCAGAAATACTTAAAATAGATGGAGAACAATTCTTTACAACCAAAAACATTTTGGAAAAGACCCGAGGGAAAAACGGGAATGTTATTTATGGGGCTTTTAGGAGCAGGAGGCTTATATGGATTATACAAAGTACTTCCATTTTTGATTAATATTGTAGAAAACACATTATACCTAGGCGTACTGTTAGCAGTATTAGGTGCATTGATATATATAATTTTAGATCCTAAAATGAGAAATCTCATTTTTTATATGTATAAATCTTTTATGCGCTGGCTTACAGGAATTTTTATTCAAATAGACCCAATAGGTATTTTAAAAAGTTATATCGACGATCTTTATAACAATTTAAAAAAGATGAATAAACAAATTGCTTCTTTAAAAGGTCAAATGAAGCGTTTACAAACTATTATATACGATAATAAAAAGAATATTAATAATAATCTAAAATTAGCAAGTGCCGCTAAAGAAAAAGATAAAAAAGGAATTATGATTCTAAAATCCAGAAAAGCTGGACGATTAAAAGAATCTAATTTAAAACTTGACGAACTCTATAAAAAAATGGAAATTTTATATAGAGTACTAGTTAAAATGTATGAGAACTCTGAGATTTTATTAGAAGATATCGAAGATCAAGTAATGGTTAAAGAGCAAGAAAGAAAGGCTGTAAGGGCTGGACATTCTGCAATGAAATCTGCCATGAATATTATAGCAGGAAACAATGATAAAAAGGAAATGTTTGATCGTGCATTAGAGGCTATTGCTGATGATGTTAGTATGAAGATAGGGGAGATGGAACGCTTTATGGAAATGTCAAATAACTTTATGGATTCAATTGACTTACAAAACGGAATTTTTGAAGAAGAAGGTTTAGAACTTTTAGAAAAGTGGGAAAACGAAGGTGTTTCATTAATTTTAGGAAACGATAAAGATTTATTGGTTCACGACAGGCACAGTGTTGATCTTGATGCACCTTTAGTAAAAATAAAAGCACAAAATAATCAATACTCCGATTTATTTAATTTCGAAGATTAAAATTAACACTAACTAATTATCATGGCAAAAGGAAAATTAACACCGTTTTCAAAAATTTTAATCGTAGTTCTTATTATAGGAGGACTATATTTTTTACTAAATAAGTTAAGAGATCCAGCAGTAAAAAATAAGATTGAAGAAGTAACTTCTTCTGATAAAAATAAAGGAAAAACAAAAGATGGCTACAAAGATGTTATTAATGTAGGTGTAGTTACTTGGGGAGGCTATGCCGGAGGACAGTTTTTTAACGAAGGTTTTAAGGCCAATACAAAATCAAGATTTTACAAGGATTATGGATTTAAAGTAAATTTTGAAGTAATCGACGATTTTGATGCCTCTAGAGATGCTTTTAAAAATGGCTCGATAGATTTAATGTGGGCAACCATTGATGCTTTTCCAACAGAGGTAGCTGGATTATCTCAATATCAACCACAGGTAGTTTTTCAAGCCGATTGGAGCCGTGGAGGAGATGCAATTGTAGCTAGACGAGGAATTAGCAAGATTAGTGATTTAAGAGGAAAAAAAGTTGCTGTTGCTCCAATGACACCATCACACTCTTTTTTAATCTGGCTATTGGAAGCTAGTGATATGACCACTAAAGACGTTAAGATCATTGAAGTACCTAGTGCCATTGATGCTGCCGACGCATTTAAAAGTAATACCGTAGATGCAGCTGTAGTTTGGAGTCCTGATGATGCCGATTGTGTTAAAAAAGTTGCAGGAGCAAGGGTTTTGGAAAGCACAAAAAATGCGACACACATTATTGCAGATGTTTTTATTTCTAAAAAAGAATTTATAGAAACGCATAAAGCACAAATGCAAAATTTATATGAAGGATGGATGATTGGAGCTTCGGAATTAAACAATTCAGATAGCAATAAAAGAAAAGCTGCTAAAATACTTGCCGAAGGTTTGTCTCAGCCTGAAGACTTTTGTTACGATGCTATTAATAATGTAAGATTAGCAACACATGGAGATAATAAAGATTTTTTTGGTTTAAATTCTAATTACACAGGAGTTACAGGCGAAGACCTTTACAATAAAATGAAAGTAAAGTATAACAATCTAGGATTTAGTACTGCAGGAGCAAAAAGCTGGAGATTATTATCTACAAAAGATTTAGTTACCAAAACAAATCTTTCAGGAACCACACACAATGCTGAGAAACAAAAGCAATTTACAGCAGTGAGTAAAAGTTTAGCTAAAAAAGAATCGTTATCATCTAAAAAAGTAAGTATTAGTTTTAGAACAGGTGAGTTTAGATTAGATGAAAACTCCAAGCAACTAATTGATATACAATTTACACCAATAGCAAAAGCTTTTGCTAATGCACGTATAAGAATCGAAGGTAATACGGATAATGTAGGAAGTAGAAGTAGTAATATTTTGTTATCAAGAAAAAGAGCGCAATCCGTGGCTAATTACTTGAAGCAACAACATAGTATGCCTACAAATAGATTTATAATCATTGGTAATGGTCCTGACAAGCCAGTTACTGGTTGCGAAAGGAATCAAAACATGAATTGTAAATCAAGAAACAGAAGAACCGATTTTGAACTTGTTGTAGACTAATTACAGATTAATGAATATCAAAAAGCTATTTGAACTCAGAGGAAATCTAGAATCTAAGGATAAGGCGATACTTACTGTAATTGGTGCTATTATTCTTATAGGACTATGGTTTTTGATGGCAGAGTTTTTATCTAAATCGGTAATTACTCAAGATGGGACAATTGATGTTTCTTCGTTGCAAAAAGAAGAAAGAGTATATTATGAAAGTGATTCATTATTAATAGCGAATTACAATAAGTTAGATGAGCTACCAGTAGAAAAACTAACGGCTTATGGTCTTACAAAAAATAAAGTTTACCCTTTATTACCGTCACCTATAAAAGTAATAAAGGCTATTCCAGATCTTAATCGTAATGATGATGTTATAGGTAACACCTTCTACTCCATAAAGCTTAACTTATTAGGATATTTATTAGCTATAGTAATATCAATTCCAATAGGTTTTTTATTAGGATTAGTACCTTTATTTAGAGGATTGTTTAGTCAGATTATTAATTCCTACCGATTTATACCATTAACTGCTGTAACAGGTATTTTTATAATGTGGTTGGGGCTGGGAAGTAATATGAAAGTTTCTTTTTTAGCTTTTGGTATCATAGTGTATCTAATCCCAGTTGTAATTCAAAGAGTAGATGAAGTACAAAGTGTGTACCTAAATACTGTTTTTACATTAGGAGCAACATCGTGGCAAACAATCAAAACGGTATATATACCCTACGTTTTTTCTAAAATTATAGACGATATAAGAGTACTCACAGCAATTTCCTGGACGTATATTACAATTGTAGAAATGCTTAATAAAGGAGGAGGAATAGGAGAGCTAATATGGACGGCAAAACGCCAAAGTAGAATTGATAAAGCTTTCGCAATATTAATTATAATTGTAGCTATAGGGATATTACAGGATCAATTGTTTATAATGATCGATAAAATAATATTTCCTTTTAAACACATTAATAAAGGCAACAAACATTAATATGGCGTTACAATTCAAAGATGACTCTCAAGCTCCTAATATTATAGAATTAAGAGATGTATCTCAATCGTATGATGGAGGAAAATCTAAAATTATAGAAAATTTAAATTTTTTGGTAGAGGATAAGCCAATGCAGGGTCAGTTTTCAGTAATTTTGGGAATGTCTGGTTGCGGAAAGTCTACTTTACTACGATATATTGCAGGATTACAAAAACCAACCTCAGGGACTATTTTAGTTAAAGGAACCCCTGTTAGTAAAGCAAATAGAGTAAGTATGGTGTTTCAACAATATTCATCATTACCATGGATGAATGTTTTAGATAATGTGGGCTTGGGATTGCGTTTTAAAGGAGTTTCTAAAAAAGAACGAGATGAAAAAGCAATGGAGATGATCCAGCTTGTTGGTTTGGATGGACATCAAAAAAAATATGCCCAATATCCAACATTATCAGGGGGACAATTACAACGGGTAGCTATTGCTCGAAGTTTGATGTCTAATCCCGAAATATTATTAATGGATGAACCTTTTGGAGCGTTAGATATAAAAACAAGGTTACAGATGCAAGATTTATTAATTGGCATTTGGGAAAAATTTAGTCCTACAATTTTGTTTGTAACACATGATATTCAGGAAGCAGTATATTTAGCAGATGATATTTATATTATGAAACATGCGCCTTCAAATTTTGTAAAACACATAAATGTAGATTTACCTTTTAATAGAAATAGAGAAACAAAAAGACTTGCTCATTTTGACGAATTAGTGCATCAAGTAGAAGATGCAATGATGCAAATAGATTCTGAGAGTTAGGGAATTATATAATTTTAGCATAATATCATACATATTTAACCCTAATTTTTCAGAAGGGTTACTATTTTGAAACTACTAATGGGATTTAGATTTTACTATTTATTTTAATGAAGACAAGCCACATTTAACACAAAAAATAGCACAAATTTTGTACCTCATTACGCACCTATAAAAGATTAATATGACCAGTAGAAAATATTATAAAATCATTGATCTTTTTTTCTCAAAAATTGATAAAAAAAATAATACTTCATTTTTTAAAGGGAAATCAATCAATCCATTAAAAATAGTATCAATTTCTTCAACTTTTTCAACATTACGGATTAAGGATGAAGATTTATTGGTTTTATATTCTTCAAAAGAATCAATAGATGAGTTAGATTTTATTATTACTACGAAAAGCGTACATATTGCTGTAACTAAAATTCCACTAGCTAAAGGCGTTTTTGAAAATGAAAATTTTAATTTATTGCCCGAGGAGCATATTATTTTATTGAATAGTTTAGTTAATGATTTGTTATTAACACAAAAGGATGATAAAAAAAGTTTGAGTGACTTTACCAATAAGTTTAAAGATTTTGTCAATCAAAAGAAAGATGCTACTAAGGAGTATGAAATCGATTATGAATTCCTTCAAATTTTGAAAAATGAAGGAATTAAAATCCAAAATTTAGCGGAAGATTTAAATAACAATAAGCGGTTTTCTAATACAATTAATACTATTGTACACAAAACGGATGACGCGCTTGAATTTCAAGCGGAACATGTAATTTTACAAGATATTATCAATGTTTTTAACATGATATATCCTTTAAGCGATAAAAAGAATACAACAGCAGATGCTAAAATTAAATTTCTTTTAGCATTCTTATTCGAAAAATTACAGGGTAATGACATTATTGCCTCATTATCTATTGAACGAATCAATACATTTGTACAGTCAAATAAGTTTGATCAGAATATTGAAGTGATCAAAACAGCCAGCCCTTTTGACTTGGGTTCCACATATAAAAATGAATTTTTATTACCATCTATATTAAAAAGATTAGAGAGTCCACATTTTTCTAATTCTGGAGCCTTTTTATACCGTATTGCCTCATTAATAACCAAAGCAGATGGAACAATATCAAAGGAGGAAACAACTTTGCTTAAAAAAATTAATGACAAGTTATCTCATCCTAAAGAAAAGTTAGAAGGAGTTAAGCAAACTGAGATTGATGAAAATGAGACATTAACAGATGTTATGGATGAGCTGAATGAGCTTATCGGTTTAGATAATATAAAAACCTCAGTTCAGGAACTTTCTAATTTTTTAAAAGTACAAAAGTTACGAGAGGATAAGGGCTTGAAAAATGTAACCAACTCATTACACTCCGTTTTTATGGGGCCTCCAGGAACAGGCAAAACCACAGTTGCTCGTTTGGTTTCTAAAATCTATAAACATTTAGGTTATTTAGAAAAAGGACACCTAGTAGAAACGGATAGAACCGGAATGGTGGCAGGTTATGTAGGGCAAACAGCCTTAAAAGTGGAAGAAGTAGTAAAAGCATCCATGAATGGAGTTTTATTTATAGACGAAGCATATGCGTTAGCCAAAGACAATAAAAAGGATTTTGGTAACGAAGCTATTGAAGTTTTACTCAAAAAAATGGAAGATCATAGGGGGCAATTAGTTGTAATTGTTGCAGGGTATCCAGACGAAATGGAAGAATTTATAGAATCTAATCCAGGACTACAATCGCGTTTTAACCGCTATTTTACATTCGACCATTATAAACCTGAGGAACTTATAGGAATTTTTGAATTGTTTTGTCTTAAAAACGATTTTGTAATTACTGAAGAAGCTAAAGAAAAATTACAATTTATTTTTGATAAATTATATGAAAAGCGACATAAAAGCTTTGGTAACGCAAGAGTTGCTCGTAATCTTTTTGAAAAAATTATTGAATACCAGGCCAATCGAATTGTATCAATAACTCCATTGACAGAAGCACTTTTAAAAAATATTATCGAAGACGATATTCCGCCAATTAATCAAACTGTTGAAGATTATTTAAGGTTTAAAAAAGACGAATAAATAGAAGCCCAGAGGTTATAAAGTACCCGTTTTTCCAGATAGTTATTATTAGAGTCCATATTTTATTATATCCAAGCAAGTGTTTTTTTAATTATAAACCATATTTGGAAAAATAAAGAAAATGGAAAATGTATTAGTCGTTGGTGCCAATGGTACTACAGGAAAAAAATAGTTCAATTATTAAAGGCTCCACAATATTTTGAACCAGTAGCAATGGTTAGAAAAAAAGTACAGCTGCAGCAATTCGAAGAAAAAGATATAAAAACAATTCTTGGTGACTTGGAACGTATCCCTCCGAGCAACTACATTATTTTAGATACAGAAAAATTATTAGGTAATAGTTCTTCTAGTTTTTGTACGTTATAGTCAGTTATTTTTTGGAGTACATATTGTATCCATTCTCTAGGGTTTACTTTGTTGATTTTACAGCTTCCGAAAAAAGAATATACTATAGCCGTATTTTGAGCTGCTTTATGTGAAGCTGCAAAGAGGTAGTTTTTTCTACCTAGAGCTAACGGGCGAATAGAATTTTCGATACGATTATTATCTAATTCTAATCTAGGGTCTAACATTGTAGCTTCTAACTTATGGTATTGGTTTAGGTAGTAGGTCATTGCTTTAGCGATACTACTTTTAGGTAATACAAATAAACTTTCTTTTTCAATCCAAGTTTTGATTTCCTTAATTAAAGGGGCTATTTCTTTTTGTCTAAATTCTTGTTTTATTGTTTGATCTTGATTCGCTTGTTCTTTTATTTGTCTTTCTTTAGCATAGATTCTCCCAAAAATATTTAGGGCATACTTTGCTCTATTAGGATCATTATCTAAGGCATCATGAAATTTTCTATGGGCATGTACCATACATCCCACTAGAGAGATTTTGTCTTTAACCCCAAATTTGTCATACACTTTATAGCCATCACATTGCAAAAAGCCTTGATAGTTTTCCAGTATTTCTTTGGGATCCGCAGTTCCTCTTCCTTTTCGGTAATTAAAGAGTACCAACTGATGCAATGGGCTATGATATACCCATTGATAACCTTGGTATGTAGTTTTTATTTTATCCTGATCTAGTACTTTTATAGGAGATTCATCAGCTTGAATATAATCAGAAGAGATTATTTTTTGTTTTAGCGTATTGTAAAGCGGCTCTAGTAATACACAACAGCTATTGATCCAATCTCCGAAGGTACTTTGAGATGCTTCCCACCCAAAATCACGTTTAAACATTTGAATTTGTCTATACAGTGGTAAGTGATCTATATATTTGGCTACCATAATATGGGCCAAAAGGGAGGCTTCTGCTATAGATTTTTCTATGGGACGCGTAGGTAATTCTCCTATCAATATACCAGACCATCTGATTTCGCTTATTTGGAGCGAATCGTACGCCTTTTAACTAAACTAGCAGTTGTGTACTCTAGAGTTTCACTTATTTCTTCACCTATTTTAGTAAGTCCTTCTGTGTTTTCAAGGGGTTCAATAATAACTTCCTTTACAGGTAGGTGTTCGGGAAGTGTTTTTCGGCCAGGGTGTTTTTTCTTTGTGCGAGTATAATTTACAGTTTCTGTAGATTTTGGTGCTTCTTTAGAGTCTAAATCAGTAAATAAGGTGGTTTGTGCTTCATTGATAGCAGCACTTATAAATCGTTCTGATTTAAAACCATTAATTAATTTGTACAACTGATTTAATTGTAATTGTTGAGAAGCTATTTTTGCTTTTAACTCCTTTTTTTCATTAAGTAACAGTCCCTTATTCACAAGAAAAAGTTACTGAAAATAATAGAAATAACAATGCTTTTAAGAGAGTTTATAGTGGCTTTTTTGTGATAAATTTCCTACGGTAATACCGTCAAATAGCAATACTAATTGAGGGTAATCTAAAACTAAACTCTTTACAGAATCATCGTATAATGGAATTTCAAAAGTGCCTTTTTCTAAGCGCTTATAATACAGCACAAAACTACCTGTACGCCAATGCAAAAGCTTCATTTTATTGCGAAGCTTGTTGACAAATAAG